>Ga0193717_1000240_pt1 | contig 42480 bp, 43 predicted proteins | sample U2c2metaG_FD_145900 | JGI IMG/M metagenome (GOLD analysis project Ga0193717, IMG submission 145900) | Soil microbial communities from a riparian zone of the East river system, Colorado, United States - U2c2 | ecosystem: Environmental > Terrestrial > Soil > Riparian zone | place: USA: East River... | reverse complement strand
CACCCAAGTACAACCCGGTACGAGGGAGGATCGGCGCCTTGCCAGCAGAAACCTGGATCCACCGACTTACGCACCGAATTTCCGGCGCGGGACACTAGTTTTCTACGGTCCAGTTCAGTGCTCGGGTCTCCTCGTCGGGGCGCGGACTCCAGCGCACCGACGTGACCTCGGTCTGTTCCGGCACCACGTACACGGTGTGCCCGCCGGCGGTCTCGCCCGGCGGCACGCCGATGCGGTGCGGCGGCCGGGACGACAGTGACACCGGCGCCTTGGAGATCGTCTTGCCGTCCGGGGTCACGAGCACCAGGTACAGGTCCGGCAGCGACTGGAACGCCACCGTGCCGCGGTTGGTCAGCTCGGTGTGCACGACGACCGAGCGCTCACCCTCCTGCAGCCGGTAGCCGGCCGCGGTGAACAGGTAGTCGGCCGGGTCGACGACCTCGACGAGCGTGATCGACAGCCGCTCGCCCTCGAGCCCTTCGGTCTGCAGCGCGGAACCCACCTTGCCCTGTCGCACGTCGGCCTCGTGCCGTTCGGTGCGTACGGTCGGCTGCGTCACATCCTGCGGCGGGCCGTCGCCGCGCGCCCACGTGGAGGTCTGTGGCGGGCCCCACATGCTGATCGGTGCCTCGACCTGGGGCTGTTGTTGTGGTTGCTGCATCGGCGGCGCCTGGAACGGCTGGCTCGGCGGCCCGGTCTGCGCCGGGAACGGCGAACTGGGCGGCCCGGTGCGCGGCAACTGCTGCATCGGGGCCTGCTGGGGCATCTGGTGCGGGCCGGACGGTGGGCCTGGCTGACCCTGGTACTGGCCCTGATACGGACCGGGCCCGTGCGTCGGCACCGGCCCGGAAGGTGGATACGGCATGCCCTGCTGCGGATAGGGACCCGTTGGCGTGCCGTAGACCCCGTAGGGCGGGGACGCGGCCATCGCGGCCGCCTGTCGCAGGCGTGCCGGGTCGCACTCGACGCCGACGAGCAGGGGCAACCCGGTGGCCGAGAGCGCGACTAGGCGCGAGGCGACCTCCCGGGGGTCCATTCCCATCCGGGCGGCGACCTCGTGCACCGCTGCTCTGCCCATCTCGGCGACCACGCCAAGTAGGCGGGCGTCTACCGGATCCGTCGCGACCACGCTCGCACGCTACCCCGTCCACTCGATCATCGCGGCGGAAGCCGCGCCCACCGGGATGATTCTCCTCTCCGCTCTCGAGATCGTTACTGGCAGGATCTACCCATGAGCGAGCTTGCGAGCGAATCGCCGTCATGAGACCAGCGACCACCCACCGCGGCTTCTGGACGCGCGACTTACGCCTCGACAAACACTTTCCACAACTGCCGTTCGAGGTGCCGTCCGGCTGCGGGTCGGTCGCCGTCGAGCTGGAGTTCGACGCGGCGTCCGGCGCGGTGATCGACCTCGGCTGCGCGGGCGCGAACGGCTGGCGCGGCTGGTCGGGCGGCGCGCGGCGTAGCTATGTGATCACTCCGGACGTGGCGACCCCCGGCTACGTGCCCGGCGAGCTGGAGCCGGGGACCTGGCACGTGATCCTGGGCCTGCACCGGTTGCCGGCCGCCGGTGTGGAGGTCACGGTCACCGTCCGCACCGACGGCGACGCGAAGGTCGAGCCCGCGCGCCCCAACCCGCCGGTGCCGGAGAAGCCAAGACCGCGCGGTCTGCCGGCCGCGGCAGGCCTGCGTTGGGTGGCCGTCGACCTGCACGCCCACACACTGCACTCCGACGGCGAGCTGACGGTCGCCGAACTGGCCGCCGAAGCGGTCGCGGCCGGTCTCGACGCGCTCGCGGTCACCGACCACAACACCGTCAGCCACCACGCGGAGCTGGCCGAGGTCGGCCGGCGCTACGGCATCGCGCTGATCCCCGGCCAGGAGGTCACCACCGAGTTCGGGCACGCCAACGCGTTCGGCGACATCGGCTGGGTCGACTTCCGCGAGCCGGCCGCGAACTGGGTCAAGACCGTGCGGGAGCGTGGCGGGCTGCTGTCGATCAACCATCCGCTCGGCGGCGACTGCGCGTGGCGGCACCCGTTGCCGGAGCACCCGCCGCTCGCGGAGGTGTGGCACTCGAGCTGGCTGTCGCGCAACTGGGGCGGCCCGATCGCGTGGTGGCAGGCGTGGGGCAGCGCGGCCACCCCGATCGGCGGCAGCGACTGGCACCGCCGCGGCGCCGGCGTGACGCTCGGTTCGCCGACCACCTGGGTGGCTGTCGACTCGCACGCCCGCAACGCGGACGAGCTGGTCCCGGCCGTGCTCGACGGTCTGCGTGCCGGCCGCACGGCGGTGTCCGCGGACCGCACCGGCCCGGTGCTGCTGCCGGTCGACGGCAAGGTCATCGCGCTCGACGCGCCCGGCACGCTCGTCGTCGGGCCGGACAAGACTTACAAGGTCCGCTTCGACCGCGACACGTTCGACCCGCCGGGCCCGCACGGGCACGTCCTCTGCGCTCACGACGGATCCGTACTCGCGCTGGCGGGCACGCCACACTAATCTCCGTCCTGTTCGGACCGCGGTTGGTGAAATCCTGCCAACCCACTCGACGACGAGAGGTGCCGAGATGTCTCCACGCCGGAAGTTGGCGTTGACCGCGACGGTTGCCACCGCTGCCATGACCATGGCCTTGGCCGGCTGCCTCGGGCAGCAGCAGGAGTCGGACTCCGCGAAGAACGCCGACGCCAAGGACGTCACCCTCACGATCACCTCGAACTCGGTCGCCGGTGGCAAGAACGACCTCGGCGCCCGCTGGGTCACCGACTGGGTGATTCCCGAGTTCACCAAGGCGCAGAAGGCCAAGGGCGTCAACGTGACCGTCAAGTATGACGGCACGGGGGTGGACGACGCCGACTACAAGGCCAAGATCGCGCTGGACTTCGGCACCGACATCGGCGGCGACATCGTCGAGATCGACGGCATCTGGCTCGGCGAGTTCGCGCAGGGCGGCCAGGTCCGGCCGCTGGATGACGTGGTCGGTAAGGACAAGGTCGACGGCTGGGACGGCTGGGGCCAGATCCCGGACGCGGTCGAGGCACTCGGCCAGTTCGAGGGCAAGCGCTACGGCATCCCGGTCGGCACCGACGGCCGCGTGCTGTTCTTCAACAAGAAGCTGTTCGCCCAGGTGGGCCTGCCGGACGACTGGCAGCCGAAGAGCTGGGACGACATCACCGCGGCGGCCGTGTCGCTGAAGTCGCTGCCCGGTGTCACGCCGCTGCAGCTCAACGCCGGCACCGCGATGACAGAGGCGACCACCATGCAGGGCGTGCTGCCGCTGCTGGCGGGCACCGGCGCGGAGATCAACCAGGACGGCAAGTGGCAGGGCGACACGAAGAACGTCAAGGAGGTCCTGGACTTCTACCAGCAGGTCTACCGGGGCAACCTCGGTGACCCGCTGCTCCAGCAGGAGGCCAAGGGCCGCGACAAGTCCTTCGAGCTGTTCTCGCAGAACAAGCTCGGCATCCTGCTCGAGAGCGACTACTTCTGGCGCTCGGTCGTCGACCCGGTCACCGGCGTCGCGAAGATGGCCGACCGGGACACCGCCGTCGGCTGGGCGAAGATCCCCGCGAAGGAGCCCGGCGCCGGGGTGGGCAAGCAGGACTTCGTCAGCATGTCCGGCGGGTCGATCCGGGTGGTCAACCCGAAGACCAAGTACCCGCAGCAGGCGTGGGAGTTGCTGCAGTTCATGAACTCCGCCGAGGCGACGAAGGCGCGGCTCGGCGACACCGCGCAGGTCACCCAGCGCGACGACGTCAACAAAGAGGTGCTCAAGGGCGACCCGATGCTGAGCTTCATCGCGGAGGAGGTCCTGCCGATCACCCGGTACCGGCCGGGGCTCGCGGACTACCCGAAGGTGTCGACCGCGCTGCAGCAGGCGACGGCGGACGTGATCAGCGGCAAGTCGGCGGACGAGGCGGCCACCGCCTACCAGGCGGCGCTGGTCGCGGCGGTCGGCGAGGATGACGTCGCCGGTGGTTAGCGCGCCGCCGGCAGCTCTGTCGGAGAAGCCGAAGCCGAGGAGGTCCCGGCGCGCCATGAGCGCTCGGGACACCTCGGGGCTCGGGGTGGCGCGGGCGGTCGGGTTCGTGTCGCCCGCGCTGCTGCTCATCGGGCTGTTCCTGGTGTTCCCGGCGCTGTGGACCATCTACATCGGACTCACCGACTACTCGTTGACCGGCGTCTCGTCGATCACGCCGAAGTTCCTCGGGCTGACGAACTTCATGAACGCGCTCGACGACGCGCTGTTCGGCAACGCGCTGTGGCTGACGCTCGTGTTCGTGATCGGCTCCGCCGTGCTCGGGCAGAACCTGCTCGGGTTCGCCCTCGCGTGGCTGCTGCGGTCGGCCCGGCCGTCGCTGCGCAGGCTCGTCGAGGGTTTCGTGCTGCTGTCGTGGATCCTGCCGAGCGTCGTGGTCGCCTACCTGTGGACCGCGGTGCTCGACCGGGACGGCGGCACGCTCAACTCGCTGCTGGGCAACGGGAACACCGCGTGGCTGGTCGAGTACCCGATGGCGTGCCTGATCATCTTCAACACGTGGCGCGGCACCGCGTTCTCCATGATGTTGTACAGCTCGGCGCTGGCCGCGGTGCCGCCGTCGCAGCTTGAGACCGCGCGCACGGTCGGCGCGAGCGGCTGGCAGACCGTGCGGGACGTGGTGTTCCCGCACATCCGCGGCCACGTGCTGACCAACACGCTGCTCATCTCACTGTGGACGGCCAACGACTTCACGCCGTTCCTGCTGACCGCGGGCGGGCCGAACCACGAGTCGGAGACACTGCCGGTCTTCATCTACCAGCAGGCCATCGCGAACGGCGAGCTCGGCTACTCGGCGGCCATCTCGTTCCTGCTGCTGATCGTGAACCTGGTGGTCGCGCTGCTGTACCTCCTCCTGCTTCGGAGGCGTGAGCCCAAATGATCAAATTGCCACGTCGGGAACGCGAACGCTCTGCACGCCGAGCGGAGCGAGGCCGATGACACAGTTCATGACGTTCCGCCAGATGTTGCGTCGGTCGGTGTACGTGATCTTCATGGCCGTGGTGCTGGCGTTCTTCGCGGTGCCGATGCTGTGGCTCGCGTCCGCGCCGTTCGACAGCGACCCCGGGCTTGGGCTGCGCTGGCCGGACTGGACGCTCGACAACTGGCGCATCACGTTCGACCACCCGTACGCGCTCGGCTCGCTGGTGAACTCGATCATCCTGTGCGTGGTCGCCACCGCGGTGACGACGGTGTTCGGCACGCTGGCCGCGTACGCGTTGTCGCGGGTGCGCATCCCGGGCCGCGACGCGTTGCTGTACCTGCTGTTGCTGCTGTCCAGCGTGGTCACCGGGACCGCGGCCATGGTGCCGATCTTCGTGATGATGTTCCAGCTCGGGCTGATCAACTCGCAGTACGCGACCGGGCTGGTGATCGCGGGCGGCATGCTGCCGGCGGCCATCTTCATCCTGAAGGACTTCATCGACTCGGTGCCCCGGTCCTACGAGGAGTCGGCGCGGGTGTTCGGGGCGTCGCCGACGCAGGTGCTGCTGCACGTCGTGCTGCCGGTCGCCCGGCCGGGCATCGCGACGATCCTCGTGTGGGCGTTCGTGCAGGCGTGGGGCAACTTCCTGCTGCCGTTCCTGCTGCTGCGCGACGTCGAGCGGCAGCCGGCCGCGGTGCTGCTGCGGACGCTGAAGGACGAGGGCGGCAGCGCGAACCTGACCGCGATCCCGGTGGTGGCGCTGTACTTGTTCGTCAGCAAGCGGTACGGGTTCCGCTTCCACGGAGGGATAAAAGCCTAATGGCGGCGATTGAGCTGACCGGACTGTCCACTGTGTACCCGAACGGGGTGCGTGCGGTGGACTCATTGGATCTGGCCATCCAGGACGGCGAGTTCTTCGCGCTGCTCGGCCCGTCCGGTTGCGGCAAGACGACGCTGCTGCGCACCATCGCGGGTCTCGAGCAGGCGTCCGAGGGCGTCGTGCGGCTCGATGAGGCGGACGTGACGCGCGTGGCGGCGGGCCGGCGCGGTGTCGCCATGGTGTTCCAGGACTACGCGTTGTTCCCGCACATGACGGTCGCGCAGAACATCGCGTACCCGCTGCGGGTGCGGCGTGCGTCGAAGGAGTTGCAGAAGGCGGCGGCCGAGTCGAAGGCGGCGGGCCTCGGCCTTTCCGCGCTGCTGGCGCGCAGGCCGGCGCAGCTTTCGGGCGGGCAGCAGCAGCGGGTGGCGCTGGCGCGGGCGATCGCCATGGACGCGTCGGTGCTGCTGCTGGACGAGCCACTGTCCAATTTGGACGCTCGCCTGCGGCTGGAGGCTCGCACGTTCCTCAAGCGTCTGCAACGAGAGCTGGCCCTGACCACCGTCTTCGTGACGCACGACCAGGCGGAGGCGCTCGCGCTCGCGGACCGCATCGCGGTGATGTCGGACGGCAAGATCGTTCAGCTCGGCACGCCGAAGGAGGTGTTCCAGCGGCCCGCGGACACGTTCGTGGCGAACTTCATCGGTTCCACGCCCATGAACCTGCTGCCCGGCGCGGTCAGCGACGGTCTCGTCGAGGTGGCGGGCACGCGCCTGGTCCCGCCCGCCGACCTCGCGCTGACCGACGGCACCCCGGTGGTGGCCGGCATCCGCCCGGAGTATCTGCGCCCGGCCGCCGAGGGCATCACCGGCACGGTGTCGATCGTGGAGAACCTCGGCGTCACGTCGTTGGTGACGCTCGAATGCCCCGGCGACACGCTGGTCGGCCTGACGGTCCCGGAGGACGAGGAGCCCGAGATCGGCACCACCCTCACGGCGACCCCGGAACATGGCCGCCTGTTGCTCTACCACGGCGAGACGAACCAGCTACTCGGCGAGGCCCGCGTGAGCTAGCTGACCGATGTCACGGGTCTGCCTGCTGCTCGGCGAACGCGAGTAGGAACGTCTTCACGAACGTCGGCCGTTCGACCCTCGGCCACCCCAGCGCCCGGACCACGTCGGTGGCGTCGTCGCAGAGCGCGCCGTTCACCCGCACTTCGACCGTCTCGTTGTCCGGGGTGCCGCCGAACAGCAGCTTGACGCCGTTGACCGACGAGTCGAGGTGTGGCGGCAGCACCGCGCGTAGCGCGGGCAGCAGCGGATGGTCCAACACCCACCGCAGCAAGGGTTCCCGGTCGGCGCCGAAGGGCAGGACCGGCCCGTGGAGGACGTGGAAGCCTGGCAGCCCGTCCGGGTCGTCGGCGACGATGTGCGAGGCGAACCGGCCGTCCTGGACCAACAGCTCGAGCACGGTGCTGCCGGTCGTCTCGACCCACATGTGCGCTGCGGTCTCCGCGACCTCCTCCGGCGTGGCGCCGTGACCGGCCGCGCAGTCCCAGATCACCGGCGCCGCCGCCATCTCCGGGTTGAGTGCGACGCCGACGTCGACGTGGTTGGGTTCCTGGGCGTCGCCGTGCAGGTCGGTCACCACGATGACGATCGAGCCGTCGCCGCGGACGATCTCGCCGTCCGCGGTCCACGCGCCGGACAGGTTGCTGAGGTGGGCGGCGATCGTGCGGACCATGTGGTGGCGATCGAGCTCGATCATGCCGCGGACAGTAGCGGTCCCACCATGCGGCGGCGCGAAATCCGGCGACACGATCAGCGGCGGGTCACGCCGTCTTCGATCTCCTGAGCCCGCCGGATCTCCGACGCTGCCCAGTACCCCGCCTCGTGACGATGCCCGGTGTCGACCTTCGCCACCGCCGCGTACAGCTCGGCGCCGCGCCGGTGGAACGCCACCACGCATCAGGTTCCGCGTCGTGACGCGGACGTGACCGCAACAACACCTCGTGGGCCTGCGCCAACGTGGCCGGCCCTGAGTCCTTGGTGGTCATTGCGTCCAGTATCCCCGCCGCCCACCGACACCGAACGGGTTCGCCCGCAACTCCTCAGCCTTGCGGCGGTGCTCATCCCCGAGCCACTTGTCATGGTCAAGCCAGCACGAATCCCGTGCTGCGAGCCGCTTCCAGCAATCCGCCTGCCGCTCATGCCACTCGATCCACACACCCGCCCGCGCCTTCTCCGGCGGGACACGGTTCCGCAGCAAGTGCAACTCGTCGCCGACGTCGCCGGCGAACTCCTGCCATTCGTGCTTCCGCTCGGGCTTAGGCATCGGCCGCACCAACCTGGCCATGTCGACCGGGGTGTGGGGACGCGACCGGGTAGGTCTCCTGCGGCTCCCGGAAACCATTGCCGGCCGCGGACTGGCGTTCGTGGTTCGCGCGGGCCGTCCAGTCCTGGGCCTGCCGCTCGAACGCCTGCGCAGCAGCACCCAACGCGGCCAACTCCCACCACGGCATGTCCGGCGTCATCTCCCGCCACACCGCAGCCACATCCGCAGACGCCCGAGCCATCCGCCGAGCCACCGCACCATCACCAGGAACCGAGCTACTGGCCATCTCCGACGAGAGCCCATACTCCCGGTACACGGCCTCCCAACGCGCAACCAACCTCTCCGACACCATCACCACACCCAAGCCTCATGCGCCCTTGCTCGACGATTCAGACGCCTTCCCCGCAGCCGGCTACGACTCGCCGAGGCCGCCGCACGGAACACCATCGGAAAACGGTGTCTCCTATGAATAGCCATGGTTATTGCCTTCGGTTCGACGCGATCTTTTATCGTTCAAATCTCGAGCTGCGGGCCTTCTGGCGAGTCGGCCACTGTGCGGGACCCCGCATGACATGCGCATATGCGGCGAAATATGGGGAGAGAACGTGGAGACGTTCGGCGACGCGCTGAAGCGGTTTCGCGCGGGGGCGCGTCTCACGCAGGGCGAGCTGGCGCAGGCGGCCGCGTGGAGTCAGATCCGCATCAGCCGTGCCGAGACCAACCAGTCCTTGCCGGGCGAGTCGATGGTCGAACGACTCGACAACCTGCTCAAGGGTGGCGGTCAACTCATCGCCGCGTATCAACGTGCTTCTATTCCTGGGTCTCAGCTAGTTGCGATCGAAGAAAGCAGCCATTGGGACGTCAGTGAGTTCATGCTAGGGTACATATCCCAATTGGTAGCGGGCCGGTGCACATTGCGAGAGCATCGTGATCTATTGGTTCTTTCGGGTTGGTTGACGTTGTTGCTTTCGTGCCTTGAATATGACCTAGGCAACGCCCGTCAGGCGGACTTCGCCCGGATTGCAGCGAATAGTCTCGGCAAAGAGACCGGCCACGGTGAGATAGTAGGTTGGTCATTTGAGCTAAGTTCGTGGTTTGCGCTTACTCAGGGGCGGCTGAGGTCTGTAAGTGGGTACGCAGAGGCTGGCGCAAATGCTGCGTCGCATTCGTCTGTTATTGTTCAGTTGGCCGCGCAATCAGCCAAGGCGCATGCGAGAATGGGCGACAAACAAAAAGTCCACCAGATTCTCGACGACGGGTTCCGGCTGTTGGCGCAACACGATCACCCGGCCCGTCCGGAGAACCACTTCGTTATTGATCCGTCGAAATGGGATTTCTACGCGATGGATTGCTACAGGCTGGCGAGGGATGACAAGCGTGCCGCCGAACATGCACACGAAGTCATCGAACTTTCCTTGCGGCCAGACGGCAGTGAAGAAGCCCGATGCGTGCCGCCGAGGCTCGCTTCACTCTGGCGGTAACTGCTCTCAGGAGTGGGGACCTCGAGTCAGCCGCAGCATGGACGAAGGCCGCTTTGGGTGAACGCCGTAGATCGGTTGCGCCATTGTCGATGATCGCCAATGAGGTCACTCGTGAGGTGAAGCAGCTCCACGCGAGCGACTCTTCCGCCAGCGAAGTGATCGAATCTATCCGCGCCGCGCATATCGCTGGGCCTCAGCTTTCGCGACGTCAGCAAACGCCCTGAAGGGCCCCTTCAGGGCGTTGAGTGCCGTGAAGGGGCCCTTCAGGACATCGGTCATGTCTCGAACGCGCCCTTCACGGCCGCGCCCAGCCAAACCGACTCCGAAGAACTTCCGAAACCGACCATTTAGTGCACAACGACGATCGGCCGACCATTTGCAGCTGGCGACCACCTGCGATTCTGCGGGGAGAACCGCGGACACGTGCGATTCCCGGACCTACGTGATGGCAACGCTGGTCAACCTGGCCAACCGAAGGTGATCTTCTTCTACCTGGCGTTCCTGCCGCAGTTCGTCACCGAGGGCGGCCCGGCGGTGCGGGTGCGGTTCCTCGTCATGGGCGCGATGCTGATCGTGATCGGCTTCGCGGTCGACGCGTCGGTCGGCCTCGCGGCGGGCGCCCTTTCGGCGCTGCTGCTGCAGCGGCCCGCCGTGCGGCGCTGGCTGAACCGGGTGTCAGCCGCGATCTTCGGCGGGCTCGCGGTGCGCCTCGTCGTCGACCGGTAGCTCCGAGCGCAGCATCCGGTAGAGGACCTCGTCGCGCCACTGGCCGTCCCGGTGGGTGAGGCCGTGCAGCACGGCCTCACGGACGAAACCGGCCTTCTCCAGCGACCGCTGCTCCGCGAGGTTGCCGAACTCGGTGAACGCCTGGATCCGGTTGACCTGCGAGTACGCGAACAGGTACCTGGCGAGCAGTCGTTGCGCGGTCGCGCCGTGCCCCTTGCCGCGCGCGGCGGGCAGCAGGCTGATGCCGAACTCCATGCAGTACGAGTAGGTCGACGTCGGTCGCCTGGCGAAGGACACGAACCCGAGCATCTCGCCGTCGAGGTCGACGATGAGGAAGGAGGTTTTGTCGTCGGCGAGCAGCCGGTCCTCGTCCCAGCGCTTGCGCCAGAACGACCCGTCGCGGAAGCCGCCGAAGTTGAAGACGCCGATCCCGTCCGGGTCGTCGAACATCCCCTCCAGCACGGCGAGGTCGTCCTCGACCACCGGCCGCAGCCGCATCCCCTCGGTCATGTCAGCACGGTACGCGGACACGACCGGGGGACGGCTACCGGTTTTCAGACGAGCGCGGCGTCCAGCGTGATCGTGGTGCCGGTCAGCGCCTGGGACACCGGGCAGTTCTTCTTGGCGTCCTCGGCGGCCGCCGCGAAGTCCTCCGCCGAGAGGTTGGGGATGCTCGCGCGCACGGTCAGGTGGATGCCGGTGATGCCCTCACCGGGCTGGAACGTCACCTCGGCCTTGGTGTCGACCTTCTCCGGCGGGGTGCCGGCGCCGGCGAGACCGTGCGAGAGCGCCATCGAGTAGCACGTCGAGTGCGCGGCCGCGATGAGCTCCTCCGGGCTGGTCTTGCCGTTGGCCTCGTTCGCCCGGGACGGCCAGGACACCTCGTAGGTGCCGAGGTTGGACGAGTCCAGCGAGACGGTGCCGGAGCCGTCGAGCAACGCGCCCTCCCAGTGGGCGTTCGCGGTGCGGGTGGTTGCCATGAAGTGGTCCTCCTCGGAGCGGGACGTCTCAGTGCCGAGGTGTGAGTCTGCCGCACCCGGCGCGCACCCGCTCCGGCATGTGACTCGATCGCTAGCCACCCTCCAGCGGCCTCGCTCAGACGTTCGATATACTCAGTCCTCGAGCAACGCCGGACGGGCCGGGTCGTCCACTCGCACCGGGAAGTCGGCCACCGCCAGGGGGTGCGCGGTCGTGTGGTAGCGCTCGAAGGCCGGCAGCGACCACGCGTCGGCCTCTGGAGTACGCCTGCGCAGAGCGGCCGGGGAGAGCCAGAGGTGCACCGAACAGTCGAACGGGAGACCGCGGCCGAGCAGCAGCTCGCCGTCGAGCACGAGCACGCCGCCCGCCGGCAGCTCGACGTACTCGGCGCGGGTGGCGCGGTCGGTCTCGGCGTTCCACAGTGTCGGCAGTACCCGTCCGTCGCCGCCGGGCCCGAGCGGGTCGAACACCTCGCGGATCAGGCCGCCTCGGTCGAGCCAGTCGTCGTAGCGGGCGTCCGGGTCCGTCCTGCCGTGCTCGAACCGCACCGACGCCGGCCGCAGGAAGTCCGAAGCGGACACGCGCCGCACCGGTCTGCCGCGCACCCGCAGCTCCTCGGCGAGCCGGTCCGCGAACCCACCGGGGTCCGTCGGCGGCGCGCCGTCGACGGCCACCCTGGTCCACGGCCCGCCCGCCCGTGTGACGACCGCCTCGGTCACCTCGATGAGCAGCAGGTCAGGCGTGACGGGGCGGAAACGCATGCTCCCGATCATGCCGTCGTCCCGAAATTGTCGGTGCCTCGCGGTATGAACACGCCATGTCCGCGACGCGCCCAACACACCCCGAACCGGTCGTCCGTCCCAGCCGCTACCCGTCGTAGGGTGGTGCCTCGTGGCGGCTGACTCGTTCGTTCATCTCCATGTACACACCGAGTACTCGATGCTCGACGGCGCCGCCAAGGTCGCGCCGCTGTTCGCCGAGGCGGCGCGGTTGGGCATGCCGGCGGTCGGCATGACCGACCACGGCAACATGTACGGGGCCGACCAGTTCTACCAGGAGTCCCGCAAGGTCGGGATCAAGCCGATCATCGGCATCGAGGCGTACATCGCCCCGGCCAGCCGCTACCACAAGAAGCCGGTCTTCTGGGGCGAGGCGCGTCAGCGCAGCTCCGACGAGCTCGGCGAGGGCGGCGACGTCTCTGGCGCGGGCGCGTACACGCACATGACCATGCTCGCCGCCAACGCGACCGGCCTGCGCAACCTGTTCACGCTGTCGACACTCGCGTCCACGCAGGGCTACTACCGCAAGCCGCGCATGGACCGCGAGCTGATCTCCGAGAACTCGGCCGGCATCATCGCCACCACCGGCTGCCCGTCCGGCGAGGTCCAGACCCGGCTGCGGCTCGGGCAGCCCGCGGAGGCGCTGCAGGCCGCGTCGGACTACCGCGACATCTTCGGGCACGAGAACTTCTTCCTCGAGCTGATGGACCACGGGCTGCCGATCGAGCGGTCGGTCCGCGAGGGCCTGCTCGACATCGCGCGCAAGCTCGACCTCACGCCGATCGCCACCAACGACTCGCACTACGTCACCAAGGACCAGGCCGCCGACCACGCGGCGCTGCTGTGCGTGCAGTCCGGCAAGACGCTGTCCGACCCGAACCGCTTCAAGTTCGACGGCGACGGCTACTACCTGAAGTCCGCCGAGGAGATGCGCGACTACTGGGACAAGGAGGTCCCTGGCGCGGCCGACTCGACGCTGCTGATCGCGGAGCGGGTCGAGTCCTACGACGAGGTCTACACGCACGTCGACCGGATGCCGGTGTTCGAGGTGCCGGCGGGGGAGACGCAGGCGAGCTGGCTGACCAAGGAGGTCATGCGCGGCCTGGCGTGGCGGTTCCCGGACGGCGTGCCCGACGGGTACGGCGACCGGGCCGAGTTCGAGCTCGGCGTGATCACGCAGAAGGGCTTCCCCGCGTACTTCCTGGTGGTCGCCGACCTCGTCACCCACGCACGCGAGGTGGGCATCCGGGTCGGCCCCGGCCGTGGTTCGGCGGCGGGCTCGCTGGTCGCGTACTCGCTCGGCATCACGAACCTGGACCCGATCCCGCACGGTCTGCTGTTCGAGCGGTTCCTCAACCCGGAGCGCGCGTCGATGCCCGACATCGACATCGACTTCGACGACCGCAGGCGTGGCGAGATGATCGCGTACGCCACGGACAAGTACGGCGTCGACAAGGTCGCCCAGGTGATCACCTTCGGCACGATCAAGACCAAGGCCGCGCTCAAGGACGCGGCCAGGGTCATCCACGGTCAGCCGGGCTTCTCGATCGCCGACCGGATCTCCAAGGCGCTGCCGCCGCCGATCATGGCGAAGGACATCTCGCTGTCGGGCATCGTCGACCCGAAGCACGAGCGCTACGCCGAGGCGTCCGAGGTCCGCACGCTGATCGAGACCGACACCGAGGTCGGCAAGATCTTCGAGACCGCGCGCGGCCTCGAGGGGCTGATCCGCAACTCGGGTGTGCACGCGTGCGCGGTGATTCTGTCGTCGCAGCCGCTGATGCAGTCGATCCCGTTGTGGCAGCGCGACGACGGGTCGATCATCACCGGCTGGGACTACCCGTCGTGTGAGGCCATCGGCCTGCTGAAGATGGACTTCCTCGGCCTGCGCAACCTGACGGTCATCGGCGACGCCATCGACAACATCAAGTCCAACCGCGGCGAGGACATCGACCTCGACACGCTGGGCCTCGAGGACAAGAGCACCTACAAGCTGCTCTCCCGCGGCGACACGCTCGGTGTGTTCCAGCTCGACGGTGGCCCCATGCGCGACCTGCTGCGGCGCATGCAGCCGACGGGCTTCGAGGACATCGTCGCGGTCGGCGCGCTGTATCGCCCCGGTCCGATGGGCATGAACGCCCACAACGACTACGCCGACCGCAAGAACAAGCGGCAGCAGATCAAGCCGATCCACCCCGAGCTGGAGGGCCCGCTCAAGGAGATCCTCTCGGAGACGTACGGCCTGATCGTCTACCAAGAGCAGATCATGTTCATCGCACAGAAGGTCGCCGGCTACTCGATGGGTCAGGCGGACGTGCTCCGCAAGGCCATGGGTAAGAAGAAGCAGGAGGTGCTCGACGCCGAGTTCGAGCGCTTCGAGGCCGGCATGAAGTCGAGCGACCTGCGACAGGGCGGCTTCTCGGCCGCCGCGATCAAGGCGCTGTGGGACACGATCCTCCCGTTCGCGGGCTACGCGTTCAACAAGTCACACGCGGCGGCGTACGGGCTGGTGTCGTACTGGACGGCGTACCTGAAGGCCAACTTCCCGGCCGAGTACATGGCGGCGCTGCTCACGTCGGTGGCGGACAACAAGGACAAGTCCGCGGTGTACCTGTCCGAGTGTCGCCGCTCCGGCATCAAGGTGCTGCCGCCGGACGTCAACGAGTCGGGCCTGCGGTTCGCCGCGGTCGGCACGGACATCCGCTTCGGTATGGGCGCGGTCCGCAACGTCGGCGCGAACGTGGTCGACTCGGTCGTCAAGACCCGTGAGTCGAAGGGCAACTACGTCTCGTTCACCGACTTCCTCGACAAGTCCGAGTTGGTGTGCTGCAACAAGAGGGTCATCGAGTCGCTGGTCAAGGCCGGCGCGTTCGACTCGCTCGGCCACACCCGGCTGTCGCTCGTGCAGGCGCACGAGGAGGCGGTCGAGGCGGTCGTCGGCTTGAAGCGCCAGGAGGCGATGGGTCAGTTCGACCTGTTCGGCGGCGACGACACCACACCGGCGTCGAGCGACTCGTCCCCGTTGGCGCACCTGAAGTTCACGGTGGAGGAGTGGCCGCGCAAGCAGTTGCTGGCGTACGAGCGGGAGATGCTGGGGCTGTACGTGTCGGCCCACCCGCTCGACGGCGCGGAGCGGCTGCTGCGCAAGCACGCCCCGAAGCCGATCGCCGACATCATCGCCGACCCGCCGAAGGAAGGCGAGATCGTGCTGTCGGGCATGATCTCCGCGATGGAACGCCGGGTGAACAAACAAGGCGAACCGTGGTGCATCTGCACGATCGAGGACCTGGACGCGTCCATCGAGGTGCTGTTCTTCGCGAAGAGCTACTCGGTGCTGTCGCAGGACCTGGTCGAGGATGCCGCCGTGTCGGTCAAGGGCCGCGTCAACTGGCGCGAGGACAAGATGTCGGTGTTCGGCTCCGGCCTGATCCCGCTGGACATCGCCGACGCGGAGCTGACGCCGCCAGGGGAGGAAGCCCCGTTCGTGTTGCTGTGCAACCCGATCAAGCTGAACGACGACGTGGTCGGCGAGCTGAAGGAGACGCTGTCCGCCCACCGCGGCGACACCCCGGTGCACCTCAAGTTCGCACACAAGGAAAACGGTGTGACCCTCGCACTGGACGACTACCCGATCAAGGTCACGCCGGCGTTCCTCGGTGAGATCAAGGCAATCCCAGGAGTAACGGTGGACGCCTGACCCGCGAGTCGCGGTTTCGGGACCGGTGAGTCGCCGGTTCGGGGCGGCTCGAGGCGTGGCGGAAGTTCGGCCGTCGGTCACCTGCTGAGGCTTGCCGTGCCGTGGGGCCCCTGTGGTTAGGTGACGGCACCGCAGACCAGGACGGGGTTGTCATATGTGGACCAGGAAGTTGGCCGCACTCGCCGGGGTCGCACTGCTCGGCGCCACGCTCCACGCGCCGGCGGCCGCTGACCGCGACCGGGGCCTCCCGCTCGGCCCCCACGGGCTCGCCGAGACCCGCACCACCGAGACGTTGCGGCCCGGGGTCACCCTCACCACCATCGTCCGGGGTGCGCCCGACCCGGCCAACACCTGGACCGTCGAGGTGGCAGTCCCGGCCGCAGGCAACGACCCCGACCCGGACGCGCCGCCGACGGCCATCGCCGACCGCGCGCACGCCGACGCGCTCGTCGTCGAGCTGACCACGGCCGGGTTCGCGCCCCGCGTCGAGGACGTCACCACGCCGCGGCTCGCCGACTTCGCCGGTGGGTCGCTCGGCTTCCGGGTCCGCGTCGGCAACCACGCCACCAAGGCCGCCGCCGACACGGTGCTGGCCCAGGTCAAGGCGGCGCACTTCACGGCGTCGACGGTGTTCACCGGATGGGACGGCGCCCCGACCGACCGGGGGCCGTGGGTCGTGCAGGTACTGACGATCGACCCGCGCACCTTCCGCGGCGACCTCGTCGGTGACTTCGGCCCCGACCTCGAACGCCGGGAGACCACCAGCGTGCTGGCCGCCGCGAAGGGCGCGACCGCCGCCGTCAACGCCGGCTTCTTCGTCCTCGACCCGGCCGCGGGCGCGCCGGGTGACCCGGCGGGCGTCGGTGTGTACGACGGCCGCCTCCTCAGCGAGACCACCAACGGCCGCCCCGCGTTCGTGTTCGACGCCGACGCCCGCCACGCCGCCGTCGACCGCTACACCTGGTCGGGCACCGTCGCGAGTGGACAGCGCAAGCTCACCCTCGACGGTCTCAACCGCGTCCCCGGCCTGATCCGGAACTGCGGTGGCACCGGCGACACCCCGACCGACCACCCGCTACACGACACCACCTGCACCGACGCCGACGAGCTGGTCGCCTTCACCGCGGACTACGGCGCCAGCACCCCGACCGGCCCCGGCGTCGAGGCGGTACTGGACCGGCACGGCCGCGTCGTCGAACTGCGTGCGCCCCGCGGCGGCGCGCTCCCCGTCGGCGCCACCTCGGTGCAGGCCACCGGCACGCAGGCCGCCGCGCTCCGCGGTCTTGCGGAGAAGGGCCGACTCACGGTCAAGACCCGACTCGACGGGCGTCGCGGCGACACGATTCTCAACGGTGGCCCCGAGTTGGTCCGCGACGGCCGCCAGCACGCCACCCCGAACGCCGACGGCATGGTCCGCCCCGGCGACCCGAGCTTCTACTACGGCTGGGCCGCGAAGCGGAACCCGCGCACGATCGCCGGCGTCGACGACCGCGGCCGCGTCGTGCTCGCCACCGTCGACGGTCGAAGCACCGCGAGCCTCGGCCTGTCGATCGCGGAGAGCGCCGCGGTCGCCGACGCGCTGGACATGCGCGACGCGATCAACCTCGACGGCGGCGGCTCCACCACGATGGTCACCAACGGCCAGGTGATCAACAAGCCGTCGGACGCCACCGGCGAACGCCCGGTAGGCGACGCGATCCTGATCCTGCCGTAACCCGCGTGTCCAACGTTCAGAACAGGTGAGTTCGACATTCGCGCCTAACGCTCGTTCGGCACGAATGTCGAACTCACCCGTCACGAGTGTTGGACACGCGGTGGCCCGATCCTGTCGGACCATGGCCGTCGGGCCACTGGCCGGCGCCCCCGGCGCTCGGCAGGATCGGCGACATGGTGAAACGGATGCGGGCGATCAGCGTTCGCGAGGCAGGCGGTCCCGACGTGCTGGAGCTGGTCGAGCTGGACCGGCCAGAGCCCGGCGCGGTGGAGATCCTGGTGCGGGTGCGCGCCGCGGGCGTCAACCCGACCGACTGGAAGGGCCGGGCCCGCGGCAGCGGCCTCGATGGGGTGTCGGCGCCGTTCGTGCCCGGCCACGACGTGTCCGGAGTGGTCGAGGCGGTGGGGCTCGGCGTGCGACTGTTCGCACCGGGCGACGAGGTGTTCGGCATGCCGCTGTTCCCGCACTACGTCGGCGGGTACGCCGAGTACGTGACCGCGCCGCCACGGCACTTCGCGCGCAAGCCGGCGGCGCTCGACCACGTGAGCGCGGCGGGTCTGCCGCTGGCCGGTCTGACCGCGTGGCAGTCCCTTGTGGACCATGCGAATGTCCAGCCAGGACAACGGGTGCTGATCCACGCCGCGGCGGGTGGCGTCGGGCACCTCGCGGTGCAGATCGCGAAGGCGCGGGGCGCGCACGTGATCGGCACGGCACGCGCGGCGAAGCACGACTTCCTGCGTGACCTCGGCGCGGACGAGGTGATCGACTACACGGCCGTCGACTTCACCGACGCGACCGGCGACCTCGACGTCGTACTGGACACGATCGGCGGCGAGTACGGCCCGCGCTCCAGAGGACTCCTGCGTCCCGGTGGCACCTTCGTCTCGCTGGCCGGTTCGACCGAGCCCGACTTCCTGCTGGTCGAACCGGACCACGCCGGCATGCTCGCGCTGGCCGACCTTGTCGAGAAGGGCCAACTGCGGGTCGTGATCGACTCGGTGTTCCCCCTCGCCGAGGCGGCGAAGGCCCACGAGCTGGGGGAGGGCGGCCGGACCACCGGGAAGATCGTGCTCGAGCTATAGCCTTCGAGCGTGACTCCCGCCGAGCTGATCGCACTCGACCGCGCACATGTCTGGCACCCGTACGGCCCGATGCCTGGCCTGGTCGACCCGCTGGTGGTGGCGTCCGCCGAGGGGGTGCGGCTGCGGCTGGCCGACGGGCGGGAGCTGGTCGACGGCATGTCGTCGTGGTGGGCGGCCATCCACGGGTACCGGAACCCGGTGCTGGACAAGGCGTTGGCGGACCAGGCGGGCCGGATGAGCCACGTCATGTTCGGCGGCCTCACCCACGAGCCGGCCGTGCGGCTGGCCGCGACGCTCGTGGAGATCACGCCGGGCCCGCTGGAGCACGTGTTCCTGTGCGACTCGGGCTCGGTGTCGGTCGAGGTCGCGGTGAAGATGTGTCTGCAGTACTGGCGTTCGCTCGAGCGGCCGGAGAAGCGGCGGCTGCTGACGTGGCGCGGCGGCTACCACGGGGACACGTTCCACCCGATGAGCGTGTGCGACCCGGACGGCGGCATGCACAGTCTGTGGCACGGGGTGCTGCCGGCGCAGGTGTTCGCCGAGGAGCCGCCCGCCGCGTTCGAGCACGCCTACGTCGAGCACCTCGCCAGGATGATCGAGGAGCACGCGGACGAGCTGGCCGCGGTGATCGTCGAGCCGGTCGTGCAGGGCGCGGGCGGCATGCGGTTCCACGACCCGAGGTACCTGCATGTGTTGCGGGAGCTGACACTCGCGCACGACGTGCTGCTGGTGTTCGACGAGATCGCGACGGGCTTCGGCAGGACCGGCGAGCTGTTCGCGGCCGACCATGCCTCGGTGAGTCCGGACGTGATGTGCGTCGGCAAGGCGTTGACCGGCGGCTACCTGTCGATGGGCGCGACGCTGTGCTCGGCGCGGGTCGCGGACGGGATCTCGCGTGGCGCGGTGCCGGTGCTCGCGCACGGGCCGACGTTCATGGGCAACCCGCTGTCGTGCGCGGTGGCGTCGGCGTCGATCGACCTGTTGCTGTCGCAGGACTGGCGGGGCGTGGTGAAAGGCATCGAGGCGTCGCTGACCGAGGGGCTGGCTCCCGCACGCGACCTGCCCGGGGTGACCGACGTGCGGGTGATCGGCGCGATCGGGGTCGTGCAGCTCGACCACGAGGTGGACCTGGCGGCGGCGACGGAAGCCGCGGTGGCGGCGGGGGTGTGGCTGCGCCCGTTCCGCGACCTGATCTACACGATGCCGCCGTTCGTCTCGACACCGGACGACCTGGCGATGATCACGAACGGCGTGCTGGCGGCGGCTCGCGCGGGCTGACGGCGGCACCTGGGTCGTGAGTGTCGAACTCGCGGGTCTCGAGTGTCGAACTCGCGGGTCGTGAGTGTTGAACTCGCGGGTCTTGAGTGTTGAACTCGCGGGCCTCAGCGGCAGCGTGAACGGCCGGTTCGACGGCTGTGGGCGCTCAGCGTGGCCGCCAGTTCGACGTTCGTCGGTTCCACGAGTACTGCGCCGTCGGGGGTCAGGATCACCGGGATGTTGCTCCGCCCACCCGCGATCGCCGTCGCCCGTGCGCCGGCCGACAGGTCGGTGTCCGTGTCGTACTCGGTGAACGGCACGTCGTGCCGGCGCAGCCATGACTTGGCCCTGCGACAGTCGGCGCACCATTCGGCGCCGAAGACAACGGTCTGGTCGGTGGTCAGCGCGTCGACCAGCGCGCGACCGGCCCCCTCGGTGCTGACGATCACCCGTCGACACTACCGAGCACGGGGCGGGTGCGGTTGCGCCAACCGGGTGGGACTAGCCTGACGCTCCGTGAGTTTCATCGTGCTCACGGGTACCGGAACCGGAGTTGGCAAGACGGTCGTCACGGCCGCCGTCGCCGCTCTGGCCCTGTCCGTGCGACGCAGCGTCGCGGTCCTCAAGCCGGCGCAGACCGGCCTCGTGCCCGGTGAGCCGGGCGACGTGGACGAGGTCAGCCGCCTCGCGGGTGACGACGTCACCACCTGGGAGCTGGCCCGCTTCCCCGACCCGCTCGCGCCGGCCACGGCCGCTCGGCGGGCCGACGTCATGCCCGTGACCCCGGCCCAGGCCGCGGCGGCCGCGGTCGAGCTGTCGCGCGGCCACGACTTGGTCCTCGTCGAGGGCTCGGGCGGCCTGCTGGTCCGCATGGACGACCACGGCGGCACGCTCGCGGACGTCGCCTGGTCGGCCGGCGCGCCCGTGTTGATCGTCGCGCACGCTGGCCTCGGCACCCTCAACGACACCGCCCTGACCTCGGAAGCCTTGCAGCGCAGGGGAATCGAGTGCGCGGGCATCGTCGTCGGCTCGTGGCCGGCGGAGCCCGACCTCGCGGCCCGGTGCAACCTCGACGACCTGGCGGTCGTGGCGAACGCCCCGCTGGTCGGCGCCCTTCCGGCGAACGCGGCGGCGCTGACCAGGCCGAAGTTCCTCGAGATGGCCCGTCGCTCGCTCGCCCCGTCGCTCGGTGGCGAGTTCGACGCGAAGGGATTCGCGGCAGAGCACGCCGCCTGACACGCGGTAGAGCGTCGCTCGGACGCGTGACATACATCGCGCTCGACCGACGGTTCGGTGCGGCAGACTGGGCCGGAACCGATCACGACGACGATGGAGGCACCGTGACCGTAGCTGGCGAACGGACTGGTACGAAGCCGGTGACAGACCCGCTCGCGGCCGCACGGGAACAGGTCCTCGAACGCGGTGTCGGGCTCGACGAGCAGCAGATTCTCGAGATTCTGCTCCTCGACGACGACCGCATCCCGGAGCTGCTCGCGCTCGCCCACGACGTGCGGATGCGCTGGTGCGGCCCGGAGGTCGAGGTCGAGGGCATCGTCAGCCTGAAGACCGGCGGCTGCCCGGAGGACTGCCACTTCTGCTCGCAGTCCGGTCAGTTCCCCTCACCGGTGCGTTCCGCGTGGCTGGACATCCCCGGCCTGGTCAGGGCCGCCCGCGAGACGGCGGCGACGGGCGCGAGCGAGTTCTGCATCGTGGCCGCCGTGCGTGGCCCGGACAAGCGGCTGCTGTCCCAGGTGCGCGACGGCATCAAGGCCATCCGCGACGACGGCAACGACATCCAGATCGCCTGCTCGCTGGGCATGCTCACGCAGGCGCAGGTCGACGAGCTCGTCGAGATGGGTGTGCACCGCTACAACCACAACCTCGAGACCGCGCGTTCGCACTTCCCGGCCGTCGTCACCACGCACTCGTGGGAGGAGCGCTGGGACACGCTGAAGATGGTGCACACGGCAGGCATGGAGGTGTGCTGCGGCGGCATCATCGGCATGGGCGAGACCATCGAGCAGCGGGCCGAGTTCGCGGCGCAGCTCGGTGCGCTGAACCCGCACGAGGTGCCGATGAACTTCCTCATCCCGCAGCCCGGCACGCCGTACGAGAACTACGAGATCGTCGAGGGCAAGGACGCGCTGCGCACGATCGCCGCGTTCCGGCTCGCGCTGCCACGCACGATCCTGCGGTTCGCGGGCGGCCGCGAGCTGACGCTCGGTGACCTCGGTGCGGAGCAGGGCATGCTCGGCGGCATCAACGCGATCATCGTCGGCAACTACCTGACCAACCTCGGCCGGCCGGCCAAGCAGGACCTGGACATGTTGGCGGACCTGAAGATGCCGGTCAAAGCACTGGGCGACATGCTCTGATGTACTGCGTTCACTGCGGAAAGCCGCCGGGCGACGGTGACCACGCGCGGTGCTCGGGGGCTCAGGCAGCCCTCGACCCGCCGCGGTTCTGTCCCGACTGCGCGCGCCGGATGGTGGTCCAGGTGACGCCATCCGGGTGGTCCGCGCGCTGCAGCAGACACGGCGAACGCTCTTCCACCACGGCCGGGTACTAGTCTTGTCACAGGCTGCGACGCGGCCAGGTGGACTAGTGGAGGTCGGCGTGGCGGAACAACCGGTCGAGGCGCAACGCGAGGAGTCAGCGCCGCACCGGGGGCCCGAGTATCCGATCTTTCCCACGCAGTACTCGTGGCGGCCGCCCGTGCCGCGCGTGGTGGTCAAGGCCGACCTGTTGCCGGCGATCAGCGTGCTCTCGTCGGTGTCGACCCTGGGGCTCGCCGTCGGTTGGCTGTGGTCGGTGCTCGCGCCGCCGCAGCGCAAGGTGATCACTCAGGACGGCGTCGCCGCGTCGCTGACCGACGAGAGCTATCACCTGTTCGACGACCTGGTGATCTTCACGTTCCTGTGCCTCGCGGCCGGCCTCGTGACCGGGGTGGCGACCTGGTACCTGCGGGAGCGGCGCGGGCCCGTGGTGATGCTCGCGGCCGTGGCCGGCTCGGCCGTCGGCGGCTGGCTCGCCACGCTGGTCGGCAAGGCGTGGGCGGAGGGCCGCTGGCCGGTGCCGTCGAGCGTGAAGGCGCTGGACATCGTGGCGACGGCGCCGGTGCTCCAGTCGGCGTGGGGCATCATGGCGTGGCCGCTGATGACGGCCCTCGCGTACGGCGTACTCGCGGCGATGAACGGCATGGACGACCTCGGCCGCCGCCTCGGCTAGTTTTCGATCGCGCGCTCGCGCAGCTCCGCGGGGGGTGCGGGTACGGCGCGGAGTGTGGCGAGGATGCCGGCTTCCCGGCTGAGTAGCTGACCGACCATCCGCAGCCGGTGCAGCGGCCGGGTCTCCTCGAGGATCCGCTGCCGGTCGTCCAGCGGCAGCAGGCAGTCGGTCACCAGCAGGTGCGCCAGCGCCGCGATGTCGACGTCGTCTGCCGGCTCGTCCCACTCGCCCTGTTTCCACGCCGCCTGGCAGTAACGGCGGTACGCGGCACGGGCGGAGGCCACCAGCGAGGTGATCGTGTCCGACGCCGACCGCTGGCCGGGGATCACCGCGGGCACGTCCGGCACCCATTCGACCGTCCCCATGAGGTACGGCGCGCTCTCGTGGTCGAGCGTGAGCAGCCGGAACCGCTGCTCGCCAAGTGTCACGATGTCGAACCGGCCGTCCGGAAGCCGGGACGCCTGCCGCAGGATCGCCGCGCACCCGATCGGTTTCAGCTGATCGGGGGACGTCACCTCGATCTCGAACGACGGCATCAGCGCGATCACCCCGAACCGCTTGTCCGGCAGGTTGCCGGTGATCAGGTCGACGGTGAGCTGCCGGTATCTCGGCTCGAAGACGTGGAGCGGCAGCGTGGCGCCGGGCAGCAACACCGTCTGTAGCGGGAACAGCGGCAGCGGCACTGACTGCGTCGGGGGCACGGACTCAAGGCTAGGTCGGTGCGCCGCCGCGCGCTTGGTTCGGCGGCCGGAGCACCGCGAACGGGTCGGTGACCTCGATGCCCCGTTCGGCGAACCGGAACAGTGCGGCGGGTCGGCCGCCGGCCCGGCCCGGTGGCGCTGTGTCACCGGTCGGCTCGAGCAGGCCGCGCCGGGACAGCACGCGCTGGAGGTTCGTCGCGGACACCCGGTAGCCGAGCGCCGCCGAGTACAGCTCACGCAGCGCGGAGATCGTGAACATCGGCGGCGCGAGCGCGAAACCGAGGTTCGTGTACGACAGCTTCGCCCGCAGCCGGTCCCGGCCTCGTCGCACGATCGACTCGTGGTCGAACGCGGTGCGGGGGAGCGCGTCGACCGGATGCCACGCCGTGTCGGTTGGCAGCGCCGGGTCGTTGTCCGACGGCACGAGCCCGAGGAACGCGCTCCCGATCACCCGCTCGCCGGGCACCCGGTCCGGCGCGCTGAACACGGCTAGCTGTTCGACGTGCGACAACTGCCGCACGTCCACCTTTTCCTCGAGCTGGCGGCGGATCGAGGCCTCTACGTCCTCGTCCGCGCCGAGCCGGCCGCCGGGCAGTGACCACCGGTGCGCGTGTGGTTCCTGAGCGCGCTCCCAGAGCAGGACCTGAAGTGATCCCGCTCGCACCTGGAGCACCGCGGCCAGCACTTCATGGGCTGCCGCGGTTAACACGGTGGTAGCATCGGCCATGTTTTCGATCCTAAGGCGAAAACCTCTGGATGGGAAACGGAGTGGGCGGACCGAGCCCGAGGAGGGGACCGCATGACCGCCGAAGTTGTTGACCTGACTCCCTACACCGGTGTCGAGCCGGACGCGGCGTGGCGGGACGAGGTGCGCAGGCTCGCGAAGGAACGCGACGCCGTGCTGCTCGCCCACAACTACCAGCTACCGGAGATCCAGGACATCGCCGACCACACCGGCGACTCCCTCGCGCTGAGCCGCATCGCGGCCGCCAGCGACGCGTCCACCATCGTCTTCTGCGGCGTGCACTTCATGGCCGAGACCGCGAAGATCCTGGCCCCGGAGAAGACCGTCCTGATCCCGGACGAGCGCGCGGGCTGCTCGCTGGCCGACTCCATCGACGCGGCCCAGCTCCGCGAATGGAAAGCCGAGCACCCCGGCGCGGTGGTCGTGTCGTACGTGAACACGACGGCCGAGGTGAAGGCCGAGACGGACATCTGTTGCACGTCGTCCAACGCGGTCGACGTGGTCCGCTCGATCCCCGAGGACCGGGAGGTGCTGTTCCTGCCGGACCAGTTCCTCGGCGCGCACGTGAAGCGCGAGACCGGCCGGCAGAACCTGTACATCTGGGCCGGCGAGTGCCACGTGCACGCCGGCATCAACGGGCCGGAGTTGGCCGCGCGCGCCGCGGCGAACCCGGACGCGGACCTGTTCGTGCACCCGGAGTGCGGCTGCGCGACCTCGGCGCTGTACCTGGCCGGCGAGGGCATCGTGCCGAAGTCGCAGGTCAAGATCCTCTCGACGGGCGACATGGTGACCGAGGCCCGGTCCACGAAGGCGCGGTCGGTGCTCGTGGCGACCGAGGTCGGCATGCTGCACCAGTTGCGCAAGGCCGCGCCGGAGATCGACTTCCGCGCCGTCAACGAACGCGCGTCGTGCCGGTACATGAAGATGATCACGCCGGCCGCGCTGCTGCGGTCGCTGCGCGAGGGCGCCGACGAGGTGCACGTGGACCTCGAGACCGCCGCGCGCGCCAAGGGCGCCGTGCGGCGGATGATCGAGATCGGCAAGCCCGGTGGTGGCGAGTGACCAGCCCGTGCTGGGAGGCGGCGGCCGACCTGGTGGTCGTGGGCACCGGTGTCGCGGGGCTGACCGCGGCGCTGCGGGCCCGTGAGCTGGGGCTGCGAGTGCTGGTGGTGACCAAGGAGGCGGCCGACGGGGGTAACACCCGGTGGGCGCAGGGTGGGGTCGCGGTCGTGCTCGGCGACGACGCCGCGGACTCGGTGGCCCGGCACGTGGACGACACGCTGGTCGCGGGTGTCGGGCTGTGCGACGCCGTCGCGACGGCGCGGATCATCGGCGCCGGGCCGGCCGCGGTCGCGCGGCTGCGGGAGCGCGGCGCCACGTTCGACGCCGACGGGGACCGCCTCGCGCGGACCCGCGAGGGCGGGCACACGGCGTTCCGCGTGGTGCACGCCGGCGGCGACGCGACCGGCGCCGAGGTCGAACGCGCGCTGCTCGCCGCGTCGCGCGACGGGCGGGTGCCGATGCTCGAGCACCACACGGCGGTCGACACGCTGCGCACGCCGGCCGGCGAGATCGCGGGCCTGCTGGTGCTCGACGGCGCGGGCGTGCCGGGGATCCTCGTGGCGCCCGCCGTGCTGCTCGCCACCGGTGGGCTCGGGCAGCTCTTCCAGGCGACGTCGAACCCGTCGGTCGCGACGGCCGACGGGGTGGCGATCGCGCTGCGCGCCGGGGCGCCCGTGGCGGACCTGGAGTTCGTGCAGTTCCACCCGACCGTGCTGTACACCGGGGAGGGCGCGCGGGGGCGCTGCCCGCTGGTGACCGAGGCGGTGCGCGGCGAGGGCGCGGTGCTCGTCGACTCGACCGGCGCGCGGATCATGGCTGGCGTGCACCCGTTGGCGGACCTGGCGCCGCGGGACGTGGTGTCGGCGGCGATCACCCGCCGGATGGCCGCGCTCGGCGACGACCACGTGTACCTGGACGCGACGCATCTGTCCGCCGCGGAGTTCCGGCGGCGGTTCCCGACCGTGCTGGCGGCCTGCGCGACGGTGGGCGTCGATCCGTCGGTCGACCCGATTCCGGTCGCGCCGGCGGCGCACTTCTCGTGCGGCGGCGTGGTGTCCACAGTGGATGGACGGACCGCGGTGCCCGGCCTTTACGCGGCGGGCGAGGTGGCACGGACCGGGCTGCACGGCGCGAACCGGTTGGCGTCCAACAGCTTGCTGGAGGGACTGGTCGTGGGGACCCGCGCCGCGGAGTCGGTGGCGGCCGACCTCGCATTGGGGGTGCCGGCCGAGCGGCGGCTGGCGGCGTGTCAGCCGGTGCCGACCGTGCCGGTGGCGGACCGGGACACGCTGCAGCGGGTGATGAGCCGGTACGCGGCGATCGGTCGTGACGCGGAAGGGCTCGCGGTGGTGGGTTCGGTGCTGGATGTGTCCGCTGTGGACCGTCCACTCGCGACCCGCGCGCTGGTCGAGGACGCGGCGTTGACGCTGACCGCCCGCGCGCTGATCGCGGCGGCGGCCACCCGTCAGGAGTCCCGCGGCTGTCACGTGCGCGACGACTTTCCAGCGGTGGCAACGGAATGGCAGCGGAGTCTTACGGTGCGGCTGACCCCGTCCGGGCAGCCGATGATCGCGGAACCCGCGTTGGCGAGAGGTGCGGCGTGACAGACGTGGACATGGGCATCGACATGGACGACCTGCGGCGCGTGGTGACGACGGCGCTGGCGGAGGACCTGCGCTACGGCCCCGACGCGACGACCGAGGCGACCGTGCCGGCCGACGCGGTGGCCACGGCGTCGATCTCGCCGCGCGCGTTCGGCACGCTCGCCGGCGTGCCGGCCGTGGTGGCGGTGTTCGACGAGGTGATCGGCTCGTACGAGGTGCTGTCGTCGTTGTCCGACGGTGACAGCGTCCGTCCCGGCGACGGGGTGCTGGTCGTGCGGGCGCCGGTCCGCGCGTTGCTGACGGCCGAGCGCACGGCGTTGAACCTGTTGTGCCACCTGTCCGGGGTGGCGACCGCGACGGCCGCGTGGGTGGCGGCGGTGGCCGGCACCGACGTCGCGATCCGGGACTCCCGCAAGACGTTGCCGGGCCTACGGTTGCTCGAGAAGTACGCGGTCCGGTGCGGTGGTGGCGTCAACCACCGCATGGGCCTCGGCGACGCCGTGCTGATCAAGGACAACCACGTGGCCGCGGCCGGTTCGGTGGCCGCCGCACTGCGGGCGGCGCGCGATCGGGCGCCGTCGCTGCCGTGCGAGGTGGAGGTCGACAGCCTCGACCAGCTCGACGAGGCACTCGCAGAGAACGCGGAACTGGTGCTGCTGGACAACTTCACACCAGAACACTGCGCGACGGCCGTCCGGCGCGTCGCCGACCTCGGCGCGCGGACGAAGCTGGAGGTCTCCGGCGGCCTGCGAATCGGCGACGCCCGCGTGTACGCGGAGACGGGTGTGGACTACCTGTCCGTCGGCGCGCTGACGCACTCGGCCCCGGCGCTCGACCTGGGTCTCGACCTGCGGTGACCGGTGCCGGTTGGCGGCCGGTGACCAGGCGGCGTGGCCTCCGGCCCCCCAGGTTCGAGTGTCCCACGCGCCACCGACAGTTCCGGGGCGACGAAGATCAACCGCACGGCACCTGTCCACAGCCCGACCCGGAACCGCCCCCGCGCTGATACCCTGAAAGGCGCGCTCAGGGCGCTGGGTGCCCCCAACGCGCCTTTCACAGCACTGACCGATGTCCCAGAGGTGCCGTTCGCGGCCGGCATCGGGCAGTGGTCCCGGACGCGGTCTCCGCACCGGGGCGGCCACCGCCGGCGGGCCTGGTCCCCGACGGCACCGAGCTGACCATGAAGCACCCGTTCAGCTTCACGATGACCGCGCGGGCCTGAACTACTCCGACACCGCACGCAGGTCGGCGAGGCCGCGCAGCAGATCCGCGGCGGCGGGGGTCGCGGCCGGGTCCAGCAGCCACTGGATCGACAGCCCGTCGCACACGGCCATGACCCAGCTTGCCACCGCCGTGCAGCGGGGGTCCTCCGGCGGCGCGTTCAGCGCGGTGGCCACGATGTGGCTCACCCGCGTCCGGACGCTCCGGTACATGCCCGCCAACTGTTCGCGTAGCTGCGGGTCGCGGTCGGCCTGCGCGAGTGCCTCGACGAACGACACCAGCAACGCCCGCCCGCCGAGGTTGTCCAGCAGCCCGGCCCACGTCAGGTGCGCGCGCTCGATGGGCGACGCGTCCGGGTCGGCCAGCGCGATCTCCGCGAGCTGGGTCGTCCACTCCTCGAAGACGATGCCGAGCGCGGCGTTGAGCAGCCCGGCCTTGGACCCGAAGTGGTACCCGATCGACGCCAGGTTCGTGCCGGAGGCGGCGACGAGATCGCGTGTGGTGATGTGCGCGTATCCCTTGTCCTCCAGCAGTTGCCGCGCGGCGGCGAGCAGCTGTTCCCGATGGCCCACCGCCCGATCGTACTTGTGAACCGATCTATACGCGCGTATAAAAACACCATGGCCACGGTCGAGGCGAAACCAGTCACCGCTCTGCCACCCGGCTCGAATCTGCCGATACTCGTCCAGACCATCCTGTTCCTGGCCGCCCGCCGCCAGGCGCACCTGTTCTGGCATCGCCGCTACGGCGACGTGTTCTCCTCCCGGCTCGCCGGGCGCCGCAACGTGGTGACGCTCAGCCGCCCGGAACACATCCGCCAGGTGTTCGCCGGCGCGCCGACGATCTTCCACGCCGGCGAGGGCAACGCGCTCCTCGCGCCGGTCATGGGCGACCACTCGGTGCTGGTCACCGACGAGGACGAGCACCTGCGCACCCGCAAGCTGCTGATGCCCGCGTTCAACGGCGCCGCGCTGCGTGGCTACGGCGACCTGATGACCGAGATCGCGGTCGGCGACGTCGAGCACTGGCCGACCGGCCGTCCGTTCGCGGTGCACCCACGCATGAACGCGGTCACTCTGGAGATCATCCTGCGAGTCGTGTTCGGCCTGTCCGAAGGCCCACGCCTGACCGAGCTGCGGCCCCGCATCCGGCAGATCTCCGAGATCGGCCCGCTCACCGTGCTCGGCTGGAGCTACCCGAAGCTCGCGAAGTACGGGCCGTGGAAGCGGAACTGGGACAACCTGCGTGCCGCCGACCAGCTGCTGTTCGCCGAGATCGCGGACCGGCGCACGGCCGGCGACCTCGCCGAGCGCGGCGACGTCCTGTCCCGTCTGCTGAAGGCGGCCGGCGGCGACCTGTCCGACGCCGAGCTGCGCGACCAGATGATCACCCTGCTGCTGGCGGGGCACGAGACGACGGCGACCGCGCTCGCGTGGTCGTTCCACGAGCTGGCGCGCCGGCCGGCGGTGCAGCGCGCCGCGCAGCGGGCGGCCGACGACGGCGACACGAACTACCTTGAGGCCGTGGCGAAGGAGGCCATGCGCCGCCGCCCGGTGATCCAGAACGTGGCGCGCAGGCTGACCGAGCCGACGGAGCTCGCCGGCTACCGCCTGCCGGCCGGCACGGTCGTCGCGCCGAGCATCTCGCTGGTGCACCGCAACGCGAACGCACACGAGGACCCGGACGACTTCCGCCCGGAGCGCTTCCTCGGCAAGCAGCCGGAAGCGGGCACGTGGATCCCGTTCGGCGGCGGGGTGCGGCGCTGCCTCGGCGCCGGCTTCTCGCTGCAGGAGGCGGTCGCGGTACTGCGCGAAGCCCTGACGAGGTACGACATCCGCGCCGAACGCGGGCGCGAGGAGTTCCCGAAGCCCCGCAACATCACGCTCGTCCCCGCGAGAGGCGCCAGGATCATCGCGACCCCCCGCTGAGGATCACCCGAACGGGCTGTGGACAACTCCGCCCCCGGAGATCAACAACGCCGCCCACTGTCGGTGCCCACCGGTAACGTTGAACCCGGGGGCCGGAGGCCAAGCCCGCGCACCACAAACCGCGCTCAGAGCCGCCGGTTCGCCAGCACCGGGATGGTCGCGCGGGTCTTCTCGACGAGCCCGAGGTCCAGGTCCACCACGAGCAGCTCCGGCGCGGCGCCGACCGACGCGAACACGGACCCGTCCGGCGCCGCGACCAGGCTGTGCCCGATGCCGGTCGGCGCGGTGGACGGCACGCCGGGGTCGGCCTGCCCGCACGCGACCACCCAACACGTCGAGTCCAGCGCCCGCGCCCGCACCAGCAACTCCCACTGCGACAGCTTTCCCGGCCCCGCGCCCCACGACGCCCCCAGCAGGACCACCGACGCGCCGCGGTCGGCCAACCCCGTGAACACGGCGGGGAACCGCACGTCGTAGCAGGTCGCGAGGCCCAGCTCATCGAGCAGCACGAGCGCCGACCCCGGTGCGACCGTCCGCGACTCCTGGAAGCCGAACGCGTCGAACAGGTGGATCTTGTCGTAGCCCACGTGCTGGTCACGCCCCGTGGCCAGCAGCGTGTTGTACACCCGGCCGTCCGGCGCCGGCGTGAACATCCCGGCGACCACCAGCACCCCGGCGTCGGCCGCGACGGCACGCACACCCGACGCCCACGGCCCGTCGAGCGGTTCGGCCAGCGGGCCGAGCGACGTGCCGAAACACGCCATCGTCGCCTCCGGGAACAGCACCACCTCGGCGCCTTCCGCCGCGGCGCCCTTCACCTGTGCGGCGACCAGCTCCAGGTTCGCCTCGGGTGACGGCGACGACGTGATCTGACTCAGCGCGACACGCACAGCTACGGCCCTCCACAACAAGAAACCCGATCCACCCACGCGAGGATATGTCGCCCGGCTAGGGTCGGGCCTCGTGCCCAACAAGTCGCGTCTGGTCGCACCGCTGCTCGCGGTCGCGCTGGTCGGCGCCTGCACCGGCGACCCGACGCCGACCGCGTCCGGCAACCCCGACGGCAGCTCGCTCGTACTCGCCGTCGCCGAGGAGCCCGCCGACCTGAACCCCCTCGCCGGCTACGCGGAACACGGCGCCGCGAAGCTGTTCGACGGGCTCGTCGAGCACCAGGCCAACCTCGAGCTCCGCCCGGCACTCGCCGCGGACCTGCCCGACCCCGCGCCCGACGGTCGCTCGTGGACGGTCCGGCTCCGGGCCGGCGTCACGTTCTCCGACGGCTCGCCGTTCGAGGCCGCCGACGTCGTCGCGACCTACCGCGCGCTGCTCGACCCGGCACGCCAGTCCCCGGTGCGGCAACGGTTCTCGATGCTGACCGACATCACGGCCGTGGATCCCGCGACCGTCCGCTTCGACCTGTCCGCGCCGTACGCGCCGTTCCCTGACCTGCTGGTGCTCGGCATCGTGTCGAGCGAGTCGGTCGCGAAGCCCGCACCCGTCGGCACCGGGCCCTACCGGCTCGACTCCTGGCAGCGCGGCGTCCGCATGGTGCTCGAGGCCAACCCGACCTACTTCGACGGCCCGCCCGCGATCAAGAAGGTCACCGTCGAGTTCATCCCCGACGACACCATCCGCGCCGACCGCATGCGCGAAGGCAAGCTCGACGGCGCCGCGCTGCCGTACGCGCTCGCCGCGAAGTTCGAGGACACCGACGGGATCCGCGTCGTCGTGCACAGCGCCGCCGACGTCCGCGCGGTCGTCCTGCCCGCCGGCAACCCGGTCACCGCCGACCCCGACCTGCGGCTCGCGCTGAACTACGCGGTCAACCGCGAGGCGATCGTGGCCGGCCCGCTCGCCGGCAAGGGCCGGGTCGCCCACACCCCGATGCCCGAGGTGCTCGCCGAGTTCGTCGAGCCGGACGCCGGGTTCGACCACGACCTGACCAAGGCGCTCGACATGCTCGCGGCGAGCGGGTGGACGCCCGGCGAGGCAGGGGTGCGGACCAAGGGCGGCAACCAGGCCGCGTTCACCCTGCGCCACCAGACCGGTGACTCGGTCGACAAGGCGCTCGCCGAGGCGTTCGCGACCGACGCGCGGGCACTCGGCGTGCAGGTCACCGTCGAGGCGGCCGACACCGCCGCGCTCGCGTCCGGACCGGCCGTGGTCGGCTTCGGCGACCCGTTCGACCCCGACCCGGACCTGTACCCGCTGCTGCACTCCGGCGCCGCGCTCGGCGGGTACGCCGACGCGACCGTCGACACGGCGCTCGCCACCGGCCGCACGGCCACCGACCCGGCGGAGCGGGCCATCGCGTACCGCAAGTTCCAGCGTGCCTGGGTGACCGCGCCCGGCATGGTGGCGCTGGTCGCCCCCAACCACACCTACGTCATGCGCGATAGCTGGGACGGCTACGAGCCGGTCGTCGACGCGGCCGGCACCGACCTGACCTGGGGCGCGTGGTGGAACCTGCAGGACTGGACGCCACGATGATCGACCTCGCCAACGTCCGCGCGGACACCCCCGGCAGCCATCGAGGGGTGTTCCTCGACAGCGCCGGTTCGTCGCTGCCGCCGGTCCAGGTGCTCGACGAGGTCATCGGGCACCTGCACCGCGAGGCCGAGATCGGTGGCTACCGCGCGGCCGCGGAGCGGGCCGAGGACCTCGAGAACGGGTACGCCGTGCTCGCGACCGCGCTCGGCTGCGAGCCGGACGAGGTCGCGTTCACCGACAGCGCCACCAGGTCGTGGCTGGCCGCGTTCGACGCGATCCCGCTCGCCGAGGGCGACCGGATCCTGGTCACCGAGGTCGAGTACGCCGGCAACGCCATCCCGTTGCTGCACCGCGCGGCCGAAGTTGGCGCGTCCGTCGAGCCGGTGCCGTCGGACGCGAACGGCGCCGTGGACGTCGAGGCGCTGCGGCGTCGCATCGACGAGCGGGTGAAGGTCGTGTCGCTGGTGCACGTGCCGACGAACGGCGGCCTGGTGAACCCGGTGAACGACGTCGTCGCGGCCGCGCACGAGGTCGGCGCGCTGGTGCTGCTCGACGCGTGCCAGTCGGCCGGCCAGGTGCCGCTCACCGGTCTGTCCGCGGACATCGTCACCGGCACCGGCCGCAAGTGGTTGCGCGGCCCGAGGGGCACGGGGTTCCTGGTGGTGCGGCGCGACGTGCGGGAGCGGCTGCGGCCGAGGCAGGTGGACCTGCACAGCGGCTCGTGGGAGACGCTCGACCGATACCGCCTGCGCGCGGACGCGCGGGTGTTCGAGCTGTGGGAGTCGAGCGTCGCGGACCGTCTCGGGCTGATCGCCGCGTTCCGGTACGCGCTGGACCTCGGCATGGACGCGATCGCCGCCGCCGTCCGCGACCGCGGCGCGCACCTGCGTGCCGGCCTGGCGAAGCTGCCCGGCGTGACGGTCCACGACCTCGGCGTCGACCAGTGCGGCATCGTGACGTTCACGGTCGACGGCCACACCCCGACGACCGTCCGCGACCGGCTGCGCGAACGCGGCGTCACCGTCACGACGACGGGCGTGGAGTCGACGCGCTACGACATGACCCGGCGCAACCTCGACGAGGTCGTCCGCGCCTCGCCGCACTACTTCATCACGCCGGAACAGTTGGATAGTGCGGTCGCCGCCGTCGCCGAAATGCGCTGAGGGCGCCCCGCGTAAAGCGGGACGCCCTCAGAACGGTGGTCAGGTCGCGTTCGTCAGCAGGATGTCCACGGCGCCGTCGTTGCGCGTCGTCTGCGGGACGATGTCCTCGTCCGGCGGGTAGAAGCCGTCGATGCCGCCACTGGACGGGTACATCTCGAAGCAGTACGACAACACCTTGTGGGTGCCCCACATGTAGTCGTTGATGTCACCGTCGGTGATGTACAGCCCGGACGACTGGTCCGGCGTGTAACCGTTCGAGGAAGCCATCTCCTCGCCGATCGTCTGGAAGCGCGTGTACTCCTCCTGGGTCATGCCCTCGGTCACCGTGTCGTAGGTGTGCCCGAACGGCCAGAGCACGAGCTCGGAGAACGTGTGGAAGTCGATGTGCCCCTTGATCTGCTGGACGCCACCGATCACCCGCGAGTCCACAAAGGCCTGGACCTGCCGCACCTCCGGCGCGGACGCCACGGACGGGCCCCGGTAGTCCTCCGCCGACGTCGAGCCGCTCGACCCGCCGCAGCAGCCCCACTTGTAGGAGAAGTTGCGGTTGATGTCGGTGCCGACGGTCCCGTCGCTGTTCGGTTGCCGGTTCTTGCGCCAGCCCTGGTACTCGCCGCCGGAGATGTCGTACTCCGACCCGTCCGGGTTCTGCGACGGGACGACGTAGATCTCTTTGCTGTCGACGAAACCGGTGACCGTCGGGTCGGTGCCGTAGCCGTCGGTGAAGCGCTGCACGATGTGCAGGCACATCTCCGTGGTGAGGTGCTCGCGCGCGTGCATGTTGCACGTGAACAGCACCTCTGGCTCGTCCTCGTCGGTCGCCGCGTTGTCGCTGATCTTGATGACCGGGAGGTCGCGGCCCTCGTACGAGCTGCCGATGCTCGACAGCGACGTGATCGCCGCGTGGTCGGTCACCGTCTGCTGTAGCTCGGCCGTCATCTCGTCGTAGGTGTGGTACCCCTCGTCCCCGGCCGGGAAGTCGGCGGCCGAGACGTCCCGCGCGCCCGCGCCGCCGCTGCGATCGGACAGCAGCTTCGCCCAGTCCCCGGTCAGATCGAGCGTCAGGCCCCGCGCGCGCAGCGTGTCGGCCTGCGCGGGACTGGCGACGACCGCCATGGCGCCGTCCCGGACGCCGAGCACGTCGACGCCGGTGTTCGCCACGTCGGTCCGCTCGGTCGCGGTGTCCGCGCCGTGCACCTCGTAGAGGCCACTGGCCGGTGCTGGCGCCGGCGCGGCGGTGTTCTCCTGCGCACCGGCCTGCCAGCCGGTGACCAGTGCCAGGACGGCCGCCGTGACGCCGGCGCCCGCCCCGAGCACGCGACGTTTGGTGAACATGTCGCCTCCCTCGTGTTCTCTCGTCGCCCGAGCCTCTGCCGGGCGGCGGGTGGCGACAACCCGTCATTGGTCGGGAACCGTGCGTCAGGATTGGATCATCCGACGAAGGTAGTGGGCCGTTCGGGCGCAGGTGGGACCGCTTAGGCTGGTGGCGGCACTGCCGTTGACACACGGAAGGACCCCGATGCTGAGCCGCACCGACCTGCGTGGTCGAGTCCCGTCCCCGACCGAGCTGCGTGCGATCCTGCCGCGCGCCGAGGTGGACGTGGACGCGGTGCTGCAGCACGTCCGGCCGCTGGTGGACGACGTGCGCGCCCGTGGTGTCGACGCCGTGCTGGAGCTGTCCGAGCGGTTCGACGGCGTCCGCCCGGCGAGTGTCCGGGTGCCCACGCGTGAGCTGACCAGCGGGCTCGCCTTCCTCGACGCGCGCGTCCGGGAGGCGCTCGAGGAGACCATCGAGCGGGTCCGGCTCGTGCACGCGGACCAGCGTCGTACCGACGTCACCACGCAGGTCGTGCCGGGTGGCACGGTCACCGAGCGCTGGGTGCCGGTCCGCCGCGTCGGGCTGTACGCGCCTGGCGGGCTCGCGGTGTACCCGTCGAGCGTCGTGATGAACGTGGTGCCCGCGCAGACCGCGGGCGTCGAGTCGCTGGTGGTGTGCTCGCCGCCGCAGGCCGAGTTCGGCGGTCTGCCGCACCCGACGATCCTGGCGGCCGCCGAACTGCTCGGCGTGACCGAGGTGTGGGCCGTCGGGGGAGCGCAGGCCGTCGCGTTGCTGGCCTACGGCGGCACGGACACCGACGGCTCGTCGCTCGAGCCGGTGGACCTGGTGACCGGGCCGGGCAACGTGTACCTGACCGCCGCCAAACGTTTGCTGCGCGGGTTGGTCGGCATCGACTCGGAGGCCGGGCCGACCGAGATCGCGATCCTGGCCGACGACTCCGCCGACCCCGTGCACGTGGCGGCCGACCTGATCAGCCAGGCGGAGCACGACACGCTCGCCGCGAGTGTGCTGGTCACGTCGTCGGTGGCGCTGGCCGACGCGGTCGACGTCGAGCTGGCCCGTCAGGTCAAGGAGACCAAGCACGCCGACCGGGTCACGACCGCGTTGCAGGGCAAGCAGTCCGGCGTCGTCCTGGTGTCCGATGTGGACGCCGGACTGTCCGTTGTGGACGCCTACGCGGCCGAACACCTCGAGGTCCAGACGCGGGACGCGGCCGCCGTCGCCGCGCGGGTGCGCGCGGCCGGCGCGATCTTCGTCGGCGCGCACAGTCCCGTCTCGCTCGGCGACTACTGTGCCGGCTCCAACCACGTGCTGCCCACCGGCGGCTGCGCGCGGCACTCGTCGGGCCTGTCGGTGCAGACGTTCCTGCGCGGCATCCACGTCGTCGACTACTCGGCGGACGCGCTGCGCGAGGTGGCGGACAAGGTGGTCGCGCTGGCGAACGCCGAGGACCTGCCGGCGCACGGCCAGGCGGTCACCGCGCGGTTCGGGGGCACGTCGTGATCGGCGAGTCCGTCTCGCTGGACGATCTGCCACTGCGGGAGGACCTGCGTGGCCGCTCGCCCTACGGCGCGCCGCAGCTGGACGTCGAGTTCCGGCTCAACACCAACGAGAACCCGTACCCGCCGTCGCCCGCGCTGGTGGCGGCCGTGACCGCGGCGGTGGCCGAGGCGGCGGCGTCGCTGCACCGGTACCCGGACCGGGACGCGGTGGCGCTGCGAGCCGACCTCGCCGCGTACCTGACCACGTCGACCGGGGTGCCGCTGGCCGTCGAGAACCTGTGGGCCGCCAACGGTTCCAACGAGATCCTGCAGCAGATCCTGCAGGCGTTCGGCGGTCCGGGCCGCACGGCGCTGGGGTTCGAGCCGTCGTACTCCATGCACCCGATCATCGCGGCCGGCACGCGCACCGAGTGGGTGCCGACCCCGCGGCGGGCCGACTTCACGCTGGACACGGCGGCGGCCGCGCGGGTGCTCGCGGAGCGCGCGCCCGACCTCGCGTTCGTGACGAGCCCGAACAACCCGACCGGCGGCTCGATCCCGTTGGGGGAGCTGCGTTCCCTGATCGAGGCGGCGCCCGGCATCGTCGTCGTCGACGAGGCGTACGCGGAGTTCTCTTCGCGGCCGAGCGCGGTCGCGCTGCTGTCGGAGTACCCCGCGAAGCTGGTCGTGTCCCGCACGATGAGCAAGGCGTTCGCGTTCGCGGGCGGCCGCCTCGGCTACCTCGCGGCGGCGCCGGCTATCGTGGCCGCGCTGCTGTTGGTGCGGCTGCCCTACCACCTGTCGGCGCTCACGCAGGCGGCGGCGCGGGCGTCGTTGCGGCACGCCGCCGAGACGCTGGGTTCGGTCCAGCGGCTCGCGTCCGAGCGCGACCGGGTCATGGACTCGTTGCGGGACCTGGGTTTCACGGTCGTGCCGAGCGACGCGAACTTCGTCCTCTTCGGACAGTTCGCCGACGCGGGCGTGTCGTGGAAGTCGTATCTGGAGCACGGGGTGCTGATCCGGGACGTCGGGATTCCCGCGCACCTGCGGGTGACCATCGGCACGTCGGCCGAGAACGACGCGTTCCTGGCCGTGAGTAAGGAGATCGTCCGTTGAACAGGATCGGCAGAATTGAACGGACCACCAAGGAGTCGTCGGTGGTCGTGGAGATCGACCTCGACGGGGCCGGCAAGGTCGACGTGTCCACGGGCGTCCCGTTCTACGACCACATGCTGACGGCGTTCGGCGCGCACGGCATGTTCGACCTGACGGTCAACGCGACGGGCGACGTGGAGATCGACGCACACCACACGGTGGAGGACGTGGCCATCGTCCTCGGTGAGGCCATCGGCAAGGCACTGGGCGACAAGCGGGGGATCCGCCGCTTCGGCGACGCGTGGATCCCCATGGACGAGACGCTCGCCCACGCCGCGGTGGACGTGTCCGGCCGTCCGTACTGCGTGTTGACCGGCGAGCCCGAGCTGATGACCGGTTTCGTGGTGGGCAACAACTACCCGACGGTGCTCAACCGTCACGTGTTCGAGTCGCTGGCCTTCCACGCGCGGATCGCGTTGCACCTGCGCGTCATCCACGGCCGCGACCCGCACCACATCACGGAGGCGCAGTACAAGGCGGTGGCGCGGGCACTGCGCGCCGCGTCGGAGGCGGATCCCCGGCAGACGGGCATCCCGAGCACCAAGGGCACGCTCTAACCCAGATTGCGCGCGCAACTCCGGAGCAGGTCGGCCAACTGGTCGACCGGCAGTCCGACGTTCATGCGTGCCTCCACGTCCAGCACGATCGTGTCCGCCTGGTCCAGCAGCGTCCGGCCGGCGTCGGTGATGGTCACCGGCAGCGCGCGCCCCGAGGTCGGCCGCGCGGCGACGGTGGCCAACCCGGCCGCGGTGAGTCCTTTGAGGACGTCCCGCAGCGACTGCCGCGTGACGAAGGTGCGACGGGCCAGTTCGGCGCCCGACGCGCCGGGCACGTCGACGAGCGCGCGCAGCACCGCGTACTGGGGCATGGAGAGCCCGAGCTTCCTCAGGTGCTCCTCGCACGCGCCACGGAACGCCTGGGCGACCTGCTTGACGAGGTAGCCGATCCGCCCTTCCATTTGACTCATGACAGGAACCTTACACATAATGTAAGGAACCTGACATCAAGGAGGCGTCATGTCCACTACCACCATCACCGTCGATGCGCCGGTGGCCACCCTGATCAACGTGTTCACCGTCGAGCCCGCCCACCAGCGCGAACTGGTCGACGTGCTGAACCGCGCGACCGAGGACGTCATGCGGCACCAGCCGGGCTTCGTCACGGCGAACATCCACGCGAGCGCGGACGGCACGCGCGTCGTGAACTACGCGCAGTGGGAGTCGGCGGCGGCGTTCCACACGATGCTGGCCGACCCGGTGGCGCGCGAGCACATGGCGGAGTGCGCGAAGCTCGCCGAGTCGTACGACCCGCACCTGCACACCGTCGAGGCAACCCACCACCGAGGGTGAACTACGCTTCGGCGCCATGTCCAAGGAAGTCATCGTCATCGGCCTGATCGCGGTCGCCGGGTTCCTCGTCGGCGGTGTCTACTCGACGTACAAGACGGCGAAGGGCCTGGCCATGCTGCTGGGCGTCTGCGCGGCGATAGCCGTCGGCGGCGCCATTGTGTGGATGGTCTCGTAGCCGGCACCATGGCGGCATGACCGAACGGAACCGCTGGGCTGCCGACCCGGCTGAAGAAGGTCAAGACGGAGCGGGAGGTCCGCGCGATCGTCGCGGACCTCAACGACCGCATCGCCGCCGTACACCGGAACCCGCAGGTCGGCCCGCCGCTACGCCTCGGCCAGGTGGACGTCGAGGAAGTTGTCCACAGGTGGCGCGGCTAGCTCCCAGAACTGTCGGTGGCATGCCGTAGCGTCGAACCCGGGGGCCGGCGGCCGACCCCTCAGAGCCCGCCCTCGCTCGCGGCCTTCAACCGCGGCGCCCCCGGTCCGAACGACGCCAGCAGGTCGTCCTTGTTGATCAGGTGGCACGACTTCAGCGACAGGCACCCGCACCCGATGCACGCGTTCAGCCGGTCGCGCAGCCGCTGCATCGCGTCGATCCGCGCGTCCAGCTCGCCGCGCCACAAGTGTGACAACCGCGCCCAGTCGGCCTTCGTCGGCGTGCGCCCCTCCGGCAGCGTCCCGAGCGCGTCGCGGATCTCCTCGAGGCTCAGCCCCACCCGCTGCGCGGTCCGGACGAACGCCAGCCGCCGCAGCACCGCTCTCGCGTATTTCCGCTGGTTGCCGGTGGTGCGCTCGGACGCGATCAGCCCGCGCTCCTCGTAGAACCGCAGCGCGGTGTGTGGCACGCCGCTCCGTCGTGAGACCTCACCGATGGTCAGATGGTCAGGCAGTTTCGGCACCCCCCGACCCTACCGTCAACCTCGACCATGGTCGAAGAATTGGCCTTGACCTCCACCGCACTCGACATTGCATCGTCGTGTCATGACATCGACGACCATTCCCGACCTCGCCGCACTGTTCGGCCGCATGACCGGCGATGAGAAGCACGAGTGGGCCGCCGCGTCCACAGTGGACGTGCTCTGGGTCCTCTACGACCGCGTGCTGAACGTCTCGCCGGACACCGCCGCCGACCCGGACCGGGACCGGTTCCTGCTCTCCAAGGGCCACGGGCCGATGGCGTACTACGCCGTCCTCGCGGCCAGGGGCTTCCTCGATCCGTCCACTTTGGACAAATGGACCACGTTCGGCTCGCCGCTTGGCCAGCATCCGGACCGGAACCTGGTGCCCGGCGTCGAGATCGGCAGCGGCTCGCTAGGCCACGGGCTCGGTCTCGCCGTCGGCACCGCGCTCGGCCTGCGCGCGCAGAACCGGCACACGCCACGGGTCTTCGTGCTGGTCGGCGACGGCGAACTGGACGAAGGCAGCAACCACGAGGCCATCGCGCTCGCGTCCCGGCTCGGCCTGGACCGGCTCACCGCGATCGCCATCGACAACGGTTCCGCGAGCCACGGCTGGCCCGGTGGCATCGCCAGTCGGTTCGCCGTCGAGGGCTGGCACGCGACGACCGTCGACGGGCGCGACCACGACGCACTGCACGCCGCGCTCACCGCGCCGCACGACGGCCCGAACGCGGTCGTCGCCACGATCCGGAACGAGGGCTGAGCCATGCGAGAAACCTTTGTGGACACGGTGACCGCGACACTCGACACCGACCAGCGCCTCGCGGTCGTCACGGCCGACATCTCCCGGGACGCGTTCGCCGCGGCCAGGAACCGGCACCCACACCGGGTGATCAACGTCGGCATCCGTGAGCAGGCCATGATCGGCGTCGCGGGGGGACTGGCGCTCACCGGGATGCGCCCGGTCGTGCACAGCTACACCCCGTTCCTCGTCGAGCGGCCCTTCGAGCAGATCAAGCTCGACCTCGGTCACCAGGACGTCGGTGCGGTCCTCGTGAGCATCGGCGGCTCCTACGACGACCCGGTCTGGGGGCGCACGCACCAAGGCCCCGGCGACGTCGCACTGCTAGACACCCTGCCCGGCTGGACCGTGCACGTGCCGGGGCACCGCGACGAGGTCGAGTCGCTCCTGCGGGACGCCCTTGCCGGCGACGGCCGCGTCTACGTGCGGCTCTCGAGCAGGGAGAACGCCCGTCCGCAGCCCGCGACCGGCCGGTTCTCCCTGCTGCGCAAGGGATCCCGCGGCGCGGTCGTCGCCGTGGGGCCGACGCTGGACAACGTCCTCGCCGCCACGGCCGACCTCGACGTGACCGTCCTGTACGCGAGCACGGTCCGCCCGTTCGACCACCGGGGGCTGCGCGCGGCCGGGCACACGGACGTCGTCCTCGTCGAGCCCTACCTCGCCGGCACGTCCGCCCACGAGGTCGCGACGGCGTTCGACGACGTGGCGCACCGCCTGCGCGCGATCGGCGTCCGGCGGGACATCGAGGTCCGCGCGTACGGCACCGCGGCGGAGCACGACGTGGTCCACGGACTGGACGCCGAGGGGATCGCGACCACGGTGCGCGAATTCCTCCGATGAATCGGGAGTGTGGTCTAGACCAGAGAAGGAGGTTCCCGTACCGTGGTCGAGTGACCACGGTTAGTTAACCTTTCTTCCTGATCGGGGTGCACCATGCAGCGTCACCTACTCGCGAGCCTCGCGGCGGCGGCCGCGCTCCTGCTCGCGACGGCCCCGTCCGCGTCCGCCGAGGTGGAGCCCGGCGGCTGGACGTCCTACTCGCCGGGGTTCAGCGTCCAGGAGCGCGGCTGCGGCGATGTCAACGACCTCACCTTCACTCTGACCTGCTCGACCACGAGCGGCGACCAGCGTGCCGAGCGTAGGTACACCACCTACACCGGCGGCTCCCGGCAGTTCGAGGGGTACTTCCGGATCACGAGCCAGACCGGTAGCCGGATCAGTCTCAAGCAGACGTTCCACGAGACCGGCAGCGGTGCGTACTTCATGCTCGCGGTCGAGCGCGGCGGTCGCCTCTACGCGGTCCACGGCGGTACCACGCTCGCCACCGGGGCGACCGTCGGCACCACCGTCCGGGTGAACACGGTCCACGACGTCGGCGGCACACATCGGACCTATATCAACGGCTCGCTGAAGCACACGGTCAGCAGCGGCACCGGCGGCTTCTACGACAAGTTCGGCAGCTACCGCACGGACAGCGGCGCCGGACC
>Ga0193717_1000239_pt1 | contig 42609 bp, 40 predicted proteins | sample U2c2metaG_FD_145900 | JGI IMG/M metagenome (GOLD analysis project Ga0193717, IMG submission 145900) | Soil microbial communities from a riparian zone of the East river system, Colorado, United States - U2c2 | ecosystem: Environmental > Terrestrial > Soil > Riparian zone | place: USA: East River... | reverse complement strand
TGCTAGTCGTGGTGAGGTGAGTCAAGGGCGCTTCGCGGCCCTTCGGGCTCGAACGAGTTCGACCCTTGACACACCTCACCGCGACCAGGGAAGGACGCAGCTACGCCCGGAGCCGCTGAGAAGTACGGCCACAATTCAGGGAATTGCGTCGGGGGGTGCCGCTCGGGTAGTCCGCTGGGGGTGGCAGACGGCATCCCTCGGGCCGACCGGGGCGAATGCGGCCGGCAGGACGAAGGCCCGGACCTCCACCACTCAGCAACCTCCCGCCGGTGCCCCCGCCGGAGCGGCTCCACGCCTGAGCCGACGCCCGGCCGGGAGATTCCGGTACCTGACCGGGAGGTTACTGAGTGCTGGACGTCCGGGACACCCCCTGCCGAACCACCTAGCGGAACGCGCGCACCACCAGGCGGACCAGCCAGTGAACCACCCGGCCGATAGCCGCCTGCTCGACCGATACCGCCCTACAGACCGGCATCGGCCCAACGACCCGGCATCCGACCCGCCGGGCCTACCGCCGATAGCAGGTTGTTCGACCGATAGCGCCGAGTAGGCCGCCATCGGCCACACAGCCCGGCAGCCGACCGCCCACACCACCGGGCCCGGCGTGGACCCCACCAGCCACCCACCGCGAACCCACAGTTTCGGGGGTTATCCCCTGAAACCGTGGGGTGGCGCGCAGTATCCACGCTGACAACCCACGGTTTCAGGGGATAACCCCCGAAACTGTGGGTTCGCCAGAAGGGGACTCGCACAATTCCGCCCGAGGGCACCTGTGCCCGGCGGAACCACCGGAACCGGCTCCACATCAGCCCCCAAAACAACCCGGGCGGGTGGGACCACGGAAGCAGCTCACACCTCCGCGCGGGATCCGCGTAGCTGCGTCCTTCCCTGGTCGACGTGGTGCGGGTCAAGGGTCGAATTTGTTCGATCGCCGAAGGCGACGCCAAAGGCGCCCTTGACGCGCACCACGTCGACTAGCACACTCCCGCAGCGGAGACCGCGCAACCACATCACCAATGCACCCGGTGCAACCACCCCGCCAGTGCGGCGCAACCACAGCACCAACGCAATCACAGTCCCGTTGCCGGGGCGACTTCGTGATCGGCAGGCCGGCGGTCGCCCGGGTCAGACAGTTGCTGACGGCAACCACCTTGGGGAGCGCCTGCCACGGGATGCCCAGCGGGTCGGCGTACTAGGTGGGTAGGTGGGTTCGGATCAGGGCGGCTTGGGCTGGGAGTAGGGCTAGTTCTTCTGGGGTCAGAGTGATGTTGGCGCCTCGGGCGGTGAGGGCTGCTTCTAGGCCAGACGTCGGGTCTATCGAGTGCGCCAAATAGCTGGACAGGGCTTCGCGGAGTAGTGGGGAGAGCTCGGCCCACACCGGGTCCAGCGCTACCTGGGCAAAGATGATTGCGGTCATGGCGACGTCGAATTCCGGTGTGCCTTCCTCGGCGTTCCGCCAGTCGATCACCATCGGGCCGTCGGGCGTGAGGATGACGTTTTCTGGGTGGAGGTCGCCGTGGACGACTACCTTGCCGGGGGTGCCGCTGGGGGCGGGGATGGCATGGAGGCGGCGGTGCAGGTCTGCGTGCATTCGGCCGAGTGCCACGGGGCCGATGTCTCCGGCGAGCGCCGCGTCCGCGAGGGTGGGGCCGGTCAGGCGTTGGATGACCATGTCGGGGCCGTTCACGTCGCGGACCGCCGGCACCGGGTAGTCGTACTTCGCGACCCAGCGCATGAAGTCCGCTTCATCCCGGACTGGGTAGCCGTTGCGGTAGCGGCGCAGGACCCAGTCGTCGTCGACGGAGTAGACGTCGGCGTCCCGCCCGGACGCGAAAGGCTCGGCGTCGGGCGGAAGCACGTGATCAGCCGGCCCGGAAGCCATCTGGAGCAAGGATCCGGGCGAGTTCGCGGCCGAGCGCGGCTGGCACTAGTTGACCTGGCAGCCGGTGGTGGCGGGCTCCAGGGGTTTGGCGCCGAGGGTTGGCATGCCGAGCATGACGCCGGGAGTTGACGAACCGGCCGGGGCATCCTGGGCTGCTTCCCAGGCGTCGCCGGCCCGCGTCCGGCGTACTGCGCCGAAGAGGTCGGCGACAAGGTGGTGTGGTGCCGCGTAGGTGATCTCGACTGTTGCCATGTCACCCGGTCGCGGACGCTCGACACCCTCGGGCAGCGCGAAGTGGACCAGGCGGTTGTCGCGGGCGCGACCCGAGAGGCGGTGGGTGGCGGCGTCCTTGCGGCCCTCCCCCTCGGCGATCAGGACCTCGACGGACCGGCCGACGACCAACTTGTTCTCGGCCCAGGCCATGTCGTCCTGCAACGCGACCAGTCGCTCATAACGCTCCTGTACTACGGCCCGCGGCACCTGATCCTCCATCGACTCGGCCGGGGTGCCGGGGCGCTTGGAGTACTGGAAGGTGAACGCGCCGGCGAAGCGGGCCTGCCGGACCACGTCGAGCGTGCCCTGGAAGTCTTCCTCGGTCTCCCCCGGGAACCCGACGATGATGTCGGTGGTGATCGCGGCGTCCGGCATCGCAGTACGGACATCCTCGATGATCTTGAGATAGCGATCGCGACGGTACGAGCGGCGCATCGTCTTGAGGATCCGGTCCGAGCCGGACTGCAGCGGCATGTGCAGGGACGGCATCACGTTCGGGGTCTCGGCCATCGCCTCGATCACGTCCGCGGTGAAGTCGCGCGGGTGCGGCGAGGTGAACCGCACGCGCTCCAGGCCCTCGATCGAACCACAGGCCCGCAGCAGCTTGCCGAACGCGAACCGGTCGCCGAACTCCACGCCGTACGAGTTCACGTTCTGGCCCAGCAGCGTCACCTCGAGCACACCCTCGGCGACGAGCGCCTCGACCTCGGCGAGCACGTCACCCGGGCGGCGGTCCTTCTCGCGGCCGCGCAGCGCCGGGACGATGCAGAACGTGCAGGTGTTGTTGCAGCCGACGCTGACCGACACCCAGGCGGAGTACGGCGACTCGCGGCGGGTCGGGAGCGTCGACGGGAAGACGTCCAGTGACTCGAGGATCTCGACCTGGGACTCCTCCTGCACCCGGGCGCGCTCCAGCAGCACGGGCAGTGAGCCGATGTTGTGCGTCCCGAACACGACGTCCACCCAGGGCGCCTTCTTGGTGATCGTGGCCCTGTCCTTCTGCGCCAGGCAGCCGCCGACGGCGATCTGCATGCCGGGCTTCTTGGCCTTCACCGGAGCCAGGTGACCGAGGTTGCCGTAGAGCTTGTTGTCGGCGTTCTCGCGGACCGCGCAGGTGTTGAACACGACCACATCGGCCTCGTCACCCTCGGGCGCGCGGACGTATCCGGCATCCTCCAGCAGGCCGCGAAGCCGCTCGGAGTCATGCACGTTCATCTGGCACCCATAGGTGCGGACCTCGTATGTACGCATAACAGCCACCAAGAGTACGTCCGATGGTGGACATTCCCCTACCTGGGATAGGGCGCCTGCAACCCCTGACCCCGGCACCGGCGGCAACAACCATAGAGCCCATGAACAGTTCACGACGTCAGTTCCTCGCCCGTACGGCCGTCGGCGCCGCTGTGGTCGCCGGTGGCTCCTTCGCCGCCGGCCCGGCGTCCGCCCTGATCAGCCCGCTCGCCGGAGTCGGCAACACCCCCATCACCGCGCTCACGAACGCGACCGTGATCGACGTGGCCACCGGCCGCCGGAACCGGCACCAGACCGTACTGATCAGCGGTGACCGGATCATCGGCGTGGGCCGGAACCTGCCGGTCCCCCGCGGCGCGACCGCGATCGACCTGACCGGCAAGTTCGTGATTCCCGGCCTGGCCGACATGCACGTGCACGCGCTCGACACCGATCGCGTCGACCCGGCTCTCCAGCTGGCGAACGGCCTCACCACCGTCCGGGTGATGTCCGGCGACCCGCGTGCCTACGACTGGCGCGACCGGACTGACGCCGGCACCCTGCTCGGACCGCGGATGGTGGTCGGCAGCCAGATCATCGACGGCGACCCGACCCTGTGGGACCCGAATCTGATCAAGGTGCTGGTCGTCCAGGACGAGGCGACCGCCCGGGCCGCCGTACGGCAGGTGAAGGCGGAGGGCGCGGACTTCGTGAAGGTCTACTCGCGCCTCAGCCCAGCGGCGTACCGGGCAATCCACGACGAGGCGCGCAGGCAGGGACTGACGGTCGCGGGCCACGGCCCGGACAAGGTGTCGATCCCCGAGGTCGCCGCAGCCGGGCAGCGCAGCATCGAGCACATTCACGCGATCGGCCTGTCGGTCTCGAGTCAGGAGGCCGAGGTACGCCGCCGACTGCTGGCCATCACCCTGAAAACCGGCGACTACAACGCGTGGTTCCGCCAGTTGCACCCGATCGAGTGGCTCGCTGCCAACACCTACAGCAAGTCCCGGGCGGCTGACGTCTTCGGCCAACTGAAGCGCCGGGACACCCGCGTCACCCCCACGCTCACGATGCACCGCGTCCTGGACATGCCCGACTACACCGCTCCGGATCCGGCCACGCTGAAGTACGTCAGGGCGGACACGATGGGCACCTTCGAGTACGTCCTGGAGAACCTCTACAAGGCGAACCGCCCGGCCGAGGAGATCGCCCGCCAGCAGCAGATGTGGGCCTACCGGCAGCGCTTCGTCAAGGAGCTGTTCGCCCATGGCGTCCCGATCCTGACCGGCACCGACACCGGTACGCCGTGGATGGTGCAGGGGTTCGCTCTCCATGACGAGCTGGAGTTGCTCGTCGGAGCCGGCGCCACTCCCCAGCAAGCGCTGCGCGCCGCAACCGTCGAACCCGCGAGGTTCCTCGGGATGAGCGACGACCTGGGATCCGTCGAGCCGCGGAAGATCGCCGACCTGGTCGTCCTCGACGCCGATCCCCTGACCGACATCCGCAACACCCGCCGGATCCACTCGGTCATCACCCGCGGCCGAGTCATCTCCCCAACCGCCCGAACCCAACTACTCGCCGACGTAGAAGCAGCCGTCCAAGAACCCGCAGCCGCAGGCGCCGTCGTGGCAGGTGGCTGCTGCGGCACACACCGCCCCCACAGCTAACACCAGCAAGCGGAAGACACCCGCGAGATGCCCCGATCCTGCACACCAACGGGGGTGCGCAGGATCGGGGCGCAGCGTGGGCCCGGCCGGCCCTGGGGTTGCCGGGGCCGGCCGGGCGTAGTGCGGGTTAGTAGATGTTGGAGGGGCGGACCATGCCTTCGGCGAGGTCGCCGAAGCCGGGGGCCATGATTGCGCCTGGGTTGCCGAGGATCTCCTCGACTACGGCGGTCTCGGTGGTGATGAGGAGGGCCGCGATCGAGGCCGCGCTCTCCAGCGCTGCCCGGGTGACCTTGAGCGGGTCGATCACCGCTTGCTGGAACATGTCCGCGTACTCCCCGGTGAGCGCGTTGAAACCGTGCCCGAGCGGCAGTTCCGCGACCCGTGCGACGACCTCGTCACCGTCGTACCCGGCATTGATCGCGATCCACCGCAGCGGCTCCGGCAGCGCCCGCCGGACCACCTCGCGACCGATCGCCTCGTCTCCGGTCAGCTCGACCTTCGAGACCACGTCCAGCGCCTGGACCAGAGCGGTGCCACCACCAGGTACGACACCCTCCTCGAGCGCTGCCCGGGTCGCCGCCAGCGAGTCGTCGACCCGCAGCATCCGCTCCTTCAGCTCCACGCTGGTGGCGCCGCCGACGCGGATCACCGCGACCTTGCCGGCCAGCCGCGCCATCCGCAGCTGCAGGCTGTCCTGGTCGGCCTCGATCTTGGCGCGCTCGAACTGCTTCTCCAACTGGGAGATCCGCGCTTCCACCAGTCCCCCGTCGCCGTGACCGCCGACGATCGTGGTCGCGTTCTCGGTGATCGTGATCCGGTCACAGGACCCCAGCAGCTCCCGAGTGACATCCTGCAGGTCCAGCCCGGTGTCCTTCGCGATCACCTGGCCGCCCAGCGCGGTGGCGAGGTCCTCCAGCTCCGCGATCCGCCGGTGCCCAAACCCGGGAGCGTGCACGACAACGGACCGCATCGTGTTGTGCATGTTGCCCCCGACAAGCAGCTGCAGGGCAGGCCCGTCGACATCCTCAGCCAGCACTACGAGGGGCCGCTCCGCGCGCTGTGCCACCTCGAGCGTCGGCATGATCTCCTGGACCTGCGTGATCTTCTTGTTCGTCAGCAGGATCAGCGGGTTGTCGTAGACGGCCTCCATCCGCTCCCGGTCCGTGACCATGTACGCCGACACGTAGCCGTGGTCGAACTCGATGCCGTCGACAACCTCCACCGACATCCCCAGCGTGTCCGACTCCTCGGTCGTGACGACGCCGTTGCGCCCGACCCAGTCGACGGCGTCGGCGATCACCTTGCCGATCACCTCGTCATCACTGGCCGCGAGGGTCGCGATGTGCTGCAACTCCTCCCGGCCGCCGACATCGGCCGCCCGCGACCGCAGCGTCTCGATCACCACCGGCACGGTCTGCTCGATGCCGCGCCGGACCCGCATCGGGTTGGCGCCGGCGTCGACGGCGCGCAGTCCTTCCCGGACCATCGCCTGGGCGAGCACCGTGGCCGTGGTGGTGCCGTCGCCGACGACACCGTTGGTCTTCATCGCCACTTCCTTGACCAGCTGGGCGCCCATGTTGGCGAACGGCTCGCGCAACTGGATCTCCCGGGCGATTGTGACGCCGTCGTTGGTGATCGTGGGCGGGCCGGTCAGCTTCTCCAGCACCGCGTTGCGGCCTTTCGGCCCCAGCGTCACTTTGATCGCGTCCGCCAGTGCGTTCACCCCGGACTCGAGCAGCCGTCGGGCGTCGACGTTGAACCGCAGTTCCTTAGCCATTGGTCAGTTACCTTTCGCGCGTCACGGGATGAGAATCGCCCGACCGCGGACCAGGCCGTGGTCGAGGTCGTCGATCGCCTGCTGGAATTCGTCGAGCGGGTACTTCGTGGTGTGCAGCGCGACCTTGCCCTGGGCCGCCAGCACCATCAGGTCCTGCAGGTCGTTGTACGAACCGACCAGGTTGCCGATGAAGTTGATCTCGGTGGAGATCACGTCGATGGTGGGGACGTCGAGGTTCTCGCCGTACCCGACGACGTAGTAGTTGCCGGCCTGGCGCAGCATCGCGATGCCGTCGGCGGTGGCGCCGCCCTCGCCGACGAAGTCGACCACGGCCTCCGCGCCGTTCCCGCCGGTCAGCTCCGAGACCTGCGCGACCTGGGTGCCGTCGGCAACGATCCCCTGGTCCGCACCGATCTCCACCGCGAGCCTGACCGCCGCCGGGTTGCTGTCGACCACGACCAGGGTCGCGGCCGAGATCGCCTTCAGCACCTGGATCCCGATGTGTCCGAGTCCACCGGCGCCGATGATCACGCAGACGTTCCCCGGCCGGAGGGCACGGGCCGCCTTGGCCGCCGCGTGGTACGCCGTCAGGCCGGCGTCGGCGAGCGCCGCGACATCCGCCGGCTCCAGCGAATCATCGATCCGTACTACGCTCCGCGCCGTCGTCAGCAGGTACTCCGCATACCCTCCGTCGGTGTCGATGCCCGGGAACTTGCTGGACTCGCAATGCACATCGTCACCGGACCGGCAGGCCCGACAGAGCCCACACGTGATCAAGGGATGCAGGATCACCTTGTCCCCGACCCGAACATTGCTGACCGCACTGCCGACCGCGTGCACCCAGCCGGCGTTCTCATGGCCGATCGTGTACGGAAGCTGCACACCGCTCTTCTCGGCCCACTGGCCCTCGAGGATGTGGAGATCCGTCCGGCAGACCCCGGCGCCACCGATCTTCACGATCACGTCGAGCGGCCCACTGACCTGCGGCTCCGGGATCTCGGTCAGTTGAAGCTTGGTGTTGTAACCGACGACTTGCACCGCCCTCATGACGCTCTCCTCGTGTTGGTGATGTGCGTGGACAACGGCTCGTCGTCGTACCGGGTCGCCAGCAGTCCGCGGCAGAAGTGCGCGTTGCCCTCGACGGAGATGCGCACCGCCTTCGCGTAGCGCAGCCGCAGCGGTACCGCAGCCGACGCCACCGGCTGACCGTCCTCGTCGACGACCACCAGGTCGTCCGGACGGATCCCGAGCCCGATGTCGGTCCGGCGGCGCAGCAGCGCCTCTTTGTGCGGGCCGCCGGGCAGCTCGCCGAGGGTGAGCCGGTACAGGTCCTCGACGTTCCGGCCGGTGGTCCTGAGCAGGGCCATCACGCAGCGCTCCATCGCCGCCGTGTGGGCCTTGCGCTGGAAGACCCGGCGCAGCTCGTCCAGGCTCTCCTCCGCCTCCGGCCCGAAGGTGCCGCGGTACCCCGCGTTCAGGGCCAGCCCGGCATTGATCTTGGCCGAGTCATGGTGGTCGTCGAGGAGCACTCGCACCCGCCCGGCGTCCGGAACGCACCGCAGCGCGTCCTGGGCGTCGGACGCCATCAGATAGGCGAAGTTGGGAGCGCAGAACGAGGTCGGCAACCGAAGATGAACGGTCACCCCCACGTCGTCGATCCGGATCGAGCGGACGAAGCCGAGGTCAGTGATCGGCTCGTCCAACTCGGGGTCGACGACAGTCGCCAGGGCCGCCGTCACCGCGGTCTCCAAAGCCGGCCCTCCGGTCTTCGAAGCAGGGGTGACCGACCTCATGACGCCACGGCTTCCTTGGCCCCGGCCGCCACCTCGACGCCGGCGTCACCGGCCGCGGTGGGGAGCCTGAGCTCCTCGGGTACGTCGATCCCGTACAGGCTGGCGGCGTTCAGTCCGAGGATCTTCTTCTTCTGCTCGACCGTGATCGGCGCGTACTCCGTCTGGTCCGCGGGGACCTGGAAGTCGACGAACTTCTCGATCAGCCACTTCGGCGTCCAGATCGCGTAGTCGCTGGAGAAGAGGATCTTGTCCTCGCCGATCCAGTACAGCAACTCCCCGATGATCTGCGCGAAGTACCCGGGCCGGGTGTGGATGAACGGCATCGCCACCGCCAGCCCGCCGTACACGTTGGACTCCTGGGTGGCGATCCAGCAGAAGTCCTCCAGTCGCGGCAGTCCGACGTGCTCGACGATGAAGTTCAGCTCGGTGTAGTCGCTCGCCACCTTGTCGATGTCCGCGACGTCGAAGGCGTCCCGGTCCAGCGGCCTGATGGTTGGGCCCTTGTGGACATGGATGTTCTTGATCCCGAGCTCCAGGCACTCCTCGAGATAGCGCCTCGACCACGGGTCGTCGAGCTTCCAGCCACGGGAGTCGCCATGCCACTCCGCGGTGTAGAGCTTGACGCCCTGCAGGTTCATCCGTGCCGCGTCCTTGCGGAGCTGCTCGAGCCCCGCCTCCCCGAAGCGCGGGTCGAACGCGTGGTTGTAGGTCAGCTTGCCGGGGTTCTCCTGCGTCAGCGCGAAGGCTTCCTCGGTCTGGCCGAACCCGTTCTTGTAGAAGTCACCGAGGATGGCCGGCTGGAAGATCGCGTGATCGACGTACCCGTCCTCGAACAGGTCCTTCAGCAACCGCTGGCCGCCGTAGTACGTGTAGGTGTCGTAGTCCCAGACTTCCGCTTCGGGGCTGAGGTTCTTGTGGTAGTCGTAGAAGCAGTCGATGAACTGCTTGCCGTGGATGTTCTTCTGGTTCGACGCGCGGGCGTCCCACAGGGCGATGTGGGCGTCGACGATGAAGTACTTCTCACCGTTCTTCTCGTACATGCCGGATCACTTCCTGGTCAGGTCGAAGCCGATGTACTCCGCCGCGTCCTCGGGGCTGGCGAACAGGATGGTCTTGTCGTCGAGGTGCACCATCCGCCCGTAGTGGGTGGAGCTGATCTCCTCGAACACCGATCCGTCGAACTCGGAGCCGAGCGCTTCGGTCAGCTCGGCGTAGTCGAAGTCGAGCAGCCCGACGCCATCGACCCGGATCATCGACGGGTACTCCGTCAGCTCCACGCCCTCCTTGGCGCCCATCACGGTGGCGACGACCCGTCCGATCGGCGTGTTCATCAAGGTGACACCGCATTTGTTGGAGAACTCGGTCTCCGATCCGAACTGCATGGTCACTGGTCCAGCTCCTTCGGCGAGTCGAGCCCGAGGTCCTCGAGCAACGAACGGAACTTCTGCTTGGCCGCGTCGAGGCTCGACGCGAACGTGACGGATCTGTCGGCCGGCTGCGACCAGATCGGCTGCAGTGCCTGCGCGGCAGTCAGACAGCGAGGCACCCAGAGGGAGAGCCACTCGCCGAACAGCACCCTGTTGGTCTCGCCGAACTCCTCGTCCCGGCTGAGCAACTGGAACAGGTTGCGGCTGTAGCCGAGGTCCCGGGCGTAGTCGTACTCACCGGTGCCGACGATGGTCGGGGTGATGTAGTCGCCGTTGCGGGCCGCGATCTGCATCACCAGCTCGCTGCGGAACAGCGATCCGACCAGCTGCTCGAAGACGACGTTGGTGGCGAACAGCAGCTCGCACCAGTCGCCGACGGCGGTCAGCCGCTCGACCACCTCACGGGTCGGCTGCCACTCGGGGGCCTCCTTCCAGACCTCCTTGTGGGCAGCCCCGTCGAAGCGCACCTCGGCCTCGGACAGGTCGAGGTTGAACAGCGCGAGGTCCTGGGCGAAGCGCATCTTGTGGGCCGCGTTGACCGCGACCGCGGTGTTGATCATGTTGGTCGGCCCGGACCGCTGGATACTGGTGAAGACGTGCAGCGCCAGGCCGTTCTCGGCGTGCATCCAGGCGCCCAGGTTGCGCTCGACGAACTTCAGCCAGGCCGGGTTCCAGCCGTCGTACACCCTGGCCCGCTTGGCGTTCTGCAGGCACAGGTCGACCTGGTGGACGACCGCCGAGTTGTTCCGGTAGATCGTCTGGTTCCACTCCGCGTTCGGGTCGAGGAAGGCGTGCCAGTTCGACGACTTCGCGGCCGTCCACTCCTTCGGGTAGCCACCGGGGCCGTCGCCGAAGCCGTAGATCCAGCCCTGGCTCAGGTGCCGATCCGGGTCCGGCTGCACGTCGACCGTGACGTCCTCGTACATCGTCGCGCGCAGTTTGGCCGGCTTGTAGTAGTTGTAGGCCCGGCTCTTCGAGCTCGGGAACTCCAGCGCGCCTGCTTCCGAATCGGTGAACTCGATCTTCGGGAAGCTGCGCTCTTTCGGGGGGATTGCGGATTGCGCCATCTCAACTCCAGTGCTGATCGGTGGGATCACTCGGTCGCGGGGCTGGTGAACTTGTCGTAGAAGACCTGGTCGTTCGGCACGTTGCTTGCCTCGAGCAACGCCAGGGCTGCGTCCACCATCGGCGGCGGGCCGCACAGGTAGACCTCGCTGCGGTGCAGTTCGGCCTCGCGTCGCTCGACCACCTCGGTGACGTTGCCCTGCTCCGCGCTGCTGTCGGCGCCGTCCATCGACTCCGACAGGCAGGCGATGAACTCGAAGCCGGTGAGGTCCGCACCGAGCTCCTTGATCGCCTCCAGGTAGAACAGGTCGGCCGCTGTCCGGGCGCCGTAGTAGAAGCGGACCGGCCGGGTGCTCCCGGTCTCGCGCAGGTGCCGCAGGATGGACAGGATGGGTGCCATCCCGGCCCCGCCGGCGACACAGACCACCGGCAGCACGTGTCCGTCCTTGAGGGTGGACGAGCCGTACGGCCCGGTCAGCGACAGCTCGTCGCCGACCGCGAGTTCCCCGTCGAGCAGCGCCGAGAACCTGCCCCCGGGGTACTTCTTGATCAGGAACTCGAGCTCGTCGGGGGTGGTCTGGGTGGTCGCCATCGAGAACGACCGGTGGTCGTCGGTACCGGGGATGGCGATGTCGACGTACTGTCCGGGCTTGAACTCGAAGGCCGCGCCGGTCTTGAGCCGCAACGAGACGATGTCCCGCGTGACCGGTTCGATCGCCTCGATCCGGGCGTCGACCGTCTGGATCGGGATGCCGCCGAGCAGTTCGTCCGGGTCGAAGTTGAGCAGCTCGATCGTGCAGTCGCTGTAGGCGTGCGCCCGGCACAGCAGCACGTAGCCCTCGGCGACCTCGGCGTCGTTGCAGGCGAAGGTCGAGTAGCGCTCCATCTGCAGTTCGCCCTCGAGGATGTACGACTTGCAGGCGGAGCACTGCCCCTCCTTGCAGCCGTGCATCAGGTGGATGCCCTGCCGGAACGCGGCGTCGAGGATCTTGTCGTCCTCGGTGACCTCCATCTCGATGTCGACCGGTTCGAAGCGGATGCGGTGGGTGTCGGCCACGACGGGCCTCCTCGGGCTGGGTGGTGCGGCCGGTGGTGGCGGTTCTGAGCACGCCGCCACCGGCCGGATCAGGTGGTCAGGCGGACTTGGTGCCGTTCGCCTTGTACGCCGCCACGTGGGCCTCGCGCTCGGCGTCCGACATCTCGTTCAGGAGGACGTTGGGGCTCATGAACGTGTTGCCGCGGACGTCGTCGAGGGTCCACATCTTCTTCGGGTCGTCCAGATCCAGATGCGGCTGCCCGATCAGCGTCTTGCCGTCGTCGCGGACGTAGCCGAGGTCCTGCACGATGTCGGCCAGGTCCTTGTTGTGGTGCAGGGTCTCCCACTCGCGGAACCCGGTCAGCCGGCCCATGTTCGGGGTCGGCCGGCCGTCGTACTCGCTGCGGAACGCGACGGCGTCGGTCCAGTAGCAGGTCTCGGAGCAGTAGGTCCGCCACTGGTCGTCGACCTTCTCGGTCACCATGTCCTCGCGGATCAGGGCCGGCACCATGCAGGTCCAGCACCGGTGCGGGTACTGGTACCCGACCTCCTCGAAGGCGATCGGCTTGTTCTTGCCGGGGTAGGCGAGCCGGTTGTAGTTCTCCCACCACTTGCCGTACTTCGAGTACCAGCCGGGGTACTTGTCCTCGAACCACTCGAAGTCGGTGTCGGTCATGGCGTCGATCCGCCAGTAGTTGACCGGCCACCCGGTGGCGAAGAACCGCGCCACCTCGTGCACGTAGCCCTTGTTGGTGATCCGGTTCCAGGCCTCCTCCACCAGGTCGTGCGGGATCGTGAGCCCGTACTTCTCCAGCGGCAGCAGGTAGCTGCGGTAGTAGTCGTCGTAGATCCACCGGCGCCACATCTCCGCATAGCTCTCCCGGTCCTTGCGGCGGTCCTTGGTGCCGTACTCGATGAACGTGCCGATCGCGGCGTCCACGACGCAGTGGTTGTTCCACCACGCGTAGCGCAGGTCGCGCTCGAGCAGCGGCCGGTTGCGCTCGTCGGCCAGCGCCATCAGCAGGATCGAGTAGCCGTTGCTGATGTGCCGCGACTCGTCGGACTGGACCGAGTGGAACACCGTCGGCAGCAGGTAGTCGCCGTTCGCGGCGGCCTCGTCCGGCATCGCGACGAAGAGCGTGTTGGTGAAGGCCGTCTCCGCTACCACCGTCAGGTAGATGTTCGCGGCGGTGATCGCGTCCCCGGTGATGAAGCCCTCACCGAACTGCCGGCCGATGGTGCCCGCGTAGTTGTTCGCGAACGCCTTCTCGGTCATGTCGAACCCGGCCGGGTCGATGTAGTTGTTCATGTACAGGCGCTTGAGGTTCATCTGGATCGTCGAGTGCCTGACCTCGTCGATCATCTGCACCGCGAGCCCGTTGTGGATCTCCGGGTTCGGGACGGCGTCGATCGCCATCGGCATCGCCCGGGCCGCGGAGATCTCCGGGAACGGGATGATCGACAGGAACAGCTTCTGCCACTCCAGCCAGCGCTGCTGCACCTGGCGGAACATGTTGCCGCGGATCGCGCCGTCCATGGCGCCGAAGACGCGGTTGTCCTTCTCCTCCTCCATCGGGAAGTAGGACCGCATGATCTGCTTGAGCGGGTCCTTCTTCGGCGCCCTCTCGAAGGTGTAGTCGGTCCCGAACCGGGTGGCCGGCGTCGCGAAGGTCGGCTCCCACGAGAGTTCGGTGATCTTGGCATGCGCCTTGGTGAGACTCTGCCTACTCAATGTCTGCCTCCAGAATCGGGAGCCGGTCCTCTGATCGACTCCAGCGGTACGGCGGGCTGCTTAAACAGGAATGAAAGGCCCGCCCGCACCGACCTGGTGTCTCAATCTGAGACGGGGCTCACACTCCCGAGCGAGCTAGCGTGGGAATATCCGCTGGTGACGGGCTGTGAAGGAGACGACGCATATGGGTGCATTGGTCCCTGTCCGGAACTCGATCCGCGTCTCCTGGGAGCGCTCGGAGGCGTCGAGGGTGGACGTCGACAGACCCGCTCCGTCGTACGTCGACCGGGGTGACTACGAGACCACGCTGACCCGGGTGGCCGGCCCGGTGATCGACGCACTGGCGTCGGAACTCAACGACGAGCCGGTCTGCATCATCCTGACCGACGCCAACGGGATCGTCCTGGACCGGCGCGGAGGCGACCCCGCCCTGCTGCGGCGCCTCGACTCCGTCGACCTGGCCCCCGGCTTCCGGTACGCCGAGTCCGAGGTCGGCACCAACGGGATCGGTACCGCGCTCGAGGTCGGCGGGCCGATCCTGGTCGACGGCGCCGAGCATTACACCGGGCCGCTGCGGATGTTCTCCTGCGCGGGGGCGCTGATCACGCATCCCATCAACGGCGGCCTGCTCGGGGTCCTCGACATCACCACGAAGGCGTCGAACTCGAACTCCCTGCTGCTGTCCTTCGCCAAGCTCGCCGCCCGCCGGATCCAGCAACTGGTGGTCGAGCAGGCGAACGCCCTCGACCACGCCCTGCTCAGCGACTACTACGCCGCCTGCCGTCACAGCGGCGGCTCGGTGCTCGCGCTCGGCGACGAGGTATTCATGATGAACACGCACGCCCAGCAGCGCTTCGACGCCGTCGACCAGGCGGCGCTCATCGACCGCACCCGCGACGCCCGCGGCGGCACGAAACCGCGGGTGTTCCTGGCCGACCTGCCCAGCGGGGTGATGGCCCGGCTGGCCTACGAGCCGACGTTCGTCGGTGACACGCTGGCCGGCGGGGTCATCCAGATCAAGGAGCAGCGCGCGGTCACGCGCAGCCTCCCGACCTCCCGGATCCCGTCGATCCCGGGCTCGGCGGGGGCCAGCGCGGTTTGGCGGCACGTCACCCAGGAGGTGCTCGACGCCTGCAGCCGGGGCGAATGGCTGGTGGCGGAAGGTGAACGCGGTGTCGGCAAGCTGACCCTGCTGCGAGCGGCCCACGACCACGTGTCGCCGAGCCGGCACCTGGTGGTTCTCGATCCCGCCGGGCCGGCAACCGCCGACGAACTGCTGAACCAGGCCCGCGAGGAGCTCGAATCAGGCTCCGACCTGATCCTGCAGCACGCACACCTGCTGACCAGTGAGCTCCTCGACGGCCTCGCCGAACTGCTCCAGAACGTGCGCGACGGCGCTCCCACCCGGGAGCCCTGGGTCGCGCTCACCGTGCAGGCCGACCGGTCCGAACTCTCGGAGCAGCTCGGCCTCCAGTTGCTGCGCTACTTCCCGCGTACCGTCGCCGTCCCTCCCCTGCGCTACCACCTCGAGGACGTCCCGGCGCTGGTGCGGTCGCTGCTCGCCAAGGGCGGCATCAGCGGCCTGAAGTTCTCCACCACCTCGATGAACCAGCTGATGCGGCTGCCCTGGGCGGGCAACGTCACCCACCTGCGCTCGGTCCTGGCCGCGGTCGCCCGGCGCCGGCGGTCCGGTGTGGTCGAGCTGGACGATCTGCCGGCCGAGTGCCTGGCCACCACCCGCCGGCAGCTGACCCCGATCGAGGCGCTGGAGCGGGATGCGATCGTCGACGCGCTGTCCGCGCACGGCGGCGACAAACTGACCGCGGCCACCGCTCTCGGGATGTCCCGGGCCACCATCTACCGCAAGATCCGGGACTACGGCATCGTCTGCTGACCAGCTCGCTGAATCGCGCAAAGCGAGCTGATCGCGGCGCCCATTGTTGCTTCTGGGTGCCTGCGAACGCGCAGTACCGGACACGAATCTCCAAGGTCCAGCGGACGGTGATCGGCTACTCACAGACTGCTCATCTATATTGCAGATCGTTACCACCGTGGAACCAGGGATCGCTGCGGCCCAACCCCCGCCTCCGCTAGGTTTCGGCCATGAGCGATTCCACCGCCGTCGACACCGTGGCGACCACGGGTCTTGTCGCCCTGACCGATGTCAACAAGCATTTCGGTGACCTGCACGTGCTGAAGGACATCAACCTGTCCATCAACCGTGGCGAGGTCGTGGTGGTGATCGGCCCGTCCGGCTCCGGCAAGTCCACGCTGTGCCGCGCGATCAACCGGCTCGAGCCGATCGACTCGGGCACCATCATGCTGGACGGCCAGCCGCTGCCCAGCGAGGGCAAGGCGCTGGCCAAACTCCGCGCCGACGTCGGCATGGTGTTCCAGTCGTTCAACCTGTTCGCCCACAAGACGATCCTGCAGAACGTCACCCTCGGCCCGTGCAAGGTCCGCAAGACGGACCCCAAGAAGGCCGATCAGCGGGCGATGGAACTGCTCGAGCGGGTCGGCGTCGCGAACCAGGCGTCGAAGTACCCGGCCCAGCTGTCCGGTGGCCAGCAGCAGCGCGTCGCGATCGCGCGGGCGCTGGCGATGGACCCCAAGGTCATTCTCTTCGACGAGCCCACCTCGGCGCTCGACCCGGAGATGATCCAGGAGGTCCTCGAGGTGATGATCGACCTGGCCAGGCAGAGCATGACGATGGTCGTGGTCACCCACGAGATGGGTTTCGCCCGCAGTGCGGCGAACCGGGTGGTCTTCATGGCCGACGGCGAGATCGTCGAAGAGGCCACCCCGGACACCTTCTTCACCAACCCGACCTCCCGCCGTGCGCAGGACTTCCTCGGGAAGATCCTCAAGCACTGACGAGCCGCTCGCACCGCACCGCAGTACCCGTAAAACACGCAGTGCCCGTAGAACACGAAAAGGGGATCCCGAATGAGAATGCGCAACCTCGTCGCCACGCTTGGCGTCGCGGCGCTCGCGCTGACCGTCAGTGCCTGTGGCGACGACGAGCCCGCGGCCGGCGGTTCAGGCGGCGGCAGCACCACAGGTGCCTGTGGCGACCTGCACAAGTTCGAGGTGGCCACGGCCGCCGATGTGGCCGGCAGCCCGACCTACACGAAGATCAAGGCCCGCGGCAACGCGATCGTCGGCGTCAAGGCCGACCAGCCGAACCTCGGCTACAAGGATGCCAACGGCAAGCGCTGTGGCTTCGACATCGAGGTGGCCCGGATGGTCTCGGCCCAGCTCGGCCTGGACCCGGACAAGATCGAGTACAAGGAGATCCCGTCCGCGAACCGCGAGACCGCGATCCAGGGTGGTGAGATCGACTACTACGTCGGCAGCTACTCGATCACCGACAAGCGCAAGAAGCTGGTCTCCTTCGCCGGCCCGTACTTCATCGCCGGCCAGGACCTGCTGGTCCGCAAGTCCGACACCTCGATGGATGCCGGCAAGGACGCCCTGAAGGGCAAGAAGGTCTGCTCGGCGACCGGCTCCACGCCGATCCAGAAGGTCAAGGACGAGGGCCTCACCGAGGCGAGCAACATCTCCGAGTTCAAGACCTACTCGGAGTGTGTGTCGCAGCTGCTGGACAGCAAGACCGACGCCGTCACCACCGACGACGCGATCCTGAAGGGCTACGCCGCGAACGCACCGGACGACCTGCGCGTCGTCGGCAAGCCGTTCAGCACCGAGAAGTACGGCATCGGCCTGCCGCTGGCCGACAAGGCCCTGCGGGACAAGGTGAACGCCGGTCTGGAGACCTCCTTCACCGACGGCACCTGGAAGTCGCTGTACGACGAGACGCTGGGCAAGTCCGGCGCGGCCGCCAACCCGCCGCCGCTCGAGAAGTACTGAGTCCCACCCCGGCTACGGCGACACCGGCCCGCCCGGTGTCGCCGTAGCCGGACTGCGTTTCCCTCATCCTTGGAAGGCATGGAGTCGCGATGCTCTCGGTCCTCACCGACAACTGGGAACTCTTCAGGGAGGGCTTCTGGACCACGATCAGGTTGTTCGTGGTGTCCGGGGTCCTCAGTCTGGTCCTCGGTACGCTGCTGGCCGGTTTCCGCGTCTCGCCGGTGCCCGCATTGCGCGCCGTCGGTACCGGCTACGTCAACATCCTGCGGAACACCCCGCTCACCCTGGTGTTCGCGTTCCTGGTCTTCGGTGCGCCGAAGATGAACCTCACGCTGCCGACCTTCTTCTGGTCCGCGGTCGCCGCCCTGACGGTCTACACCTCCGCCTTCATCTGCGAGGTGGTCCGGTCGGGGATCAACACGGTCGCGCCCGGGCAGTCCGAGGCCGCCCGCGCGGTCGGCATGACCTTCATCCAGGTGCTCGGCATCGTGGTCCTGCCGCAGGCCTTCCGCGCGATCGTGCCGCCGCTGACGAGTGTGCTGATCGCGCTGCTGAAGAACACCACGATCGCGGCCGGATTCTCCGTCCTGGAGGCCGGCGCGATCCCCGCGGCGATGGCCGAACGAGGTGAGAACCAGATGCTCACGCTGGTCTGGATCACCATCGGCTTCCTGATCCTGATCATCCCCCTGGTCTTCCTGCAACGGTGGGCCGAGCGACGGACGGCGGTAGCCGCATGAGTGCCGTGCTGTACGACGTACCTGGTCCGCGGGCCAAGGTGCGCAACCGGATCCTCAACGTGGTCGTGGTGCTGGCCGTGCTCGGCGCGATCACCTGGGTGATCCTGCGGCTGGACTCCAGCGGCCAGTTCCAGAGCCGTCGCTGGGCCCAGTTCCAGTACTCGGCCATCCAGCAACAGTTGTTCGACGGTCTGCTGAACACCCTGAAGGCAGCAGGGCTGGCCGCGGTCTTCGCGATGCTCTTCGGCGCGGTCTTCGCGGCCGCGCGGATCAGCGACCACCGGATCGTCCGAGTCCCCGCGACCTTCGTGGTCGAGCTGTTCCGGGCGATCCCGCTGCTGATCCTGATGTTCTTCTTCTACTACGGCAGCCTGGAGTTCGAGCTGGGCCTCGGCCCGTTCTGGGCGGTCGTGTTCGGCCTGACGCTCTACAACGGCTCGGTCCTGGCGGAGATCTTCCGCGCCGGGATCGCCGCCGTACCGAAGGGCCAGCGCGAGGCGGCATACGCGACCGGTCTGCGGAAGAACCAGGTGGTCCGGCTGATCCTGCTGCCGCAGGCGATCCGGGCGATGCTGCCGGCCATCATCAGCCAGCTCGTCGTGCTGCTGAAGGACACCGCACTCGGCTTCATCATCACCTACAACGAGTTGCTGTACGTCGCCAAGCAGATGGGCGGCCGGCTGGAGTTCGGCTTCCCGTACATCCCGGTGTACATGGTCGTCGCAGTGGTCTACATCGGCCTGTGCTCCCTGCTCTCCCTGCTGGCCCGGTACCTCGAGGGCCGCAGCCGCCGCAACCGCAAGATCGCCAAGGGCACGACGATCCCGCCGCTCCTCGACGACGGCCGCTCGGCGGAAGCCACGGTCTAGGAACTTTCTGATTGGCCTCTTGCGGCCAGTGGGCGCAAGAGGCGTCCGGGTGGTGGTTAGGGTCGGGACATGCCTGACGAGGTGTGGCCACTGCCACCTGGGAAGCCGCTGCGGATGCGGACCTACAACGGGATAGGGACCGAGTTGAAGGGTTTCACCCGTCCGGCCGGTACTTCGGCACCCGGTACGCGTGCCTGGTGGGATTGCCGCTCGTCCCGCTGGATCGCTATTACCTCAAAGAGACCGCGGTCGTCGGTCAGTTCACAGGCGGCGCCTGGAGCACGAGCTCGAAGTACTCCATCGACGGGCAATCGCGGCCTCGGCTCAGCGAGGTGCTGCGGACCTGTCTGTTCGCCTGGATCATCGCCCCGGGCTTCGTCGTGGGGCCGATCGCCCTCCTGCTCGTCAACGCCGACGCCATCTCCGAGTCATTCGGTTTCTACTGGATGTTCGGCGGCTTCATCTTCTGGCTGCTCGCCTCGATCCCCGCGCTCGCGTTCCTGATCGGCGTCTACCGCAGGCGCTGGGCCCCTCTGCGCGAGGTCCGCTGGCGCGACTCCCGGCCGTCCGGCTACTGACGTGCTTCGCCGGGTCCAGGGTAGAGCCACCTGGACCCGGCAAAGCGGGCTAGCGGAGGGTGTTGAAGGAGTCTCGGAGGATTTCTAGAGCCTCCGTGGTCTCCTCCTCGGTGAGCGTCATCGGCGGGGCCATCCGGAGGACGTTGCCGTAGAGGCCGCCCTTGCCGAGCAGGAGGCCGCGGTTCTTCGTCTCCTGCTGGAGGCGGGCCGTGGTCGCGGCGTCGGGCTTGTCGTCGTCCGGGTGAACGAGCTCGGCCGCGAGCATCAGGCCCTTGCCGCGCACGTCGCCGAGCTCGGGGAACTCCTCCGAGATGCCGCGCAGCCCGTCCATCAACTGGGCGCCCCGCTTGGCCGCGTTCGCCTGCAGGTCGTGGTCGAGCAGGTAGTCGACCGTCGCCTTCGCCGCGCTGGTGGAGATCGGGTTGCCGCCGAAGGTGGACAGCGAGTTCGCGCTCAGGCTGTCCATCAGGTCGGCCCTGGCGACGAGGCCACCGATCGCGAACCCGTTGCCGAGCCCCTTGGCGAACGTCATCGCGTCCGGGACCACGTCGTGCGCCTGGATCCCCCAGAAGTGCTCGCCGGTACGACCCCAGCCGGTCTGCACCTCGTCGGAGATGAACAGGATCCCGTACTCGTCCAGTACCGCCTTGAACGCGGCGTACAGGCCGTCGGGCGGCGAGGAGAATCCGCCGACGCCCTGGATCGGCTCGACGATCATGCAGGCGACATCGCCGGCCGTGGTGGTCTCGATGACGTTGCGCAGATCGTCCGTGCAGACCTTGATGTACTCCGCGTCCGGCAGGTCCTTGAACGGGCTGCGATAGCGGTAGGCACCCTGCGCGTACTGCACGTTCACCGGCGACAGGCTGCTCGCGGACCAGCCGCGGTTGCCGGTGATCGCGACCGTGCCGAACGCGCGGCCGTGGTAGGAGTTGCGCAGCGCGAGCACCTGGTTCGAGCGGCGGTTCTGGGTGGCGAGCAGCAGGGCCGCCTCGTTCGCCTCGGTGCCGGAGTTGGTGAAGAAGACCTTGGCGTCCGGGATCCCGGACAGCTCGGCGATCTTCTCGGCCAGCTCGATCTGGCGCCGGATCAGGTACACCGTGGAGGTGTGCGCGACGCCGCTGGACAGTTGCTCCCGCACGGCGTCGGAGATCTCGGCGATGTCGTACCCGATCGCGTTGGTCAGGATCCCGGCGAAGAAGTCCAGGTACTCCTTGCCCTCACCGTCGGTCACCCGGCGACCGGAGCCCGTCACGATCTCGATCGGCTCGTCGTAGTACAGGGCGAGCCAGTCCGGCATGACGGCCTTGTGACGCTCCCACAGCTCCGCATGTGTCATGTCCTAAGCAATACCTCATCTTGGGTGCCGACTCCTAGTGGCGCGGTGTGAAGCCGGTGGGCCGCTGAGGTCCTAGGGTGCTGCTCGTGACCACGCCGAGCATCCCTCACCTCGACCTCGAGACCCTGGCGCAGTTCGACCGGGTGGTGGCAGCCGGGGCCACCTCGATGGATGGCTGGCGTGTGCAGTCGGTCGATCTGTCAGCCCGTACTGCGGTACTGCTGACCCTGGCTCCGTCGGGCTCCATTTTCCTAGGCTGCATCCTCGACGAGCAGGCCGCGGTCTGGATCCGCGATGGTGGCGGGCTGATCTTCCCCTCGATCCCCGCGCTCCCCTTCGACCCGTACCGGGGCCGCCTGTACGACGCTTCTGAGCTCTACGCCGGCCTTTCCGACGGGTACGACGCGACACCGGATGCGCAGATCTACGCGTGGTCCCGTCAGCACGAGACGAAGGGCGACACGAGCCGCACGCTCGCGGCCGCGCTGCACGACCACGCCATCGCCGACGCCCTGACGGAACTCCCCGACGGACGTCCGTGGATCGGCGTGATGGGCGGTCATGGGATCGCCCGGGGCGACGCGACGTACCGGGCGGCGGTCGATCTCGGTCGCACGCTGACCGCCTCGGGCCTGACCGTCGTGACAGGCGGCGGGCCCGGCGCCATGGAGGCGGCCAACCTCGGCTCCGCTCTCGCCACGTACGACGACTCCGCGGTGTCATTGGCCCTTGATGCGTTGACCCACGTGCCCTCGTTCCGCCCTTCGGTGGCGGCATGGGCAGCGGCGGGTTTGGCCGTACGCCGTGACTTCCCGGGCGACGGTGGCATCTCGATCCCGACGTGGTTCTACGGGCACGAGCCGCCGAACGTGTTCGCGACCGCGATCGCGAAGTACTTCTCCAACGCGCAGCGCGAGGACGTCCTGCTCAGCCGCGCCCGCGGCGGGATCATCTACCTTCCCGGCGCGGCCGGCACCGTCCAGGAGATCTTCCAGGCGGTCACCCCCAACTACTACGGCGACCGGGCCACCCAGAACCCGATGATCCTCGTCGGCGTCCGCCACTGGACCGAGGTGCTGCCGGTCTGGCCGCTGCTCCAGTCCTTGGGAACGGGCCGCCCGATGAGTGCCTCGATCCACCTGGTCGACACCATCCAGGAAGCCGCCGCCCTGGTCAGCTGACCTGTGGTTCTGCCCTCCGCACGGTTCTGCCCTGGGAAGAGGCTGCGAGAAACTGTCGGAGGGCCGGTTTACGGTGTCGGGCATGGCGAACTTTGTGCTGGTTCCGGGGGCGTGGCTGGGTGCGTGGGCGTGGGACGAGGTGGCGGGGCTGATCCGGGAGGCGGGGCATGCGGTTTATCCGGTGACGCTGTCGGGGCTGGCCGAGCGGCAGGGGGATGATGCGGCCAAGGTCAGTCAGACGCAGCACGTCGACGACATCGTGGCCGTGGTCGAGGACAACGATCTGCGCGAGGTGGTGCTCGCTGGCCACAGCTATTCGGGGATTCCGGCCGGGCAGGCGGCGGCACGGATCGGGGATCGGCTGCGGCGGGTCGTGTACGTCGACTCGAACATCCCGACAGACGGCAAGTCCTTCATCGACGGGTCGTCCGACGAGGGGCGAGCCTGGCTGGAAGGCCAGATCGCTGAGTCGGGCGGTTTCTGGCCCCCGCTGGAGCCGGCGGACTACGTCGGACAAGACCTCACGGATGACGCGATCGCGACGATCGTGGAGCGCTCGACCCCGCATCCCGGCCGCGCGATCAGCGAGCCGGCCCAGCTCGTCCAGCCGATCGGCGACCTGCCGACCACCTACATCAAGTGCCTGATGGACGGAGCCATCCCCTCGAGCGATGTCCTCGAGCAGCTCAAGTCGCCATCCTGGGAGCTGGTCGACCTGGGCACCGGCCACTGGCCGATGTTCTCCCAGCCAACCGAGCTCGCCCGGATCTTCCTGGATCTGGACTGATCAGCTCTTGTTGGAGGCGGCTAGCTGGCCGCAGGCGCCGTCGATTTCCTGGCCGCGGGTGTCGCGGACCGTGGTGGGGATGCCGCCGGCCTGCAGGCGGCGGACGAACTCGCGCTCGTCGGCCGGGTCGGAGGCGGTCCATTTCGAGCCGGGCGTCGGGTTCAGCGGGATCAGGTTGACGTGCACCCAGCCCCAGTCGCCGCGGGCCCGGAGCTTCTCCGCCAGCAGGTCCGCGCGCCAGGCGTGGTCGTTGATGTCGCGGATCATCGCGTACTCGATCGAGACCCGGCGCTTGGTCTTCTCCGCGTAGCCCCAGGCTGCGTCGAGGACCTCGTCGACCTTCCACCGGTTGTTGATCGGGACCAGCTCGTCGCGCAGTTCGTCGTCCGGCGCGTGCAGCGACAGCGCCAGCGTGACCGGGATGCCCTCGGTCGCGAGCTGGTTGATCCTCGGCACCAGACCAACCGTCGACACGGTCACGCCGCGGGCCGAGATGCCGAGGCCGTCCGGCGAAGGCTCGGTGAACCGGCGCACCGCGCCGATCACGGCCTTGTAGTTGGCCATCGGCTCGCCCATGCCCATGAAGACGATGTTGTTGACCCGGCCCGGTCCGCCGGCGATCTCGCCCCGGGACAGCGCGCGGGCGCCGTCGACGACCTGCTCGACGATCTCCGCGGTGCTCATGTTGCGGGTCAGCCCCGCCTGGCCGGTCGCGCAGAACGGGCAGGCCATCCCGCAGCCCGCCTGGCTCGAGACACACATGGTGGTGCGGTCGCTGTAGCGCATCAGCACGGACTCGACCAGCGAACCGTCGAGCAGCTTCCACAACGACTTACGGGTGGTCCCGTTGTCACACTCCAGGTCGCGGACCTTGGTGAGCAGCGGCGGCATCAGCTCGGCGACCAGCTTCTCCCGGGTCGCGGCCGGCAGATCCGTCCCGCGTTCCGGGTTGTCCGTCAGGCGGGAGAAGTAGTGGTTCGACAGCTGCTTGGCCCGGAACGCGGGCTCCCCCAGCGCCGTCACCGCAGTACGACGCTCTTCCCCACTGAGGTCGGCCAGGTGCCGCGGCGGCTTCTTGGCACGGCGCGGTTCATCGAAAACGAGGGGAAGGGAGGTAGTCATAACCGATCCATTGTCGCCCGCGCCGCCAGCCATTCACAAATTCACATCCTGGACGTGCGCAGGATCACTCCGGGACCGGCTCCGCCTTGCGGTCCGAGTGACCGAGCTGCCGGTCGGGCGCGATCCGGTCGCGCACCAGCTGCTTCAGCAGCGGGAGTTCGGCGAACCCACCCTCCGCCTTGCGCGACCACAGCAGCTCCCCGTCCAGCGAGATGTCGAAGACCCCGCCGGTGGACGGCACCAGCGCCACCTCCCCCAGCTCCTTCGGGAACGTGGTCAGCAACTCCTGTGCGGTCCACGCAGCCCGCAACAACCACCGACACTGCGTGCAGTACACGATCTCCAGCCGCGGCTCTCTCGTCACACCGCCCAGTATCGCGGACCTGGCGCCGCACTCACCGGGGCGTCCAGTGAGTGCGGCGGGGCAGCCTCAGGCGGAGTAGCCCTTCGGTGGGATCAGAGTGGCGAGCTGGTTGAAGGTGAGCCAGTACGTCGCAGGGCCGAAGCCGGCCGGGTCCGCGATCAGCACGGTCGAGTCGCTGGTGTCGTAGCCGATCACCGTGAAGTAGTGCCAGATCGTGTAGTTCGGGTAGCCCGGCGGGTGGTTGTTGGCCGGGGCAACGATGTTCGCGACGATCGGGTAGTTGTTGTCGATGTCGAGAATCACGTCGCGCCAGAGCAGGTCCCGCTGCGCCTGGGTGGGCGGGTCGTTCGGCATCTCCTTGGTCTCGTACCAGCCGGTGCCGAGGTGGTTGTTGAGGACCCGGGTGACCTGGCCGATCCAGTCGGTGCCGTTGGTGGTGGTCGGCAGTTCGTTCGCCAGTTGCTGCTGACTCGGCGGCGAGATTCGCGCGGAGAGCGCGATCCTGGTCGCAGCCGGGCCACACCAGTAGCCAGTCTGCTGGTACTGGAAGTCAATGTTCAACGTCCGCAGCCCCTGTGCGGAGTGCGCCCCGGCCGGAACTTTCTTGGCCGCCGCAGCAGCATTGGCAGCCTGTACTACGGCGCCCGGTGCCGGCGCTGCCACGGCCGCCGAACCACCTGCCATCGGCAACGAAACACCCGCCACCAGGGCCAGACCACAAACCGCGGCCTTCACCTTCGTCATGGACCTCGTCATGGAGCGCCTCCCGAGTTCGAAGGGGTGACCTTGGGCGCGGCCACCGCAGAGCCCAGTGGAATCCGCTCTCAAGCGCTTGTAAACCCACTCTCCGGACTCGCCCTGCCACTCTGAGCAACACTTGAGCGTGCATTTCCGCAGGTCAGCGCATCGTGAAGACCTTCCGGATCAAGCGCCAACGCCGTCAGAAAACAACCATGGCCTTTCGATCTGGGTCGAAAGACACCTGCCCCGGTTTCAGGCCGGGGCGATCTCCTGGACCACAGGGTCGATGATCTCTGTGGCGAGGAGACTCGCAACTCGGGCCGGATAGGGGCGGGGCAGGCTGAGGACGAGGTGGTCGAAGCCCATCGCGGCCAGTCGCCGGACGATCGACCTGGTACCGGGCAGATCGTCGTACCGGACTATCAATTGGACCGATCGGCTGATCGATCGCGGATCCCGGCCGACCTCCGCGCACTGGGCGTCGAGTATCCGCAGGCGATCGGCGAGGAACTCGAGGTCGTTGTGCGGCGGACCGGGGATGTTCCACACGTCGGCGTGCTCGGCGACCAGGCGAAGCATCCGGTCACCCCAGCCGCCGATCAGCAATGGCGGCCCAGGGCGCTGGATCGGCTTGGGTTCGTTGCGATTCGCCTCGAGCGAGTAGTACCGCCCGGCGTAGTCGAAGACCTCCTCGCCCCACATGCCCCGGAGGATCTCGATCGTCTCGCGCAACCTGGCCAGCCCCTCGGCGGGCGGCACGAGGGTCAGTCCGTACGCGGCGTACTCGGCGATCGCGGGATTCTCACCGGCGATGCCGCCGGCGCCCGGCGGCTGGTAGGTTCCGCCGGCTCCCAGCCCCATCACCAGTCGGCCGTTCGAGATCACGTCGAGGGTGCTCGCGATCTTCCCGAGGACGGCGGGTTGGCGGACCCGATTGCTGGTCACGAGCAGACCGAGCCGGAGCCGGGAGGTCTGCGCGGCGAGTGCGGTCAGCAAGGTCCAGCCTTCGAGGACCTGGCCGTCCTTCGGGCCGGCCAGCGGCAGGAAGTGATCCCACAACCAGGCGTCCCGGAACTGCGGGATCTCGTCAGCCTCCTGCCAGACCCGCAGGATCTCGGCGTAGCTGACATGCATCGGGGTGGTCTTCAGTCCGAAGGTGAGTGGCATGATATTCAGGGTAGCTGATGATCAGCTCTCCTGATGATCAGTTGCCCGGTAGATTTCTTCCATGCTGACCGACCGGCTGGGGTACCTGTTGAAACACGTCCAGGCGCGACTGACCGACCAGAGCGCGAAGGCGCTCGAGTCGTACGGCGTGGACGGCCGGGACCTCGCGATCCTGTCGGTGATCGCGGCGGAGGACCCGCTGTCCCAGCTCGAGGTGGCGGCCCTGCTGGGCGTCGACCGGACGTCGATCGGGGATCTCCTGGACGGTCTGGAGCACCGCGGCCTGGTGGAACGCCGTCGGAGCCCGGAGGACCGCCGCCGCAACCTCGTGGCGCTGACGGCCGAAGGCGAGGCTCTGTTGGAGGCGGCTGAACGAGTTCGGATCGAGATCGAGAAGGCGTTCCTGGCGCCCTTGGGCAAGGCCGGCGCCGAACGGTTTCGTGACGACCTGCGCATCCTGCTCGAGGGCAAAGGCTGAGCGCTCGGGCGATGCTTGCGAGGGAATGGAGGTTCGGTCGGGGCGGTTGGACTTTGCATCATGGATTCGCCTGCGTCGCTCCCCCGGTCGTCACTGGCCGGTGTCCCGTTGTCGATCCTGGACAGGTCTCGCACCCGGGCAGGTGAGACCGAGGCGGAGACGTTGCGCGGCACGGTCCTGCTCGCTCAGCAGGTCGAGGAACTCGGCTACCAGCGGTTCTGGGTCTCGGAGCACCACAGCGTTCCCGGTGTCGTCGGCTCGGCTCCGACCGTTCTGGCGGCGGCTGTTGCATCGGCGACGAGCCGGATCCGGGTCGGCACCGGCGGGGTGATGTTGCCCAACCACCGGCCGCTTGTAGTTGCGGAGCAGTTCGGAGTACTGGAGTCGCTGTTCCCGGGCCGGATCGACATGGGCCTGGGCCGGTCCGTCGGCTTCACCAACGGCATCCGCCGCGCGCTGGGAGTCGAGAAGGATGCGGCGGAGGACTTCAGCGCCCAGGTCCAGGAGCTACTCGGCTACTTCACCGGCACCCAGCGAAACCACCCCCAAGTACACGCCCGCCCCGGCGAGGGCCTGCACGTGCCGCCTTTCGTACTGGCCGTCGGCGAAGGCGCTCTCTTGGCAGCCTCACTCGGCCTCCCCCTGGTGATCGCCGGAGTCAGAAGCGAGGCGGACCTCCTTAGCTGGCTTGAGCGTTACCGCTCCGCCTTCCGCCCGTCTGCTTGGGCCGACCGCCCGTACGTCGTACTGGCGGCGACAGTAGCTGTGGCGTCCACAACGGAGCAGGCGAGGCGGCTGCTACTGCCGGAGGCCTGGTCCGGCGCATACTCCCGGACTCGCGGGGTGTTTCCGCCGTTGCTGCCGGTGGAGGACGTCCTGCAGGTGGAGATGAGCGAGAAGGAGCGCGAGTTCTACGAGCAGTCGCTGCGAGGACAGATCTACGGGACGCCGGCAGAGGTCGAGGCCGAACTCGGTGGGCTGGTCCAGCGCACCGCTGCCGACGAGGTGCTGATCACCACCAACACCTACGACCGCACCGAGCTCCTGGCCTCCTACGAAGCCCTGGCCCACCTGGCCGCCCTCCGCACACCTGCGACCCACTGACCCTCAGCCGGAGATCCGCGCCTGGAGGTTGTCCGGGTCGCTCCAGCTCAGCGGTCAGAGCGCCCGGACAGTTCCTCGACGAGTTTGAGGAGGGCTGAGTGGTCCAGGCCGCCGTCGCCTCGGGCCACCAGGGCGGCGACGAGCTGGGAGACGACGGCTCCGAGCGGGATGACCACGCCGACTTCACGTGCCGCGGCCTGCACGATGCCGAGGTCCTTGTGGTGCAACTCCAGCCGGAAGCCGGGCTTGAAGTCCCGCGCGAGCATGCCCTCTGCCTTCCGGTCGAGGATCGCGTTCCCGGCCAACCCACCGGCGAGCACCGTCACGGCGGCCGTGGCGTCCACGCCGGACGCCTCGAGGAACACGATCGCCTCGGCGACCAGTTCGATCGTCCCGGCCACGATCAACTGGTTGGCCGCCTTGACGGTCTGACCGGAGCCGGCCGGTCCGACGTGCACGACGGTCTTGCCCATCGCGCCGAGGACCGGCCTGGCATCCTCGAAGTCGGCCGCGGACCCTCCGACCATGATGGACAGAGTGGCGTCGATCGCACCTCGCTCGCCGCCGCTCACCGGTGCGTCCAGCACCCGCAGTCCGCGATCGTTGCCGTCGGCAGCCAACTGCCGGGCGACATCCGGCCGGATCGTACTGGCGTCGATGACCAAAGCACCCGCCTTGGCACCGGCGAACACGCCGCTCGAGCCCCGCATCACCGCCTCGACATCCGGGGAATCAGGCAGCATCGTCACCACGACGTCAGCCTCCGCGGCGGCCTCGGCCGGACTTGCCGCACCCCGCCCCCCGCTCGCCTTCAACAGCTCGAGCTTGGCCGAGCTCCGGTTGTAGCCGACGACATCGAACCCGGCCTTCACCAGGTTGCTCGCCATCGGCAGGCCCATGATGCCGAGACCGATGAATCCGACAGTGGTCATGCCAACCCCAATCTGGTGCGGATCTCGTCAGCGCTCACCCCTCCGGGGCGCTGGCGGGTAGCGGCCGCGACCCTCGCGATGGAAGCGATCTTCGCGTTGATCGGCGCACTCAGGCCGTGCTGCCGCGCGATGAGGGCGATCTCACCGTTGAGGTAGTCGGTCTCGATGCTGCCCGTTGCCCTGGTCAACGACTGCCACGACGAGCCACCGAGCTCCTCGGGCTCACCCGGCACCGGGTGGACGACGAAACTGTCGGCCCGGGCGGCCGCCTCGTCCTCGTCGGACGTGAAGGCGATCCCTGCTCTGGTGAGGACTTCCCGAGCCTCGGCCCGCGTGGCCGCCACCAGGGGACGGTAGTCGCCGTTCCGCCCGATCAGTGCCTGGAAGCAGTTCCCGACGTTGTCGATCAGCTTGCGGTACTTCCACGGCATCACGTCAGCGGGCAGGGAGACCTTGAAGGTGGCCTTGGTCCAGTCGTCCCGGATGCCGGCCAAGAGGGCGGCATCGCGGTCCCCGGCCGGGTAGGACCCGAGGTGGAACATGCCCGATCTCGGAGCGGACCGAAGCATCACCTCGCCCGGCCGGAGGTGGATCGCGGGGACCCAGACACAGACGCCGATCACCCGGGCGAAGTACCGGGCTGCCATCGACTCGCTCGCGACGCCGTTGAGCGCAGTACAGATCGGTAGCAGTTCACCGGCGGTTCCGACCGCTGTCCCGCCGCGGTAGACCGGCACGTCGGCCCACTGCGTCAGGGCGGCGATGGCTTGCTGGGCCTTCGTCGCCAGGACCAGGACGTCGTCCGGTGCCAGGCGCACGTCGTCCGGGCCGGAGGCAGACGGGACGTCGAGCACGATGTCTTCTTCGGGAGATCGCAGGCGAAGGCCGTGCTCGGCCATTGCGGCCGCGTGCTCACCACGGGCCACTAGCACGGCCTCGAGTCCGTGTTGGACGAGGCGACCCCCCAGTCCTCCACCGATCGCGCCCGCGCCGATCACGACGTACCGGCTCATGCGCGGAACACCGTCGAGTCGACCTTGTCGGCGTACAGCCGGTCCCAGTCGTAGGTGACGCCCAGGCCGGGACCGGTGGGTACGGCGACGCAGCCGTCCGGTCCGACCGCCGAGGCGTCTTCGACGTAGTCGCAGGCGTACACCGGTGGATGCAGCGGGTTGCCGCTCGCCGGATCCAGCAGGCCGAGCTCGTAGTAGTTGGTGTTCCGGATGGCCGCCATGCAGTGCCGTTGCGCGGGACCCGAGGCATGGACCTCCATGTCGATCCCGATCGACTCGGCAGCGTGGGCCGTCTTCATCACCCCGGTGATCCCCATATCGAGCTCTGGGTCAGCGCGCAGGAAGTCTGTTCCACCTTGTAGAGCAACCGCCATCCGCATCTCCAGACCTCGGACGAACTCGGTGAGCAGCAAGGGCGTCTTGATCCGCTCCCGCAGGATCTTGTGGCCGAACGGTGCGTTGTCGCGCATCGGGTCCTCCCACCAGTACGCGCCGATCTCGTCGCAGACTCTCCCGAGGGCCAGCGCATCGGCAAGGGTCCGCAAGGAATTTCCTGGATCGGTCATCACGTCCGTCCGGCCGGCCGAACCCTCGGCGGCGGCTCGCAGCGCGTCGATCTCGGCCCGCACCGAACCGGTCGACGGACCGTGGATCTTGTACCCGGGAATGCCCGCGTCCGCGCACCAGGCCGCGAAGTCGCGGTAGCTCTCGGGATCCGACAGAGCCCCCAGCCCGTGACCGCCGCCGACGGTGCTCGCATACGCCGGCAGCCGGTCGCGGAAAGCGCCCAGCAGGGCAGAGACCGGCTGACCGGCCGCGTGCCCGGCGGCATCCCACAAGGCGATATCGATCGCTCCGGCGCCGATGCGGTCATTCTTGGCAAAGCTCCGGTTCGCACGGTCCCAGATCTGCTCCCGCGCGAAGATGTCCAGTCCGATGATGGATCTGGCCAGCGCCGCCACCTGCGAGATCGCGTACGGCGGGGCGCTCCACAACACCACGTAGTTGCCCTCGACACCGTCCTCGGACCGGATCCGCACCGCGAAACGGCGGGTGGTCCGGGTCGGCAGCACCTCGTCACGCAGCCTTTGGCCGGCCGCGTCATAGCCATACGTCACGGTGTGGTTGAACTCGAGCAGTTCGACCTCTTGGATGAGGGACATCAAACCTCTCTCGGCTGTGCTGGTCGGCTACTTCAGACCGGTGGTGGCGATGCCCTGGGTCAACGCCTTCTGCGCGAGCAGGAAGACCGCGAAGACCGGGATCAGCGTCACCACCGACATGGCGAACAAGGCCCCGTAGTTGCTGAGGCCGGTGGAGTCCTGGAACGCGCTGAGCCCCATCGGCACCGTGTACTTGTCCGGCGTGTTCAGGTAGAGCAGCGGGGTGAAGAAGTCGTTCCAGGTCCAGATGAAGGTGAAGACCGCGGTGACCCCGAGGGCCGGAGTACACAGCGGCAGGATGACGCTCCAGAAGGTGCGCAACGGACCGCAACCGTCGATCGCGGCCGCATCGTCGAGGGTGGTCGGCAGGCCTCGCATGAACTGCACCATCAAGAAGATGAAGAACGCCTCCACCCCGAGGAACTTCGGCAGGATCAGCGGCACGTAGGTGTTGATCAGCCCGAAGTGGTTGAACAGGATGTACTGCGGAACGATGGTCACGTGGAACGGCAGCATGATCGTCGCCAGCATCACCGCGAACATGGCGCCCCGGAACCGGAAGCGCAGCCGGGCGAACGCATAGGCGGCCAGCGTGCACGAGATCAGGTTGCCGACGATGCAGAGGATCGCGACCATCATCGAGTTGAACAGGAAGCGCCCGAACGGCACGCCCAGCGAACTCCACCCGGTGATGTAGTTGTCGAAACTGAAGGCGGAGCCACTGCTCCCGCCGGTGAGGATGTCCTTGTTCGGCATGAAGGATCTGGTCAGCATCCACACCAGCGGATAGATCATCACCACCGCGAAGGCGATCAGCAGGACATGCTTCCAAGTGCCGCTGAGCAGCCGCCCGAGATTAGTTCTCATAGTGCACCCAGTACCGGGAGGCGATGAAGTTGACCGCGGTGAACATGCCGATCACCACGAACAGGACCCAGGCCAACGCGCTGGCGTAACCCATCTCGAAGTTCTGGAAGCCCGACTGGAACAGATACAGCGTGTAGAACAGCGTCGAGTTCGCCGGGCCACCAGTCCCCGACGAGATGATGTACGCCGGGGTGAAGGCCTGGAACGCGCCGATCAACTGCAGCACCAGGTTGAAGAAGATCACCGGACTGAGCAGCGGCAGGGTGACCCAGAGAAAGCGGCGGATCGCGTTGGCGCCGTCCACCCGGGCCGCCTCGAGCAACTCCTCCGGGATCTGCCGCAGGCCGGCCAGGAAGATGATCATGGGCGATCCGAAGGTCCAGACATGCAGGACGATCAACGTGTCGAGGGCGTGGGCAGGGTCGGAGATCCACGAACCCATGTGGATCCCGACCTTGCCCACCAGCTTCGGCAGCAGCCCGTCGCTGGAGAAGAGCTGCCGCCAGAGCACCGCGACCGCGACGCTGCCGCCGAGCAGGGACGGCAGGTAGTACACAGACCGGTACAGCGCCAGCCCGCGGACGCCGCGGTTCAGCGTGACCGCGACGAGGAGGGCGAACCCCAGTTGCAGCGGGACCGAGATGAAGACGTACTTCGCGGTCACGACGGCCGAGGCCGCGAAGGTCGGATCCGAGATCATCCGCCGGTAGTTCGCCAATCCGGCCCACTCGGGTGTGCCACCCAGCCGGTAGTTGGTGAACGACAGGTAGAGCGACGCCAGCATCGGGACCAGGGTGATGAGCACGACACCGAGCAACCACGGGATCAGGAACAGATAGCCCGCCCGTCCGGTCCGGCGCTCGATCGAGACTTGCCGTGTCTTCAGGCCCTCAAGTGCAACAGCCATGGGAGTCCTCCTCCACTGTTGGGCTTCAGGCGGTCAGGGGCTGCCAGTACTGCGGCCGTCCCTCCCATTCACGGAGTCCTTCGCGCACAGCGTCGAGGCGTTCCATCGTGGCCCCGTCGTAGTGCCCCAGGGACAGGCCGTCGCAGCCGGCGTCGACCGCGGCCTTGACGCTGGCCCGCAAGGTCTCCGGTGTCGCGTTCGGACGGACGCCGAGCGCGGCGATCAACTTCTGGTCCTCGCGCAGCGACCGGCGGGCCTTCATCAGCTTGGCGCGCTTGGTCGCCACGCCCTCCGCGGTACCGAGCTGGTCGGAGTAGTCGGACTCGCGCACCGAGTCGACGTAGGCGAACGCGGACTTGAAGTCGAGGCCGGCGCGTTCGGGCGAGGCCATGTAGGTGTTGTAGCGGAACTCGACCTCGCGTCCTGACGATCGAAGAGCTTCCCGCACCCTCGCGAAGAGCTCGGTGATCGACCGCTTCCTGAACTGGAGCCAAGCCGTCAGCGCATCATTCTCGAGCAGCAGCGCCGACTCGGTGTAGTTGGCCTCGTCGAGCAACTGCCGCTCGTGCAATTCCTCGAGACCGTCCTTGACCGCGAGTCGCGCCAGGTGCTGCACCTCGTCGACCAGCGCGTTCCAGTCCAGGCCCTCGCTCTTCGCCTTCGCCTTGCAGCTGTCGCAGAAGCAGCCACCGGTTGCCACCGCCAACAATTGCTGCCAGGCGGTCGGGCCGAAGCTGTGCGTCCCACCGTCGCCGCGGCCGGAGCCGAACATCACCAGACAGGTCTGGACGTAGTCCACGTCGTAGTTGGTGGCAAGGTCGGTGAAGAGCGCAGCCAGATACTCCTGCACGTCCGGGTGGTTCAGGCACGGCAGCGCACGCTTCGCCTCGACGGCCTCGAACGCGCCGACGACGTTGCCGAAGACATCGCGCTGGAGCACATCCGGGTAGTTCTCCCGGGCGTACTGCGCGTCGATGACCGTGTGGGAGATCTCGCAGCCGGTCCGCATCCCCCGCGCCCGGGCCGCGTCGATCAGGGGTTGCAGCCAGTCCTTGTCCTTGAGGAAGTCGCGTTCCGACGTGAGCGGCTTGATCCGCCCGTAGCGGGATGCGTCGGGCCGCCAGTAGGCCCGGCTGTCCTCGGGAACGTAGTACCGGCGAACGGGGTTGTGCGGGTAGAAACGTGCGTGCAGCGGGCGCTTCTCGCGATGCATGAGACCTACCAGGTACGCCGAGTTCACCTCGGCGCGGCTGGCCAGCACGTCCAGGATGTGCTCCACTCCCTCATCGTGGAGGTCCCAGGCGTACAGACTTGCGGCGATCTCGTTCAACGGCATGTTTTGTCCTTCGGTTCGTGAAAGATGAGCACGTCGGTGGATCAATGGCGCGGTGTCACTTGGCCAGCAGCTTGGTCCTCAGGTCACCGAAGACCGTGTCGACCGTCTGGGCGACCGTTGACTTGCCATAGGCAAGGTTCTCGATCGCCTTGTTCATGGCGGTGCCGAAAGCGCCGGCGGTCGGCAACGCAGCCGGTACCGGCTTGGCCTTCGCGCTCGCCTCGAAGCCGATGTACTTCAGGAACTGGGCCTCGGGAGCGCTGACGGTGGGCGAGATCACCTGGCGGATGCGATCGGTCGGCGGGCCACCGATCGTCGTACCGATGATCTTGGCGCGGTCCTCGTCGTTCAGCAGGAAGTCGGCGAACTTGAGTGCCGCTTCAGAATTCTTGGTGTTGGCGGCGATGCTGAGCATGTTCGGGTCCAGGGCGATGTTGGCGTTGCCGGCACCACCGTTGCCGGGGACGGGCATCAGGACCAGCGGGTCCTTCGACAGTTGCTGGAGCTCGAGCATCTGGTTGGAGTTGCGCATGTGGAAGGCGGAAAGACCTCTGATCATCGGGGCGCCTTCGAAGTACGGGTTCTGTTCCAGCGCCAGCGCGGTCGGCACCGCCGCCTGGCTGTCGCGCAGCTGCTTCCAGTACTCCAGCCAGGTGGTCAACAGCTCGCGGGTGAAGCCGATGTCACCGGAATCGGTCCACATCTGCTGGCCGTTCTGACGGGCATAGGCACGGAAGAAGTTCGGCGCGCTCGCGTAGTTGGGATCGTCCGTGCCGAAGAACTTCTCCCCCTTGGCCTGGTGGATCTTCGCGCAGTACGAGGTGTACTCCTCCCAGCTGTAGGCCTCCGGGTACTGCTTGATCGGGATGCCGACCTCGTCGAGGACGCTCTTGCGGGCGAAGACCCCGACGGACTGGATCCCGTGCGTCATCGCGTACTGCTTGCCGCTCTGCTTGCCCGGCTCCATCACGGCGGCGCTGAAGCCGTCGATCGCGATCCCGCCGGCCGTACCGAGGTGGGGGGTGAGATCCATGATGTGTCCCTCGGACGCCATCTGCGGCAGCAGATCGCCCAGGATCCACATCACGTCCGGCAGGTTCTTGCTCGCCATCGCGACGGTGGTCTTCGTCCTGATGGAATCGATTGCACCGAACTCCGGCATCACCTTGATGGTGGGGTTCTTCTTCGTGAACAGCGCGCAGGCCTCCTGGAAGCGCTTCACGCGATCGTCGGCGCCCCAGAACATGAACCTCAGCGTGGCCGAACCGCCACTGCCGCCGGCTGAATCCGAGGCCCCGCAGGCGGCCAGTGCTGACGACGTGAGCCCGGCGGCCCCCAGCGCTCCGCCCAACTGCAGGAGGCGGCGACGCGACAAAGTACGAGGATTGGCAGTCATTTCCCGACCTTTCACCAGTGGTGGGCTGGGCACGAGCATCCGCCTTGTACAGTTGTCTGTCAATATGACAAGACTGGCAAGTTTACAAGTCAGGCTCAGTCCGGCTGTCTGGTCCAAGGACTGACCAGTAAGCTTGCGGGAATCGAAGGAGAGGAGTAACGCCGTGCAGATCGATGCGGGCCTGGAACTCGGGCCGTCCTCGTTGACCGAAGCGCTGTTCGAGTCTGTCCGTAAGCGCATCGTGAACGGCGACATCGCCCAGGGGGAAAGGGTTACCGAGGTCCGCCTCGCGACGGAGTACAACGTCGCCCGCCCTACCGCCAAGGCCTGTGTCGAACGACTGACCGCCCTGGGACTGCTCCGCCGGACGGCCCACAAGACCGCGGTCGTCCCGACGCTCGACGAGGCCGAGATCCGCGATCTCTTCTTCAGCCGGATCACCATCGAACGCGCTGCGGTCAGCGCCCTCGCGCTCGCCGGTGCCGTGCCGGCAGCGGCTACCAAGGCGCAGATCGCGATCGAGTTCGCCGCCCGCGACCGGCAGTTCGCGAACCAGGTCGAAGCCGACATCGCCTTTCACTCGGCCCTGGTGACAGGTGTCGGGAGCCGCCGCCTGGCGCGGATGCACGAGTTGATCATCGGCGAGGTGCAACTGACGATGGGCCACTACCAGGCCCATCGGACCGCCGACCCGACCACTGTCGCGCAGGAGCACGCCGCGATCCTCGACGCGATCAAGGACGGTGATCCGGACCGGGCCGGCGAGCACCTCAACTACCACCTCGAACAGGCCCAGGGGCGTCTGCTCACCTCATTGGCGAAGGCAGTCGTAACCTGAGATTGCTAGACAAGATTGCATGCCTGACGGTTCGATGCGTAGTCTTCGCGTGATCGTTCTTCCGAGGAGGGGATCCATGGACTACCGCGGGCATCCGTTGAGCGCGAACGTGTCGATGCTGTTCACCGAACTCCCCTACCTGGACCGTTTCGGGGCCGCGGCCCGGATGGGCTTCACCCAGGTGGAGAGCTGGTGGCCGTTCGCCTCGCCCACGCCTTCGGTTCCCGAGGTCGACCTCTTCGTCACCGCGATCTCGACGGCCGGGGTGACGCTGAGCGCGCTGAACTTCTTCGGTGGTGACGTGGCGGCCGGTGAGCGCGGGATCGCCTGCCGGCCCGACCGCGAAGCCGAGGCGGCCGCCAACCTCGGCGCGATGGTCGCGATCGCCGAGAGCACAGGGTGCCGGTTGTTCAACATGCTGTACGGGCAGCTCGATGATCGTTGGTCAGTTGCGGAGCAGGAGTCGACAGCTGTTGCCGCGATCAGAGCGGGGGCCGAAGCGGTGGGCCCACTGGGTGGGACAGTCTTGCTGGAACCTCTGACAGAGGGACTGAACGGGCGCTATCCACTGCTGACAGCCGACGATGTGCTGGCATTGCTGGACGGGCCGCTGAAGGATCTGACCAACGTGTCGCTGCTGTTCGACACGTTCCACCTGGGGAGCAACGGCGTCGACCTGGTTGCGACTGCCACGGCTCTTGGAGCGGGCATCAAGCATGTCCAGATCGCCGACAGCCCGGGACGCGGAGAGCCCGGGTCGGGCGCCCTGGCCATCGATGCGGCCCTGGATGCTTTGAGCGCGGCCGGCTATGGCGGCGTGGTCGCCTGCGAGTACAAGCCGACCACCGACACCGCTACCAGCCTGGCGACCTTCCTCAGACCATGAGGTGAAGAAGCAACCAAACCGCGGGAGCCGTTGCCAGCAAGGAATCCAGCCGGTCCATCACGCCACCGTGCCCGGGCAGCAGGTTCGACATGTCCTTGATGCCGAGGTCCCGCTTGATCATCGACTCGGCCAGATCCCCGACCGTCGCGGTCAGGACCGCGACCGCGCCGACGATCGCGCCGACCCACCAGTGACCGTCGAGCAGCCAGACCACGGACCCGATGCCGGCACCGATACAGGCCAGCGTGGAGCCGGCGAAACCCTCCCAGGACTTCTTCGGGCTGATCGTCGGCGCCATCGGATGCTTGCCGAACAGCACGCCGACCACGTAGCCGCCGACGTCGCTCGCCACCACGACGAAGAAGAAGATCCCCACCCGTTGGGCGCCGTCTTCCTCCGGCCGCACCAGCAGGATCGCGAAGGCGGCCAGCATCGGCACGTAGCCGACCAGGAACACACCGGTCGTGACATCGCGGACGAATCCGATCGAGCCGCTCGGCATCCGCCAGAAGATCGTCGCCAGCACCGTGGCGGCCAAAGCGACCATCAGGGCCAGCGGGCCACCGAAGTACGCCGAGACCACCATCGCCGTCGTACCGGCGAACAGTGGGATCCGGAACAGCTTCGCGCCGCCGGTGTGGAAGACCCGGACCAGTTCGTCGACGGCCACCAGGACGGCGGCCAGCACGACGAAGATGAAGAGAACCTTCTCCCAGTACAGGGATCCGAAGATGACCGCGCCGAGCCCGAGACCGACCGCGATGGAGACGGGCACGTTGCGCCCGGCGCGGCTCGGCGCGGGCGTGCTCTGGTCGACGCCCATCACACCTCGAGCAGTTCGGCTTCCTTGTGCCTCAGCAGGTCGTCGATCGAGTCGACGTACTTCTTCGTCAACCCGTCGAGCCGCTTCTCAGCACTCTTGCCCTCGTCCTCGCCCGCATCGCCGCCCTTGACGGTCTTGTCGACCTCGTCCTTGGCGTGCCGGCGGATGTTGCGCACCGAGACCTTGGCCTCTTCGGCCTTGGTCTTGGCGACCTTGATGTACTCCTTGCGCCGCTCCTCGGTGAGCTGAGGCATCACCACCCGGATCACCGAGCCGTCGTTGCCCGGGTTCACCCCCAGGTCGGAGTCGCGGATCGCCTTCTCGATCGCGCCCATCGCGCTCTTGTCGTACGGCGAGATGAGCACGGTGCGCGGCTCGGGAACCTGGAAGCCGGCCAGCTGCTGCAGCGGCGTCGGGCTCCCGTAGTAGTCGGCCACGATGCCCGAGAACATCTGCGGGTGCGCCCGGCCGGTGCGGATCGCGGCGAAGTCGTCCTTGGCGACCTCCACGGCCTTCGCCATCTTCTGCTCGGCTTCGCGGAGTGCTTGGTCGATCACGACATTCCTCGCTTCCTAGGGGCCGCGTCGGTGCGGCCGCTCCAACCCTACGAACGCTGGTTTACCAGACATCGGACGTCAGCCCGTGTGTCGGTCGATCCTAGTGCCTGGGTCACTGACCTGGTGAAACGACCGTGCCGATCTTCTCACCTCGGACGACGCGGGCGATGTTGCCCTCCTCCAGACCGAAGATGACGATCGGCAGCGCGTTGTCCCGGGCCAGGCTGATCGCTGTGGCGTCGGCGACCCGGAGCCCCCGGGCCAGGAAGTCGTCGTACGAGAGCTGGTCGAACTTGACCGCGTCCGGGTTCTTCTTCGGGTCGGAGTCGTAGACCCCGTCGACACCCTGCTTGCCCATCAGCAGCACCTCGGCACCGATCTCCAGCGCGCGCTGCGCGGCCACGGTGTCGGTGGAGAAGTACGGCATGCCCGAGCCGGCGCCGAAGATGACCACCCGGCCCTTGGCCAGGTGACGGTCCGCCTTGCGTGGGATGTAGGGCTCGGCGACCTGGCCCATCGTGATGGCGGTCTGGACCCGGGTCTCGACGCCCAGCTTCTCCAGGAAGTCCTGCAGCGCCAGACAGTTCATCACCGTACCGAGCATGCCCATGTAGTCGGCCCGGTTCCGCTCCATGCCGCGCTGCTGCAACTCGGCACCGCGGAAGAAGTTGCCGCCGCCGACCACCACGGCAACCTGGACACCGGCCCGGACCACCTCGGCAATCTGCTTGGCGATCGAGTTCACCACGTCGGGATCGACGCCCAGCTTGCCGCCGCCGAACACCTCACCCGACAACTTCAGCATCACCCGGTGGTAGGCGGCCGGAAACGGCGACGAGGCCGGTTTCGTCTCGGTACCCAGGGTTTCCGTCACGACTCCGGCCTCCTCGTCGATATGTCCGCTAGCAGTCCTACGAGCCGAAGCTCAGGCGCCGACCTCGAACCGGGCGAACCGCTTCACGGTCACCCCGGCCTCGTCCAGCACGGCCTTCACGGTCTTCTTGCTCTCCTGGACCGAAGCCTGCTCGAGCAGCACGACATCCTTGAAGAAGCCGTTCACCCGGCCCTCGACGATCTTCGGCAGGGCGCCTTCCGGCTTGCCCTCCTCGCGGGCGGTCGCCTCGGCGATCCGCCGCTCGTTCTCGACCGTCTCGGCCGGAACCTCGTCGCGGGTGGTGTACTGCGGACGCATCGCGGCGGCCTGCATGGCCGCGCCGCGGGCGGCGTCGATGTTGTCGCCCTCGAACTCGACCAGGACGCCGACCTGGGCCGGCAGGTCGGCCGCACGCTTGTGCATGTACGCCGCGACCTGGCCCTCGAACACGGCCACCTTGCCGAGCTCGAGCTTCTCGCCGATCACCGAGGCCAGCGCCTCGATGTTCTCCGCGACGCTCTTGCCGTCGGCCAACTTCTCGCCGAGCAGACCCTCGATGTCCCCGACCTTGCTCGCCGAGGCGTGCGCGACGATGTCGTTGGCGAGCTGCTGGAACTGCTCGTTCTTGGCGACGAAGTCGGTCTCGCAGTTCAGCTGGACCAGCGCGTTCTCCGCGGCGGCCACCAGGCCGTTCGTGGCCGAGCGCTCGGCGCCACGCTTGGCGGCCTTGGCCGCGCCGTGGATGCGCAGCTCCTCGATCGCCTTGTCGAAGTCGCCGTCGGTGGTCTCGAGTGCCTTCTTCGCGTCCATCATGCCCGCGCCGGTGGCGTCGCGGAGCTTCTTAACGTCAGCGGCGGTGAAGTTCGCCATTCCCTCGTTCTCTCGTCTTTGGTGATGCGTGAGCTGCATGGAACGGTCGCCCGGCCGGAGCCGGGCGACCCAGGGCTGTCAGGCCTCGTCGGACTTCGGGGCCTCGGTGCCTTCGACCGGGGTCTCGTCGGCCTTGGCGATCGTCTCGGCGACCGCGGCGGACTCGGCCACCGGCGGCTCCTCGGCGACGGCGTCGGTCGCGGCCAGGGCCTCGACCTCCTCGGTCACTGCCGGAGCCTCGGTCACTGCCGGAGCCTCCGCCGCGGCAGGAGCCTCGGTCGCCTCGGCGGCGGCCGGAGCCTCAGCCGGGGTCTCGTCGGCCTTGGCCTCGGTGGTGCCGTTCTGGCTCTCCAGCAGCTCGCGCTCCCAGGCCGCCAGCGGCTCCTCGGCACCCAGCTCCTCGCCGGCCGCGGCAGCACCCTGACCGCCACGCGACATCAGACCGTCGGCGACGGCGTCGGCGACCACGCGGGTCAGCAGGCCGACCGAACGGATCGCGTCGTCGTTGCCCGGGATCGGGAAGTCGACCTCGTCCGGGTCGCAGTTGGTGTCCAGGATGCCGATGATCGGCAGCTTCAGCTTGCGCGCCTCGTCGACCGCGAGGTGCTCCTTCTTGGTGTCGACGATCCAGACGGCGGCCGGAACGCGGGCCATGTCACGGATACCGCCGAGCGTCTTGAGCAGCTTGTCGTGCTCGCGACGCTTCTGCAGCAGCTCCTTCTTCGTCACACCGGAGGCGGCGACGTCGTCGAAGTCGAGCAGCTCAAGCTCCTTGAGGCGCTGGAGCCGCTTGTTGACGGTCTGGAAGTTGGTGAGCATGCCGCCCAGCCAGCGCTGGTTCACGTAGGGCATGCCGACGCGGGTCGCCTGCTCGGCGATCGCTTCCTGGGCCTGCTTCTTGGTGCCGACGAACAGGATCGCGCCGCCGGAGGCGACGGTGCTCCGGACGAACTCGTAGGCGCGGTCGATGTACGACAGCGACTGCTGCAGGTCGATGATGTAGATGCCGTTGCGCTCGGTGAAGATGAATCGCTTCATCTTCGGGTTCCAGCGACGGGTCTGGTGCCCGAAGTGGACGCCGCTCTCGAGCAGCTGCTTCATGGTCACGACGGCCATGAGGTGTTCCTCCTGTCGCGCCCCAGTTGCACTGGTGACGCCTGGCTCGGTTTGTCAGCGATGGACCGGGTGGCCCGCCGCTCCTGTCGCCCGTCGCGCGCACCCATCCCGGACGAACCGGGACCGAGGGATACGCGTTGGCATGCGGGCGTGCGAAGTCGCCCCGCTCACGCGGGACGCCACCGGAAGTGTACGGGACAAGCCCCGCCGCAGGCCAACCGCCCCCGACTTATCCACAACCCCCCAACTCACCCCCGCCCAGGCTGCCTGGCGACGGCACATTCCCCCCATGAAGATCACTCGAAAACGGTCGCCATCCCATCTTGCACTCGCCTGCCCCGCTTTGAGCCTGTTCGCACTGGCGCTGATGCCTGTGACCGCAGGAGCTGCGCCTGGTGAGGAGACGGGGTGGCCGTTGTCGCCCCGGCCCGAGATGGTGCGCGGGTTCGAGGCGCCGGCGAAGCCGTGGCTACCCGGACATCGCGGCGTGGATCTGGCCGGCTCCCCCGGCCAAGCGGTCCTGTCCGCGACCGCCGGCACCATCACGTACGCCGGTCCGTTGGCCGGCCGGGGCGTCATCGTCGTCACCCGCGGTCCCATCCGCACCACCTACGAGCCAGTGATCGCCGCCTTACCGCTGGGCGCAGCCGTCAACCCAGGCGACACCATCGGCCACCTCTCAGCCGCCGCCTCCCACTGCGCCCCAGCGACCTGCCTCCACTGGGGCCTCCGCCAATCCGACACCTACCTGAACCCCCTAACCCTCCTCCCCACCCAACCCGTCCGCCTACTCCCCCGCACCCCACCCG
>Ga0193717_1000237_pt1 | contig 42972 bp, 32 predicted proteins | sample U2c2metaG_FD_145900 | JGI IMG/M metagenome (GOLD analysis project Ga0193717, IMG submission 145900) | Soil microbial communities from a riparian zone of the East river system, Colorado, United States - U2c2 | ecosystem: Environmental > Terrestrial > Soil > Riparian zone | place: USA: East River... | reverse complement strand
CTATCAGAACGCCATCCGGCTCAACCCCCGCTACCAGCGCGCCTACTCAAGCCTGGGCGAGACCTACGCGCTCATGGGCCGGCTCGACGACGCCCGCGAAGCCTACCTGCAGGCTCTCTCGCTTGACGCCAATGACGTCGGAACCACTCTCAACCTCGCGGTTGTCTTCAACCAGTCCGGCCACAATCAGGAAGCCGAGCACGAGTTCCGTCGAGCCATCGCGCTCGCCCCCAACGACTCCGCTGCCTACACCGACCTCGGCGTACTCCTCTACCAGCAAGGGCGCACCGACGAAGCGGAACTCATGTTCCTCCAGGCCATCGAGCGCAACGCCACCGACCCGAATCCCTACTCCAATCTGGCGATCCTCTACCAGCAGTCGGGACACCCCGCGCTCGCCCTCACGCTCTACCAGAAGCTCCTCGTGCTTCGGCCCGGCGATCCGGAGATCCTGGCTAACATCCGGAAACTGCAACAATCGCACTGACCCCACTTCTCATCGCGGCTCCGCCAACCGCCGTCCTTCTGCGGAGGAGCCTGCCCAGAGCGGAGTCGAATGGGAAACCCTGTATCTCTACAAGGTTTCGTGGCAGCTCATAACCAATCAAAAGCCAAACGTCTCGTCCGCCGAAGGTCCATACAGCGCCGGCACCGCCGCATCCCTCAGCCGCAGATACACCGACAACTGCCCGCGATGATGCGTCCAGTGAGTCAGCATCCCATGCTGGATGTTGATATATCGAGGCTCCTCGGTAATCAGGTGTCCGGCCGCCTTCAGCTTCCAGGTCGTCAACAGATGCTCATCGCTCGTCGACTCCAGCGCCGCACGTGCCTTCTTCATGCTGTCCTCGAACATCGCGATCAACTCCGGAGTCTTCTTCCACTCGATCGGCTTGTTCTTGTTCTCCCCTACAGGAGCAAAGTCCAGTTCGTTCAGGTTGATCATCGAATCGATCCAACTCGGCATCGTGGCCACCAGCGCAGCCAGGTACCCCAGCTTCATCGACTTCTCGTGAGGAGCCCATTCATTCTGCCCCTCCGGAACCCGTTCCAGCGCCTTCCTGGTTCCGGCCTCCTCACGATTCAACGTCTGCAGAAAAAGATCCTTCACGGTCACACTCATCTCGAAGTTCCTCCATGTCGAGACACTACAGACACCCTGCTGACACCCTCCTGTCAGCAATAAAAATCATTCTCGATCGTAGACCGTCGTCGTATCCAGCGTTCCATCCGGCATGGCGACATGCGTCGTCTTCTTCAGCTTCTTTCCTCCTGCAGCCAGCTGATACTTCGCCTCGAGCGTCCCCGCGGTCCCCTGAAACTCGACCCGCTCGGTCACCACCAACGCCGCGCCCTTCCACTCACCCTTCACGCTCAAAATCCGGAAGGGAGTTCCGGCAGGAAACAACCGTTCCATCCCGGTCTCGCCGCCGCCGACCTGAAGCCGCAGCGTATAGTTCTGCTTCGTCTCCGGCCGCTCGATCGAAACCGCGATCGCCATCTCCTCGCCCGCCTGCGTGATCTCCTCGCTCTGTTTGAGCGGCGGCGGAACCTGGCCGAAGTCGCTCTCCGCAACATTCAACCGCCAGATTCCATTCAGATCCGGCCTGGGCACGGCCTTCCCACCCTGCGCCATCGCCCCCACCGCCAGCACGATCGTCATAATCACACCGGCGAAAAGCTGTCTCATGGATACCTCCGGACCTTCAGATTATCCATCGACCGATGACGCAACGCTACAAATCCAGACTCCATGTACGACAAACCCCGAAGTGCCCGGAGCTATCGATCGGACATAACCGGAGCTCCATCGAAGTGGAAGACCTCGGGAATCTCCAGCCAGCGTCTTCCCTCAAGAGCATTCGCTACCGGCTCCTGCATCGGGTCCATGATCGACCACCACCGCAGGGTCTCGGGATCGGCGGCCATGCGCCTCATATCGGCGTCGAGATCGTCGCCGTGGTATTCGAAGTAGGCGATCAGCAGCGATTCGTGCAGAAAGATCGAGTAGTTGCGAATGTTGCACGCCTCGATCGTGGCCAGCACGGTCGGCCATACTTTGGCGTGATAACGAATATATTCGTCTCGGAATTGTGGCAATAACTGGATAACCTGTGCGTATCGGCGCATAGCTCTCTCTGTTTTTTATTTGTCTGCAGGGGTTGGTGTCGGATCGGGAGAAAACTTTCTGCCCAGCTCCGGCGTTGATTGAACATCACTTGCACCGGGAGCAGCCTTGGCTACCTCCACGGCAAATACATAACTCGGCCCAAACAGGTTCGAGGTAAAGAAGATCAGTTTACTGTCTGGCGAAAACCTCACATTCGGCTCCAGCCGGTAGTTGTGGTGCGACATGTTCACCAGCTTCTCCCGGTGAAAGATTCCCGGCTTCCAGAACGTCGGATCATTAAGTCCGTTCTCATCCTTTCTCCACTCCGGATGAAAGAGGTTGATCCACTCTCCTGCGTTAGAACGAGCCACCTGTCCCGAGTCGCCGCCATCGCCCGTGAACAGAGTCGCGCCCTTGTTCACGTTAAAGTGAATCGACCACTCGTCGCGCTGCATGTGGTACGCCATCCGCTTATTGCTCGCCACGTCAAACGCGCCCAGCCAGAAATCTTCGCCCTTGGGAAGCTGCCAGTCGTACCAGACCGTCTCTCCATCCTGTCCCCAGAACTCATGCCCGGCAATCTCCATCAACATCGTCCGCTTGTGCCGCAACTCGTTCTGCGTTCCGTCCGTACGAATCGTCCAGACGCGGTCGACCTTGTGCCACGGTCCCTCATGGCAGTACATCAGCAGCGTCGGGTCGATCGGCGAGAACAGAAGATGCCCGATCCAGTCCGTCGAATGCAACAGCTCCTTCACCTTCCCCGTCTTCAGGTCCACCGTAAACAGCACCACCGGAATCCGCGCCGCAAGACGACGCTCCATCATCGCGCTCTTGTCCTCCGCCTGCACCAGCGGCCCCGTCCTGGCCGCGTGCCTGCCGAACTCCTGCGTGGCTCCTGCTTCGGTCTCGACATAGACACCCGCTCCCAGCGTCTCGTCGGCGTTCACGGTCGAGATCGTTGCACGTTCCGGCAGCATCGTGAGCTTCGTCACCTCACCCGAGGTCAGGTCCGCCTTGTAGATCACCTGCCTCTTCGTCGCCGCGTCCATACGCGAGAAGAAAACGCTGTTCGTCTTGTGACCGACGACAATCGCACGATTCCCCACGCGGTTCCGCTCCTCTGCCGAAGCTCCTTCCGCAATCGCAGGATTCGGAACCAGCAGCCGCGTCTTCCGCGTCGCCAGATCCATCGTGTGGATTCCGTCCGGAGCCGTGTAGACCATGGTCCGGTCATCCTTCGAGTACGCATTCACGTTGAAGTAGAAGCCCGACGATCCCGGCTCGTCCGACACGCGAAAGATGCGATGCCCCGTGTCGCTATCGACCCACGTCTTTGGCGGAACCGCCGTCTGCGCGGATGCCTTCACGCCCCCGCAACATGCGGCCAGCAACAGCGCGGCAGCGGCTGAACTCCATCGGATCTTCATCGCACTCTTTCCCCCAACTCTCGCTCGAATCAAAAAAAACTCCTGTTCCCTGTCATGCACGCGAATTCCTGCTCTCGTGCTCCCTATACCCCGGCTGAAAATGCCGTCCTGAACTTCGCGCAAGGATGTCATTCTGAACTTCATTCGACCATGCCATCCTGAGGGCATTTTCCGTCCTCCGTCGCCGCAGCCAAAGTCGGCGCCTTCACTCCAAACCATTCCCTCAATAAGTCCCCAATCGCACCCGCACCACGCTACCCGGAGCCTTGAAGTTCAGCCCTGCATCCGTCTCATCACCGTTCCACAATCGCGAACGCTGCCAGTTTGTTCCCGTATAGGTTCCTTGTTCTACCGTCAGCATCTGCGCCTGCTGCCCGCTCGCCGGCGGTGTCAGCCGGAAGTTCACCCGCGCATCGATCCCCGCCACCAGAAACTCATCCGGCCCAAGCTGCGCCACCAGGACCCTTCCCGTATGCAGCGCTGCCGTCGGGGAGAGTCGGCCCGTGTCGGCGCTCTCCGTATAGGCAGGGGGAAAGCTCACCTGCGCGCTCCAACGGCCAAAAGTCAGCTCCACCTGTGCCAGCCCCGGCTCTTCCACCGCCGTCTGCACCTTGCCCGCAAACTGCAACGCCGCCAGTTCGTCCGCCATCGGAGACAGCAGCTCGTAGTTCTGTGCCAGCCCTATCTGTTCGTAATCCGGCTTGCCGTCTGCGCCTGCAGGCGAAAAGTTATCCAGCCCGAAGGGTGCAAATCCGATCGTCCCCGAGCCAATCGCCATAAACAGATTCCGCGCCGCTCCCTGGCTCCCTGGAAAATGCCCGAACCCATGCGTCTCTGGAATGAACAGCGGATTGTCCGGCCGCTTGAACTGTTCCATCACATCCCGATACCGCTCCGTGTTCGGAACATAGATATCGGGCGCAAGAATATCGATCGCGGGAGCAGCGGCCTTCCACACCGCAAGCATGTTGCTCGTCGGGCCTCCGCTCGGATAATCCTCGCCGGGAATCGTCAGTACCGGATAGCCGCGCGGGCTCTTCAGCCAATTGTTCGCATACATCGGCAACGCCAGCTCCTGCTTGCCCGCCGCCGCGATTACGCCGATGTAGCTGGCAACGCTCCACGCCTGAAACGTCTCGTCCGCATCTTCGCCGAAGACCTGCTTCCAGCTTCCCGCCTTCTTCCCCGTTGCGCGTACAAGCGTCTCCGGCACAGCTCCATCAAACTGTTTTTGCGCCTGCGGGGAGAAATCGCGCACGCTCCCCAGCGCTCCCGACTCGTTCTCCACCTGCACCAGGATCACCGTGTGCTGATCGCCGTCCATCTCCTTCACCTTGTGCATCAGGTGAACGAAGGCCTTTCTGTCCGCCTCCAGATTGGCAGGAGCATTCGCGCTGAGCACGTCGATGGGCTGGCCGCCCCGCGTCATCATCCGCGGAAACCGGTGCGTATCCGACTTCACCCAATCCGGAACGTAGTGCATCTTTCCGTTCTTCCACGTCCCGAACCACAGCAGCACCAGCCGCACATGATGTGCCCGAGCCTGCCCGATCACATCCTCGACCACCGTGTCGTCGAAGACGCCCTCACGCGGCTCCATCTGCTCCCAGTACACAGGAACCTCGAGCGTGTTCAGGTGCAGCGCCTCAGTCTTCGGCCATAGCTCCGCCAGCTTCGCCGGCCACCCGCTCGAGTTTCCCACCTGCGCCCCCAGCGGAAAGAAGGGATGCCCATCGACCATCAGAGTGTTGCGTCCGTTCGCGTGCTCCAGCCGTGGAAGCTCCGCCGCACGCGCCCCTACAACAAACGCGCCAAGCGCAAAGATCATCCCCGCTGTTCTTCCAAACAGGCGCAGCCCAATGCGTATGGATTTCATTCGCACCACATTAAAGCAACCTCCCCACGCTTGTCTGTACCAAAAGAGAAATATTTTCTCCATTGCTTTTTTCAAGTGCTCCCCCAACCGTCATTCCGGGCGAGCGTAGTGAGTCGAGGAATCCCTGCATTTCGCCCGTACCGCCCGAGATTCCAACCAAAGGGAACACCCTCGCCGCCGCCCAACTGTCTGCCAACCTCCAGTTGACCCCGCCCCGGCAAAGTCCTACGCTTAAATACGTGCTCATTACCCCGGTCCAACTCTTCGACGAACCCCTAGAAATCGACGAGACCATCGCTCCCGGTATCCTCGAATACGGCCCCGACATCCGCCAGGTCTCTCCGCTCCCGGTAACAGGCCAGGCCGACCTGCTCATTGAGCACCGCAGCGAAGAGCGCGGCGCTAACTCGCAGGTCAACGACATCCGCCTCCGCGCCTCCTACAAGGGAGACTTCGAGATCCTCTGTGCCCGCTGCGTCGAGCCCGTCCCCCAGGCCCTCTCCGGCGACTTCGACCTCGTCTTCCGTCCTACTGAGGCCGATAGCGAGATGGGAGAACACGCAATTACCCCCGACGAGACCGAAATCGGGTATTATGAAGAGAGCGGTCTTTTGCTCGAGGATGTCGTGCGCGAGCAGGTGTTACTCTCCCTGCCCCCTCGAACCCTCTGCAAACCGGACTGCAAGGGCCTCTGCCCTCGTTGCGGTCAGAACCAGAACCTAGCAATCTGCTCCTGCGAACAGACACCGTCTGATCCGCGTTGGAATGCTCTGGCGGGTCTGGCTGACAAGATCGAGGTCAAGCACTAAACCAAGTTTGTGCCTCGTCTCCCGCACCTGTCGGGCACGGGCGATTTGAAAGGGATACTGCAATGCCTAATCCAAAACGGCGCCACTCCAAGCAGCGCACCGCCAAGCGCCGCAGCCATGACTTCCTCACCCCCGCCGGACTCTCCGAGTGCCCGAACTGCCACGAGCGCAAGCTGCCCCACCGCGCCTGCCGCAAGTGCGGAACTTACAAGGGCCGTGATGTCCTCTCGGTCAAGGAAGCCAGCTAAATACCCGTCTTTCAGTAAGAACCCTGTTATCGTTTCCTGATGCCAATCGACATCGTGGTTGACGCAATGGGCTCCGACAAGGCCCCCGATCCTGAGATTCGCGGGGCCGTCCTCGCTGCACGTCACTACGACGTCCGAGTCCACCTGGTCGGACCTGAAGATATCCTGCGCCCCGTCCTGCGTCAGCACGTCCGCCATCAAAAGCATCTTCCTATCTACATCGTTCCGGCCTCCGAATGGATCACCATGGACGACAAGGCTGCGCAGGCCGTCCGCACCAAGCGTGACTCCACCATGCGTGTCGGCCTGAAGATGGTTCGCGAAGGTCTCGTCTCCCACAAAACGCAACCGGCTCATACCAATACCCCTTCCGGTCCCGGCAAAGCCGCCGGCTTCTTTACTGCTGGAAATACCGGAGCCGCCATGGCCACCGCCAAGATGGTTCTCGGCATGCTTTCGGGAGTCGACCGCCCCGCCCTCGCCACCATCGTCCCAACAACACGCGGCACCCCATCGCTTCTCCTCGACGTTGGAGCCAACGTAGACTCCGACCCCGATAACCTCGTCCAGTTCGCCGTCATGGGCCACATCTACGCCCAGAATGTGCTCAAGATCGCCAACCCGCGCGTCGGCCTGCTCTCCATCGGCGAAGAAGACTCCAAGGGCAACGCCCTCACCCGCGATACCCTTCCGCTCCTCCGCGCCCTGCCCGGAATCAACTTCATCGGCAACGTCGAGGGCCGCGACCTCTTCAACGGCAACTGCGACGTCACCGTCTGCGACGGCTTCGTCGGCAATGTAGCCCTGAAGACCTCCGAGGGAATCGTCAAACTCATGAGCAGCATGCTCCGCGAAGCTCTCAAGTCCACCGTCACCTCTCAGGTAGGCGCCCTGCTCTCCCGCCGCGCCTTCGACGACTTCAAAAAGCGTCTCGACTACTCTGAGTACGGCGGCGCTCCTCTACTCGGCGTCCGCGGCGTCTGCATCGTGGGCCACGGCTCTTCCAACGAAAAAGCCATCATGAACGGAATCCGCGTAGCCGCTGAATTCGCCCACGCGGAGGTCAACTCCGGCATCGAAACCGCCCTCCTCTCCTCTGCCGCCGAAGTATAGATCCACCAAACTCTTTCGTTCTCCGAAGCTGCTTGCGAATCAAACATCGTTTCAAGAGTGAATCATGTATTTCATAAGCTGAAAATTCTCTTGACAGCCAGGCTTCCGGATTCATAAAGTTCTCCGCGTTCACAGATTCTCCTGAACCGGTGAACCACCATGGAGATTGGCAGCAAGAAAGCCCTCCGGGATGTCGCGAAGTCGCCTCTTTTCCGAGAACCTCCCTTCCCCATCGAGTCCCTTCGTATCGCCATTCCCCGTTCAGAAGGTGGTTCCATGCTGAGTAAGATCTCCGCCCTCCTCCCCGCCGTCCTCCTTGCCATCTCCCCGGCACTGTTTGGACAGAATCCCTCCACCTGGGTTTATTACGACTCCAACCACAAACTGCAATACACTCCCGACAGCCTCGGCAACACCATCCTCGACTTCTCCTGGGCCGGCTACCAGGGTGGAGGCGTCGCTCTCCCTACAGTCCCAGTCAAAGTCAACCTCAGCCCTTCAGGTGCGGATGACACCGCCAACATTCAGGCGGCCATCAATCAGGTCGCCGCACTCCCAGCAGACTTCCGCGGCATCCGCGGCGCCGTACAACTCGCGGCCGGAAACTACACACTCTCCGCTCCACTCAACTTCAACGTCAGCGGAGTCACCCTTCGCGGCGCAGGCTCAGCAGAGGACGGAACCGGAACCATCCTCACCATGACCGGCAATCCCTTCCTTGCCTTCAGCGTTGTGGGCACCGGAACCTGGGTCACCTCCGGCACGCCGCAACCCATCACCGACACCTTCGTTCCCTCCGGCGGCCACACCGTCACCATCGCCGATCCCTCCAGCTTCAAGGTGGGTCAGACCGTGCTCATCCAGCGTCCCGTCACTCCAGCCTGGATCCACTCCATGGGCATGGATCTCCTCAAAGACGGCTCCGGAAATGCCCAGACCTGGATCGGCCCCGGCACCATCGTCAACACCGATCGAGTCATCACTGCCATCAACGGCAATCGCATCACCTTCGACGCTCCCCTCACCGATTCCTTTGACTCGCAGTACGTCACCGGCTCCATCGTCGGCTACACCTTCCCCGGCCGCATCTCGCAGGTCGGCATCGAGCATCTCCGCGTCGTCGCACCGGCTCTCAACGCCGATATCAGCCTCCCGCAGTTCCTCGGTGTTCAGATGAAAGCGACCATCAACTCCTGGATGAAGGATGTCTACTTTCAGGACACGCAGAACACCGTCACCATCTCGAACGACGTGAAGGCCGTCACTCTCGATCAGGTCGTCAACAACCACACCGTCACTCACACAGGCGATCGCATGGCCGACTTCGGAATCTCCGGAACCGAGATCTTCCTCAACCGCTGCCAGTCCATTGGAGCCGTAGGCGAATGGCCCATGGTCATGCAGAGCCGCGTCACCGGCCCTATCGTCCTGCTCAACTTCTACAGCACGCAGGCTGCGGGCATCGCTCCACACCAGCGCTGGGGAACCGGGATGCTCGCCGACAATGCTGTCCTTCCCGCCGCGCCCAAAAATCCCAATGGCGGAGCCACCGGCATCGCCTATCAGGATCGCGGCAACCACGGCTCCGGTCAGGGCTGGGCTGCAGGCTGGTCCGTCGCCTGGAACGCGACCACTCCCTACTTCGTCGTGCAGAAGTTTCCCGGCGGAACCAACTGGTGCATCGGCTGCGTCGGCACCAAGGTGTCCACCGGCTCCTCCGAGGTCACCGGAAACGTCCCCGATGGAGACTACGACTCACTGGGTTCTCTCGTCACACCCAACAGCCTCTACCTTGCGCAGCTCTCCGAACGGAAAGGCCCCGCTGCTCTGGCCGCCATCGGCTATGGCGACTTCAACGTCGCAGCCACGCCAGTCTTGCAGGCTGTAGCTCGCGGTGCGACTGCCAACTACACCGTCAACGTCTCGCCAGCCAGTGGCTTCAGCGACAATGTTGAACTCTCCGCGATAGGGTTGCCTCCTGGAACCAACGTGCAGCTCGCGAACAACACCATCGCGGGCGGCTCCGGTTCAACCACTCTTTCGGTCGCAACCTCGCCTTCCACTCGCCCCGGAATCTACCTCTTCGTCATCACAGCAAGGGATGGAAACCTCTACCACTTCACGGCCGTATCGCTCGTAGTTCACTAGCCAGTCTGCAATTGCATGTACAGAACACCGCTCGGTTGCTCCAAGCGGCGCCGAACTTTAGCTGCATAACTTGATTCCCGCACTCAGGCGTCACACAGTCATGGATTCATCTTCTGTGTGACGCCTCCTTCACGCTCCGATTCAATCTCATCCCTTCTATGACGTGTGCTAGCTCCTCGACTCCCCGCCGAATCTCTCTCGGCGTCACCGCGGCAAATCCCATCTGCAATCCATCTCTTTCCCTCTTTTCCAGCTCCTGCGCACTGCGATAGAACCCCTCCAGCGGAATCGTTTCGACCCCTCTCGCGAAAGCTGCCTTCGCCACCGCCTTCGCATCGATTCCCTTGGCCAGCCATCCCATCGTCTGCAGTCCTGCCTCGATCTCCGAGATCTCCATCACCCCCTTCAGCTGTCTTCGCCCCTCTTCCAGCAGAACTCCCAGCCGCTCCGAATACATCTCCCGCATCCTGCGCAGGTGTCTCCCAAAATGACCCGCATCAATGAACTCGCACAGCACCGTCTGCTCCAGAAGCGGAGCATGCCGGTTCAGAATCGACTTCGCCGCCGCAAACCTCTCCACCAGGTCCTCCGGCACGATCACGTACCCCAGCCTCAACGCTGGAAACAGGATTTTGCTGAAGCTCCCCGCAAAGAGTGCCACGCCGTTGCGGTCCAGTCCCTGCAACGCCGGAACCGACCTTCCCGAGTAGCGGTACTCCCCGTCATAGTCATCCTCAAAGATCAGCGCCCCAGCCCTTCGCGCCCACTCCAGCATCTCCAGCCTTCGCGTCAGGCTCATCGTCACGCCCACCGGAGCTTGATGCGCAGGTGTCAGGTAGGCTAGCTTCCCTGTCTGCCGTGTTCCCGGCAGCTTAGTTCCCTCCTCATCCACCCCAAGCGAGAGAATCTTCGCCCCCACTGCCTCAAATGTTCGCGTAGCGCCGACATATCCCGGATCTTCCATAAAGACCCGGTCTCCCCGATCCACAAACAGCCGCACCGTAAGGTCCAGCGCCTCCTGCACTCCGGAGACCACGATCACCTGCGACGCCGCACAGACCACGCCGCGAGATTGGGAGATATACGCAGCAATCGCCTCGCGCAGCGGTCTATATCCCTCCGCCTCACAGCCCGTCAGCATCGTCGTGGAGGCTCGCCTCATCCTTCGATTCGCAATCTGCGCCCATAGAGTCACCGGAAACTCGTCCACCGCGGGAAGATTCGAACGAAACGCACGCATGGGCCGGGCCGGCAGACTGGGAAACATTCTGACGGAGGAACCATACTCCGAAAACTGCCTCTTCGGTCTTTGCAGCTCGCTCTTCCCGGCGCCGTCACGGCGTACCTCCAGCAACTCCTCTGGCAGAACCTTGCTCACATATGTTCCCGACCCCGTGCTGCCCTCGATGTACCCTTCGGACTTCAGCTCTTCAAAAGCGGTCACAATCGTTCCACGCGACAGCCCATGCTCCCTGGCAAGGTCGCGCGTCGCCGGCAGCCTCGTTCCCGGCCGCAGTTTTCCCGCTAAAATCTCGCGTCGCAGGGCGCGATACAGCCACCGGTAAGCCGGTTCGTCCTCGCCGCGCTCGCCCAGCAGAATCTCCGTCAGCCCCGATCGTCTCGTCATCGCATCTCTCGAAAGTGGTACAGCAAAACCAGCCTAAATGGACCTTCCGGTCCGGTCTACTCTGCTCTACTCTTGCCATACGGCAAGGGAGAAAACGACATGACTGGTTTCGACAGTTGGGGCTATATCTTCGCTCTGATCATGTACGCCCCCATTCACGCTGAGGCGGCTGTGATTCGGCGGCCTCATGAAGCCGTCCAGGCACAGGCGCCTGCTGCACACGCCAGAAACGTAATCTCCCAGCCCCTGCCGAAGCTCAACGGCGACCACCTTACCGCCCACCTCGTTGAGGTCCACTATGGCCCCGGGGAACAGTCGAAACCACACAGTCATCCCTGCCCTGTGATCGGCTACGTCCTCGAAGGTGCCGTCAGGATGCAGGTCAAAGGTGGAGAAGAAAAAATCTACCGCGTTGGAGAGAGCTTCTACGAGGCCCCGAATGGCGTACACCTCCTCTCTGCCAACGCAAGCCAGAGTCTGCCTGCGCGCTTCCTCGCGACCTTCGTCTGCGACAACCAGGCACCACTCACCAGCCCCGTACCCGCAAGCCAGGAAGGACCGCAACCATGACCTCGCCCAGCGCGGAAGAGACGCAGATCTTCCGTAGTGCAAAGGGCGAGGCGTTTGCGATCTTCTATGCACGCATCGCCGTCGGTGCTGCCTTCCTCTCCGCGGTCGCCTCCCGCTTCGGGCTTTGGCGCCGAGAGCCGGGAATGAAGCTCTCCCCCGGTTTCCTCAGTCGCACAGCGGAACTCAACTTCTTCATGCCGGCCTCAACCATCCCGTTGCTCGCCTGGTCCGTAACCATCCTTGAGATCACTCTTGGCCTCGCTCTTATCGTCAGCGGCGTGCTCTGTCTCGTCTCAACCCAGCGCCTGCAGTGGCCCCGCTGGATCGCCATGGCGTCGGCAGTCCTGCTGGCCCTCTTCGGAACCACCATGGCAATCACCGCGGGACTCAAATCACCGCTCGACTACTCCGTCTTCTCGGCCTCGGCCTGTGCTCTTCTTCTGGCTCTCTTTCCCGCTAAACCGGCAACCTCCAACTGACAAACCTGCAACTCAAAGGAACTCACCATGCAGCCTCGCTTCAACTACGCCAAACTCTCCCCCGGCGCCTACCAGGCCATGCTCGCCATCGAAAAATATCTCTCCCAGTCGACCCTCGAAAAAGGCCTGTTGCATTTGGTCAAACTGCGCGTCTCCCAGATCAACGGCTGCGCCTTCTGCCTCGACATGCACTGGAAGGATCTCCGCGCTATGGGCGAAGATGAGCAGCGCCTCTACTCGCTCAACGCCTGGCGCGAGTGCCCCTACTTCACCGATCGCGAGCGCTCCGCCCTCGCCTGGGCCGAAGCCCTCACCCTCATCACCCAGGGCCATGCCTCCGACGAAGCCTATGCCGAGACCACCGCACACCTCAACGAAAGAGAGATCTCCGATCTCACCTTCGCCGTCATCGCCATCAATGCCTGGAATCGGGTCTCCATCTCGAGCCGTAAGCACCCCGGGACCTATCAGCCTGCCGAGACCCACGCAGCCGTCTCAGCCTGATCTTTCCGGCTTCCCTGTCAAGCGGTAACCAGGGCTAAATGTAAGAAAACAAGCGACCTTATAAGTGCCGATGAGATCGGCTCGAAACGCTATACTAAAAACAATTGGAATGAGGAAGGCAAGGCTCAGCAAAGATGCTGGGCCTTGACTCTTTAAGTGGCAAACTTACACGTAAGTTACTTCCTATGAAGACTTTGACATGGAGGTCCGGACTTAACTTGTTTTAAATGAAGACTTTGAGCAAAAATGTATACCCCGGGGCTACCAGTGCGCTAACGACAGCCTTCTGGATAGCATCCTAGACATAAAGGAAGAAGGAACATAAAAGGAATGAAATCCTGCACGTTTGGCTGCACTGTGGTTGTCTCGGTTCTCTCGATAGGTCTTCTGCTGGCTTCGAGCTCACCCGCTCAGACAAGCCAGGATCCTCACACGCAGCAACTCGTAAAGACCGCTGTCCAGATCGAGCTGGCTGCCGACAAGGCAGATCATTCCCGCTGGCAGTATCGATCCACCGTCCGAAGGGCCGACGGCGAGTTCGTCTATCAGGTCGTCGAGACCGATCATGGCTCGGTCAAGAAGATGATCCGCCGGAATGGGCAGCAGCTCAGCCCCGCCGATCTGGACAAGGAAAACCAGCGTATTGACTCCTTCGTCCACGACCCTTCACAGCAGGCCAAAAAAGAGAAAGACAGTCAGCAGGACGACAAGCGGGCCGAAGACATGCTCCGCATGCTTCCCGACGCGTTTCTCTGGACCATCAAGGGCGAAGCGCCGGAGGCAACAACCCTCTCCTTCGTTCCAAATCCTGACTTCAAACCACCCACCATGGAATCGCGCGTCTTCGCCGCCATGGCCGGGGAGGTTCTCGTCTCCAAGCCTGAAAAGCGGATCCAGCGCATCTCCGGCAAGCTCATCCGCGACGTGAAATTCGGCTACGGTCTCTTCGGCAAGATGGAAGAGGGAGGAACATTCAACGTCGAACGCCGCTCCCTCGCTCCAAGGATCTGGCAGATCACCGAATCCCACGTCCATATTCAGGGCCACATCCTTCTCTTCAAGACCATCAGCGAGCAGGAAGACGAGGTCAAAACCGACTTCCGGCCCACGCCGCCCTCCACCACCCTCGAGCAGGCAGCCACTCTCCTTCGCAGCGAACCCGGCCCGCAGACAGCGCGTCGCTGATCGCCAACCCGTAATCCTCCCCTCAAGGCTATCCTTGGTAAATGTCCGGGCATCCTTATAAGTACACCGACCGCGAACTGATTCAACGCATCGAACGCTCGGCCGGACAGCGCGCCGGCTACAAGCAACTGATCCGCGAGCTCGGCCTCGGAGGCGGACGCGAACGCCGCCTCCTCCTCGAGCAACTCGCCCGCATCACCGCCCGCGGAGCCCTGATCAAGATCGACGAGGATCACTGGAGCCTCCCCTCCGCAACTCCTTCAAGAACCGCGCGCCCCTCGCGAAGCAACAATCCCGCAATCGAGCAGCACCCCACCCGCGACGGCCTCGTAGCCGGACGCATCGACCTGCACCGCGACGGCTACGCCTTCGTCCGCCCCAATGGAAGCTCGAATCGCGAAGACGACCTCTTCATCCCACCCAACGAACTCAACGGTGCGATGCAGGGCGACGAGGTCCTCGTCGACGAAGCGCCTCGAGATCGCGAAGGACGACGCTCCGGACGCGTGGCCCGCGTGCTCACGCGACGCAACCCGACCGTCGTCGGAATCTTCCACTACGCCCGCTCCGGCCGCCGCAGTCCGTGGGAAGATCTGCCAGTCGCAAAAGGCAACTACGTCACTCCCTTCGACGACCGAATGACTCAACCGATTCTCATCCTCGAAGGAGATGAGATCGTCTCAGAAGCCGCTGTGGAGCCCCATCGCGTCCTCGGCGAAGAGGCCCAGGAGCAGAAGCGCCGCTGGACTGCCGCAGAGAACCCGCTCACTCCGCTCGAGGGGCTCGCCGTCGATGTAGAGATCACTGGCTTCCCAACGCCGGGAAGGCCGGCGCGAGGACGAGTCATCGAGGTTCTCGGTCCGCCGGACGCCTTCGGCGTCGATGTCGAGATCGTCATCCGCAAACACCATCTGCCGCACGTCTTCCCATCGAACGTCCTCGCCGAGGCCGCAGATTCGGCGAAGCAGACGGTCGACGCGCTGGCGCCCGAAGAGCTCGCGGAACGACAGGACTTCCGAGGCCTTCCCATCGTCACCATCGACGGCGAGACCGCGCGCGACTTTGACGACGCCGTCTACGTGAAGCCGCTGCCAAACGGAAACTGGCAGCTCCAGGTTCACATCGCCGACGTCAGCCACTACGTAACTCCAGGCACGGGGCTCGATCTTGAAGCTCGCTTGCGCGGAAATTCAGTCTATTTTCCTGACCGCGCTATTCCGATGCTCCCGAACGACCTCTCGAGCGGAATGTGCAGCCTTCGCCCCGACGAAGACCGCTTCGTCCAGAGCTGCCTGATGGAGATCGACACCAAAGGCGAGGTCGTCGGCTTTGAAGTCTGCGAAGGCATCATCCGCAGCGCACGTCGCATGACTTACACACAGGTGCAGGCGATCCTCGACGGCGACTCCGTCACCCGCCTCGAATTCACGGAGCTTGTTCCCGAGTTCGAGCAGATGCACGAGCTCGCGCTTCGCCTCAACGCCAAACGCAAGCGCCGCGGTTCCATCGACTTCGACCTGCCCGAACCAGTCGTACAGTTCGATCCGCAGGGAAATATGCAGGCCATCGTGCGCTCCGAGCGCGGATGGTCACATCGCCTGATCGAGGAGTTCATGCTCGCCGCCAACGAATGCGTCGCGCATTGGATCGAAGCCAATGGAATCCCCGGCATCTATCGCATCCACGAGACGCCTGACCCGAAGCGCATCGTGGAGTTCGAAGAGACCGCTTCACAGTTCGGCTACACGCTGGGCTTCAGCAATCTGCCGGTAAAGCGCGTGCAGACGCGAGGCGATCGTCGCGACGCGCGCAGCTCCGGACGAAGCGCGCAGACGCACGAGATTCCCGATGCCATTCCGGTCACGCCGCAGATGTACCAGCGCCTGACCGCAAAGATTCAGGGCAAGCCTGAAGAGCGGATCCTCTCGTATCTGATGCTGCGCTCGCTCAAACAAGCCCGCTACAGCGAAAAGAATGCAGGCCACTTCGCACTCGCCTCACCCAGCTACACGCACTTCACCTCGCCCATTCGTCGCTATCCTGACCTCATCGTGCACCGCCTGATCCGATACCTGCTTCAGAACGGAGCCGATCCGAACGGCTTCCCGATCCTGAGCAGCGAGCCTCAACCCTGGGGTGAAAAACAGGCCGACAAAGGAAAGCCCGCGCAGAGGAAGCAACAACAGAAGGAAGGTCCGCTGCCAGAGGACGAGCTCGACGCAATCGCTGCCGAATCCAGCCAGGCGGAACGACGCGCCGACGATGCCGAGCGGGAGCTGATCGAGTGGAAGAAGATTCGCTTCATGCAGGACCGTGTCGGCGAGGACTTTACCGGCATCCTTCTTTCGTGCACGAAGTATGGCTTCTTCGTCGAGCTCGACGAGATCTTCATCGAAGGCATGGTTCCTATTGCCAGCCTTCAGGACGACCGCTACTTTTTCCGCGATACCGACCGGACTATCGTCGGAGGGCGCAACGGACGCGTCTTCAAGATTGGCCAGCATGTTCATGTGCTCCTTGACCGAATCGATCGCCAGCAACGACGGCTGCAGTTTGCACTGATGCCCTCCGAATACGAGGGCACGAACGCGCCGCGTTCACTGCGACGACCGAGGGGCCGTCAGCAGGCGGAACATTCAAGCCCGAACCGTTCCGGGAAGCCCAAGGCCAAGACAAAGGCGGCGAAGAGACAGCGCAACCGGAAGACCAAGGGCAAACCGCGGCGCTAGGCCGGGCGCAGCAGGGCGGCGGCTAAACCCGGCGCAACTGGCCCGAACATCGTAGAATGGAAGACGCAAAAGGAGTTCAGGAAACAGAATGGCTCACACGGTGTTTTGCACGAAGTACAAGGCGGAGATGGAAGGCTTGGACGAGCCACCGTTTGACTCCGACTTTGGCCAGAAGATCTATAAGAATGTATCCAAGAAGGCGTGGGGAGAATGGGTCGAGCGGCAGAAGATGCTGCTGAACGAGTACCGCTTGCAGCCCTGGACCCGAGAGGCACAGGAGTTCCTGGTGGAGCAGATGAACGAGTTCTTCTTTGGTGGAGGCGGAGAGCTTCCCAAGGAATACGTCGCTCCCACCAAGTAATCCACTCGTGTACACTTAACTCAATAACCCCGCTGCCGTCCGCCTGGGCAGCAGGCAATAAGTCGGGACGTGGCTCAGCCTGGTAGAGCGCACCCTTGGGGTGGGTGAGGTCGCTAGTTCGAATCTAGTCGTCCCGACCATTTCTCTATTTTAGCGTTTTTGAAGATCATATCGAACGGGTATCTGTATGTCGGTGTTACACTTGTGGCATCGACTGAGCAGTTCGAAAGTACCAGCCTGAGCAGCTTGGCCTTTTCCGTCGGATTCTGCGAAACATACAGTGAATACGCCTTATTTGCGAATTCGAAAGTTCTTTTGAGCGTTCAGAGCTCGATCCCCGACATTAGCGGTTTCGAGGCTTTGGATTGACATCTTGATCTCCTGCTCTTCGATCCTCCAATCACTAGTCTTACGCTTCCAGAAGTCCTCGCTGATCTTGCCGTCGAGCTTATCCACGTATGCTGCATCCATGCGATTTCGGATCGCGCCAGCCGTGACTCTAAGCGCGTTCGCTCGGTATTTACTCTATCGGCGGACTGGCTCTGGTCCTCGCGCAACATCGTAACGATTTGGGAGACAATTTCCGGCGGGACCTGAAGGCCCTTTAGTGGCTCGCCCAATCGTTCGCCGATGTCTTCCTCACGAAAGCGAGGAAGCTCGCACTTTCCGTGATACCCGGTGCAGCGATAGTAGACGTACTTCTCTTTTTGTACGTCCCCGGTGAGTTGGCATCCGTCATGAGCGCACGTCATGAGGCCCCTGAACGCGATCTCCCGCTTAGAGTACCTGGGCCGGTTATGGCCGGTCAGCACGTCCTGCACCCTCGCGAAAGTCTTCGGATTCACGAAGAGGGCGTTACGATCCATTGCATCTCAGCCCTCCTGCAGTCCTAGACTGCGGTTAGATCCGTGAACTTATTTCTTCAGACGGCAGGAGATCAGCGCCGGATTTTCAACCGGTGTTTTTGGGCTCGGCAACTTTGGATTCTGGCGATGTCTTTGGCTTGGTGTCGAGAAATTCGATGCGAGGTGAAAGTCCTTGTTTGCCGCGTTCCGCCTCGCGATCGCGGACTTCAAAGTAGACATCATCCGGATCGACAAACTTTTTCTCTTCCTGATGTTGGAGAGTCTGGAAGAGCCAGGCCTCGGTATGCTCGACCTCAAACCTGGGCGATCTATCAGGAATCTCTGGTGCAGTATGTTCGGACGGCCGCAACTCGGAACATCATGGATGTTATGTCTGAGGATTGATCGAAAATTTGTCGCTGACCAGTCTCAGGGCATCGACCAGCCCCTGGGCGTGGACATTGATCTGGCAGAGACACTCGTAGACAGGGAACCGTAACGGAGGATCGCCGGTCTCGCTCTGGATCAAGGCACGGCTCCAACCGTGCTCTCAGTCGGAGTTGACTTGGTTGCTCTTGAGAATCGTGCGAAGAATCTGGTTTGTGTCGGAGGTGGATGGACGGGTACTTTTAGAGACAGCCATTGCGTCGCCTTTCTTCGGAAGGTGATGGGTGGTCAGGGATACGTCGGTGTACCAGCACCGGCGTTTCCCGCTTCGGAGCTCCGTCAGTCTTACCTCCGTTTTGAGAACAGTTCAAGTCTTTTCGCGAGGATATCGTGCTTCCCTGAATAAAGTGTCAAGAGGGGATGCGCTCAGCTCCGATAACGCAGCTTCTGTAGCATCTCTGCAGCGTGAGCCTCAGCTAGTCTCGCTCAACTACTTCCAGCGCATCGCCTTCAGCAGATCGGCGGATGGCTCCCACTCGCCGATCGCGGGGTACAGCAGTATGGCCTTGCGAAGATCATTCGGCGAGCCGCTGATCGCTGCCTCGATCGCGGCGCGCTCGTAGGCCTTTACCGCGAGAACGAGTCCGCGCACCACCTCAGGCAACGGACCAACGGGGAGGGCTTCGATCCCTCCCGCCCGGATGCGGCAGGCCGTCTCGATCACGTCGTCCGCGGCAATCTCTGGAATCGTCGACCCGTTGCGCACATTCACGATCACCCGGCTCGCTTCGCTGTCACAGAGAGCATTCATGACGTCGAGCGCGATGCGGTGATAGCCGCTGGCGGCACGGAACGGATCTTCAGGGGCGATCTCCTGATCGAAGGCAGACTGTCCTTCGCCCTCGAGCTTCATGTAAGAACCCGAACGCAGGTTCAGGTAGTCGATGTATGTCTGCAGCGCGCCTGCCTCGTCGTCGCTTGCAAACTGCAGCATCAGGCGATCTGCAAGGTCTTCGTTCATCTGCGCAATCTGCTCTCCCCGCGTCGTTCCCTGCTTACGCTGGTTCTCGAGAGCACGTCGGCGCGAGTAGTAGAAGAAGAGATACTCCGTCGGGATAAGCCCCAGCGCGCGAATCAGCTCGCGATCGAAGAGCGGAGCAGAATACAGCTGCGATAGAATAGCGTCGTCATTGATGATCTTCTGCGTCACATCTTCGCCACGCAAACTGATCTTGCGGACCCATCCAAGGTGATTAAGACCGACATACTCACACTGCACCTCGGCTGCTGTTGCGCCGAGTGCAGATTGGATCCGGTGCAGCATCTCGGTCGGCGTATCGCAGATACCAACGACACGCGCGTTTGAGTTGTGCATGACTGCCTGCGTGATGAGGCCGGCAGGATTGGTGAAGTTAATGATCTGTGCCCTGGGCGCGACGCGCTCGACCATGCGAGCCTGTTCGATGGCGACAGGAATCGTGCGCTGGCCCATCGCAACGCCACCTGGACCTGTCGTCTCCTGCCCCGGATAGCCGCAGCGGATAGCGGCACATTCATCCTGCGCACGCGTTGCGATGCCGCCGACGCGCACGCTGTTCAGTACGAACGAGGCATCATCCACGGCTTCTTCGGGAGTGCGTGCGACGACAATGCGGAGCGATCCGCCATCGCGGCGAACGATCTCACGCCCAAGGCGTGCAATCATCTCGACGCGCTCACGGTCGACGTCGTATAGCACTAGCTCTTCGGCGTCGAGCCGCTTTGCAGACTCGTTGATTCCGAAGACAACCAGCGGAGTGCGAACGCCTCCGCCACCAAGAAATGCAATCTTACGCGGCATAGTTCTCCTCACAGACTGCTTCGGCCTCTGCACGTGTGGGCAGCGCCTGCAACGCTCCGGCAGCACGCGTCGAAAGCGCACCGCAGACGCATCCATATTCTATGCACTGCTTCGGTGAAAGACCGGAGAGCACCGCATCGATAAACCCGGCATCGAAGGCATCTCCCGCACCGGTCGTGTCGAGAGTCTCCACATCGGGCGGCGCGGCCTTGTATTCAACACCGTCCGACAGCATGATAGCTCCTGCTGAACCCAGCTTAATGAGTGCGTGCCGAACACCCAGCGATCGTAGAAGCTCGAGATAACGCTCAGGCGTTCCCGCCAGGATCACCGCCTCTTTCTCGTTAGGCATCACGTAGTCGATGGCGCGAACGATCTCCAGGCTGCGCGGGTCTTCCAGCCAGCTAACATGATGACCCACATCGATGGAGAGCATAGCTCCCGCTCGTTTAAGCGCAGGGAGAATGATCTCGCTCTCGTTGGGCGACAGGGGCAGAGCAAGATGCACATGCTTCGCCGAGGCAGCAACATCGCGAAGGCGTTCAGTGAGCTCGCGATTCGCTCCGCGATAGGTGAAGAACGAACGATCCTTCGTCGTTGAGATGCTAACGGTGACCCCGCTGCGCACACCAGCTAGCATAATATTTTTCGTGGAGACGCCGAAGGTCGCGAGACGCGCCTCAATCATCGGAAACTGGTCTTCGCCAACAACGCCGATCAACTGCACCTTTCTTCCCAGCTTGGAGAGCGCGCAGGCAGTGGTAACGGCGCCACCTCCAAGCTCCCACGCATACTGATCGGTGAAGATCTCCTCACCTGGGCCCGGCCAGTCCGCGAAACCGCTGAAGACATGGTCGAGATAGATTTCGCCGATCACTGTGACGTCATACTTCATGCCTGCCTGAAAGGCCACTCCCTCTGCTTGACTGCTGTGATGAGATAACAACCAACGCCTGCTGCAGCAAGCAGCAGGCCGACAGCGATGTGTCTTGTCTCGCTGGTGACGATGATGAAGATCCAGCCGAAGAGCGCAGCAATGGCGGGTAGGGGAAAGAGGGGCATGCGGAATTCGCCTGCTACCGGCGCGGACCTGCGGCGCAACAAAATGACGGCAATGCACTGCCCGATCGTCTGGAGCAGGGTCTGAATGATGATGAGCGCGGAGATCAGGTCCGCGAGCGAGAAGAGACACATCGCCGAAGACGCCAGCCCCATGTAGAGCAGCGACACCGTCGGAAAGTGTCCCGTGGGATGAATGCGCGCAAAGATTTTTGGGAAGCGTCCGTCAGCCGCGGCAGCATACGGTATGCGCGAGTAGCCGAGAAGGATGGCATACGTAGAGCCCCAGCTCGCAAGCAGGATCAGCAGCGTGATGACCTTGGCTGCGGCCGGGCCGAGTGCGGCCTGCATAAAGTCTGCGACGATAGCTCTCGAGTGCTGTGCCTCGCGCCACGGCAGCGCGCCGAGGATGGCAAGATTCATCGCAAGGTAAAGACCGGCAACGATGACGATGGACAGCAACACAGCCCTCGGCACATTACGGCGTGCGTCTTTGATCTCGCCGCCAATGAGGCAGACGTTGTTGTAGCCGCCGTAGTCATACGTCGCAATCAGCACCGCTGAGCCCAGTCCAAGCCAGAAGCTGTGCGAGAGCTGAAAGGCGTGCGGCGGAAGATCAAACGCAATCGATGGATGAAAATGGGTAGCCCCGGTGAAGATGATCCAGCCGCACGTAGCCACCACCACAATCATCACGATGATTGAGAGTGTGCTGATGGACTTGATGGAGCGATAGAGCACGGCCAGGTTGATGAGACATAGCGCCACGGCGATGACCTTCATGTGCACGGGCGTCAGTGGATGAAAGACGCCGGAGTACTCCGCAAAACCCACAGCACCCGAAGCGATGGAGATAGGCCCGATCAGCAGAGCCTGCCAGAGAAAGAGAAATGCGACGAGCCGCCCCGGGCCGTTGCGCCCGTAGGCCTCCAGCAGATAGTGATACGAGCCACCTGAGTCGGGCATGCGCGAACCAAGCTCTGCCCACACCATGCCGTCACACAAAGCAAGCAGCGCGCCAAGAATCCAGCCGAGCATGGCCTGCGGGCCGCCCATCGCAGCCAGCGCCAGCGGGATGGTGAGAAACGGCCCCACACCGACCATGTTCAGCAGGTTGGTGGAGATCGCTCCCCACAGCCCCATGCCACGGTCGAGGTGCTCGGGTTGTGCTACCTGGTTTGCCATAATGCTCAGCTAGTGTGTCTCGGTGTTCCTGATCTCTGGATTGCGGGGAAGGCTCAACATGTTCGCGAAGAGCCGGAACGCTCCGGGCACCCCAAGTGGAAGCTGGCGATAGAAGGCATACGCATTGTAGATATACACGCCCTTGCCGTACCGCGCGTAAACAAGGCCGCCCTTCTGCTCAGGTTGGCCGCTGTCGTGCGTCTCCAGCAGCGGCGTGTACTTCGCATCCCACGATTCCAGAAACTTCGAGCCGCGCTCCTCGACCCATCCTTTGAAGTCATCGTCGGTGATCTTGTTTGGCCAGTTGAAGACCGGGTTCTTCGCATCGAGGATTTTCACCACCGATGCTTCATCCGTCACCTCTTCAGGATCACCGCTCATCACATAAGGATACGGGCCATAGTTGTGGTCGTACTCCGACGTGTTGTATTGCACGATCACGGCGCCGCCATCTTCAACGTACTTCAGCAAGCGCGCATTGTTGGCGATGAGGTCTTGCCGTACAGCATATGCACGCACACCCAGGACGATGGCGTCGTACTTCTTCAGGTCGCCACCGGCAAGGTCCTGCGCGGAGAGATAGCTGACGTGAACACCGATCTGCTCAAGCGCCGCGGGAACATCGTCGCCGCTGCCCTCGACATAGGCGATTGACTCACTCGGTGCCATCTTCACATCGGTGCCCACCGTTGTGTAGCGTGCAGGCGAGTAAAGAAAGTACGGACGCAACCCGACATACCCGGTTGTGACGTAACCCTCCTTGTACTCTTTGCCATCAAGCGAGGCCACAGCAGTCACGGTGTATTGCTTGTCCTTTTCCACCTTTGGAGTAACAGCGAACGACACCGTCTGGTCTTCGCCGCTCTGCGAAAACTTCACCGGGATCGACTTCGGCTCTGCACTCCAGTCCTCAGGAAGCGCGAGAGTGATTGTCGGCGACGCCGCTCCGCTGGTGTTGTTGTGAACGCGCACACTCACGCTAGTCGATTTACTATCGAGCGGAACGACGCCCGCAGCAGGCGAGAGAGCAACGGACAACGCGGGGCCGACCGGCATGGGATAACGCAGCAGCCCCGGCCCGTTGACCTTGCTGACCACCTGCACCACGCTGGCCAGCTTCACCGAAGCACCTTCATAGGCCAACTCTGCCTCCGCCTGCAGCGGATACGGGCTGAAGGGTTTATTCTTCGGCGCGCCAGGTGCGATCTCGTAGAAGGCATTCTGCAAACCATCGCGAGTGAAGTACGGCCGAGTGAACGGCTCATCCGCCGGAACCTTCACGGTGTAGGTGGCGTCGATGGGCTTCTGCGCCTCAAGCTGCGCTGGAACCTTGGCCTCTGCGGTGCTCCAGTTTTTTCCGGATGTCCCTTTCACCGTCAGCGATTTGACTGCGAGTGCAGGGACAGCCGGCTCATAGAGATGCACCTTCACCGGGAAACCAAGTCCCGGCGTCGCCATTTGGAACGTCGGCATCGCGCCACGGAACATCGCCATCATGGGATCATCTTTGCCAGCCTGCGTAACGTCAGCGCTCAGAGAAAGCTGTAACGAAGCAACGAGCGCATCGTTGAACTGGCGATCCTTCACGCGCAGCTCGCCCAGCACGTTGTACTTTTCCTCGGCAGGCAGACTACTCTTCTCCACCTCTGCAATCAGCGCTTCGGTGCGCAGCTTTCCCTTTGCCAGATGGGGTGCAATCGCTGCAGGCTTGTCAGCGGAGAACTCCTTCATCGCCTCTTCAACATGTCCGTTGATCTCGCTCAGACCACTAGTGAGCGATGCCGGAGCATTGCCTCCGGCCAGTTCGGCAATGCTGCCGAGCGCCGTATCGATGTCGTCGAAGAATCCATCTTCCTTCTCCTTGGGAGCGAGCCGTGTACCAAAGCGGTGGTAGTCGCTCGGCATGCCCGCGCCCGCAAGCGGTACATTGGGACCACCGTTCTGCGACCGCTGAAAGCCGAGGCCCTCGCGAGAGACCTGCGAGTACGTCTGTCCCATTACCGCATCGAACGACCCGGAGGGAATGCTCACCGTCACCGACGGCCTGCCCTCTTCCCACTTGCCCGTAATGTGATTGGTCACGCCGACGGGACCCCACGTGTGATTGGCGTAGTCGTACATTCCCTTCGCCGAGACACGGAAGAACGGTGCGCGACCATAGGTCTTCATCGGCGACCACGGCAGCAGACCTTCTTTGATCTGCTCCGGAAACATCTTCGGATCGCCCGCGGCCTTGAAGACCTCCTGCGCCATCAGTCCGGCCGTGGCATGCTGACCGTGGCCGTCTGTCGGGCCACCAACAAAGACCGAGCAAACGATCAACGGACGCACCATGCGAACCACACGCACTGCCTGCTCCAGCACACGCTCGTGCCCCCACTGGCCTAGCGCCTCCTTGAGCGCCTTCGAGAATCCGTAGTCGGCCATTGAAGTAAAGTACTGCGCATCGAGACCGTAGTATCGTCCAGCCTGCAGCAGCTCTTCGCTGCGCACCAGACCAAGCGCATCCCAGTAGTCCGACGACATCACGTTCGCGCCACCCTCGCCGCGATCGAGCGTCAACAGACTCACACGTGCGCCGAGTCCACGGCTTTCGTACGCCAGCGTTGCGCCGTCCTCATCGTCAGGATGCGCAACGATCATCAGCACGCTGGCGCGCGTGTGCAATCGCTTCAGTGCCTGCCAGGTTGCCGCCGCCCCGGTATCCGGAGGAATGGGCCACGCATCCGTCGCGGGCTTTATCTCTGCTGCCGTCATAGGCAGCGCCGTGGCCAGCGCCGGAATCAGTGCAGCACAAGTCAGTCTTCGTAGCAGATTCATGTGGAACCCTTTCTGTCACGCGGCGAACGAGTTTGAGGCGCGCGCGCCGGTCAGAAGTAAAACTTTCCCGCCATCTGGATCTGGCGAGCATTGTTGACCACGCTTCCAATCTTGCCGAAGGTGCCCGGCGACGCTACGCTCGAAGACGGAGCAGCCAGGTTGGGATGGTTGAGGGCGTTGAAGAACTCGAAGCGAAGTTCGAGCTTACGCACCTCAGTGAACTCGAACTGCTTGAAGACGCTCAGGTCTTCGTTGTGGCGTCCCGGACCAGCGTACGGACGCGGACGGCACGTGCCGAAGGTCCCCGTTGTTGGCTGCGAGAACGCCGTGGGCACAATGTAACGGCCGTTCGGGTTGGACTGGTTGGTAATCACACTGCGATCGCTGGTCGCCCCGGCAAAAGCATTGCTGTTGCAGTTGGCGTACGCCGCGTGATTGCCGCCCGTCTGCGTAAGGTCATTCGCCGTCACGTTGAAGGGATTGCCTGACTCCATCGTAACGATCGCATTCAACTGCCAGCCGCCGATCAGCTTCGACGCCACCGAATCACTGTTGAGCACCATGCCTCCTCGCCCGATAGGCAGCTTGTACTGCGCGCTTGCGACAAAGCGATGACGCTGGTCAAATGGCGAGTTCGAGTACTCGTGCTCATAGTCGTAAGCGTTCTGCGGAGTCGAGCCCGCCGTCAGGTTGTCAGCGTAGTCGGAGAAGTTGTGCGCGTACGTATAGCTGAACTGGTAGGCGAGGCCGTGGCTCATCGAACGCCGCAGGCTGGTGACCAGGCCGTTGTAGTTGGTGTTGCCGTCGTTCGTCGCGAGCTCAAGGAAGGCGTGCGTACCGCCAGAGTTGAGGTTGGCATACGGGAACGTCACATTCGGAACTCCCCCCGTAAAGCCGGTGATCAATCCCTGGTTGGCATTGCGCAGACGGTTCATCTTGTGGCCAAGATTGCCGACATACACGGCCTCCAGCACCGTATTCGGCGAGAGCTGATACTGCGGTCCGATGCTGAACTGCTGCACATAGCTTGCACGCTGGTTGGGGTCCTGCCAGTTCGTCTTCTGGATGTACAGCGGCGTCTGCGCATTGGCATACGCTGGTCCAGGAAATCCATTCTGCAGGAAGAAGATCGGCGTACTGGTCGCGGTGGTGCGAGAGTCGGCGACGAACTTCAGGAAGGGTTGGTTCTGCGCAAGCTGCGACTCAGAACCGATGCGGTTCACATACTGGTAGAAGACGCCGTAGCCTCCGCGCAGCACCATGCGGTCCGTCGCCTGGAAGCTAAAACCGAAGCGCGGAGCGAAGTTGTTCTTGTCAGGACGAATCAACGCACGCTGAGACCAGTCGCCACCGCTTGCCACAGTGAGCGATCCACCGTTGGCCGTGTTGAAGTTCGAAAGCTGGTTCGTCCGGTTGAGCGTTGGCGAGTAAAGCTCGTACCGTGTGCCATAGTTCACCGTCAGCCGCTTGTTCATTCGCCACGTATCCTGTGCGTAGAACGAGTTGCCATAGATGTAGTTATGCACCACCAGCGCGCTGTTGTAGAACGTTGAGCTCACATTGCCCAGCAAAAAGTCCGGAAAGCCGAATCCGTTGGAACCACTGAAGATTCCCGAAAAGCCCATGTAGCCTTGCGGTGCCGTCAGGTCGAGAAAATTGGTCGTGTTCTTGTGATACTCGTAACCGAGCGTCAGGCTGTGCGTTCCAATCAGTTTGGTGAAGCTGTCCAGAATCTGCCAGACCTGCGCGGCTTGGAACTGCGGACGGAAGAGGTCGACACCGATGCGGCGGAACCCTCCCGAGATATTGATCGGCGGCAGACCGCCGGTGTACGGACTCGCGGGAATGCCCGTTAGCCCAACATCGCCTGCGGCAGAGGTACCAAGCGTCACACCGATCGGGTTCGAGTGCGCGCTGTCGCGGCTCCACCCAAAGCGAAGCTGATTAACGGTGGACGATGAGAGAACCGTCGTCAGCCCCAGCGCCAACCCCTGGTTGCGAATGTTGTAGTCCGTCGCGAAGCCGCCGTTGCCGATATTGAAGTTCGAGGTCCATGGCGGGTCCTGCCGATGCTGGTTCAGGAAGCTGTAACGACCGAAGAGTGTGTTCTTCTCGCTCAGCTTGTTATCGATGCGAGTATCGAACGAGTTCACCTGCTGCGGAAGCTGGTAGTTGAAGACATAATTGTTCGAGCCATCAAAGGTGCCGTCGACCGACTGAACATTATTCGGATCAGGCAGCAACGCAGCAATCTTACTTGCGACCGGGTCAATGCAGCTCGGCTTGATGACATAGCTATTGGGCGTCATGCACCCGATCTGGTTCGCCAGCGTGGAGCTTGGGTTATAGGTCTTTCCAAGTGGATTGTTCGGGGACTTGAGTTCTGTGAAGTCACCCGTCTTCATCCTTGCCGAAGGCACGACCGAGTTCACTGTCGTCTGCTGCGTGCTGCGCAATCCTTGATAGTCGCCGAAGAAGAACGTCCGGTCGCGTACGATCGGCCCGCCGACCGTTCCGCCAAACTGGTTCTGGCTGAAGTTGCCCTTGGGAAGTTTCGAGTGGTTGTTCGCCCAGCTGTTCGCATCGAAGACACTGTTGCGTGCATACTCCCATGCGCTGCCGTGGAACTTGTTTGTGCCGCTCTTGGTGGACGCGTTCACGACCGCACCGGCCGATGTTCCCCACTCCGTCGAATACGTACGCGTCTGCAGACGGAACTCCTGGATCGCGTCCGGCGGAGGCTGCACGTTCTGCACCGAACCCTCCTGCAGGTTGGTCGAACCGGAGTTGTTATCGACGCCATCCAGCGCAAAGTAGTTCTGCGTCTCCAGGTTGCCGTTCGAGCTGAAGCGGTCCGGCGCGGGATTCGCGGCAGAAGGGTTCTTGAAGATACCCGGCTCGAGCAATGCGAGATCGGCATAACGCCGCGCATTCAGCGGAAGATCGTTGATCTGCGTCGTGCCGACCACATTGCCCACATCAGCCGACTGCGTCTGCAGCGCGACGCTTGCCGTGTTCACCTCGATCGTGTCCGTTGCGCCGACACGCATCGTGAAGTCCACCTGCGCGCGCGTTTTCACGTGGACCTCCACCGCAGGATTCTTGCTTGTGCCAAATCCCGGCGCAGACGTTTCCACCGAATACGTGCCGGGAATGAGCGCGAGTGCCTGGTAGGTGCCGTCCTGGTTCGTCGTGAGCGTCGTCGTCACTCCGGTAGCAATATTGCGAATGGCAACGGTGGCGCCCGCAACCACGGCGCCGCTTGCGTCCTGCAGCGTGCCGGTGATGGAGCCGTTATCGAACTGCGCGTGGGCGATGCCACAGAAGAGAACCATTATCAGCGCAGCCATGATGCGGGTGCATACAAGCATGCCGAAGCGCTGTTTCCTGAACGTGCGTGGAACAATCGTGACGGGGTCGATCATCTGCCTGCCTCCTGAAGATTCCTGGTCCGCATCTTTCGCCTGGGAAAGCCTTGCCGCACCCGGGAGAATCGCGCAAATGCCAAAAGATATCGGTATCGTTATCGGTAACGGATTATCGAAACGGTAGCGTCAGGAGAGCGAAGTGTCAATATTTAATTAATTTTTGGTGCGTCTTTTGCCACCAGCCGCCTTCATCGACGACAAGTGATGGCGATATTCCTTCGGCCCCGGCAGTCCCCGCGAACCCGGCTGCGAGGCCAGCAGGCTGCCGCAGATGTTGCCCGCGATCAGGCATCCAGTCCAGTCAGCTCCATGCAGAAACGCATGCAGAAAGCCTCCGTCGAAGGCGTCTCCCGCACCCGTAGCATCGACGATCGCGATCGGCAGCGCAGGCTGGCGATACAGCTTGCCATCGGCCATCAGCATGGCTCCTCGCTTGCCCAGCTTCACCACCGGTACGCGAACCCAGTCCTGCAACTTCTCCAGCGCGCGCATCGCATCGCTCGCCCCGGTAATGGCCTTGGCCTCGTGCTCGTTGGGAAAGATGAATTCGCAGTGCCGCACGATCGAGTGCAGCTGCGCCGGTGACAAATCAGGGTTCCATCCGAAGTCCGCGGACACGGTAATACCATCCTCGCGCAGCTCCTTCATCACAGGAATCCATCGCCGCGGATGCCTCAGAGCGCAGGCGAAGTGAACGTGCCGCGCCCGGTGCAGCTTGTCGAGCACCGGCTTGTGCGTCAGCAGGTCTTCCAACTGCTGATTGATCGGCTCGTGCGTCACCATCATCCGGTTCGACTGGTGTGCGATCGAGACGGTCAGTGCCGTGGCCTGGTCGCGACGCACCTCGCAGGCCGTGGCATCAAGCCCCTCGTTGAGAATCTCGTTCCATGTAGGAAGAACCGATGCATCGGCGCCAACACGAGTGATAATGCCTGTCTCGCTTCCCAAGCGGCTGGCGGCAATCGCAGCGGTAGCCAGACCGCCACCCGGAGCGATCAGGAAGCTGTCCGTCTTCACCTCTTCGCCGAACCGCGGCTGGTTCCTCAGCCCATAAAAGATCATGTCGGAGAAGAACTCTCCGAACACCACAAGATCGAACTGTCGCTTGCTGGCCCGCTTTGCCATCGCCATCACTGTCTCCTGCCTAAGATCGAGGGTTCGTTCAGCTGGTGCGCGTCGACTCACGCTGCACAATGCGTGGAGAGAGCGTTGCGCTACGCAACGAGGTCTCTCCTTTTTCATCAATCCGCTTCAGCGCAATGCGTGCGACGCGGCGGCCAATCTCCTCCGGCACCAGATCGACACTAGTCAGCGCGACCTGTGTCTCACACACCGGTGCGACATTGCCGCAGCCAATCACCTGCAGGCTCCGCGGAATCTCTACACCATCGGCAAGGGCAGCATCCCGCGCCCCCGCCGCAAGCAGATCGGTATAGGCCACCACGCCATCGGGCCGAGTCTTGCCTGCAAGCAGGCGCTTCATCACGGCAAAGCCGCTACGGTAGTCAGCCTCTCCCGGCTGCGTGTCGACGATCCACTCCTGCCGCACGGCCACACCCGCGCTGCGCATTGCTTCCAGAAATCCGGCAAAGCGCTGGTCTGCAACTGCGGTTCGCGAGCCCCTCAGGTAAGCGATGCGACGACATCGCCGCTCCAGGAGGTGCTCCGCCGCAATCTGGCCAACCTCCGCTTCGCGCAACCCTATGCTCAGCCCGGTAAATCGTGCTGGCGTCGGCCCGACGTAGATCACCGGGACCGTCGTCGTCTTCAGCACCTGTGGCGTATCCGAAGCATCGCTTCGCGGACAGACGATCAACGCGTCGACTTGTCGCGAAAGATGCAGCTCGGTCTCACGCTCCTCCACCTCGGCATCGCCTTCCACCGACGAGATCACCACGCTATAGCTCGCTGGCCGCAGCACCTCGTTGATGCCGCGCACCATCTGCGCAATCGAGGGATCGGCAAGCGTGGGAACCACCATGCCCACGCTGTAGGTCTGTCCCGTCCGCAGGCCACGAGCGGAGATATTGGGCCGATAGTTCAGCTCCTTCATCCGCTTCAGCACTCGCGCCTTTGTTTCGGCGCTTACGTCGGTCTGCCCGCGCAGAACCTTCGAGATCGTCATCTTGGAGAGGTTCAGGTCATCCGCAATGTCCTGAAGACGAATTGCCATAGTGCGATACCGAAGCCCTTCACGGTGTCATGCAGAAAGCTCCTGGCGGCGCCTCGCCGGAAAGCTTCCTTAAATCATAAGGAATGTAGATGGTTGCAGTTATAACCGATCGCTGGCGCTGCCACAAAACGAAAGACCCGTAAGACAAATGGATCGTTGTCCCTGTACGTTTCAAAAGCTAGTTGTGCAGTGCTTTTGAGGGCATCGAGTCGAAAGCTCATAGCGATTGAGTTCAATCCTAAAACTGTTTTAACGACTACGGTAGTGTCTCGATTTGAATCTTCGTACTTGATCCCACAGTAGTTAGTTCTTCCGACAGACAATATCCCGTGCCGGGCGTATCCTTCTTCTGGCCCACGCATCTACAGGCGGTGTCGGCCATGGATCCCCGGAAGGACTCGTCCACGGGACATCAGAGCTCTTCGGATCCACTCGTTTCCAAGTAGGCAGCATGTCCTCTTTGGGAAGTCATATGAGGCTTGTTGGAATGCGAATGTCCCAAGGCGGTTCCTCGCTAGCGGAGCAGTGGTCTGCATGCCGCCAAGCCTGAGGACCTGCATCGGCCTCTAGACGTCAAGACGGATCGACTCAACGAGGTTGCAATGGACGCGTCGAAGATTCAACGAGCGGAACAGATATTTTCGCCGATGTCGGATTTGGCGAAGGGAGCCATGATGGAGGCGACGGATTTAAGGTGGCCGTTCTTCGCCACGCACTGCACCTTCGCCAGATCGTTGATGTTGGTGAGTGGATCGCCTTCGACGATGATGAGGTCAGCAAGGTGGCCCGGGGTGAGGCTGCCTAGATCGTTGGAGAGTCCGTAGGCTTTCGCGGGCAAGCTAGTCGCGGTCTCGAGTGCCTGCCACGGCGCTAGGTGGCCATATTTCACCTGTGCGCGCAGATTGATGTGAAGGCTGGTGGCGGGGATGTCGAGCGGGGAGTCGGTGCCGGCGAGGATCAGGCCGCCCTTGTGATAGGTGTTGGCGACGACGGCCTCCTCGTCGGTGAGGTGTTCGGTGGCGGCCGCGATGTCGGTGTGGGTGACGGTGTCGACAGCGGTGTGGAGGCGCTTGTTCTCCCACGGAGGAGCGACTTGCTGACGGGGATCGGTGGCCATGCCGGGATCGTCGGCGTAGGGAGCTTGGGAGAAGGTAGTGGTAATGGTCCACATGCCGGAGTCGACTAATAATTTCTGAACGTCGGCGTAGCTGTGGCCAGTGAGCGAGCGCGAGTAGGCCCAGCCGGTGCGTGCGGTGGCGGATAGGTGGCTCATGCCGTCTTCGCCGAGCGCGATGGCGGGGAGAAGGTAATGCGACGCGGTTTCAACGCCCATCTGCGAGTGGGCGTAGTCGATTCCCTGCTTTGCCCAGGCGTAGGGCAGGCGGACGTAGAGTTTGACGAAATCGAAGTCGAGGGCCTTGAGACGGTCGAACTCGCGATGAAGCTGCGCCTCGGAGGTGGTGGCGATCATCATGGGATAGTAGACGCGCTCGCCGTCGACGGCCTCGCCGGTGTTGAAGACGCGCGGGCCGATAGCGGCTCCGGCGAGGTAGGACTCCTTGTGCTCGACGGCGCGGTAGGCATTGTCGGCTATGCCGCGAAGCTCGGTGATGCCGTAGATCAGCCAGAGGCGGCCCATGCGGTCGCCGTAGTAAATGCCACTGTCGGAGTCGGCGTGGACGTGATTTTCAAAGAGCCCTGGAAGCACGGTCGAGTCGGGAGCTTCGACCGTGCGGGTAACTCCGGCGGGAGGGGTCGCCGAATGTGGTGTCACACTGGTGATGCGGTTGTCGGTAATGACGATGTCGACATCTTTCTGGACATCCGCTCCCTGCCCTTTCCAGAAGCGACCGGCGTGGATAAGGAGTTTCTGAGTGGGCTTGGCCTGAGTGTAGGTGAGATCGATAGGAACGGGAGTGATCTTTCCGGTGGCACGATCGATGAGGCGGAGCTTGCCGTCGGAGAGATAGAGGATGTGTGCAGAGTCACTGGACCAGGTGGGGGCGTCGGTGGTCTCGTCGTTGAGCTTGACGGCAGTGCCTGAGGGATGGCCGTCGGTGTCGACGGGCATGATGTAGAGGAGGTCGTCGAGAACGAAGGCTATCTCTTTACCGTTGGGGGCGTAGATGGGGCCGTCTTCAGTGCGGGTAGTGACGGATTCGAACGGCGCGGGTGGGTAAAACTTTGTCGCTTTGGTGGCGACGTCTACAGTAAGGATTTCGCTGGTGCCCTCGCGGAAACGCTTGGTATAGGGATTGATGGTGGCGATGGCGACGGTCTTGCCATTGGGGGAGAAGGCGGGACGACCGGGGAAAAAGGTGAAGGGTGCGAGCGGGGTGATCTTGCCGGTGGCGACGTCGGAGAGGAGTGTGGCTCCGGTCTGGTCCTGGAAGGCGATGAGTTTTCCGTCGAAGTGTCATGCAGGCATGATCTGCGCGTTCTCGCTTGGCGAGACGCGCTTATCGGAGGCGGTACCCGTACTCGACATGTCGTGGACGTAGATGTTCTCGATGCCGTCGCGGTCGGAGATGTAGGCGAGGTATTTGCCGTCCGCGGAGAAGATGGGGCCCTGTTTGTAGAAGCTGTCGCTGGTGAGGGCGACGGGCTTCTGACCGATAGTCATGAGATAGATCTGGTTGAGAGCGACGAACGCGACCTGTCTGCCGTCGGGCGAGAGCGCGGGAGCGTAGATGCCCTTGACGGCATGCGTCGCGGTGTCATCAAAGTTGTATTTTTTGCGTGCAAATTGCGGGCGGATGCTGGGGATGGCGGCGGTGAATTCGATGGGGACTTCGGTGGCGCCGGAGATGGTGGCGTGAAAGATCTTGCCACCAGCTGTGTAGATCAACTCGTCGTTCCCGAGCCAGATGGCGGGGAAAGGGAAGGCGTCGTCAGCCTTGCTGGTATAGGTTGGCCTGGATGGAGATGACAGTGGAACGACGACGAGGTGTGCCGTGTTGACGAAGAGGCCAGTTCCTTCAAAGTTTACGTAGGCGATGCTCTGACCGTCGGGAGAGAAGCTGGGGACATCGACACGGCCTTTGGCGGGATCGACGCTGATGATGGCGCTCTGCTGGGACGTGGCGAGGTCGATGCACTCGATGGACTTGCCCTGGATGCCCGTTCCGGAGACGAAGGCGAGACGCTTGCCGTCGGGGGACCAGTTGGGCTCGTACTCGTCGGCGGGAGATGATGTGATTTGCTTGAGCTCGCTGCCGTCGATTTTGACGGTCCAGATGTCGTAGGAGCCCTTGAAGGCGCGGTCGGAGGAGAAGGCGATGGTCGTTCCGTCGGGCGAGAGGCGAGGTTCGCGGTCGTCGCCGTGGCCGGTCGTGACCTGTATGAGGCCGGTGCCGTCGGGCTTCATGGTCCAGATGTGAAAGGTTCCACCGGCGTAGGACTGGAGCGCGACGAGGTCGCCTTTGGAGGACCAGTCAGGATGCGAGGCCTCCTGGAACGGCTGAGTGAGTTGCTTCCCTGCTCCGCCGCTAAAGGGGATTGAGAATATGAGGCCCTGGATGTCGGCGAGGATTGTCTTGCGATCAGGCGAGACAGTGACCTGCATGTCGGTGCCTTCGCTGACGATGATCGTCTTCGAGGCCGGTGCAGCGAGGGCGATGGAGGAGAGCAGGAGGGCAGAGGGAAGAAGGCGGAGTGACGCATGCAACATGAAGTGTCCTCAAGGTTTGACGCGCAGTGCGAAGAATACAGCGCGTCGTTGGGTTGAAGATACAGCAACCGTTTAGAACTCGAAGCGGGCTAGGAACTGGAGCGAACGCGGTCGCCACTCGACCGGAACACCGGTTGCGGCGGAGGTTGTCTGCACCGGCGCGCCATAGTTCGTGGTGTTGATCGTCCCTACGTACGTTCCGTAGTTCGAATGATTGAAGACGTTGAAGGCCTCCACGGCGACGACGCCTGCGAAGCGCTCGCCAAAGCTGTGGCGTTCCTGAAGGCGCGTATCCATGCGATAGACGTTGCGCCCGTAGAGAGCATCGCGCTTGGTCATCCAGAGACCAGTGGCACTGTCCAGGAAGTTTTGACTAGGATCGTTATAGACGCGGATGCAGTTGGTAGCGGTTGTCGCACAGGTCGTCGACGTAACAGGATTACCCGTCGGCGTGTAAGGGACTGGAGTGACCCCTGCGGCAAAGGTACGGTTGTAGCTGGGTGCGTAGTTCGCGGTCTGCGTGGTGCTGAGATAAGTCGGGAAGGCATTTCCGGAGCCGTAGTGAAAGAGCCCGGAGAAAGAGAGACCGTACTTCCAGCCGTAGTTGCCGGTTACGGTGAGAGTGTGACGCTGATCGTCCTGCGCGTTAGCCCACTCGTCGTGGATGCCGTTGACGAAGGGTTTGTTGGGGTAGTAGAAGGGCGACTCGGTGGAGTTTTTATAGCGCGAGTAGGTGTAGGCGATGCCGCTGTTAAGGCCATGCCATGTGGACTGCCGGATGCCGAGCTGCAGCGCATCGTAGATGGACCCTGCCGCGTCAGGGGTGAAGAACTGGTTGATGCTGGTGAAGGTCTGATTGCAGACGTTGAAGCTGTTGGTGGTGTAGCTTGCATCCTGCGTGACACCGCCGTCGGGGCAGATCGTTCCCTGACCTGTGGTCCACTTCGATGATGGGTTCAAGTTGAGTTGCGCGTTTGTTGGGCTCTGAAGCAGGTTGGAGTTCAGGCGGACCCAGTCGTGATAGACGCGGGTGTGGACGTAGTCGGCTGTGAGGACTGTGCGGAGTGGGAGGGATCGCTGCACACCCGCTGAGAGTTGCAGCGCCCAGGGGGTCGCGATGGCGGGGGCGAGCGGCTGGACCGCTTGCCGCGCCGCTGTAGTACCGTTAGAGAAAGGATTCAACAGGTTCAGCGGGGCAGGGGCCGATCCCGTCACGGAGTTCTGTTGCGAGGTCACGCCATTGAAGATCTGCATGTCGATAGTCTGGTTGGCTGCGATATCGGCATAGAAGATGCCGGCACCGGCGCGGATGACGGTCTTGCCCGTGCCTGTAGGATCGTAGACGAAGCCGATGCGCGGAGCGAAGTTGTTGTTGTCGCCGCTCTTTGGAGTGAGCAGGCCGTTGTTTAGCTTGAGATTAGGGGCGAAGGCGCCGATGTCGTTGTCGTAACGCACGCCCAGATTTATAGTCAGACGGCTTAGGACCTTCCAGTCGTCCTGCACCCAGAAGCCGATCTGGTTGCGCGGGATGTCGACATCGAAGTTGCCGGCACCCTGTGTGAGGGTGCCACTGGCGCAATACGAGTTCAACGAGCTGTGGGTGGTGTTGTTGGTATTGGTGTAGTTCCAACCCTTGTAGTCAGTGGTGCCGGTGGGAAAGAGGTCATTGGCGACCTGCACAGCCGAGTAGGAGACTCCATTCAACGTCTTCGCTACGATGCCCTGACAGCCGCTGATGGTACCGCGAATATTTTGTTGGAAGTACCCTGTGTGCGCGGTGTGCAGGTACTCGATGCCTGCTTTGAAGCTGTGCTTGCCGACGAGATAGTAGATGTCATCGCGGTACTGTTGCACGTTCTGGTAGAAAATCTGCGGGTAGTTATATGGGCCGCCGACTGTGATCGCGCCCAGAGTGATGGCCTGCGACGGAACCTGAGGAAGGTTCTGCCAGTCGAAGTGGTTGAAGCCTATGTGAACGTCGTTGACGAACCTAGAGTTAATCTGTCGGTTCCAATCGCCAAGGATGGCCCAGTTGTTGCGCGTTCCGGTAGAGAAGCTCGAAGGATCGGTGGTACCGGAGGCTACGACATTGTCGTTCTTGAAGGTGAAGCCATTGCCGCGTAAGAAAATACGATCTTTCTGTGATGGCTGCCAGTCGGCGCGACCGAGGTACTCGTTGACGGTGAGGGTTTGCGGGGCAACTGAGGTGACGCTGCCGGGCAGAAGCGGACTGCTGGGGACGCCGCTGGACTGGTGCTCGCCCTCGTAGGAGCCGAAGTACCAGAGCTTCTGCTTCTTAATGGGACCGCCGACGGCCCCGCCGTACTGCTGATCGGAGAGCTTGGTGACGATGTGGGCGACGGGGTCGGCCGCGTTGAAGGCATCGTTGCGGAAGTAGCCGAAGAGGGCGCCGTGAATCTGATCAGTTCCTGTCTTGGACTGCACGTTGACGTAGACGCCGGAGGAACGGCCTAGCGTGGCGTCGAAGCGGTTGGTGATGATCTGAAACTGCGAGATAGCGTCAGGCGAAAAGCGCGGCTGGCCGAAGCTGGCGTCGGCGGTGTCCTGCGTGACCTGCAGGCCGTCAAGGCTGATCTGGAACTTACCGGAGTTGTTATTACCAAGCGGAGTGTCGTTGGTGATAGCGTTGACCCGCACGCCGGGAACGAGCTGGGCGAGCTCCATGTAGTTGCGACCATTGATGGGCATGTCCTTGACGTCGTTAGGAGTGATGTTGCCCGCGACGGTGGAGGAGGTTGTGTCGATGGCCACTTCATCGGCGCTGACGACTACGGTCTCAGCGGTGTTAGCCAACGACAGCGTGGTGTTTACTTCGGGTGTCTGGCCTACCAGCATCGAGACTTTGATCCTGACGGTGCTGAAGCCTGACGCCGAGACGGTGACGAAGTAATCGCCCGCGATGAGCGAGGGGACCAGATAGGTGCCGGCTTCGTTCGTCTTGGTCGAGAGGGTCGCTCCGCCGATCTGTTTGACTTCAACCCCGGCGCCGGTGATCACGGCTCCCTGAGTGTCGGTGACGCGGCCGGAGATGCCAGTTTGTTGCGCACAGACAGCTGAGGTCACGGCCAGGGAAAGAAGAAAAGCAAAGAGAAAACGATGAAGTTTCTTCATTTTTTGAGGACCTCGATTTGAATAGGGATCGGCTTCGCCGGTCATGCGCCGGGAAGGCTTGCTTCACGAAATATCAGTGGAGACAGATCGCCCGCACAGCGTATCGGGGCTGCGACGGAGTTCGCGGACTTTGCTTTCTAAGAGCTTCGAACGAAGCTGGGCCGGCGACCTAGTTGCGGGAGAGAAATGCGTCCCGAAGAAGATAGCGATTACCGGCCTGCAGCTGATTGCAAGAAATCAATCTGAATGTGCTGTGAATATTTTGGAGCCTAGAAGCTTTTCCCATAGCTGTCTAATTGAAAGATTTTGGTGGCTGATAGAAATTCCTGTGTCTCGGCGGTGAATAAACGCTTATCGACAAGGCATTGACAAACCCCTTGACGGGCCTAAGATGGAGCTACGGCCACGACGCCACGCCCCCCTTACAACTGAAATAGCGACCATCTGTTGCTTCTGAGCAGCCCGCGAGCAGTGCACACTAGGTTTACGTCGAGGCCTACTTTGGACTTTAGAATCAGACAACTTCAGTGCTTTTTGACGCTGTCGGATCTGCTCAACTACGGCAAGACGGCGCGAGCTCTCTACATGAGCCAGCCGACGATCACGTTTCAGATCAAGTCGCTGGAAGAGGCGTTTGGCGTAAAGCTGTTCGAGCGTGATCGCCAGCAGGTGCGTCTGACCGATGCAGGCTGCGCCTTCCGCGAATACGCGCAGAACATCATGGATACGGTCGATGCGGCGCAAGAGTGTCTTGGCGGTCTGCATACGCGGCTTCGGCTCCGTGTGAGCTGTGGACCTGTGGGACAGTTCATCCTGCTTCCGGCGGTGATTCGTGCGTTGACGGCGGAGTATCCCCATTTCGAACTCGAAGTGAGCGAACTGACGACGGAGCAGCAGATGGCACGGCTGGCCGAAGGCAAGGTGGATGCTTTGTTGATGGTGGGTTCGCTGCCAGTAAAGGGTCTGCGCTTTGATCCGATCGTGCGTGAGCCGTTGGTTGCGATGGTCTCCCGGCAGAGTGTGCTTGCAAACCGCGAAGCCATCTCGGTGGAGGACCTGCGCCATACCTGCGTAATCGCATCACGGCTGAAGGACTGCCGGTTTCACCAGCCGTTCCTCCACGATCTCTTAGCGCCCTATGGCATAATCCCAAAGATCGTAGAGTCGCCGCAGTCCTGCTCGGTGCAGCTGGCGTATGCGGCTGCGGGTGAGGGCGTTGTTGTTACGACATCCTCGATGGCAACGTGCGCATTCCCTCATGTGGTGGCACTCCCCTTCGCCGAACCGTTGGCTCCGATCCAGCTCGGTTTTGCGGCGATCGAAAGCAACGAATCGCAGTCAATCCGAATCTTCCGCCAGCTAGTAATGGACTGCGCCGTCTCGACGCTGGAGCACCGCGAGCCGCCCCTCCTGCCGGATACGCACCCCTTGTTGGTTCCACAACTGGCTGTGATTCGTCGGCGGGAGGCGAGCTAACGCTGTTAAATCTTCTCGGGTCTGACGGAGGTCAGGAACCTCAGCATCGGGATCATCTCGCTTCATAGACTGTATCGACAGCCACGAGGTTGACTTGCCCCTATTGCTATCACGGTGACTAATGAGTGTTTTGGGAATTCTGCGCCGCCCGCGTGATGTGTCACACTCGAAGACGAGTCAAAGGGCGTTTAGTGGTTCAGTCGCTTGAAAGATTGCATGATTCTTGTCTAGGCGCTTCTCCGAGAGAAAGAAATCAACACGGCCACAATGTTAATAATAGTTTGGCAGCCAGGTCAATGCGCGGCCATTTTGCTACTACCTGAAACTCGCAGACCATGGCCACTGCGGTTGCGCCGAACGTCGCGACCTCAGGTTGCTTCCTGTATTACGGAGTCTTCTAGCTGCCCCCGAACTCCTACGGGGAGCGGCTCCGCGGATGCAACGCACGCGGGATGAAGCCGCAGGCGGCCCAAGATCTGAGTCCGGAGTTGAAGAGTGCACTGGAACCGATGATGAGAGAGATAGAGTCAGTCAGCGAACGGATCGAGTCCATGGCAAGAAACAGATATCCAGAAGCAAAGGGGTTGAAGCAAATCAAGGGAGTGGGAACGCTGATCGCTCTCACCTACATGTTGACGCTGGAAGATCCACATCGTTTTCGCAAGAGCTGGGATGCAGCCTGCTACGTGGGGCTCCAACCTGGAAGGCGCAACTCGGGACAGAGCGAGCCCACCACGTACTGGGTCCGTGGGGAGTCGACAGCGACCTGCGCCGATGGGGCATGAAGCTGGCCGAGCACGGAGGCAAGCGCAGGAAGAAACGCGCAGTGATCGCAGTAGCGCGTAAGCTGGCCGTCCCGCTGCATCGACTATGGGGAGCGGAGATGTTTATGTGCCACTACAGCCGAGCAGTCGGGCCACACTGCCGGCGGTCGCATAGTTCAGTCCAGATATATGGAGGTTTCGTGTCAGAAGCCGAGTTCCGGTGACTGCGTCATTGCCCTGGCCCAACGCCCTCTACGAGATCGAGGGGAAGGTCGCTATAACAGGTGGTAGCACCGGTTGAATCAAGAACATCAAACTTGCACCGAGCGATCGCTCACATCAGAGTGCGGATGGAAGTGTGGCGACAGAAGCAGCTCGGCATACCAAAATCGTATTCACATCGGAAGGAGATGAACTTGTCCCCACCACAGAAAAACGATTGACACCGACCGCCCTTCTCATGGAAGGGCGAGGCACTCATCCAGACGGGCTGAAAGTCAAAGCGCTGGCTCCGGTCGGCACTTATCAAGCTATTCAAGTCGATCAGTATTTCTCGGCCAAGTGGACGAAAAACCGGCAAGTGTCCAACTAGCCGACTTTTCGACAACTTGGATCCTTCCGGATCGGCGCGCACTCATATGGAATCCTTCGGCTACAACGGTTGGTCTTTATCGCCTTGTTGGACTTTTTTGTGCGCGTCTGAGTTTTGCTTTGGATGACTTGTGGCTCGGCTGCATTCCCGTAGAGATCTCGCGCAACGCATGGGTCAGGTCTTGAGCAGAAAGCGCGTGCTCCGGATCGACTAAAAACTGAGCAATGAGGCCAGACAGGAGGGCGTGGTAGAAGCCTCCGGCAGTTCGCGCCGTTTGCTCATCGATCTCGCTCTCCTCTTTGTTCAGGAACAGGGATGCTAACCCTATACGCGCCTGCTGGAGGCTATCTCCCAGGACGCGACGAATCTCCGGCAGACGATCCATCTGCGCAAAAAGCTCGAAGTTCGCCGCCCAGAGTGGACGATGCGCTTGGAAAGTCTCGATGAGTCGCACCCATATCGTCTCGAACCTCTCCATCGGGTCCGCGTCGGCACGAACAGCTGACTGCAAGGCCTGGCGGAACTCCTGCTCCCAATCTGCGATTGCGAGCACCAGAGCCTCGGTCAACAGAGCCTCTTTGGAGTCGAAGTGATAACCGATGGCGGCAAGGCTGACCCCTGCAGCTGCTGTGATATCGCGAGCAGTCGTGCGCGCATAGCCCTTCTCGATCAGGCAGCGCTTTGCCCCCAGCAGCAGAGACTCTCGGTTCCCCATACCGCTCAGTGTATCGAAATATTGTACATATGTCCTACACGGTCGTATAGTACAAACGTCTAATACATATGTTCCATATGGACCACGAACCGCGGACGAGGTTTGTAAAACAGCATGAAAAACCGAAACATCCTGATCTCAGGAGCGAGCGTCGCCGGACCCGCTCTTGCCTTCTGGCTGAGCCGCTATGGCTTTCGTCCGGTGATCGTCGAGCGCGCGCCTGCGGTGCGGCCCGGTGGCTATGCAGTGGACTTCCGGGGCGCGTCAATCCAGGTACTGGAACGCATGGGCATCCTGGCTGAGGTTCAGAGAATGCAGACCCGCACCGGTGCAATCACGATTGTGGACAGCGCCAATAAGAAGGTTGCAAGTATGCCCGACGGCTTCACGAGTGGAGAGCTGGAGATCATGCGCGGCGATCTTGCTGGAATACTCCACCAGGCCACACGTCATGAGGCTGAATACATCTTTGATGACTCCATCACGCATCTTTCGCAAGGAGACGCAGGCGTAGAGGTGCACTTCAGCCGCAACGGGCCACGCACCTTCGATTTAGTGGTCGGTGCGGATGGATTGCACTCCAATGTGCGGAACCTCGCCTTTGGAGAAGAGTCACAGTTTGTCCACCATCTCGGGTACTACGTGTCGATTTTCACCATACCCAACTACATGAACCTCGACCAGAGCGGACTTTATTACGGAACGTTGGGCAAGAAGGTCGGCATCTTCAGCGCAAGAGAAAACCGTGAGGCCAAGGCATCCTTCTTTTTTGCCTCCCCTCTGCTGGAATACGGGCGCAATTTCAGCGAGCAGAAGAACATCCTGCGCGATAGATTCTCCGGAGAGGTTTGGGAGGTGCCACGCCTCTTGAAGATGATGGACGACGCTCCGGACTTTTACTTCGACTCCGTCAGCCAGATCAAAATGGACAAATGGTCGACAGGGCGCACCGTCCTCCTCGGAGATGCAGCCCACTGCGCCTCACCTCTGTCCGGCATGGGCACTGGAATGGCTGTAGTGGGAGCCTGTATTCTTGCGGGTGAGTTGAAGGAGGCTGCTGGCGATCATACCGTCGCTTTCGCCCGCTATGAAGCTCTAATGAGGGAATATGTGACGCGGTGTCAGAAGATGGCCGATGGCGCTGACTGGTTTGTGCCACGCACCCGCTGGAAGCAATGGCTTAGCACTCAAATGTGGCGCCTCTTGCCCCACACGCCGTGGAAGAACATGATGATTGAGGTTCCCTTGAAAGTGGCGAACTCTATCAGACTGAAGAGCTACTCCTGATGAATGCGATGTATGTGCATCCCCGGCCACTGTCCCATTTCAGTTGATAGGCAAACGAAAGTATTCACAGAAGCGTATAACCGGCAAGTGTCCAAGTTGCCGACAATCCGGAAGGAATGCTATTGCTGTCGCTATTCTGCTTCAAAGCTGGCAAGTTTCCTGCCTTTGATGCCGACTAATTCGCTTCTATCTGCCTCAGCACACCATCCCACAGCCTGAGTCGCGCACGAAGCGCTTCTTCGGCAGCTTGGGAGGCCTCCTCCCAAAGCGCCGGGTCGTCATCGCATAGGTCGGCAACCATCTTCAACGAAAGCGGTCCATGGTCGTCACCGTCAACCTCGATATGCCTTTCCAGATACCAGACAAACTGGTCGAGTTCGCCACTCATCTCCTGGTTTAGCTGACGCACG
>Ga0193717_1000236_pt1 | contig 43043 bp, 39 predicted proteins | sample U2c2metaG_FD_145900 | JGI IMG/M metagenome (GOLD analysis project Ga0193717, IMG submission 145900) | Soil microbial communities from a riparian zone of the East river system, Colorado, United States - U2c2 | ecosystem: Environmental > Terrestrial > Soil > Riparian zone | place: USA: East River... | reverse complement strand
ATCACGCAAGGTGCCGAGCAACCAGCGAGTCGGCAGCCGCCGGCTCGATCGCCGCAGGTCTCCCCGCGGGAACGACGCGACCACCCTCGATGATCCGGCGGAGAAAGCAGCCAGTAGATGCCGCTGCTTCTCGTCCAGTCGATCCCGGGCAGACGCCAGCTCAGGCGCTGCCGCCTCACGGACCCGGTGGGGGAGCAGCGCGTCCTCGTGCACCCGCCCGGGATAGAGGTCCTCCGAGAGACCGACCACATACACGATGTCCGCGGCCAACCCGATGCTCGCCGATAGCGGTGCGACCAGTACTCCGGTGCCGAACGTCCCGACGCGGGGCAGTGATTGTTGGAGCTCCAGGTCGAGGACGTCCCGCAGTACGGTCAAGCTGGCTGGAGTGCCGAGCTCGTCGAGCGTGGAGAGCCCGCGAAGGGAGCTCTCGACCGCGACCGCGGCGTACTGCTCCTCGACCGGCAGCGAGTCGTAGTCCCCGAGCAGATCGTGGAACAACTGGAGCACGGAGCCCGCCACCTCGGACCAGGTCCCGAGCTGCGCAGCGCCGGTGAGCCGACGCCGCAGTTCCGTCGCGAAGGCGTGCAACTTCTGAGCAGTGCCAGCGTTGTACTGCGCGCGCCGTGCCGCCGCCGGACGGGGATCTTCCGCGGCCAACTCCTGCTCCGCGGTGCGGCGCTCTGATTCCGCATAGCGGGCGAGTCGCTCGTCCCAGTCGTCGCCTCGGACGACTCCGGCTACCCGCGAGAGGCGCTCCCACTGCGGCACGGGGATGCGTTCACCGGTGAAGTCGCGCGTCGGCGCGTTCGCCAGGGCGCGGAACAGGTCGGCGCGAGGGAGATCGTGGTCGACGAGGGCCAGGAGCTCCAGCAGGGCCCGAGCGAGAGCGCGCTCATGGACCGGGCGAGTGCCGGGGCCGTTGACCTCGATCCGGGCCGCCGAGAGGTGCTCGTGGAGCAACCGGGCGTACGGAGTCGCGGCTGAGTAGAGCACGGCGATGCGATGGGCGGGCGTGTGCTCGAGCGAGGCGACCACGTCCCGGACGACACATCGGACCTCGTCGTCGGCGTCGGAGGCGTTCAGCACCTCGGTCGCGACCGGGTAGTTCTTCGAGATGGACGTCGGCAGGTCGATCCCGATCCGCTCGAGCGACCGGCGTACGGCGCGATCGGCGCGGCGGACGTCGGTCAGGCCGACGATCACGGTGAGATCCGCGGCCGCGAGCCCGAGTGATGCGACGAAGGAGGCCTCGGCCTGGGTCAGTTCTTGGGGGAGGTAGAGCACCAGAGCGCCCAGCTCTGCGACGGCCGTGGGGTTCTCGGTTGCTCGGGTCGAGGCGGCCCGCAGTAGGTCGGTCTCGTCGTACCAGTCGGTGCCGAGCTCGCCGCAGACGTGACGGTGTAGGCGGACGAGGTCGGGGCCTAGACCCGAGGCGGTAGCGACCTTGTCCAGTGCGGGGTCGGTCAGGTCGCGGAGCTCGCGGTGTGCTGCAGCAAGCGCTTGGATGGTGGACGGGTGGTCGGCGACGGCCTCGAAGACCCCGGGCGCCTTCGACAGCGCAGTACGCCAGGTCGCGGCGACGATCGGGCGCGTGGCGGGGCGGCGGGGTGCCAATAGGCCTGCTGCTAGTTGCTCGGCGAGCCGGGGGAGCGTGGCGAGGTAGAGGGCCGCGATGCCTGTGGTGGCGAGGAAACGGCGGGCCGCGACGCCGGCCAGGTTGTTCGGGAGGAGCAGGGTGACGGGCTTCATCGGGTCGTCGCTCTTCAGCCGCGCGACGACGTCACGCAGCTGGTCCAGCGCGGCCGCACCGTATGCCGTGGTCTCGATCCGGGTACCGCTCACCATGCCCCCGATCCTGTCCGACTGTCACCGCAGACGCTAAACCCTCCCACAGACAGAAAACGCCGCCACGAACAATCAGTGCCGAAACGCCAACCACGACCGCGGGAGAAATGGGGACCTCGGACACCCTCGTCGGGACCGTGAACACGATATTTCCTGTCCGTGGTCCCGGTTTGGTGTCCGAGGTCCCCATTTCCTGCCCGAGTCGTCCACAAGATCACCTGTACCCGGTACGTCGGCGTACCGGGAGGGCGGCTCGCGCGTGTCGCTGCGGGGGTGGGGGTGGGCTCGGACAATGGAGAGATGACCAAGGAGACCTCGATCGCCCGCTTGTTGCTGGTGCTGGTCTTCGCCCCGGCCGGTGGGCTTTTCGGGAAGGCGGTGGCGGAGGCCGCGGCCGGCCACGACTGGTGGCAGTGGCTGGTCGCCGCGCTCGTCTGGCTGGTCCTGTCGGGCCTCGTCTCGATGGCGGTGTCGAACCATTTCGACGAGCACAGATAATGCTCCGATGGCCGCTGCGGTGCACCACATCGAGATCTGGGTTCCCGACCTCACCAGGGCGATGAACAGCTGGGGGTGGATGCTGCGCCGGCTGGGCTGGAAGGACGGTGACGGCTGGCCCGGCGGATTCATCTTCAAAGCCTCCACCGACAGCTCCTACCTCGTCATCGAGCAGAGTCCCGCCCTGTCCGCACAGACCCACGACCGCCTCCGCCCCGGCATGAATCACCTGGCCCTGAACGCATCCACTCGCGCGGAGGTCGACGCGATCGTTGCCGAGGCAGCGAACCACGGCTGGACACTGATGTTCGCCGACCGGCACCCGTACGCCGGTGGTCCGCAGCACTACGCCGCATTCCTGCACGACGAGGACGGGTACGAACTCGAAATCGTCGCTCCCGACTGGCGGTCGGCAGGTGAGACTTGTCGTGGCTGGAGTGACACATGGGACTGCTGGTGTGACATGGTTATCCGCAGGCAGCTGGAAGGGTCGCGGGGCAAGTGTGGAAGGACGGTGCTCGTGACGGAGAAGCCTGACGGGGTCGGCGCGCCCGGACCGGTTTCTCCGGAGATCCTGGCCGGCTCACCGGAGATGCTGGAAGCTCGCATCCGCGGTCTGCAGCATGCGCTAGGGCAGTTGCTTGAGAACGCCCGGCAACTCACCCGTGGCGAGCACCAGCGGGCCGTGCAGTTGCACCGTCAACTACAGGAGCAGACGGTCATCGCGCGTCGCGAATCCCGCGGACTGGTCGAAGCCGCCACTGCCGAGGCCCTAGCCGCCGCGGAGCCCGCTGCACGCTTGCTGGCGGACCGATTGGCCCCTGGTCTGGCCTCCATCCCGCCGAACGACGCCCGTTGGCGCTCCAGGCAACTAGTTGGCGCCGGTACGCCGTCGTACGTGCGCGTTGGTCAACTAGAGACCGGTACTCCGGTCGTCGCGCCGCTGTTGCGCACCAATGGCTGGCGAGTGACCGCGGATCGCCACGAGTCGGCGCGGCTCCTCCTGCAGAGTGTGGCGCTGCGGTTGATCGCCGCGGCCGAGCCGTTCCGGTTGCGGATCGATGCGTTCGATCCACGGTTGACCGGGATGATGGGGCTGCTGGGCCACCTGACCACGAAGTACCCGCAATTGGTGCCTAGGGCAACACATACGGCGGAACAGCTGCACACCGTGCTGTCCGGCCTGGTGGACGTGTCGTCGTTGCGTGCCAGCAGGCAAGCGCAACTGGGACACAAGCGGTTCGAGGATCTGGTCCGGGAGAGCGGCCGGGTCACCGATCCGTACAGGCTGGTCGTGCTGTTCGACTACCCCGCGGGCATCGACACGCTCGCCCAGCGCGATCTCGTCCGGCTCGCGGCGACCGGTGGCGACCGTGGCATCTGCTTCCTGGTCCACCACGATCCGGCCTCCACCTCCGAGACCGACGTCGACGCCCGGCAACTGCTCGACCTGCTCACACCCGTTGCCATCGACAACGACCGGGTCGAGATCTCGCAGCTGCGGAACGTGCCGGCCAGGCTGGATCCGCCGTTCGACGCGAACGTTGCCGCAGGCATCTGTGATGTGGTGGCCGAGCTGGCCGAGATCGCGGTGCTGCCGACGATCGAGTTCAACCGGACCCTGCCGGACCGATCGACCTGGTGGCAGCCGGTCAAGGACGAGCTCGGTACGGTGATCGGGTACGACGATCGCACGCCCGCGCTGATCCGGCTCCGCAGCGGCAATCCGGCGCTTCCCCATGTCCTGGTCGGTGGCGCCGTCGGGCAGGGCAAGTCCAACCTGCTCCTCGTGATGATCCACGGGCTCGCCGCCAGGTATGACCCGGTGGATCTCGAGATGTACCTGCTCGACTTCAAGCACGGGGTCGAGTTCTCCGCACTCGGGCCGGCGACGCAGCGGGAGCACTGGCTGCCGCATGTGCGCGTGCTGGGGATCCACAGTGATCGGGCGTTCGGTCTCGCGGTGCTTCGGCATCTGTCGGACGAGCTCGCTCGGCGCAGTGAGATCTTCAAGTCGCACGGCAACATCGCGGATATCGCCGAGCTTCCGGCGGGGCCAGATCGCCCGCCGCGCGTCCTCGCAGTACTGGATGAGTTCCAAGTGCTGCTGGAGGACGACGACGATCTTGCCGATGAGGCTGCGCGGTTGCTGGAGCGGCTGGTCCGACTGGGGCGTGCGTACGGCGTGCATGTGGTGCTGGCGACGCAGACGATCGAAGGGGTCAAGCGGCTGTCGACGCGGCGCGATTCGATCTTCGGGCAGGTGCCGTACCGGATCGCGCTGAAGACGACGCCCGCAGACTCGCAGGCGATCCTGCGGACGGGCAACACGGCGGCGGCCGAGCTGCAGTTCCGCGGCGAGGCCGTGCTGAACGCGAACTTCGGATCCCCCGACGACAATCAGCATGTCCTGGTCAGCTTCGCCGACAAGACCGTCCTGGACGACCTCCGCCGCGAACTCTGGGAAAGATCCGGTACTACGCGTCCGCCGCGGGTGTTCCACCTGGCAGAGCCGGCGCGGTTGGCCGATACCGCGGCTGCTGTGGTTCCCGAGCTCGGACAACCGTGGACCGGTCTGCCGATCGCGGTGACGGAGGCTCCAGTTGCCGTGGAGGTGCGGCCCGAACCAGGGGCCGGAGTACTGGTGCTTGGTGATGGTCCGGGGGATGCGCTTGGTGTGCTGACGGGACTGGCGGTTTCCGCGGCCGCGGCAGCCGTGGTACCGCCTAGATTCATCTTCGTCGACGGGACTGACTCGTTGCCGGCTGTTGCCGAGGGCAAGGGTGCCTTGGTGCAGACGTTGCGGGAGCTCGGGTGCGAGGTCGAGACGGTCGACAAGCATGAGGACGTGGCGCCGCGGTTGTTCTCGCTGCGGGATGCGTTGCGGGACGGGCAGGTCGGTGGGGAGACGTACCTGTTGGGCTTCGGCTTCCACGGCGTACCGAAGATGCAGACGCATGCCGAGGGCTTCTTCGAGGCCCCTGCGAACGCGCTGCAGGAGATCGTGCGCGACGGGCCGGCGCAAGGCCTGGTCACCTTCGGCTGGTGGAACCGGCTGCATGTCTGCACGGAGCAGCTTGGCTACGGCCGGGCCAATGTCGCCACGCATCTGTTCTTGCGGCATCCGCAGGACGGCGTGCGGGCAGTGTGCGGCCCGCTGGTCCGGTGGGCGTCGGAGCCGCACCGGGCGCTGCTGTGGGATGGGCTGCACCCAGAGGCTCAGGTCGTCGTACCGTTCGCGCCGCTGCGTGCGGACGAGGTCGACCGCTATCTGGAGCAGGTGCAGCGATGAAGACTGAAGCGCAGGAGTGGTCCGAGTACGCCCGGGCGCTGCGGCAGGTCGCGGGAGCGCGTGCGGATGCCCAGCAGACGCAGGACAGGCTGACCGCGAACCGGTCGAAGGCGGAAGCCACAGCGATGTCCGAAGCCGATGCGATGGCGGAGCGCGGTCGCAAGCTGGAAGTACGGCTCAACGCACTCGCGGAGAAGGCAGCGGTCAGCCTGCAGCGGGCCGGAGTACCGGCGGATGGGAAGCAGGCCACCATCACGCTCCCTGCGATCCGCGGCATCACCGACATCGAAGCGGCAGCGGCCAAGCTCACCAAGCAGCTCGCTGAGACGGTCGACCGGCTCGAGGAACTCCGTGCGAAGGCCCGGGCCGAGCAGGAGCGCCGCAAGCGCCGTACGATCAGCGCCGCCCTGATACTTGTCGGGTTCGCCCTGGTCTGGTTGATCACTGGATCCTTCCTGGCCGCAGTGGAGGCTGCCGCGATCGCGGTGGTCACGCTGCTGGCTTCTACACGGATGTTCGGGCTACCGCGGCTACCCGGGATGCCGTGGGTGGCTTGGGGCGCGGCAGCTCTGGTCATCGTGGTGATGGCGGTAGGACTGCCGTGGTGGCTCGCCATCGGGGTCCCGGTGATCCTCGCGGGGACGGCGATCGTGCTGCCGAAGAAACGCAACTCCTAGGAAGAAGAGGCAGTCAGTGTCCGACGTACAGCGGCTCAAGGAACAGCTGCACCAGGTCTCGGCCGAGGCCAAGCAGGCAGCGGGTGGCCTGGCCGGTTTCAAACTCCGCTTCACCCAGCACAGCGCCCAGGTGGAGAGCCTGATCGCCGGTACTGCGACCGGGGTGGACCGTGACATCTCGGAGATCCTGGACGCGGCCGGCAAAGCAGTCGAACAAGCAGCCGAGGCCCTGGAGATCGCCTCGGCCGGATGCAAGAGCTACGCCGACCAGATCTGAGCCATGCCCTCCGACCTGCAGCGAGTGGCTCGCGGCCTCGTCGAATGCCTCGACGAGGTCCCGCAGGTGGTAGCCCACCTGCAACGCACAGCCGAACGCTGCCGGGAGAACGCGGCCCTGGCCATCATCGCCTCCCAAGGCCGAGCCACAGTCGCCGCCCAACAACTGGACGCGGCAGCCCGATCCTGCGAAGAGGCCGCCCATTACCTCTCCATGGCCCCACCCAAAACCAAAGCCTGGGCCCAACGCCTCATCGGCGACGGCACCACCACAAGCCGCCCCGACCCAAGCTCCCCCGACCGCAACAAGGCCACGGGCGCAGCAGGCGACCTCACCGAACGAGACCCCCAAGGCCGCACCAAGCGCTTGTCGGTCCCCTTCAAACCTTCAGAACCCGCCGAAGGCCCCGAACCACCCCTCATCAAAGTCGCCCGCAAAGCCTTCGAAAAACTACGAGCCAAGCAACAGAAGGACGATGAGGAACGCGAACAACCCGAACCCCTCGAGGTAGAGATCGTCGTAACCGAGAGCGGCAAGGCCGCCATCCTCGAATCCGACCACGACGACATCCAGCCCGAGGAACGCGACTTCCAATTCACCAACGACCTCACCGAAGCCGCCCAAGCCCTCCTCGCAGCCATGACGGAGTCCGGCAAGCAGACCTGGGAAAAGGCCGCCCTCACCATCGCCACCGACCGAGTCACAGCCACCTTCGACTACCCAGAAGAGCGACCGCGACCGATCGTCGTCGACATCCAGTTGCCTGACCTCCCATCCGCTGCGCCACTGAACTTCGACCCGGCGTTCGATCCCCGCGCCATGGGGGCCGACTTCGCACCTGGTGTTCATGATCCGCGGGGTGACTTCAAGCCAAAGGAGCTGGAGATCGCCCGGCGACTGGAGAAGGAGGGCTGGCGAATCGATGCCAAGCCTGAGGACCACGGTTCAGGCGATAAGAATCCGGACTCGATGGTGAGGAAGGCTGCCGTCGATCGAGGAGTGATTGTCGAGTTCAAAACCCTTGAAGGTACGTCCGCCTCGACAGCCAAGCGCAACGTCGTCGACGGCAGTTCTCAGGTTCCGCCGGATGGCGAGCTGGTGATCGACGGACGGAACGTCGGCCTGACGGAACCTGAAGCGTTCCGGGCGTTCCGCCGCGCTCTCGGTCAGCCTGGCACGACAATTGCCGCAGTCGTTCATTTCACTCTCGGTGATGGACGGATGGTCACCTACGTGAAGGAGCATTGATGTCCGCGGTTGACAGCATTTTCCTGCAGGTCACGGAGAACCCCGAGCAGGTCGCCGATTGGTTGTCGGGGCTGCTGGGGCTGGAGGTCGTTGGCTCGGATGCCGAGTCGGTCCGGCTTCGTGGTCGGGGAGCTACCTTCGATGGCTGGCTTGGGTATGTAGTTCAGCCCAACGGCTATGCGGATCTGGATCCCGAACCCGACGAGATTCAAGCCATGGACCCGTACGGCATTGAATTCCAGATCCGGGTCCGCGACGAAGACATTCTCCACCGGGAGGCGCGCCTGGCGTTCGACAGGATCGTTGAGGCGCGCCCCGACGTCCCGACGCAACTCGTCGAGAACCTGGCCTTTCTGGTCGCCGCACATCTGCCCGGGACCGGGACACACCTTTTCGAATCCGGTACGACGCCGGACGCAGAAGACCAGGACACTTGGCGCCCGTGGGTAACCAGTTGAGCTGAGGTGCGTGGCGCAGTACGGGTTCGCCTGCTCTTTTCAAATGGTTGTTCAGGTGACAGGTTTCAGCCTTAACCTGGGGTGGGCTGGAATCTAGCTGGGGGCGGCTGATGATTAGTGGGCAGCAGGGGATGTTGCGGGATGCGGTTTTGCGGACGCCGGTGCCTAGTTCGCCGCCGGCTTCGGATCCGTACGGGGAGGCGCTGGGGCTGAATCTGCTGGCGCTTGCGTTGCGGCTGGATCATGTTGATCGGTTGTCGGATTCGCTGCATCTGGTGGATTCGACGCATATGCGGCGATCGGTCGCGGTCGACATCAATCTGGCGTCGTTGACCGATGCGCAGCGACGGACCTTGCGGTCGGTGCCGCATGACAGTGACGCCAAGCCGAAGTCGATCTGGTTGCCGCTCGGGCGGCATGCGCGGCAGGATCTTGCGCCGATTCAGATCCGGGATGCGGCCGGGTCGGTGCTGACGACGATCACGAACCGCGCCACGATCTGGTCGTTGGGTCTCGGGCTGCGGCGGGCGTTCATGATCTGGCTGGACTCGAATCCGGACGCGCACCTGCCGGGCCATGCGCTCCAGGAGCTGCGGCACAACCAGTATCGCTCGACCTGGCTGATCGAGGCCGCGATGACGAACCTGATCGAGAACGGCAGCCGCGCCGCCGACGCACCGCGCGAGGACATCGGCGACACCCGGTCGAGCGACATCCGGCGTACCGCGCAGAAGGCGATCGATCTGCTCTTCGAGTCGAAGGACAACCCGCTCCTGAGCCTGCTGGAGATGGTGTCGTCGGAGCATCTCCTGGTGGTCGAGGTCGACACCGAGCACGACCACGTCCACCTCCGGTACGACGCTCCCGTGCTTCCCGCCCTCGAGAACGCACCGGTGGCTCCCGCCGACGAGGGCGTCACCGATTCCCGGCCGGCCCGGCGACGGTGGCGGCCGCCGTCGTGGGCCTCGCTGGAGCATGAGTTCACAATCACCTACGCGACGGTGATTCCCCGTGCCGTCAACTCCTACCACGCCACGGTCGAGGTCTCGGAGGAACTGCGAGTCAGGCGGTTGTTGATGATCAGCAACAACGACGCTCATGCCGTACGCCTCCTGGTCGGCGATATGCGGGCACTCGCCACGCAGTACGAGCTGCTGAAGGAGACCGCGCCCGCGGTCCTCGAGCTGGAGCTGGAAGCGATCGTCTCGCGGGCGGCCGAGGTCGGGCGGCGACGGCACCGCGACCTCCGTGCCTACCAGGCCTACATCGGCTCCTGCTACCGCACCTTCACGCACCGTTCGCCCAGATTCCGCCCGCCGCCCGAGCAACCGGCGACGGCGGAGGAGCTCTGCGAGGAGATCGGTGCGGGGCAGCGCATGGTGGAGCGGTTGCGGCAGCTCGCCGACATGCTCGAGACGACGGACAACCTCGACGAACTGACGGAGAAGATCGACGCCACCCGGCTGCGCCAGTGGGCCAAGCAGTTCGAGGCCGCGGATCTGGAGCTGGACGTCTACGTCGACAACGATCCGCGCGAGAACGCCGGCCACACCCACTGGAGTCGCCGGGCTTTCGGTTCGAGTCTGCAGTCCGCGGAGCCAGTAGACACGACCGTTTACGCGACGCTCGTCGACGACCCGCCCTCGCTCGCCGCGAGCGTCGGACGGCTGCTGTTCGCCGTAGTCGCTCTGGTCGTCGCGCTGGCCGCAATGCTCAGGATCGGCCCATCAGACCTGTACGGCGCTCTGCGGGGCTCTCCACCTCCCGCGAACGCCGGGACCGCCATACCGCTCGGGACGGCCGACGCACTGGTGACGATCTTGCTCCTGGTCCCGGGCTTGATGCTGTCCCGCCTGGACATCCCGTCCCACCGGACGGTCCTAGGCCGCCTCCGACTCTTCTCGCGGTACGTCGCGTACGCCGCCGTCACGGTGTCCGCAGCACTGGCGTTAGCCGTGTCGACCCTCTCAGAGCGGGAGCTGGCTCTTCCGGTGGCGATCGCCCTCGTACTGCTGGCCGTCGTGGTCGTCTTCGTCCTGGTCGACGGCACGATCAAGGCCTATAAGCGGCGATCCCGGGTGCCCAACAAGATCGCAATACCGCGTTGGCTGATCGAAGAGATCCGGCGGGCGCCCCGCAGTCGTCGCCGACCTGCGGCGAGGTTCTCCACGATCGGCGACAGCAGCCATGTCTAGGACGGGCCAGCGTCCGGCCGAGCTGGCCACTGTCATTGCGGAGGCCGCCAGCGTCGGCGGTCCGGCAGTCAGCATCCAGATCGTGCATCGGGGCCGCGAGCACCTGCTCCCACCACTGGCCCTGCCCTCGCAGAACGGCTCGCCGTGCCGCGAGACGCTGGCCTTCGACCTTCCGCCGGCCGGCTTCCGGCTACAGACCGGGTTCGCGGAGTCTCCCGCCAGCACGATGGCCGGGGTTGGTCCGCTGACTCCTAGTGCCCTCGCGGGCGGCGGCTTCGCTTTCGAGGGGATGGCGTCGCTCAATCCGAGATTCCTGTACGACTCGTCGCGGGATCATGAATTCCTCCTCTCGGTCGACGAGAACGTGTGGGCGCCGGACTGTACCGACGGGCTGCTGATGACTGAGATCTTCGCCAAGGTGGCGGACGCCGCGGCCGCCGGCGCCTCGGCGCCGATTCTCATGCTGCAGTCGCCGGTTGCGCCGTTCAGGACCCGGCTCGCGAATCGGCGCGGCGAACCGCCGAAGATCTCCCGCGGCGCCGCGGTCCGGCTGTCGGTGGGGGTCGACAGCGACAAAAGTGATGCCCGGCTGAAGCTGATTTCGACGGTGGCCGGGGTCGCGCAGGAGTACGGTCTCCAGCTTCATCTGGCCGACCGTCGGGTCGGACGGGTCCGCGGTGAGTGGAAACAGGCAGTCGCACCGGACGCGGAGGTCTATCAGGAGAAGCGGAGACTCGCGAACCTGCCGGCCGTCCAGCCCCGCCACGCGTTGCTGGTGACGTTCGTCGGGCCGGCCCGCGTCGGTTCGTCGGCGTCGGTCCTCAAGGCGCTGGCGGATCGCCGGGTCGGCGTGCTGGCGGTCACCGTCGCCTCTCTCCAGGAACTCGCCTTCATCAATCTCGTCGTACCGCTGCCGCCCACTGACGACGGCGCACCGCTGACAGAGGATCAGCGGATCCAGCGCGCGGAGGACGGGATCCACTGGCTCGCGTCCCGGTACGGCGTGAACACCGAGTCGGTGGATCTTCCCCGCGCAGCCGACTACCAGATGTGCGCCACCGGTCCTTTCGCCTGGTCCGCGGACGGCGACTTCGAGGACCGGCCGCTGTGGTTGCAGTGGGAGAGTTCGGTGGCTGAGGACACCTCGTTGCTTGTCATCGACGACGTGCTCGACGAGCTCCTCCAGGCGGAAATCGTCGAGCACGCGCAGCTCGACTACTGCCGTTCGCGGATGACGGGGAACGGCCGGCTCTGCTCGGCCAAGGTGTCGGTCCGGTTGTCCTCCGATATCGCCGGCGACGACCTTCCGGACCGCCTGAGTGTGCTCTGCCGGTCGACCCAGGCCAACGTCGAGTGGAATCTGATGCGGAGGGAGCCGACGGTTCACACGATCCGCCTGAAGGTCGCCTGGCGCGAGCGCTGGCTCGGCCGGGTGAATTCCACCGGCGTCGTCTGATCACGGAGGCGGTCGAAAAAACTTCTGCGATTTTCGCGTCATGAACCTGTGCGGGGCTCGTCACTCGAGTGAACCCATCCCCACAGGGAAGTGGAAGTGATCGAAGTGAACCGCAGCTCCTCGATACCGCTGATGGGAACACCAGGAAGCCGGCGCCACCGCCGGCCTTCACAGCGCCGGGTGCACTGATGTCCGGCGAGCCCTCCAGTACCGACCCCAGTCCTGGGGCAGACGCAGTACCGAAACGTCGCCGCGTACGAGTGTGGTTCGGGGACCACGTCGTCGCGGACTACCGGGCGGAGGCCGACCTGGCCGACCGTTACGCAGCAGCCATGTCGCGCCGGTTCGCCGGCCTCCGCGTGAGCAGTGAACCGATCCCCGACACCGATCCCGGCCCGGACCGCGCGTTGCCGGGCGAACGGCTCTGGGAGGTAGCACCGAAATGACCCGCCGTTTCCGGCTGATCCGCCACCACGACGTCTCCGGTGTCAGTGGCACCGGGCCTGTCGCGGAGGGCGTCGAGTTCACCGACGGGGCCGTCGCGCTCCGCTGGTACGGCGACTATCCGACCACCACCGTCTGGGACGGCATCGAGTCCGTGATCGCGATCCACGGCCATCACGGCGCGACCGAGGTCGTCTGGCTGGACGCCGAGCAGGCTCCCGATCCGGAGCTCCAGGTCCGCCAAGACCTGCCGCCCCAGCCCTGGCCCGACCTGCACGCGGCGCCCGAGCCCGAGCAGGACGAAGAGACCACGACCGGATCCGGCGCCGCGGACCTGGTCTGACACTCGAGCGGGCCGGGCGCCGTCCTCCCTCTGGCGTCCGGTCCGCTCGACTCCTTGCTTACGAGAACTGCTCCGTCCGGGTCAGATCGAGGTCGTAGAAGGTCGGCTGTCCGTCGGACAGCGCCATCATCTTGGCGGCGAACTCGCCTGTGTCGGCGCGGTCGTTGTTCTCCTTCGCCGCCTCGTAGGACTCGAACTCGACGATGGTGAAGTAGCGGCCGGGATTGTCCCGATCCGCGCACTCCATCACTCTCGTCGGCGCGGGACCGTCGCCCTCGGCCATGCGAGTCTTGCGGAACTGCTCGCTCAATGCTGCGACCTCGTCCGGCTTGGACGTGCGGTATTCGATGATCTGAACGAAACCAGTCATGATTCCCCCTTTGTGCCGGGGCCTGCTAATGGGCCCCCTCTTGCTGACAGTGCTCCTGCTTGCCCTGTGCCGCAAGGGTTTGTTTGATGGGGTGACGCGGCGCCGACAGCAGGCCACGAAGAGTGTCTGCCCTGGGCTAAGCCGGTGGGATTTGTCCGAGTCACCTGGTTGGCTGATCGGGTGGACATTCTGATTCTGGGTGGGACCGCTTTCCTTGGCCGTGAGATCGCCACGCAGGCGCTGACGCGCGGGCACGCCGTCACCTGTTTGGCCCGGGGCGAGAGCGGCAAGGTGGCCGACGGAGCCACCTTGCTCGCAACCGATCGGAGCCGGCCGGACGCGTACGACGGCGTACCGGAGCAGGACTGGGATGCCGTGTTCGAGGTGTCCTGGCAGCCCGGATTCGTGCGGCGCGCGCTCGAGGCCATCGGTCCGCGGGCGAGGCACTGGACCTATGTGTCGACGGGCAATGTGTACGAGAAGTTCGACACGCCGGGGGCGGACGAGTCCGCGCCGCTGCGGGCAGCAACTGATCAGGAGGTGGCAGATCGGGAGCTGTACGGCGAGGCGAAGGTGGCCTGTGAGCTCGCGTCAACCGCGGCTGTGGGGGATCGCCTGGTGATCGCGCGGGCGGGGCTGATCGGCGGGCCGGGCGACCAGAGCGATCGCGCCGGTGCCTGGGTGGCTCGTGCTGCGCGGGAGCCATCGGAGCCGTTGCTGGTGCCGGATACGCCGGACCTGGCGACCTCGGTGATCGACGTACGGGATCTGGCGGCCTGGCTGCTGGATTGCGCCGAGGGTGGCGTGGTGGGGACGTTCGACGCGGTCGGGCCGGTGGTGCCGTTCGGTGAGTGGATCGAGCTGGTTCGGACGATCGGCGGTCATACCGGGCCGGTGGTGCTGGCGCCGCGGAAGTGGCTCGAGGACCAGAAGGTCGAGCAGTACATGGGGCCGGAGTCGCTGGCGATGTGGATGACCGAGCCTGGGTACGAAGGGTGGTCGAGCCGGAGCGGAGCCGCTGCCGTGGCGGCCGGGCTGAAGCATCGGCCGCGTGCCGAGTTCTTGCGGGACACGCTGGTCTACGAGCGCGAGTTGGGGTTGGACCGCGAGCGGAAGGCAGGGCTCAGTGCCGAGCGGGAGAGGGAGCTGATCGCAGCTTTGCCATAGTGAGGGCATGCGGCTTCTGCTGATCTCTGACACGCATCTGCCGGCGCGGGCGAAGAAGCTGCCCGCGGCCGTGTGGGACGCGGTCGACCAGGCCGACGTGGTGATCCACGCCGGTGACTGGGTGAGCGTCGACCTGCTCGAGGAACTGGAGTCCCGTGCGCAAAGGCTGGTCGGGTGCTGGGGCAACAACGACGGCCCAGCACTGCGCGACCGCTTGCCTGAGGTCGCCCGGGTAGAGCTCGACGGGTTGTCCATTGCCGTCGTCCACGAGACGGGCGCGGCGAAAGGTCGCGAGGAGCGTTGTGAACGGGCCTATCCGGACGTGGAGCTGCTCGTGTTCGGGCACAGCCACATCCCCTGGGACACGACGACACCCCGTGGGCTCCGGTTACTCAACCCCGGTTCACCCACGGATCGCCGCAGCCAGCCGTTCTGCACTTACCAGACCGCCGTGATCGAGTCGGGTCAACTGAAAGACGTTGCCCTACACAACCTTTAGGCGGGTCAGGCGTTGGCGGCTTCCTTGACGCGCGCCTTCAGGCGGTCGCGTACCTCTTCCGGCGTGTAGGAGCGGCGCTTCCGCTCGTCCCGCGCGATCACGACACCCGTTGCGGCGACACCAACGAGTCCGGCCAGTCCGACGACCTTCCAAACCTTCATGCGCACTAATCTAACGACGTGGAGACACGGATTTCGCTGGATGACGCTACGGAACTGACACGAACAGGTGACATTTGGCTGTTTCGCGGCGGGAGCGCGGCTGATCGCGCGATCCAGCTGACGACCAACAGCCCGGTCAACCATGTCGGAATGGCGGTCGTGCTCGACGATCTGCCGCCGCTGTTGTGGCATGCCGAGCTCGGCCGATCCCTGCCGGACGCCTGGACCGGCAACCACCAGCGTGGAGCGCAGCTGCACGACCTGCGCGACGCAGTACTGACCTGGACCAACAGATACGGCCAGAAGGCGTGGTTGCGCCAGCTCAACCACCCGATCTCGCGAGAGACAGAAGACGCCGTACTGCGAACTGTCGCCCGGCTGGACGGGACTCCGTTCCCCTCGACCGCCCGACTGGCCTCGCGATGGGTCCGCGGCCGCATCCCCAACTTCCGCCGCGGCAACCGCGACCTCGAGCTGGAGACCGCGTACTGCGCCGAGGTGGTCGCCGTGACGTACGAGGAGATGGGACTCCTCCTCCCCGGCCGCCGCCCGAACTGGTACGACCCCGGCCGCTTCTGGAGCGGCGACGACCTGGACCTCACAGCCGGCGCAACCCTCGGCGAAGAAATAGCCATCGACATCCCCACCTGAGCAGGTCTTGCCGCTGGAGACACTCAGCCCGCGGCCGCGTACAGCGCGTCGCCGGAATTGTCGGTGGTGCGTGATTTGCTGGGGGTAGGTCGGATTCCGCGCCGGGGATTCCGCGTGGAGGAGGAGGCGTTCGGGGATGTATGCCGTCATCGACACCGAGACCACCGGCCTGTTGCCGTGGCAGCGGAACAGGGTGATCGAGATCGCCGTTGTGCTGCTGGACGAGCGGGGTGGGTTCGAGCAGGAGTGGGTCACGTTGCTGAACCCGCAGCGCGATCTCGGGCCGCAGCATATTCACGGGATTCTGACGGCGGACGTGCTGGCGGCGCCGGAGTTCGGTGATGTCGCGCGGCATCTTGCCGGGCTGCTCGCGGGGCGGATGGTGGTCGGGCACAACGTGGAGTTCGATCTCGGGTTCCTCCGGGCCGAGTTCGCCGCGCTCGGGTTCGACGTACCGCTGATCACCGAGCGCTCGATGTGCACGATGGCGCTGGCGGGTTATCTCTACCCGGGCGCCAAACGCACGCTCGGCGCCTGCTGTTCGGCCGCGGGGATCTCGATCGAGGGCTGGCACTCGGCGCTTGCGGACACCCGCGCCACCGCTCAACTCTTCAGCCACTACCTGCAGGCGTTCCCGTCGCCGCCCCCGTGGCAATGGGCGTACGACGAGGTGCGCCGGATGAGGTGGCCCGATCTGCCCGGTGGGGAGGTCGCGCCGACCGTGCGGCCGGTGCACGCGGGTGGTCGGCACGGGTGGATGAGCCGGTTGGTGGACCAGCTGCCACGCGTTCCGGAGCCGCCACAGGCCGACTCCTACCTGGCAGTGCTCGACGGGATCCTGGCCGATCGCGAGATCAACGCCGAGGGGGCCGATCAACTCGTGCACGTGGCGACCGATCTCGGGTTGACGCGGCTGCAGGTGGATCGGCTGCATAGTTTCTACCTAGCAGGGCTGGCGTCGGCCCTGTGGCGGGACGGGTCGATCAGTCCGGAGCAACGCGGCGACCTCGACCGGGTCGCGGTGATGCTCGGCCATCGGGCTTCGGATGTGGACGAGGCTTTGCTGGAGGCGAGCGGCGGGCGGTATGTCGTGCCGCCCCGACCTGGAGCGCAGGGCTTTCCGCTCGGCAGCACGATGGTGTTCACGGGCGACATGGTCGAGCCGCGCGAGGTCTGGTGGGATCGTGCGGTCGCTGCCGGGTTCGTACCGCAGGAGCTGGTGGGGCCCGAGACGAAATTCCTGGTGGCGGCTGATGTCGACAGCCTCTCCGTCAAGGCCCGGGCGGCCCGCGAGTACGACGTTCCGATCATTCCGCTCGAAGACTTCCGCCGCCTCCTGCCACCCCACCTCCTCCCCGCAACCCCCCACTCCGAACGCAAAGCCGGCTGACCGGGAGCGGTGGGGCATGACGCGCGCCGCGCCGCCCGGCACGTGTGCACGGTCCACCCCGCTCGGCCTGAGCGGACGGTCGGCTGGGTGGATGTCGGTGGGTAGGGTGCGGGCGTGGAGACTGCGGAGTTGGCGGGGCGGATTCAAGGTGTTGCGTATCTGAGTGGCGACTTCTTGCTTCGATCCGGAGTGACGACGCACGAGTACTTCGACAAATACCGGTTCGAGGCTGATCCGGTGCTGCTGGATGCGATTGCCGAGGCGATGGTGCCGCTGGTTCCGGCCGGGACCGAAGTACTGGCCGGGCTCGAGTTGGGTGGGATCCCGGTCGTCACGGCGTTGGGGCGGCGTACCGGGTTGCCTTGTGCGTTCGTCCGGAAGGAAGCCAAGACCTACGGGACGCGCCGCCTCGCGGAGGGTGCCGAGGTCGCCGGGCGCCGGGTCCTAGTGATCGAGGACGTGGTGACCAGCGGCGGGCAGATCATCCTGTCCACCAAGGAACTACGCGCACTCGGAGCCGACGTGCGGGAGGCCCTCTGCGTGATCAACCGGGAGCAGGGCGGCCCGGAAGCACTCGCCGCCGCCGACATCCGGCTGCTCTCACTCCTCACCGCGACTGACCTCCGCGGTACGCCCGCTTGAGAATCGTGCGGGTCCAGCAGCTCTGATCACGCACGAACCCGGCGGAACTCACTGACGGGGTTTCAGTCAGCTGAGTGAACCGCGCTGGTGCCGTCCGCGCGCTCGATCTCGAAGCGGAGTGTCTTGCCGGAGCGGATCCGCTCGACTGCAGCGAGACAGGCGTCTTCACTCATGTGGACGCCGATCTCGCCGAGCCTGTTGCGCAGTACCAGGGCGGCATCTTCGGCTGAGCGGCCGCTCGACTCGTTGATCGCTTCGATCGTGGTGGCGGTCAGTTTCTCGCGGATGTCCGGGTGGACCTCGTGGATCTCATGGGTGATTCTGAACTCCGACATCGCGACCTCGTTCTCCTGTGCGGCCTGCCCCTGACCTGCAACTAAAGCTTAGTGCCGTGGCGGACACCAGCACCTCACCTGAGTACCCGGCTAACGAAGATTTGAAGCCGGTCGTCAAGGCGCTGGATGCGGAGTTCGGGTGCGACCGTTTCACCTTGCGGTACCTCGGGTTCGCGGAGGCCACGGACGTACAACGAGCAGGCGAGGTCGGCACAGATGTAGGTGCCGACGGTGTTGCCGTCCCGGCCGGCCGATCCCGCGCGACGGGCGGCGAACAACGAGACGTCGGTGACCTGGTGGGCCGTGTGGCAGAGGTCGCAGAGCCCGGTGCCGCGTCGGGGTTTCCCGGTCGCCGCTGTGTTCAGGGCGATCGCGGTCACCCCGGCGTCTCGTCGTACGACGAGATAGCCGCGGGCGGGCGCCTTCGGGTCACGCCAGCCGAGGTAGTCCAGGGACGGCCACTGCAACTCCTGGAAGCCGCGCGGCAAGGTCATCGACTTGACCTGGCTCTTGGTCGTATTGACGAAGGAGCGCCTGATCTCCTCCGCACTGAGCGGCTCCACCGGTCTTCCTCCGAGTCCTTGGCAACCACCCAACCCCAACCCAACCACCGCCCGCCGCGCAACCGAGTTACTGGTCGTCGGTCAGGACTCGAGGTCCTTCGGGTCCGACTTTGACAAACGGGCAGTGTGTCCATATGTTCGGAGTAGAATCGGACACAATGTCCGGATCAGTCATAGATCGGATGTACGCAGATGACAAGGTCAGGCGCTGGATCAGGGGTTGTCGCGGTAGTCACGGGAGCGAGTCGCGGCGCGGGGAAGGGGATTGCGCTCGCGCTCGGCCAGACCGGCGCGACTGTTTACGTGACCGGCCGCAGTGCGCAGCGTGATGACTCGCCCTACGGCGGCACGGTGGGGGAGACCGCGGCTCTCATTGACGAGGCCGGCGGCACCGGCGTCGCGGTGGTCCTCGATCACGCGGACGACACCGCGGTGGCCGCCCTGTTCGAACGGATCACCCGTGAGCACGGCCGGCTCGACATCCTCGTTAACAACGCGGCCAAATTCGCCGGGCCGATCAAGCCCGGCGGTTTCTGGAACAACCGCCTTGAGTTGGCCGACATGATCACCGTCGGACTCCGGTCGCACTTCGTCGCCGCCTATCACGCGGCGCCACTGCTCATCGCGAACGGGCGTGGGCTCATCGTCAACACCGGCTATTACGGTGCGGTGTCGTATCACCAGGGACCTGCTTACGGCGCGCAGAAGGCCGGTGCCGACAAGATGGCCGCGGACATGGCGATGGAATTGCGCCCACACAATGTCGCCGCCGTGTCGATCTGGATGGGCCACCTGAGTACCGAGCGCGGCATCGCCTACCGCGCGTCCCTGCCCACACAGGAACGCTCGAGCATCACGGAGGAATCGCCACAGTTCACCGGCCGCGTGATCGCCGCCCTCTACGCGCAGGACGACCTGATGAGCTACTCCGGTCGCGCGATGATCGGCGCCGAGTTGGGCGCTCGGCTCGGCGTCACCGACATCGACGGAACCGTTCCGCTGAGCCTGCGCGATGAGCTCGGCGCGCCACCAGAGCTCCATCACACCCTGCGCTGACGCGAGGTGGGGAGGGTTGGGAGTAACGGCCTGTAGTTGGGTGTAGACGAAAGAGGTGGGAAGCTGGGAGGGTGAAGATGTAAATTTCAACTACCCCCCTGGAGGCGGACTGACATGAGCACTGAGCATGCGGACGCGAGTACTGGATACGCCGACCTGACCGGCGACTACACGATCGACCCCGCGCACAGCCGGATGGGCTTCGTCGCCCGGCACGCGATGGTGGCGAAGGTGCGGGGCGGCTTCGACGAGTTCGAGGGCACGCTGCACGTCGACGGCGGACAGCCGGAGAACTCCTCCGGCCGGGTGACGATCCAGGCCAAGACGATCGACACGCGCAACAGCCAGCGCGACGATCATCTGCGCAGCAATGACTTCCTCGATATGGACAACCACCCGGAGATCACCTTCGTCTCGACGGCGGTGAAGCAGACCGGCGAGGCCGATTTCGAGGTCACCGGCGACCTGACCATCCGGGGCGTGACGAAATCGGTCGCCATCGCGTTCGAGTTCACCGGTACGGCGGTCGACCCCTTCGGAAACACGCGAGTGGGGCTCGAGGGCTCGGTCGTGCTGAACCGCAAGGACTTCGGGGTCAGCTGGAACGCGGCGCTCGAGGGCGGCGGCGTTCTCGTCAGCGAGAAGGTGACGCTGGAGATCGAGGTCTCCGCGATCAAGAACGCCTGAGGCGCTCTGTCGCAATGCTGTCACGATCGTCGGCGGGCCGTCGCTGAGACTGGTCCGTCACTGCGGGTGCTGAGAGAATTTCCCTGAGTGCCCGGGCGAGGTTCAGGGGTCCGCCGATGATCGACACCAGGCTCTACCGCTGGCTGCTACCCCTGTTGGGGCGCCGCCGTACGACCCGGCGGGCGCCGGAATCCTTCCGCCCGCGCGGGACCAGTTCACGGGTCAGCCGCCTGGCGGCCCGGTACGACGCTGAGGTGGACGACGCGCTGCAGCGGATCTGGCCGAAGGCGCGGATCTACCACGATCGCGAGTTCACCCGGGACCGCGCGGACTTCCTGCTGGTGGTCCGCGGGCGTGGCGTGATGATCGAGACCAAGGTGAAGAGTGATCCCGGGTTGTTCCGCGGGTCGACTCTGCCGCCGCTGCTCGACCGGCTGCAACGCGACGGCCGGCGACTCGTCGTACTGCTGAACCAGGGCGATCCGACGCCGGCGTGTGAGTTGGTCGCGGCCCGGCTCGGCGACAAGGCGCGAGTCATCGTCTGGTCCGGCCCACAAGACGACGCGGTTCTTCGGACTGCGGTGGAAGAACTGATCCGAATCGAAAGCCGCCACGCCTAGTAGGTCCAGGGAACCGGCAGCGCGGAGGGCAGGGGTTGCCTGCTCTCCGCGCTGCGAGTTGGCTCCGAGCCGCGAGGTGTGCCCAGGAGGGGCAGCGGATCGGAGTCGTCAGTGGCCCTCCGCGACCGGGCGGTGGGGTGGGGAAGAAGTCAAGAGCGGTGTCCCGTCAGGGACGCTGGTGACGGAGTCCGGTCAACATTTCGCCGGCAGGGTGCTGCCGCCGTCGACGACCCAGCGGCCTTGTTGCAGTTCGACCCGCATCTCGTCCATCCAGCGGGTCGGGGTCTTCGCAGGCAGGACCCGCTTGCCTTTCGCGTCGACCGTGCTCGCTTGCTTCGTGTCGTAGCAGGCGCGGACGATCACGCCGTTGGCCACCAAGGTCCGCTTGGCCCAGATCACCTTGGTGACGCCGGTGTTGTGCAGCTTCTTCGTCCGGAAGTACTTCGCTTGCTGGCTGATCGACCTGTACAGCTCCGGCGTCATCACCGGGACCAGTTGCTTGGTCGCCTTGCCGCCGCTGCGCATCATCACATCGAGCGCGACGCGGTACTGGTAGTACGCGTTCACCACCGGGTCGTCCGACCCCTGACCCGACTGCGGTTGACCGGAGCCGTCCGCGACGGGGTCAGTCAGCTCGTACTTGGACGCCTTCTTGCTGCCCGGGGACGAGGCGGCCACGTCGGCCGATTCGTCGCGACCGCAACCAGCGAGCATCAGGACCGGGATCAGGATTGCGGTCACCGCCAGGTTCCGAATGCGCATTTTGTTCGAACCTCCTGTCGGTCGCGGCACTGCCGCTCGCGCCCACCGGCACTGACCGTGTAACGCTTAGACACGCACCGTTGTCACTGTGACCTAAGTCACACAACACCCTGCTACCGGCCCTGGAGCCGACGGCGGAGACCTAGGCCAGAGCTACCAGCCGTGAGTCCCGGAAGGCCTACCGTTGAGCGTTGGCTGCTCCTGGAAGGGGTCTGGGGATGGATGCGCTGGATCGGTTGCGGACGCTTTGCCTGGCGCTGCCAGAGACTACTGAGCGGCTGAGTCACGGGGAGCCGACCTGGTTCGTTCGGGACAAGAAGACGTTCGTGATGTTCGCCGACCAGCACCACGACGACCGGACCGGCTTCTGGTGCGCCGCGCCCGAAGGAGCCCAGGAAGCGCTGATCGCGGACGATCCCGAGCACTTCTTCCGGCCTCCCTACGTCGGCCATCGCGGCTGGCTCGGTGTCTACCTCGATGTCGATGGGGTGGACTGGGACCACCTCGAGGACATCGTCGAGGACGCGTACCGGCAGATCGCTCCGAAGACGCTGATCAGCCGGCTGGATCAGGCTGACTGAGCAAGCCGGGCGGCAGTTCGTCCAGCCAGGTGTCCGAGAAGTCGTCCTCGTCGCAGTCGCGGGTCCGCTGGGACAGCCAGGCATCGCGGGCGTCATGGCGACACGGCATGGCGGTCCGGTAGGTCGCGGCCGAGAGTAGGAGGACGGTCAGCTCGCCACTGGTCACGCCGAGCCTCTCGGCGTCACGGCGCAGGGCCGTTACCAGTGCGCCCGGTACGTCGTCGAGCACGATCCGGTCGCCGTCGCGAAGACCATCGATCGACTCCACCGGCCAGTCCCGGCCCCAGCGTTCCGAACCGAGCTGCAGGATCTCGTCGAACGGGGGTAGTGGCTCCGCGAGCAGGTCGGGCACTTCGGCCAGTGCGCGAAGCATCACCTTGCCGAGCGTGAGATGAGTCTGCCACTGGCTCAGGCCGTCCTCGGACTGCAGATGTCTGCGCAGCACCAGGCGCAGCCGCTCGACCGCCTCACTCACGCGAGGCGGTTCCTGCGATGCCGGTGTGACGGTGAGGCGTCCGTTCCTGAAGCGGAACACCAGGAGCGATTCGGCCGGCACGTCCGGCAGCCAGTCCGGTGGGCCGCACCACCCGCCGAACTGGCCCATCGAGGAGGTGACGGCGCCACCCGCGGAGAGTGCGAGTGAGCCCTCGTGCACGAGGACGTGGTCGAGCACGGACAGCTCAGGACCCGCGAACAGGACCTGTCTGCCCTTGGTCGCGTAGCGGACCCGATGGGTCAAGGCGGCTCCGTCGAGCATTCGCCGGGCGGAGTCGAAGCGGCCGTCCGGGAGGTGCACGATCACCGGGGACTGGCGCAGGGCACTGCGGATCACGTTGACCGGGTTGCCGGCCTTGGTCAGGCCTGCCGTCGCCGCCTGCCGGAGGAGTTCTTCGGCGGGCTGCGGACCGGAGGCGTTGATGAGATCGGAACAGAAGGCGACGATTCGTTTGCTCATGCCAGGGAAAGTACGAGCCTTCACCGGCTGAAAGGTCCTTGTCCACAGGGAGATTTGCTGCGGGTGGCCCGGTTGGTGGTCATCCACAGGTGGAAAGGCTGGATAGGGTGGCGCGGTGAGCGAGACTGAAGCGCCCGCGACCACGCCTGCCCCCGCGCGAGGCATCGGAGACAAGCTGGCCATTGCATTGTCCCTGGGCAGCTCTGCCTCGGTGATGGTGCTGGAGTTGGTGGCGCTGCGCCTCGTCGCGCCGTACCTGGGCCTGACGCTGGAGACGAACACCGCCGTCATCGGTGTCGCCCTCGCGGCGATCGCGACCGGTGCGGCCATGGGCGGGCGGTTCGCCGACGCGGTGGCACCGACGAAGACCTTGGGCCCGCTGGTGTTGTTCGCCGGGGCCTTGGTGATGCTGATCCTGCCGATCGTGCGCTGGACCGGCGAGGCGGTCCGCGAAGGCGGAGCCAACATCGTGTTCCTCGCCGTCGCCGTCGCCCTGTTCATCCCGGCGTCGCTGCTCGCGGCGGTGACGCCGATGGTGACGAAGCTGCGCCTGTCGACGCTGAGCCAGACAGGCACCGTCGTCGGACGACTCTCCGCCTACGCCACCGTCGGAGCGATCGCCGGGACCGTCCTGACCGGCTTCGTCTTCGTAGCGAAGGTGCCGACCAGCACCATCGTGCTCTGTCTTGGCGGCCTGCTGGCAGTCAGCGGTGCGGTCCTGACCATCCTGCTGCGCGGCCTGCAGGCTGCCGCCAGGCCGCTCATCCTCGCCCTGGTTGGCACCGGCCTCACTCTGGCCGCACCAAGACCCTGCGAGGTCGAGACGGCCTACCACTGCGCCCGGATCGAGAAGGACCCGGCCAGAGCGTCCGGTCGCATCCTGTACCTCGACCAGCTCAGACACTCGTACGTCGATCTCGCCGACCCCACCTACCTGGAGTTCGAGTACGCGAAGAACTACGGCGCGGTGATCGACAGCGAGTGGCCCCAGCAGCAGCCGCTGAAGGCGCTCCACATCGGCGGAGGCGGTCTCACCCTGCCGCACTGGTTGATGGCGACCCGACCGGGCAGCAAGAACAAGGTGTACGAGATCGACGCCGGCGTGATCGAGCTCGACAAGGCCCAACTGGGCGCCGAGCAGGGGCCGGATCTCGACCTGCAGATCCGCGACGGGCGGCTCGGAGTACGGTCCGAGCCTGCTGACAGCCGTGACCTGGTGATCATGGACGCGTTCGGCGGGATCGCCGTGCCGTGGCACCTGACCACTCGCGAGATCGTGGCCGACGTCCGCCGGGTGCTCAACCCGGACGGCGTCTACCTGGTGAACGTGATCGATTATGGGCCGCAGTCCTTCCTGAAGGCCGAGGTCCGGACGATCGCCGCGGAGTTCCCCCACGTCGCGGTGATCTCGACCGCGGCGGCGCTGGCCGGCCAGAGCGGCGGCAACTTCGTCCTGGTCGCATCGGACCGGCCGATCCCGGCGAGCGCGATCCAGGGCCGGCTCGGCAATCGGGCGTCCGCGCTCACCGACCCCGTGGCGGTGCGGGATTTCGTCGGCGACGCGCCGCTGCTGACCGACGACTACGCGCCGGTCGACCAACTGCTGACACCCTTCCCGACCTGAGACGCGCCACCCGGGGAGTTGTGATCGGCGCCGAAGGCTTGTTGCATGTGAACATGCACCCACGCGCAGGTCAGCCCGCCCAGCCCGAGGACCTCGTCGATCTCGACGCGCTGCTCGCGGCGTACGACGGGATCACCCCTGACATCGAGAACCCCGCCCAGAAGGTCGTCTTCGGTACCTCGGGACACCGCGGTTCCAGCCTCGACGGCGCCTTCAACGAGGCGCACATCCTGGCCATCACCCAGGCGATCTGCGAGTACCGGGCGGGCGAGGGGACCAGTGGGCCGCTCCTGGTCGGCCGGGACAGCCACGGCCTGTCCGAGCCGGCCTGGCGCACAGTGCTCGAGGTGCTGGCGGGGAACGACGTGCAGACCCTGGTGGACAGTGCGGACCGGCTGACCCCCACGCCCAGCGTGTCGCACGCGATCCTGCGCCTCAACCGGGGCGCGGGGGCCGGTGCCGACGGCATCGTGATCACCCCGTCCCACAACCCGCCGAGGGACGGCGGCATCAAGTACAACCCGCCGCACGGTGGGCCGGCCGACTCCGACGCGACCGGCTGGATCGCCTCGAGGGCGAACGAGTTGATCGCGGGCGGGAATCGCGAAGTACGGCGCAAGCAGTTCGAGGCGGCGCGAGCCCAGGCGGGGGAGTACGACTTCCTCGGTCACTACGTGGACGATCTGCCCTCGGTGCTCAACCTGGACGCGATCCGCTCGGCCGGGGTGAGGATCGGTGCGGACCCGCTCGGCGGCGCGAGTGTGGACTACTGGGCGGCGATCGCCGACCGGCACCGGCTCGACCTGACCGTGGTGAATCCGCGGATCGACCCGACCTGGTCGTTCATGACGCTGGACCACGACGGCAAGATCCGGATGGACTGCTCCTCGCCGTACGCGATGGCCTCGCTGGTCTCCCAGAAGGATCGCTTCGACGTGGCCACGGGCAACGACGCGGACGCGGATCGGCACGGCATCGTCACGCCGGACGCCGGCCTGATGAACCCGAACCACTACCTCGCGGCGGCGATCTCCTACCTGTTCGCCAACCGCCAGTGGGGCCCGGAGGTCGCGGTCGGCAAGACCCTGGTCTCCTCCTCCCTGATCGACCGGGTGGTCGGTGACCTGGGCAGACGACTCTGGGAGGTCCCGGTCGGCTTCAAGTGGTTTGTGCCCGGCCTGATCGACGGCAGCGTCGGTTTCGGCGGCGAGGAGTCGGCCGGTGCCAGCTTCCTGCGGTTCGACGGCACGGTGTGGACCACGGACAAGGACGGGATCCTGCTGGCGCTCCTGGCCAGTGAGATCACCGCTGTGACCGGGGAGACACCCTCGCAGGCCCACGCGAAGCTGGTCGAGCGGTTCGGCGCCTCGGCGTACTCGCGAGTGGATGCGCCGGCGACGCGCGACCAGAAGGCGAAGCTGTCGGCCCTGTCAGCAGACGCTGTGACGGCGACGGAGCTGGCCGGCGAGCCCATCCTCGACCGGATGACGAGTGCGCCCGGCAACGGTGCGGCGATCGGTGGGCTGAAGGTGACCACCGAGTCGGCGTGGTTCGCCGCCCGGCCGTCCGGCACCGAGGACCTCTACAAGATCTACGGCGAGTCCTTCAAGGGCAGCGTCCACTTGGAGCAGGTCTTCGCCCAGGCCCGCGAGGTGGTCTCCGCAGCGCTTGCCTAGCGGACGAAAGCGTCCACCAGGCGGTCCAGGTCGGCGGCGGGGTTGTTGGTGAGGCCGCTGTGGATGGGGCCTGGGTGCACGACCGTACTGCGGGGCGCCGCGAGCCAGCGGAATCGTTCACCGATCCGGGTGGCTGCCGCGGGGCCCCCGTCGGGTTCACCCGCGCAGATGGCACGGATGTGCTCCAGGGAGGCGCAGACGACGTCGACGTCGACCGCTGGGTCCAGCGCCTTCAAGCGGTTCGGCTCGACGTCCCAGGCGGCGCCGAGGAAGTCCAGTGCGCGGCAGTAGAGCACTGCGCCGACATTGACGAACTCGCCGCGCTGGATCCTGGGAGCCGCCCGCAGGATGACGTAGTCGAATGGCACCAGGTCGAGGTCGGAACGCACGCGATCCGAGGTGGCGGTCACCGTGCACCACCCGGCAGCCAAGCGGTCCGGTCGGCGAGCCGCGCCTGCAGGTGGTCGAGGTACCGCTCGCGGTCTCCCTCGACGATCCACTCGTCGGGCACCAGGTCGATCACCTCGGTCAGCAGTGACGAGGTGATCGCCGTTGCCATCTCCTCGTCGATCCCGGGCACTGCGGGAGCGAGGTCCCTGAACACGTGGTCCGCCGCGTTGTAGGGGAGTGAGGTGAACTTCTCCGCGGACATCCACGAGTGGTGGAAGTACAGCGCAGCGCCGTGGTCGATCAACCAGAGTTCCTTGTGCCAGACGAGCAGGTTGGTGTTGCGCCAGGACCGGTCCACGTTGGCGACGTACGCGTCGAGCCAGAGGATGCGTGCCAGCGTGGCATCGTCGGGCTTGCCACTGGAGCCGTCGTAGCCGAAGGAGCCGGGCAGGAAGTCGACGGCCAGGTTCAGCCCGGCGCTGCGGATCAGCAGTTCCTGGATCTCCTCGTCGGGCTCCGACTTGCCGATCGCCGGGTCGAGCTCCATCAGCTTCAGCTCCGGCACCCGCAGCCCGAGCCGGCGGAACAGCTCGCCGACGATGATCTCCGCGACGAGCGCCTTCGGACCCTGACCCGCGCCGTGGAACTTCAGCACGTAGGTGCCGAGATCGTTGCCTTCGACAACAGCAGGCAACGAACCACCTTCGCGCAGCGGCAGCACGTACCGGGTAGCTGTGACGATCGGCAGGCTCACGCCGCAGAGCCTAGTGCGTGCCGTTTCTGTGCCGATGCCCACGGGTACCAACAGGTCATCTAGTGAGGAGAGAACTTGAGCCTGCCGTCCATGGGCGTCGAGGAAGAGTTGCTGCTGGTGTCCGCGAGTGGTCGGCCGCTGCCGCGGAGCAAGGCCGTCGCCGCGGATGCCGTCGGCGTCGACGTCGAACTGGAGCTGACCAGGGCGCAGGTGGAGATCAACTCTCCCGTCTGTGAGTCTGCCGAGGAGCTCCGCGGCCATCTGGTCAAGATGCGGTCCGCCGTAGCCAGGGCGGCCGCCGAGGAAGGCTGCCTGCTGCTGGCGATCGGGGCACCTCCGAGTGGCACGGCCGTCCAGCAGGTGACGCGCAAGCCGCGCTACGAGGAGATGGCGATGCGGTACGGCCTGCTGGCCCGCGAGCAAGCTGTTTGCGGCTGCCACGTCCATATCGACGTACAGGACAAGGAAGCCGCAGCGCGGGTCAGTAACCACTTGCGGCCCTGGATGCCGGCCCTGCTGGCGCTGACGGCGAACTCGGCGATCTACCTGGACACAGACACCGGCTTCTCCAGTTGGCGCTCGATCATGTGGTCTCGGTGGCCCTGCTCGGGACCACCGCCGTACTTCGAGTCCGCCGACCACTACGACGCCTTCGTGGGCATGCTGCTCGGGTCCGGCAGCATCATGGACGAGCGGATGGTCTATTGGGACATCCGGCCGTCCACGCATCTGCCGACGATCGAGGTGCGGGTGAGCGACGTGCCACTGACTATCGATGAGACAGTGCTGCTCGCCACCTTGGTCCGCGCGCTGGTGATGACCGCGACCGAGGACGGCGGCCTCGGCCCGAAGCCGGACACCGAGGTACTACGGGCCGCGTACTGGCTCGCCGCCAGAGACGGGCTACCCGGCATCGGCATGAACGTGCTCACGGCAGAACCGATGCCGGCGACCCAGGTAATGGACCTACTCCAGCAGCACGTCCGGCCTGCTCTGCAAGAGCTCGGTGAGGTCGACCGGGTGAAAGAAACCATCGAGCGTCTGATCAGCGAAGGCAACGGGGCAGTCAAGCAGCGCAGGGCCTTCCGTGAGGGCGCAGATGTCATCGCCCTCACGGAAGTCAAGCCTTAGTCGCGCAGGCTCTACCCTCTCAAGAAGTCTTCCAAGCCGTGCAGGTCGTCCGTGTTGAGGTGGTCGACACCTGCCGCGACAAGCTCGGACCAGACCGCTTCACGAGCAGCCCCGGGCGTGTCCGGTGTCTCCCAGAACCGCACCCGGTAGCCCGCGTGGTGGGCCGTCGTCACGATCTCCCGCAGTTTGGCGCGCTCGGCCACAGGGAACGGGCCGATACCGCGCCAGGTGAAGTTGTTGGACCAGTTGTCGCTCACCAGCGGCATCAGGGAGGCCGGCATCTTGGAGTTCAGGTCGGACAAACGGCCGTCATAGCCGGCGTACCGGATCTTCTGGGCCTTCAGGACGTCGAGTGGCCGGTTGCCGCTGATCACCGAGGTCACCGCGCCGGTGAAGGCCCGTCCGTTGGCGTAGATGGTGCTGATGTTGCGGTATTCCTCCAGCGCCTTGTCGATCGCAGCGTACGTCGACGGGCCGTCGCTCTTGATGTCGATCAGCAGCTGGAAGTCTCTACCGTGCTTGTAGACCTGCCCGTGGTTCTCGCGAACTCGATCGGCCAGCGGCTGGAGGTACAGGCTCTCCAGGGTGCGGCCAGGGACGGTGTCGTCCAGGTCATGGGCGACCCGGAGCTCGCCGTCGACCAGCCACACGTCTGCCTCGACACTGTTGAAGCCCCGGTCCAGTGCGTCCTGGAGCGGCCGCCGGTGCTCGTAGTCGTTGTGCGCGTGCGCATCGGGGAGTGCCCGGATCGCCGGCGCGTCGTACCCCTGGGGCAGCCGGAAGTCGGCCTCCCGGGCGACGGTCCGCAGCCGGTCCGGATAGTCGGTGATGATGCCGTCGACGCCCTTGTCGATCAGTGACTGCATCGTGGCCGGGTCGTCGACGGTCCACGGCACGACCTTCAGGCCCGCCTTGTGCGCCGACTTCACCATGTCGCTGGTGACATACGGCCGGTACGCCGGGTCGGTGACCTTGCCGTCCTGCGGGAACCCGTGCACCGGGGAGATCGCGTTCGCCCGGAATGACTTCACGGCCTTCACCAGGTCGCCGCCGAAGTCGTCGATGTCCAGTCCGCCGAGCCACGGGGACTTGCCCGGCTCGCCCGTCTGCAGGAAGTCGAAGTTCGTCAGCGCGACCAGCGGCAGTTCGGGCGCGACCTGGCGCATCCGCATCAGCGCGCCCCAGTCGAAGCTCTGGATCGTCACCTGCCGGCTGATCCGGGCCTTCTTGATCTCCCGGGCGACGACCTGGACGAACTGCTCGCGCGGAGCCGTCTCGGTCGGAGCGCCGGCCTCGACCTTGGTCTCGATGTTCAGCTTCACGTCGTCCGCGTGGAACCGGTGGACCAGGTCGAAGATGTCGCGCAGCTCTGGCATCCGGGCACCAGGGTCCGGGGTCTGGCCGGGGAAGTTCGACTGGGGCAGCGATCCGCAGTCGAGTTGCTTGACCTGCTTGAGGCTGAGCGTGTTGATGAACTTCCCGACGTACGGGTACTCGGGATCGCCAGGGGTGTAGGGCGCGGTGTCCTTGCACTTCGCGCCGGTGGCCTTGCGGTCGTGGGTGATCACCGCGTAGCCGTCCTGGGTGATCTGGACGTCGAGCTCGAGTGTGCTGACGCCGAGTTCGAGACCGCGGGAGAACGAGGCGATCGTGCTTTCGACCGTCAGGCCGAGACCACCACGATGGGCCTGGATGTCGAAGGCAGGGCCGCGACCGGCGGTGGCCGGGACGGAGATCAGCGTCTGGCTGAGCAGGCCGGCAGTGAGGGCAAGCGGCAGCAGCGCGCGGGGGAGGCGGCGCATGAGGGGTCCCTTTCGTCTGGGCGGGCGAAGGCGGGCTTCGAGGCCGATGGTCCCCGGCTAGGGAGGACCCTGCCCCTCGCGAAGGTAACCGACAAAAGGCCGATCGGTAACCGCCTGACGCCACCCATGACTCAGGGTGACAAGATCACTCGTACTGGAGGGCCTCCAAGGGGTTCAGGCGGGCGGCCCGGCGGGCGGGCCAGATGGCGGCGAAGATGCCGACCACGACCGAGACGACGGCGAAGATGATCAGCTGGCCCGTCGGTACGGCGAAGCTGACCTCGTCCAGGCGGGCGGCGAGCAGTAGCGCCAGGCCGAGACCGAGCAGGATCCCGATCACCGCGCCGATCAGGGCGGTGATGACGCTCTCGTGCCGGATCATCCGTTTCACCTGCCGCCGGGTCAAGCCGATCGCGCGCAGCATGCCCAGCTCACGGGTCCGCTCGAAGACGGTCAGTACCAGGGTGTTGACGATGCCGAACAGGCTGACCAGGACGGACAGCGCGAGCAGGACGTAGAGGACGTTCAGCAGACTCTTGATGCTGTCGGACTGAGCCTTCTTGAACTGGTCGCGGGTGAGCGCTTTCGCGTTCGGGAACGAGGCGAGGGCCGCGTCCAGGGCCGCGGTGTTCGCGTTGTTGACCCCGCCCTGCATGCTGGCGAAGGTGTACACGTTCTGCGGCTGCGGGTTGTTCGCGTCGAACGCCGTGGTCGAGATCGTCACATTGCCGAACGGCGAACCTCCCGCCGGCGGTTTGAAGATGCCGCGGACCGTGAGGGTGAGAGTCCGGCCGCCGACGGTCTGCATCGGGAAGGTCGATCCGAGCTGCAGATTGTGCGTCGTGGCGTAGGCGTCGTCCACGACGGCGCCATCGGCTCCCAAGGTGCCGAGGACAGCCTGCGAGCCGTCCTTCCAGTCGAAGGCGAGGACCGTCGGAGCCTGGGTGTCGACCGCGGTGAGGAAGATGGATTCGTCGAACGCCTGAGCCTGTCCGCCCCGCACGCTGGAGATCGCCTCGACGCCAGGCACGGCCGTGACCGCCTCCGCCACCGTCGGCGGCAACGGGCTGAAGTTGTTCTGCGCGGTGATGGCGTAGTCGCCGCTGAAGATCCGGTCGACCGCGTCCTCGAACGGCCTGATGATGCCGGCGCCGAGCGTCGCGACCAGCGTGACGAGAGCCAGCCCGATCATCAGGGCGGCCGCGGTCGATGCCGTCCGGTGCGGATCACGCCGGCTGTTCTGCCCACCGATGCTGGTCGCAGGCCGGTCCGCCAGTACTCCGGGGAAGTCCGCTGGCCACTCTGGCTCCCACGAGCTGACGGCCCGTCGTACCGCCATCAGCGCCACGATCACCAGCAGCACCGGGTTCAGTACTGCACCGAGCACGAGTGCGCCCGTACGACGCGCGGCCGTTCCCGGTCCCCAGAAACCACGGCGTAGCAACCAATACGGCAAGGAGAACAACGGCCACGCCAAGATGGTCAGAATCAGCACCGACCAGCGCGCGATCGGATCCGACACCGCGGCGAGCGGACGCACCAAACGTGAAGAGAACAAGGCGATGCCGATGAAGATCAGCAGCACTCCGCCTGCCAGCGACGAGAGCACTGTGGTGGTACTGAGGCCGTCCACGAACAGTCCGACGACCACGAGCGCGATGCCGACGATCGCCAGCAATCCCGCTCCGACCGGCCGGAACCGGTTGAACCGGCCCGCGGGAAGCGTCGCGCCTTCCCGGACGGCCGCGATCGGCGGCACCCGGGTGGCCCGCCAGGCCGGACGAAGGCTGGCCAGCAGCGTCACCAGAACCCCGACCAGCAGACCGACCACGATCGTGCGGGTCTGGAACACCAGCCCGTTGTTGGGCAGCGTGAGCCCGACCGAATCGAAGATCTTGAACAACCCCGTGGCGATGCCGAGTCCGAGGAACAACCCCGCGACGGCGGCGACGAGTCCCGTCACCAGTGCTTCGAGCACCACCGAGCCGAGCACCTGGCGCCGGGACGCGCCGAGCGTGCGGAGGGTGGCGAACTCGCGGGTCCGCTGCGCGATGGTGATCGACAACGAGTTCGCGATCACGAACGAACCGACGAACAGCGCGATGCCGGCGAACACCAGCAGGAAGGTCCGGAAGAAGTCGAGGAACCCGCTGGTGCCTTCGGCGTCCTGGACCGCCTGGTCGTCCGCACTGCGGACCTGGGTCCCTTCCGGTAGCACCTTGCCGATCGCGTCGAGCAGTTGCTGCTCGGAGACGCCCTCCTTCTTGGCGACCAGGATCTGGTCGAACTTGCCGTCCTTGTCGAACAATCCCTGAGCCGTCGGCAGGTCGAACCCGGCCAGCGTCGCGCCACCGATCGAGGAGACCTGGCCGAACTCGACCAGCCCGGAGATCTTCAGCCGCTGGATCGGCCCGCGGGCCTGGACCCCGATCGTGTCGCCGGTCGCGAACCCCTTCTCCCGTGCGGTCTGGGTGTCGATCACCACCTCGCCGGAGGAGGGCCAGCCACCGCTGACCAGTGCCAGCGTGTTGAACTCGGGCCGCTCCGGGTTGACGCTGAAGGCCAGGTTCGGCGCGCCTCCGAAGACCACGGCCTTGCCGTCGTGGCCGATCAACTGAGCCTCGCCGAACACACTGCCGTCCGCTATCCCGACCTCGGGCAGCGCCTGCACCTTGGCCAGCAGAGACGTCTCGAACGGTGGCGCCACCCCGGCGGTGTCCTGGCTCAGCTCGAACGGGGACTTGCCGGTGATCGCCGCGTCGGTGTTCTTGTAGTTCTCGGTGAAGATCGAGTCGAAGGCCGACGAGATGGAGTCGGTGAGGACGTAGGTGCCGGACACCAGTGCCACCCCGAGGACCACGCCGATCGCGGTCAGCGCAGTACGGAGCTTGCGGCCGAGCAGGCCGCGCAGTGCGAACCGGATCATTGCAGGTCCAGCGTGTCGATGATCTGCAGGATCTCGTGCTGGCTGGTCCGGCCGGTCTCCTTGACGATCTCGCCGTCGGCCAGGAAGAGCACCCGGTCGGCCATCGCGGCCGCGCGGGCGTCGTGGGTGACCATCACGGTGGTCTGGCCGTACTCGTCGACCGAGCCGCGCATCAGGGTCAGGATCTCGCCGCTGGTCTTCGAATCGAGGTTGCCGGTCGGCTCGTCGGCGAAGATCACCGTCGGCCGGGACACCAGCGCCCGGGCGATCGCGACCCGCTGCTGCTGGCCGCCGGACAGCTCGGCGGGCCGGTGCGAAAGCCGGTCGGCCAGGCCCACCCGCGCGATCAGCTCGGCGAAGAAGGCATCATCGGGCTTCTCGCCGGCGATCGTCAGCGGCAGCAGGATGTTGTCGCGCGCGGTCAGCATCGGCAGCAGGTTGAAGAACTGGAAGATGAACCCGATGTGCTTGCGTCTGAGGCGGGTCAGGTCGTTGTCGCCGAGCGTGGTGATCTCGGTACCGGCGATCCGGACCGAGCCCGAGGTCGGCTTGTCCAGCCCGGCCAGGATGTGCATCAGCGTCGACTTGCCCGAGCCCGACGGTCCCATCACCGCGGTCAGCCGGCCGGGTGTGATCGCCACGCTGACCCCGCGCAGGGCGCGGACAGCGGTATCTCCCTCCCCGTAGACGCGGACCAGGTCGTCCGCCTGGACCACGGATTCCTGTCCGTCCGCCTGGATCACGGACGTCTGTACGTTCGAATGCCCCTCCATTGCCGATCGCCCTCCCTGGCTGATCAGCGGCCACCCCCAGCAGACCGGTCGAACAACTGTCACCGAGTCTGCGCGTGATCCGGCCGCACCGGTAGGGGGATCACCCCGGCTCGACCCTCAGAGCCGCCCCGGAGCCGACCGTCAGAGCCAGCCGCGACGTGCGGCCTGGAAACCCAGCTGGAGGCGGGTGTCGACCTCGACCAGGTCCATCAGGGCCCGGACCCGACGCTGCACCGTGCGCATCGACAGCCCGAGCTGGTTCGCCACTGCCTGGTCGGTCAGCCCCGCGAGCAGCAGCCCCAGGATCCGCGCATCCAGGTCAGGCAGCTCGTCAGCGGTCGGCCCTTCGGTCATACCATCCTTGCCGAGCACCAGCGGCAGCCCGTCATGCCAGACCCGGTCGAACAGCGCCATCAAGGCGTCCAGCATGCCGCTGCGGTGGACGATCAACGCGCCGATACTGCGTTCCGAGCCGGACAGCAGCGGCATCAGCGCGATCCGCCGGTCCACGATCAGCATCCGGATCGGCAGCTCGGGAACCACCCGGACCTCTTCGCCGGCTTTCAGCGAGTCGGAGACGGCGCCGAAGAAGCCGGGCCGCTCGAAGGACCTTCGCTCGATCATCACCCGGTACCGCACGCCCCGGCTGACGGCCGCGTCTTCCTCGGTGTTCTCCTCGGCCGTCACCACCGCGATCTCCGACTTGACGAAGCCGAGCACCTCCTCGCGTGCCGACATCTGCAGCTGGACGAACCGCTGCGCGACCGCCTGCGCGCCGCGGACCACGTCGACCACGTCGCTGATCGACCGGTCGGTGTCCGTGCCCCGGTAGACGTCGGTGAGCGACTCGATCTCGCGCATCGCCCGCCGCAGTTCGTCCTCGCGCTGGACTGCCAGCGCTGCGAGAGCAACCGAGGGCGGCGATGCGACGTACCGGTCGCTGGCGGTGCTGGAGCGGGCGGTGAGGCCCAGGCCCTCCAGTGCGGCCAGTGAACGAGCCGCCTCGATCGGGTGACAGTCCAGTCTCGCGGCCAGTTCGGCGGCATCGTACGACGGCACCTCGACCAGGGCGCGGTAGGCGAGTTCTTCGGCCTTCTCCAGTCCTAGCACGTCGAGCACGATGCCTCCCAGGCGACGGCTGAGTGGGGTCGGCCGCTGGCGGGTTCCGGACCTGTCGCAATCCTGCCAGTAGACAGGTGTCATTCATTGGCGGTTTTGCGATGAACTGGCGCAGTCGTTTCCCAACCCTCCTGAAGGCGGTCCGATGATTCACCGGTTGCTGGTCGGTGCGGTGGCGACGGCGTTACTCACCTCCCACCTTGTCCCGGCGACGGCCGCGTCCGCCTCCGCGGCGGTGCCCGGCGGGCTCCCGGCGCAGGTGGACAGCACGAAGGTCGTCACGCTGCTCACCGGCGACAAGGTCCAGGTGACCCCGGCCGGCGGCGACCGCGCCACCGTTCGCTTCATCCCTGTCGATCCGGCCGCCGCCGGTTACGCGACCCGAACGGTCGGCAAGGACCTGTACGTCGTACCGGACACCGCGGCGCGGCTGGTTCAGCGGGGCACTGTGGATCAGGCGCTGTTCAACGTGAGCGCGCTGGTCCGGCAGGGCTTCGACGACGCGAGCACCGACCGCATCCCGGTCATCACGACGTACAAGCCGACAGCGCGCGCGGTCGCACAGCAGCCGGTGCCGGCCGGAGCCACCCGCACGAGGTCGTTGCCATCGGTCGGTGCAGCCGCCCTGCGCACCGAGAAGACCCGGGCGCAAGAAACGTGGAGAGCGCTCACTTCAACCGCGGATCCCGCCGGTCGGGAGCTGGACAAGATCTGGCTGGACGCGAAGGTGACCAAAACCCTCGACCAGAGCGTCCCGTACGTCGGTGCGCCGGCGGCCTGGCAGTCCGGCCTGAACGGCGCGGGCACCACGGTCGCAGTCCTGGACAGCGGGGTGGACGCCGAGCACCCGGATCTCGCCGGCGCCGTGAAGGCCCAGCAGAACTTCACCGACAGCCCGGACGCGGCCGATCACGACGGCCACGGCACCCACACGTCATCGACGGCGTTAGGCCGGGGAACCGCGTCCGCAGGGCGGAACAAGGGAGTCGCGCCCGGCGCGCAACTGTTGTCCGGGAAGGTGCTGAACGACTACGGCATGGGCGAGCTGTCCTGGATCATCGCGGGGATGGAGTGGGCCGTCGCCGAGGGTGCCGATGTGATCAGCATGAGCATCGGCACCAGTGAACCGTCGGACTGCCTCGATCCGATGGCCGAGGCGGTCGACGCGATCAGCGCGAGTTCGGACGTGCTCGTCGTGGTTGCCGCCGGCAACCTCGGTGGACCGGCCGAGACGATCAGCAGCCCGGCCTGCGCCGCGTCCGCGCTGACGGTGGCCGCCACCGACCTGACAGGCACCACGGCGTACTTCTCCAGCCGCGGCCCGGTCGTCGGGACTCATGTGGTGAAGCCGGACATCGCCGCGCCAGGGGTAGACATCACCGCAGCGAGGGCGGGCGGCCGCGGCGATACGGCGTACACGGATATGAACGGCACCTCGATGGCGGCGCCGCACGTCGCGGGCGCGGCCGCCATCCTCCAGCAGCAGCATCCGGACTGGACCGGTCGGCAACTCAAGGCCGCGCTGCAGAACTCGGTCCGTCCGGTCTCCACCGCCGGGGTCTATCAGCAGGGCGCGGGGGAGCTCGACGTCGCGAAGGCAGTCGCTCAGCAGGTCAGCGGGCCGGGTACGACGGATCTCGGCACCTTCGTCTGGCCGCACACGCCGTCGGAGAAGGTCACCGAGCAGCTGAGCTACACCAACTCGAGCAGCAAGCCGGTCACCCTGCGCTTCACCGCCGACGTCCGCGGCAACAACGGCAAGCCCGTGCCGAGCTCCGTTGTCCGTCTCGGCGCCACCACGCTCACGATCCCGGCCGGCAAGTCGGCCGGCATCCCGCTGACCGTCGACCCGTCCGTCAAGCTCGACTACGGCCTGTACGGCGCTGTCGGCGCCCGCGTGGTTGCCACCAGCAACGACGGCCGCACGGTGGTCACCCCGGTCGGGTTCTACCTCGAGCCGCAGAGCGTGGACGTCACGTTCAAGGTGATCGACCGCTACGGCAAACCGGCCACGTCCCTCACCACGCTGGACGTGTTCGACCTGGACAGCGTCGCCGCGCAGCGGCTCGGCTTCGAGGGCACCGACCGGACCCTGCATCTGCGGGCCGGCGCCTATTCGCTGGCCGCGATCATCGCGACCGACAAGCCGGGCGGGACCTGGGGCACGGTCGAGTCCTTCGCCTTCCTCGGCGACCCCGAGATCACGCTGACCAAGAACACCACCATCACCTACGACGCGCGCAAGGCGGTCCAGACGAAGGTGCTCACCGACCGGCCGGCCGAGCGCCGTGGCGGGAGCCTGACCTATGGGCGGGTGATCGACGACTGGGTGCTCAGCAGCGGCTACGAGTTCCCTGCCTCGGTGAAGGCCGTCTACCTCGGGAACACCTCGACGAAGGCCAAGCGTGGCACCTTCGAGGTCGTCGAGGGGTGGAAGCTGGCATCACCCGCCTCGGCGAGGTCGCCGTACCTCTACAGCCTGGCCTTCACGCACAGCAAACAGGTCAAGGGAGGGACGACCCACCAGGTGCGGGACCGGCAACTCGCCTCGATCGACGCGACCTATTACACGCCGGGCAAGGCTGCCAGGTACTCCGAGTACGTCGACGTCTGGCGTCCGTGGAGCCTGTTCATGATCTCGACCGGCCAACGGGCCGAGGTCGCCGCGCCGACCCGGGTGGAACATCTCGTCACAGCTGAGCCTGAGACCAAGGTCAGTCAGATGGTCGGTCATGCGGACGCGATGGCGTGGCCGTACGCGACGTTGATGACGTCGACCGCGAAGGCGTACCGCCCCGGGAGTCGCGAGACCGAGAGCTGGTTCAAGGCAGGTCTACGGCCTGGCATGCTCCGCGACCAGACGACCGGTCTCACCGTGGCTCCGGCCGCGAGGACCGGCAACACCATCTGGAGCGCCTTCCCCGGTTGGACGGACACCCAACCGGGCCACTTCTCCAGGCAGGGCTTCGTGGACCTGGGTGGCACCGAGTTGTTCGCGAACGGCGTCTCTGTCGGCCGCTACGACTACTTCGGGTCCGGCTACTGGGATGTGCCGGCGGAACCGGCCGAGCTCGAACTGGTGTACAACCTGAACCGCTGGCAGCGCGACGGGTTCACCTGGGAGTCGCCGACCGATGCGGAGACCCGGTGGCGATGGAAGTCCTCGGCCGCCGACAACGGCAAACCGCTGCCGCTGCTGTTCCCTGACTACGACCTCGTCGTCGACGCGAACGACCGGGCACCGAAGGTGAAGTACTACCCGATCTCGGTGACCGTCGGTTCGGGGGAGTGGTATAGGCCGGGACGGATCACCTCGGCCCACGTCCGGGCGTCGTACGACGACGGCGACAGCTGGGTCGACGTGCCGGTGGCGAACTTCGGCACCCGCGTGATCGCCGCAGTCGACAACACCAGAGCCACCGACTTCGTCACCCTCCAGGTCGAGCTCACCGACGCCGGCGGCAAGAGCGTCACCCAGACCCTGAAGCGTTTCTACGGAATTCGCTAGACGGGCGTAAAGCAACCGGGCATCCCAGGGGGCGCTGGGGTGCCCGGTTCCTCACCTCATGCTTTGTGGTGCCGGACCGGGAAGCGCCTCACGGCGCGAGGCCGCTCGAAGCGGCTATTTTTGGGACCCGGGGCTACCGCGGCCCGACACCTTGAACAGTATAACCGGTGCTCAAACGCCTTGTCCTGTTGACTTTCCGGCGCGGCAGAGCTACTTATCACCTCGCGTTTCCGGGCGCAAGTACCGCCACGGCAGTGTTAACCAAACTACGGGTGTCAAGGAACTACCAGAGTTGCCCGGCGCGCTCGGTGCGCGCGGCGGTCTGTAGCTGGTCGGCCATTTCCACGAGCCGGGAGGCTGATCGGACCTGGTCGTGCCCGTCATCGGCCAGATGTGCCCGGCCGGTAGCCACGATCCGCGCGAACGCCGCCGCACGGTCCAGGGTGGTGGCGAAGTCACCGGTCGCCACGCCCCGCAGTACGGCGTCGACCATGTCCTTCACCTCGGTCGGCCCGGGCGGATCGGCGACCCCGGCCACGACGGCGTGGACCTCGGCGTACTTACGGCCGGTGGCGTACTCGCGCGACACATCCTCGGCGGCGGTGTGCACCCAGGAGCGCAGCAGGTAGAGCCTCCACAGGGTGCCGGGCAGGGAGTCCGGCGGCGCGTCGGACCACAGGTCGGCGAGCTCGTCCAGGCCGTAGTCGTCGGCCAGTTTCACCACCCGCGCGATCACGTCGGCGTCCTCGCTGGACCGCGCGCCGCGGACCAGCAACTCCGCCGTACGGTGCGCCACTTCGGCAGCGGCGGCCGGGTCCGAAGCACCCGGCAGCGACTCGAACAGCTTGGCACCGGGCAGGATCGGCCGGCGCGGAGTAGGAACGCTCACCCGGCCATGATCCCTGACCCGAGGAAACCCCGCATTCCGACCCGGCCCAGTCAGTACAGTCATGGGTATGGCGGTTGGGAAAGGGAAGCTGGCTAAGAACGTCGTCAAGTACGGCGTTCGGTACGGACCGATGGCGTTCGAGGCGGTGAAGCACGGGCGGGAACCGGCGCAGCAGGCGGTCCAGGCGGCGCTGGCGAAGCGCACCGCCCGGAAGAAGGCGATCGAGCACGCGCTGACCGTCCGGGACGGCTCGCTGCTCAAGGTGATCAAGGACGGGCAGGCGATCTTCTTCGTGTTCAGCGGCGACGCGATCGTCACCACCTACCCGCCGGTGCCGCAGGCAACCTACCCGGAACTGCTCCGGCACGCGGACCTGGACCGCCGGGAGAGCGCGGTCGTGCTGGCGGCCCACAAGTCCAAGCTCACCGACCGGTTGCCCAAGCTCGGCCGCCGGCTGCGTTGACGGCCCAAGGGTTGACGCGGGTGTAACACGGAAGACGCCACTCGGCAACACCCCTCGCGGAGTCTTGACTGATCCCCAACGTGTTCTTGGGGCTTCCGCACGAGGGAGGGGCGTCACCATGCTCTGGAAGATCAGGACCGAACTCGCCGATCGGCCGGGCGCACTGGCCGAACTCGCTGCACGGTGTGGTGCGGACGACATCAACATCCTGAGCCTGGAGGTGTTCACCGCCGAAGCCGGCGCGGTGGACGAACTCGTGGTGTCCACCGGCGTCGGCTGGAACGCGGAGACCCTGACCGCGCTGGCCGCCGAGGCCGGCTGCGTCCGTACGACGGTCCGCCCCTGCCAGGCCGACGTCCTCAGCGACGCGCCGACCCGCTATCTCCGGGCCGCGCTGCGGCTGATCGACGACCCGCTCTCGGTGGACGAGGAACTGGAGAACCTGCAGGGCTTCGAGGAGTACACCCCGGCCGAGTGGGCCCGGGCCGATGTCCTGGTCGAGATGGCGGGACGGCTGGCCGAGCGGTTCTCCGGGATCGTCCAGGAGGCGCCCCGGCCCGGGAGCGCAGTACCGGAGCTTCGCAAGGCCGGTGTCGATGATGCCGAGGCTGTCGTCGCCATGCACGAGCGGTGCTCGTACGAGAGCCGCACCCGCCGGTACCACGTCCCCATGCCCAAGCTCACCGCCCGTACTGCGCGGCACCTGTCCGCGCCGGCCGGTGGAGTCTCCATCGTCGCCGCAGTCGGTGACGCGGTCGTCGGCATGGCCACGGCCGCGCCCTGGGAAGAGCTGGGTGGCAAGGCGATGGAGGTCGCCGTCCTGGTCGAGGACGGCTGGCAGCGTCAGGGCCTCGGCTCGCAACTGCTCCGCCAGGTGATCCGTGAGGCGCGGCTGCTGGGCGCGGACTGCGTGGTCTGCATGGTGCAACCCGAGAACGACGCGATGCTGCGCACGGTCGAGGGCCTCAGGATGCGGACCCGGGTGGTCCAGGACGGCGACAACCTGATGGTCACTCTCGCACTGTCCGACCAGAGCCTGTCGCATGCGGTGGATCGGGCAGCGGTGCCCTATCGTCAGACCCGTGCCATCCCTGCCCACCGGTCGCAATCCGCACGGTTTACTGGTCAGCCTTCCCGCGAGCACCCGGTCGCCAGTGCTGGAGCTGTTCCGCCGGCTCTTGATCGCGCTGGGACTGCTGGCAGTGATGGTTCTGATCGTGGTGGTCGACCGTAGCGGTTACAAGGACACCTACGATGGCGAAGTAGGGCTGATCGACAGCATCTACTACGCGACCGTCACCCTCACCACCACCGGGTACGGCGACATCACTCCGGTGACGCCGACCGCCCGGCTGGTGAACGCGTTCATCGTGACGCCGCTGCGGATCGCCTTCCTGGTGGTGCTGGTCGGTACGACCCTGGAAGTCCTGGCGAACGAGGGTCGTCGCATCATGCGCGACTCCCGATGGAGGAAGCGGATGAAGGACCACACCGTGGTCGTCGGTTACGGCACCAAGGGCCGCTCGGCGGTGCAGACCCTGATCAGCAACGGCGTCCAGCGCGAGGCCATCGTGGTGATCGATCCGCGGGCGCAGGCGATCGGGGACGCGGGCAACGATCAGATGGCGGCCTTCCACGGCGACGCGACGAACCGGACGGTACTGCGCCGCGCCGAGGTCGCCGTGGCTCGTGAGGTGATCGTGACCACGGATCGCGACGACTCCGCCGTCCTCGTCACCCTCGCCGTCCGGCAACTGAACCCGACGGCGCACATCGTGGTCGCCGTCCGGGAAGAGGACAATGTGCCGCTGCTTCGGCAGAGCGGCGCCGACGCGGTGGTCACCTCGTCCGAGGCGGTCGGCCGGCTGCTCGGCCTGTCGGCGGTCAGCCCGAACCTCGGTGAGGTGATGGAGGACCTGCTCACCTACGGCGAGGGCCTCGAGGTGGCGGAGCGTCCCATCCTCGGCCGCGAGGTCGGCAAGGCCCCGTCGTCCGTGCCGGACCGGGTGGTGGCGGTCGTCCGCGACGGCCAGGTCCACCGGTACTACGATTCCTCGGTCTCCGTGCTGGCCGCCGGCGACAAACTCATCGTGGTCCGCCCGGCCAAGGAAACCCCCTGGGCCGAACGCCCCGGCGCCAACGACCAGGACGAGTAACAGCAAACGGTACTGCGCTGTTGGGGTGGCCCGGGGTGGAGGTTGACCACCGAGGTGGGGGGTTACCCACTCAGATTCTCGGGGGTCAACGCACAATCTCGGTGGGTAACCGTGGTCGGAGCCGGTGCGCGGTGGCGATCCGGGTGGACCAGGGGGTGGGGTGGTCCGGTCTTGACGGGGGTTGAACGGGGGTCCTATGGTCATCCTGTAAACGATTACAAGAACGATTACAGGAGTCGCGGGTGAGTCGTCCGACGATCGCTGGAGTGGCTCGGGCCGCCGGGGTTTCGGTGGCGTCGGTGTCGCGGGTGCTGAACGGGCTGCCCGCGACCGCGGAGATGGTCGAGCGGGTGCAGCGGGCGGTCGAGGAGCTCGGGTACGTGCCGGACTCGCGGGCGCGATCGCTCAAGGTCGGTCGAACTTTCCAGTTGACGCTCGCGGTCGCCGATGTCGGGAATCCGGTCTACGTGACGATGATGCGGGCGGTCGAGGAAGTGGTCTCGGCGGCTGGGTATCGGTTGGTCGTGACGACGACCGGACCGGATGTCGTGGACGAGGTCGCGCTGGTTCGGGGGATGGCGCGCGGATATGCCGACGGGCTGGTGATCAGTCCGCTGCGGGTCGACGACGATCTGATCAAGTCGATTCGTGAGTGTG
>Ga0193717_1000235_pt1 | contig 43653 bp, 43 predicted proteins | sample U2c2metaG_FD_145900 | JGI IMG/M metagenome (GOLD analysis project Ga0193717, IMG submission 145900) | Soil microbial communities from a riparian zone of the East river system, Colorado, United States - U2c2 | ecosystem: Environmental > Terrestrial > Soil > Riparian zone | place: USA: East River... | reverse complement strand
CCACGGCTGCCTCAAAACCCGCACCCTCTACAACGAGACAACCGCCTGGTCACACCACACCAACAAGATCAACAACACTGCAGCTGCTTGACATCCAAGCTCATGGGATGTCTTTCACGGCACCGCCACTGTCACACAAGCGCCATTCGTGACCTGTGCTCCCACTCCCTACCTGAAGAAACCGGACTTCGCCGGCACCCTGCGGGATCGGGTGGGGGATGCATCGCGAGCGATGGCTGCCGTTCTCGCCATGGCCGAGGTGTGAGATTTCCTTCGGCTCGCGCGTTTGTGCGGGTGATGACGACCATCGACACGGCCGCCAGTCGGGCGCCGACGCCGCCGTTCGACGACGTGTACCGGACCCATGCCTCGCGCGTGTATCGGTACTGCCTTTCGCAGGTGCGGTCGTCGCAGGACGCGGAGGATCTGGCCGCCGACGTGTTCGCGTCGGCCTGTCGCGCCTACCCCGGGTCGGGGGTCACCGCGGGCACCGTGTTGCCGTGGCTGCTGCGGATCGCCCGCAACGCGACCATCGACCACCGGCGGCGGCTGACTCGGCGGGCAGCCGTCGTCGACCGGTACTTCGGGGCCGAGTCCGAGACCGACCCGACGGCGAACGTCGTCGAGCAGGTCGTGTTGCGTGACGAGGTGCGCAGGATGCTCGCCGCGATGACGCACCTGTCGGAGAAGGACCGCGCGGTGCTCGGGCTGCGGGTCGCCGCTGGGCTGCCGCACGCACAGGTCGCCGAGGTTCTCGGCATCACCGAACACGCCGCGACGATGGCCGCGAACCGCGCGCTGCACCGCCTGCGCCGGCACCTGGAGCCGCGATGAGGCCGCCGACCGAGCGCGAGCTGCGCGCGCTGTTCGCCGAGCTGCCCGCACCGTCCACAGTGGACCGTTGGCGCGAGACCGCGGTCACCGGTGGACCCAAGCATCCGCCGGTGCCGGAACGCTGGCTGCGACAGCGGCGCAGGGCCGCGCCGGCGGTCGCCGCCGCGTTCGCGGTGGTCATCGCGCTAGTCGCCGCGGTGGTCACCGGCCGGCTGCTGTACTCCGAGCAGCAGATGGCCATGGACGCCGACGGCGGCGCGGCGCGGTTGGCGCCGCCGGCACGCGACGAGGTCGGGGTGCCGAGCCGCGCGACGCTCGTCGAGCACACCGGCGACCTGACGATCACCACGCCGGGCACGGTGCTCAGCGACCTCCTGGTCACCGGCGCGCTCGTGGTCGCCGCGCCGGACGTGACTCTGCGCCGGGTCCGTGTGCTCGGCAACGTCAGCGACACCGTCCGGCAGACCGACGCCGCGCCACGGCTGACGATCGAGGACTGCGACCTCTCGACCCGCGTCGCGGAGACCGCCGACCTCGTCGCGACGGCCGCCGTCGTGCAGGAGGCGCCGGGGCTGACCGTGCGCCGGTGCCGGCTCGACGGACCAGGTAACGGAATCGTCGTGCGATCCGACAACGCCACCGTCACGGAGAACTACTTCGCCAAGCGGGGTGTGCTCATCGAAAGCAACGTCTCCACCGTCGTGGTGCGCGGTAACACGATGCTCGCCGTCGGGATGGACGACCTCGACGGGCCGATCACCGGGGTGACGGTCGAGCAGAACACGCTCTACCGGGTCGACGCGCCAGGATGGTCGGGCTCGCACCACATTCGCGTGTTGCGCAACACGTTCCTCGGCTTCGCGCCGGTCGTCGGCTGGCAGGACGGGCCGCCGGGCAACCAGTGGCGCGACAACGTCGACGACCGCGGCGCGCCGGTGCGGCCATGACCAGGTTCACCGAACGCCTGCGACTGGAGCCGATCGGGGTCGGGCACGCGACGGATCTCCTTCTCCTGCACCAGGATCCGGGCATCGCGCGGTGGTACGGACCGTGGACCGAGACCGACGCCGCCGACTACGCGGCCGCCGCCGGCCGGGCATGGCGCGACGAGACCGTGCACAACTGGCTCGCCTACGACAGGGGCACCGGCGCGCTCGTCGGCCGGGGCGGCCTTTCCTACCAGGACGTCGACGGGGCACGCAGGCTGGAGCTGGGCTGGGCGGTCCGGGAATGCCTGTGGGGCAACGGGTACGCCACCGAGATCGGCCGCGCCGGCCTGGTGTTCGCGTTCGGCGAGCTGGGCGCGGCCGAGGTGGTGTCGTTCACCGAGCCGCACAACGAGCGCGCCCGCGCGGTCATGCTGCGCCTGGGTTTCCACCACCCACGCGACATCCGGCACCGTGGCGAACCGTTCGTGCTGTATGTGCTCGGCGCGCCGCCGCGGCTCGCCTGGTGAGCGCCGCGGAGCCGGGGCCGCGCTCAGTCATTCCTCGTCGTTGGCGCCGTCCAGCTCCTCGCGGAGAATGGTGTCGATCCGCTGGTTCGCCCGGCGCAGGGCGCGCACGCCAGCGACGACGAGCACCACGAGCACCGCTGCGCAGATCGTGATCGTCAGGGCGACCATCGTGGGCTCATCCCGCCGTTCAGTTGAGCAATTTGCATTTGGCTACCCGGGACCGCGCACCCTACACGGACCATTCAGTGCAACCCGCGAACCTCCGCGACCGCGGCGCGCGCGAGCTCCGTGCGATCTATCCCGTCATGCACGAAACGGACCGCGGCCCCGATCGGTTCATCGTCGAACAACTCGCCGGTCACGCCGGTCCTCGGCACCCGCTCGCCGAAGCGCACCAGGTCCTCGAGGAGTTGCGCCTGTGCCTCCCGGTTGAACTCACTCCAGCGGGTGCGGCCGCGACCCAACTCGTCGACCCAACGGTAGGCGTCCGGCTTGACCGTGAACTGCGCGACGAGCGCCTCGAACGTGTACCGGCTGCCGAGATGCTGGTACTGCCAGACGTGCGCGCACTCGTGCACGAGCGTCGCCGGGTCGGTGACCCGCTTGAGGTAGATCGTGCCGCCGAGTGTGAACGGCCGCTCGCTCGAGCTGAACACCCCGGCGAACCCGGGCACGACCCGCACCGCCCGCAGGTCGACGGAACCGCGGTACACCGTGGTGAGCAAGGCTTTCTCCGCGTCGGTGAGCGACCGGTGTCGCCACTGCAACCCGAACAGGGCCTGCACGAGTGCGACCACCTTGCCCAGCACCACGATCAGCCCACCGGCGACCGCGGCGAGCACGTGGCGGGTGGCGAGCCCGGCGAGGCCCGCGAGCACGGCCGCGACCAGTCCCGCCGCCGCGGCGACTACCCCGCCGGCCCAACGGCCCGGTCCGGGCACCCGACAGAGCGAGTCGCCGGCCCGGTTGCCGGCGGCCTCGACGCCGAGGTCCCTACGCATGGTGTCCGACGCTACGGTGACGGCCCGACTGTCGCCAACGTCCGATGGGGCGACGGGAGAGGAGCCGTTCGTGGAACTTCGACCGGTAGGGCATGTCGAGTCACCGCTGACCGACCGCGCCAAGGCGCCGAAACAGGGCGACGAGGGCGCGCCGGACGCGTGGCTGGTGTTCGCGCCCGAGTACGCCGACGCCGCCCGCGACCTCGCGCCGGCCACCGACCTGCTGGTGCTGACGTGGCTGGACCGCGCGGACCGCGACGTGCGGGTGGTCCACCCCCGCGGCGACCGGACCCGGCCGCCGGCCGGCGTGTTCAGCACCCGGTCCCCGGACCGCCCCAACCCGATCGGGCTACACCGCGTCACGGTCGTCACGGTCGACGGGCTACGGGTGCTCGTCCGTGACCTGGAGGCGCTCGACGGCACCCCGATCGTGGACGTGAAACCGGTGCTGGGCACGGAACGCTAACGCGGCGCCCGACGGTGCCGAGCGCCGGTCGCTTGCAACGATGCCCTGAAAGGCGCGTTCAGGGCACCCAGTGCCGTCAACGCGCCTTTCGCGGCATCTACGCTCGCCTGCCGGGCTTGGCCTCCGGCCCCCGGTTTCCACGCTACCGGCAGGCACCGACAGAAGCCGGCGTTCGGCGTCCGGGTGTGGACAAGTCCTCGCCCTGTGGACAGGTCCGCGTCGGCGGCCCGGAGTTGTCGGGGGTCGCCGGTACGCTGGATTTCGGGGGCCGGCGGCCGTGCCGCGATGTGATCTCCGCCAGGTCGGGACTGCTCCGGGCCGCCGGCGGTGTTGTCCCGGGTATGCGGGAGACGGACGTCGTCGTGATCGGGGCCGGGCAGGCCGGGTTGTCGGCCGCCTACTTCCTGCGCAGGTCGGCCATGGACTTCGTCGTGCTGGACGCCAACCCGGCGCCCGGCGGCGCGTGGCAGCACCGCTGGCCGACGCTGCGGATGGCCACCGTGCACGGGATCTTCGACCTGCCGGGCATGCGGTTCGACCCGCCGGCGCCGAGCGAGGAGGCTGCGGTCGCGGTGCCGGCGTACTTCGCTGCGTACGAGCACGAGCTCGACCTGCACGTGCGGCGCCCGGTGTCCGTGTCAGCCGTGCGTCCCGGCCCCCGGCTGCTGGTCGACACCGACGACGGCACGTGGTCGGCGCGCGCCGTGATCAACGCGACCGGCACGTGGACCCGCCCGTTCTGGCCGCACTACCCGGGCCGGTTCGACGGCCGCCAGCTCCACGCGGCGGACTACCGCGGCCCCGCCGAGCTCGCCGGCAAGCGGGTGCTGGTGGTCGGCGGCGGCACGTCGGCCGTGCAGCTCCAGCTCGAGCTCGCCGACGTGGCGGAGACGGTGTGGGTGACACGGCGGCCGCCGGTGTTCCGGACCGAGCCGTTCACGCACGAGTACGGCCGCGAGATCATCGCGCGGGTCGACGACCGGGTGCGGGCGGGGCTGCCGCCGGAGAGCGTCGTCGCGGCCACCGAGCTGTCGCTGACGCCCGAGGTGGTCGCCGCGCGGCGTCGTGGCCTGCTCGCCCGGCGCCCCATGTTCGACCGGCTCACGCCGACCGGGGTCGCGTGGGCGGACGGTTCGACGCTCGACGTCGACGTGATCCTGTGGTGCACGGGCTGGCGGGCCGCGCTGGACCACCTCGCGCCGCTGGGCCTGCGCGGGCCGGGCGGCGGCATCACCATGGACGGCACCCGGGTCGTCGCCGAGCCGCGGCTGCACCTGGTGGGCTACGGCCCGTCGGCCAGCACGGTCGGCGCGAACCGGGCCGGGCGCGTCGCGGTCCGGGAGCTGCGCGCGCTGCTGGGCACGCCGACGCCCGTGGGCTGAACGGTGGGCGACCCCGGCTGCCCCAATGGGCGCCCAGGTGGACCGTTTCCCTTGCCACGCGGTGGTTTTACGGTCACGTCATGAACATCGACGCGCGTGCGACCGTCGCGCTGACGGCCGTGACCCCGGACGACCCGGAGCGCTGGTTCACCGTGCTCCTCGGCGCCGCCGAGGACATCGACGGCACCGACTGGGACGACCTCGCGACCGCCCTGTACGAACGCGCCGAGGCGGAGGGCATCCCGCTCGCGCTCGTCGAACGCTTCGTGGCCACCATGTCCGACGCCGACCCGACCCCCGGCGAGACCGTCGCCCGGCTGCGCGGGTTCAGCGACCTGCCGGCCATCTACCGCAGTGTCGCGCGGTGATCATGACTTCCGCGCGACCAGCCGTTCGACCACGCCGGCCTTGAACCGCTCGCAACGCTCCACCTCGAGCCCGCGCTCCTGGACCATCGGCAGGGGCCGTCGCAGGAAGTGCTCACCGGCAAGCGGCACGGTCACCCGCTCCAACAACCACTGCGCGGCCCGCGCGAGCCGCGACGTGCTCGCGACGTGGTCGACCAGGATCAGCCGCCCGCCCGGCCGCAGCACCCGCACCATCTCACCGATCGCGACGCCAGGGTCCGGGATGGCGCAGAGTCCGAGCGTGCAGACCACGGTGTCGAAGGACGCGTCGTCGAACGGCAGGGCGTGCGCGTCGGCCTGCCGCAACGTGACGCCGTCGCCCGCGCGGGCCCTGGCGAGCTCGAGCATGCCGTCGCTCAGGTCGATGCCGGTGAGCGTGACATCGTCGGGATAGTGCGGCAGGTTCAGCCCGGTGCCGACGGCCACCTCGAGCACCTCGCCGGACGCCTGCCCACATGCCCACGCCCGCGAGTCGCCGAAGAGTTTGCGGTCCCAGGCAGCCATCCCACGGTCATAGCCGCCGGCCTGCCGGTCCCAGTAGCGGCTCCACCGTGCTGATGCGTCGGCCATGCGCACCACAATAGGGCTCGTGCCGACCAGACACTGCCCATGCGGAACGCCGCTCCCCTACGACGACTGCTGCGGTCGCCTCCACACCGGCGCGGCGACGGCTGCCACCGCGGCGGCGCTCATGCGATCGCGGTACAGCGCGTTCGCCGTCGGGGACGCCGGTTACCTCCTGCGTAGCTGGCACCCCGACACCCGCCCGCGCGACCTCACCCTGGACGCGAACCAACGCTGGACCCGCCTCGAGATACTGGCCACCACCGGCGGCGGCATGCTGCACACCGAGGGCACCGTCGAGTTCCGTGCGCACTACCTGGCTGGCCGCCGCCCCGGTGAGCTGCACGAGCACAGCCGCTTCCGCCGCGCCGCCGGCCGCTGGCACTACCTCGACGACGCCGGGTAGAAACCCGCCGTACGGGGTACGTTCCGGCACGTGGCTGACCCGATCACCGACGAGCGCGTCGCGGCTGTCCTGCGGGCTTTCGTGCGCGGCAGCGGCACCATGCTGCCCCGGCTGCGCGAGACCGACGAACCACTCGACCTCGACGTCGCCGAGAACGACGCCGAGGTCGACCACGGGCTGCTCCGGCGGCTGCGCGACCGGGTCGAGCAGGTTCGCTGGCCGGGCTCGACGAGCTGGGCGGGGATGACCGCCGAGGAGCGGTCGGACTGGTGGGTCAGCCGGGTCGGCAGGCTGACGGCGCTCGCCGCGTCGGTCACCGGGCTCGCCGGTGCGCTCGGCGACCGCCTGCCGCTACAGGACATCCTCGGCTCGGCGGGCCAAGGGCTGCTGCTGTGCGCGATCGCGGGCGAGCACGGCGTCGACGACCGGGCCACGCGGGTCCGGCTGCTCGCGGCGGTGCTGTTCGAGCGGGACCTCGACCCGGCGGTCGCGGCCGGCACTGGCTCCGACGAGGAGGAGGTCGCCGAGGTCGAGGCGCCGCCGGAGGGGCGCAAGGTCGGGCTGAAGTCCGCCGCGAAGTGGCTGTGGCGACAGGGTCGGCTGCTGCTCGCGGTGTCCGACGAGCTGGAGAAGCGTCCGCACGGCCGGTTCTACCACCGGGCGCTCGGCATGCTGCCGATCGTCGGCATGGCGGGCGACTACCTCGGCGAGCGGTCCGCGCTCAAGCGTGCGGCGAAGGCGGCGGACCGGTGGCTGCACCAGCACGCGGTCGCGGGCTGACTCACGCGCTGCGGGCCCTGCGTTGGGCCAGCTCGTCGTCCCACTGGGGTTGGAGGTAGTCGTCGATGCCATCGACGAGCCGCGCCACGTCCTGCTGCGGCCGGACGACCAGGCGCACGAACTGGTTGCTCATCCCCAGCTTGTTGCCGCACTCGCGGATGAGGACCTGGTGCCGGTCGATGAGATGGTCGCGCAGGTCGGTGCCGTCCACTCCCGCGCCCAGCTTCACCAGCAGGAAGTTCGCCTGTGACGAGTACACGGACAGCTCCGGCAGCCGTGCCAGCGCCATGCCCATGTTGTAGCGGTCACGGGCGAGCAGCCGCAGGCTCTCGCGGTACTCCGCCGCGTGCGCGCCGAGCATGAACACCACCGTCTCGGCCAGCGAGTTCAGGTTCCACTTCGGCAGCGTCCCGCGCATCTTCCCGGCGAGCCCCGGGTTCGCCACCAGGTAGCCGAAGCGGATGCCGTGCAGCCCGAAGTTCTTGCCGAGACTCTTGAGCACCACCACGTTCGGCCGAATCGCCGCCTCCGAGGCGACCGACGGCGCCGGCTCCGCCTCCACGAAGTCGATGAACGACTCGTCGATCACCACCAGGTCGAGGTCGGCCAGCTCGTCCATGAAACGGATGACCTCGCGGCGGGGCAGGTAGCCGCCGTCCGGGTTGTTCGGGTTGCACAGCACCGCCACGCGCGACCCTCTCGCGCGGATGAACCGCACGTACTCGTCCACGCTGAGCTGGAAGAAGTCGGCCTCCCGCAACGGAAACATGTCGACCCGCTTGCCGGTCTCCATCGGCTGGTCGGTCCACCGCCCGAACGTCGGGATCGGGATGGCCACGCTCTGGTGGAACCACAGGTGGTCCATCCACGTGATCAGCTCGGTGGACCCGTTGGCCATGGCGACCGTGGCCGGGTTGAGCCCGAGCACCCGTGCGAGCTGGCCGCCGATCGTGTCCGCGCCGCTCGGGTAGAACTTGAGCATCATCTCCAGGTTGGCGGCCAACTCGTCGAACATCGCCGGCGTCGGGAAGTACGGGTTGCACGGGATGCAGAAGTCGACGAGGTCGCGGCCCCGCTCCCCCATCCGCCGGGACAGCTCGAAGAACGACGGGCTGTGCGCCGTCTGCTGGAACAGGCCCGCGTCCACGCTGTCGCGCACACGATCACGTCCATTTCACTCGTGCTGGTTCGTCACACCACATACGTACGGAACACGTCACCAGTTCACGGGACCGAAGTTGCGTGTGAAGTTCGTACCGGCCACCCGAGACATTGCCTACGGTCGTGTCACACGGTCACGGGGGACTGCGTATCCGACCTATCCGACCTGGGGAGCACCCTGTGCGCATCGCCACGCGCCTGTCAGTCACGCTCGTCGCGGCGGCACTCGCCGCGACGACGCTCCAACTCACCACCTCGGCCCCGGCGCAGGCCGCGCCGGTGACCTGCGTCGGTACGGCGAAGGTGTTCTGGAGCCTGCCGAGCGGCGCGCTCTGGTACTACGAGCACCGCGCCCCTGCCACCGGCGACTACAACTGGGCGGGCGGGCGCCAGATCGGCGCCGGGTTCACCGGCCGCACGGTCGCGTCGACCGACGGCACGATCTACCTGGTCAACGCGGCAGGCGAGCTGCGCCGCTACCGCTACAACGGCACGACCTGGACCGAGGGCGCCGGCACGGTCGTGGGCACCGGCTGGCAGAAACTGCTCACCGACGGCCGATACCAGCTCACCGCCGACGCGCGGGGCCGGCTGTTCGCGGTCGACGACTACGGCACGCTGATGATGTTCGACTCGACGCTGTCACGCTGGGACTTCGGCAAGGGCATCGCGCTCGACCAGAACTGGTTCGGCGACCGGCTGCTCGGCGCGGGCGACGGCATCCTCTACCGGATCAGCGCGTCGAGCGGCACGCTGACGCGGTACCGCTACGACGAGGACGCGCAGCGCCTCACCACCACGCAGGCCGCGGCCGCCAACTGGCACGGGCTCGACCCGGTGTTCTCCCCCGGCGGCGACGTGCTCTACGGCGCCGCGAACGGGACCCTGTACTGGTACCGGTTCGATGCCGACACCGGCACGTGGGCCAACGGCGGCAACGGCCGCGTGGTCGGCGACGGCTGGAACGGGTCCAACGGCTCGATCACCGCGACGACCGGCACCTGCACGGTGCCCGCGCCCGCGCAGGTCGGCGCGGTGACGCCGGCGCCCGCGACCACGGGTGGCCCGCTGCAGCTCTCCGGCCCCGCGCAGTACTACCGGGCCACCTACCGCGACACGCAGGGCCGGGCGGTCCAGCTTCGGGAGACGTCCGACACCACGGTGCAGGCGGAGGTGTTGGGAACCACCACGTTCGCGTCCGACCTGTCGGCGGCGACCGCGCAGGACCAGAACCTCACCCGGTCGTTGGTGGGACTGGACAGCTCGGGCACGGCGTGGCTGAGCGACAACCGGGGGCCGATCTGGCGCCAGTTCGGCAAGGGCATGAAGCGGATCGCGCTCACCGAGAGCATCTCGCCGTCGTACGGGCCGCAGGCGATCGCGGTCGACGGCGGCGGCGGGCTGTGGTGGCGCCGGCAGTCGCACACCCCCAGCAGTGACGGGTGGATGGCGTGGCAGCGCGTCACGGGCGACGTGTCCGACTTCCGCAACGTGGCCGGCGCGTTCGACGGGGCGTACGGCGTGTCCGGCGACCGGTGGTTCGACATGTTCCCGGACCCCGCGAACGGCTATCGGATCAAGTACCGGGACGGCGTGCTGCCGCAGTCGGGTGAGGTCACCGGGGTGACCGCGGCCGAGGTGACCTACACGGTGCGGGTGCTGGTCGCGAAGCAGACGGCGAGCGGGCAGGCGGTGTACCTGCGCGGGTCCGCGACCGGCTTCGAGTCGGCATGGCAGGCGCTGCCGACGCTGCCGGATGCCGTGACACTGACCGACGCGCAGATCAGCGCGACCGAGCTGTCCACCGGGGCGCTCGCGATCGCGGCCGTCGGCTCGGACGGGTACGTGTACGTCACGAACGGGCGCGTCAGCACCGGCGCGTTCCTGCCATGGCAACGGGTCGGCGCGCCGATCGCGGGGGCGCCGCAGCTGATCACGCCCAACTACCAGGACGTGCAGCTCGGCTACCGCGGCCAGGACGGCAAGGTCTACCACTACGGCGCCCTGACCCCGAACAACACGAACCCGCTCGACTTCAACGGTTACGGCCGCACGGAGTCCTGAGCCACGCCGTGCGCCGCCGGCCCCCGGCGGCGCGCGGCACCTCTGGTCAACCGCGGCGGGCGGCCTGCGAGTCGATCCACCGGCTGATCGCCCGCGTCGTGCCCGGCGCGAAACGGGTTGCCAGCCTGCCGATCTTGGCCTCCGGCGTGACCGGCACGACGACACGCTTGTCGAGCACGGCCGCGACGATCTCGGTCGCCACCTTCTCCGGACCGAACCCGCGCCGCTGGTACAGCGCGGCCGCGTTCGCCTGCCGCTCGCGTTCCGCCGCCGCGTCGAGACCGGCGAACCGTGTGGTCGCGGCGATGTTCGTGTTGACGACGCCGGGACAGATGGCGCTCACACCGATGCCGTCGCGGGCCAGCTCACTGGACAGGCTCTGCGCGAGCATGAGCACGGCGGCCTTGGTCGTGCCGTAGGCCGTGAGCGACGGGAGGACGACGTACCCGGCGGCCGACGCGGTGACCACCACGTGGCCGCCCTCGCCGCGCGACACCAGTGACGGCACGAACGCACGCAGCGTGTTGATCACGCCCCACAGGTTGACGTCGATGACGCGCCGCCAGTCGTCCTCGCTCGTGTCGAGGAACGATCCGGAGATGCCGATGCCGGCGTTGGCCATCACGAGGTCGGGGACGCCGTGCTCGGCGAGGATGTGCTCGGCGAGCCGCTGCGTGGCCGTGCTGTCGGCGACGTCAAGCTGGAACGCGAGGCCAGGCTTCTTGAGGTCGGCCGCGGTCCGCTCCGCCGAGGCGAAGTCGATGTCGACACACAGGACGTCGACGCCCTGCTCGCCGAGCGCCAACGCGGTGGCCCGCCCGATCCCGCTGCCGGCACCGGTGACCATGGCGAGCTGCCCAGCCAGAGCGCCCCGGTCGGCGCCGACCTTCGCTCGCGCGAGTTCCCGAGAAGCCGCCCCACCGTCGAGATGATCGACGAAGTCGGTGATGAACCGGGCGACCTTGGCCGGCTCGGACCGCACAGCCCAGTGCTCGGCGACCAGCTCACGTCGCCACAACCGGTCACACCACGGATCGGTGGACTCGAGCAGTGGTGGCGTCACGAAGGGGTCCTTGGTGAGCGCGATCTGCTGCACCGGAATCGACGTGCGCAGGGGTTCCGGCCGCGACAGCCGGGAGGCCATGTTGGCGCGGTAGAGCTGGATCCCGTTGCGCGCGTCGCGGTAGGTGGCGTGGAACTTGGCGCGCAGCGGGCGGAGCCGCCAGACCAGTTCAGGCACCACGGGCACCTGGAAGGCCCCGATGTACCAGGAGTGGACAAGCTGGCGGAGCTGTTGCCGTCCGCGCTTGCGCATCCAGACCCCGATGTGATCGAGATCCGGCCCGGAGATGGACGTGTAGGAGGCGAACAACCCGCTCAAGGCAGGGTCACTGACAGCAGCCCAGGATTGAATGGACCCCCAGTCATGGGCGACAAGATGCACCGGGTTTTCGCCGCCCGTAGCCCGAACAACAGCGGCAAGATCGTCGACAAGATGGGGGATCCGATACCCGTCAAGCCCCACCGGCGACTCGGAAGAACCACATCCCCGCACGTCATAGCGGACGACGTGGAACCGCTCAGCCAGGACGGCGGACACCCCGTCCCACACATCCGAGTTGTCCGGATACCCATGTACCAGCACGACGGTCGCCCCGTCTGCCGGCCCCTCCTCCCGAACGGAAAGCCGCACCCCACCCGACTCAACCCACCGACGACTCATGCGCTCACGGTAGCCGGGAGACCATGCGCTAAGCTCTGCGAAGTCGCCGAGCGCGACCGGGCCCACGTAGCTCAGGGGATAGAGCACTGCCCTCCGGAGGCAGGTGTCGCAGGTTCAAATCCTGCCGTGGGCACCCTTCTTGTAGCTGCCAAAACAGCCGCTGACCAGCAGAAGTGCTGACCAGCGGCTGTTGTCGTCCTACCCGGCCGTACCCGGTTAGGTCTGGCTCTCCACGGACGTTTACGGACACCGCACGGACGAGACACGGACGCGCTGCTCACCGGCCCGGCCCGTGTCCGAGTGCCTCCAGGACCCGACGCCGGTTCACCACGTCTTGGCCGTCCAGGCCAGCTGCGTAGACCTCCATCAGGACGGACAACGAGTGCCCTGCCCATTCCGCGACGGTGGGTGGTTCCACGCCACCGGACAGCCAGGCACTGACGGCCGCATGCCGTAGGTCGTACGGGCGACCGGCAAGCGGAGTGGCCTGAGCTTCCTCAGTGAGCGCGAGCTTGCGCGCCGCACGCCATACCCGCGTGTACGTGATCATCGGAATGTCTCCACCCTTCTCCCTGTGGAACACGGTGCCGTCCGGCCCGTAGCCGTACTGGTCGATGTGTTCCCAGAGCAGTTGGATCAACTCGGGCGGACACGGCACGGTTCGCCGCTCATCCGTCGCACGTGACTCAGTTGCCGCTTGTCACGCGGCTTGCCGCTGTTCGTCCACGTAGACCGGGCGTGCGGCGTCGCCTCATCGAGGTGCAACTCCCCAAGTCGCTGACAATCGATGACGCAGTCTCGCCGTTAGTGTCTGTCCGGGGCGCACCCCGCCAGACCTCATACCGTCTCTCTCCCAAAGCTCAGTGCCGATCGCGCACGGTCATCGTTCGTCGCGAAGGGCCATATCCAAGCCGTAGGCGTTGAGCTCGGAGAGCCGGTCGATGACATCGAGGCATTGCGTCCGGATCGATGGTCCACCTTGGCGGTACAAGCGCAGTACGACGGTGACAAGGTCTCTGCTGGCCGCAGCGCGCGCTGTGCGGAGGTCACCTAGGTCGGTTCCGGCGACGACGACAGCGCGGCGGCATGCATCCAGCACCACATCCTCGGTGATCTGAAGATCGTCGGCGAGGGCGTGGAACAAGGCGTTGAAGTGCTTGGTAAACGCTTTGCTCGTGACGAAGGCGGTGGTAACCGCCTGGGAGGTCACGGTGTGAGTTTCCTTGAGCTGGTAGAAGCAGCGGGCTGCTGCATCGCGGACGTCCTCCTCCGGATCATCGAGAAGTGTCATGAGCAGGTCCGGTCGCAGGTGGGGCTCGTTGGCGAGAGTGCTTGCGACGCCTGCGCGTGCTGCTGGTGGCAGCGTCGCTGGGTCGGATGTGATTGATGGGTCCATGCGGTCGTTGATAAGCGCGACTACCCAGATGAATCCAGTACGTTTCGCGATGTCCTCTGGCCCGTTGACGGCGCGAGTGAGGTGTGGCGCGAAGCGATTCGGCGCGCGGAGGACTGCGTATGTGAGGAGCCGCATCGCGGGTTCGGAGGCGTAGATGTCGATGTCAGGTTCGTCGAACAGCCGCTGCGCGTGGTCGAGCGCAACGTCGGGATGGGTGTTCAGAAGCGCGGTAAGAGGGATCATCGCTTGTGTTCGGACCGCGATGATCGGGTCGCGCGAGAGCGCTGCGACGGTCGGCAGGAGGCGGTCGGCGCGGTGTGGCTGGCTGAACAGGACATCCGCGATCGCTTCGGCCGCGACTCCTCGCACACAGTTCATTCCTTGTGTCTGAAGTCTGTGGTTGTCGAAGAGGCGCCCTTGATCCGCTGCGGGACGGCTGGGTTCGTGATCGGGGTCGTCGTCGGCGGCGAAGTGTTCGAGCATCTCGACGAGGTCGTCGGGAGCGTGTTCGGCGACTGCTTCTATAGCTTGGCAGACCGCGCGTCCTCCAGCGGACCCAGCGACATCGCGTACATGCCGGCATAGATCGGTCAGCAGTGCCAGTGGCAGCTCCTTTGCGGCCGCACCAAGAACGTGCGTGAAATATGTGGGATGCACATTCACGCTGAATGTCAGTGCAAGGCGAGCGAAACGTTCTGGTTTGTCCTGTGCCCGGCGGCCAAGTACTCCAGCCAACTCGTGGGCGCCCCCGGACGCAGGACTCCGGGAGTGATCACGCCGGTCGCTGTGGTATTTCTCGATAGCTCTCCGCCACTGCACGTCGGACATCTTCTGAGCCGACTGATCCGAGATCGGCGGCCGCACCCAGTCGGCCCTCACCGCTTGAGGCGGCCCGGGTGTGTCGTTGGGAAACTTCCGTTGCAGCTCAGCAAGGCGGCGGTCACAGGCCGCCGGTCGACGAGCGGAGTCCACGGCTGACAGCAATCCATACTGACTGTAGCCATGTGTGCCTTGAGGTCGTGCCGACAACTCCCAGTCCGGGTAATACTCCAGCAGAGCACCGCACAGCGCGTTCAGGTGCGCATCATCGCACGCCTTGGTCGCTTCCTTGATCAGTTCGTGAGACGCCCAGCGTGCAGAGCCGGCCCAGCCGAGCTTGAGATTGCGCTGGTCAGACAGCAGCCAGTCAATCGCCTCGTTCGCAACTGGTTCTCCGGCCGCGGTGTAGATCCGGCATGCGAGGAACCGCAACGGTTCCAGTTCGCTTGACGTGAGGATCGCGAGACGGGGGCCGTCGGGCGTCTGGTCATGAGCAGTTGCTTGCAAGGCGCTCTCGACACCGGAAAACAGCGCGGAGGTGATCGAATGTGACGAATTCAGGAAGCGGTAGCTCCAGTACGAGTCGGTTAACAAGTCGTCCGGATGCCTCCGGCTGCCGGTTGCCTCCGCGACATCGACGATCACAGGGAGTATCTCGTTCAAGAAGGTTTCGGGCGCGACTTTCGCCAACTCGAGGACCGTGGAACCGCCGCTCGACGACGTGTCGGTCACGAACTCTGAGCCAAACGGGTCCGCCATTCCCTGTTCCCGTGCTCGAGCCTGAGCACGGCGCAGGTAGGCACCGACGACCTGTACAGCCGCGTCCGGTTCTTCCTTCAGCCCGTAGGCGATCGACCAGAAGTCGCTGTTCACGGCAATCGGCCCGCGGACGTCGTCGAGCAGGCCCTTGCCCAGGAGTTCAACGATCAGAGGTGCCAAACCTGACGTTGGTGACCATTGGGCAAGAGTGCGGAGTCTCAGGTTCCACTCGGCCGAGACACCGATGTACGGGCGGACCAGTTCCATGACTCGCGCGGGACGTTCTCGTGACGCTGCCATCAGCTGGTACGCCGCGTCACCGACTGTGCTGGTATCGGCGAGAAGCCATTCCCACCGGCGGCCTCCGTCCACAGCATCGAACCAGGCGGGTAGCGACAACAGACCCCACAACTTGGCCGCACGTCCAGTGTCGGCCAATGCGAGGGGTTGGAGAACAGCCCAGTCGGCCGCGGTCGCGTCCACCAGCTGGCTCAACACGCCGATGACGACATCCTTGAGATGCGAGCGAACTGACTCGCTGGACAGCAGCTCGACGACGACTTCACGGAACCGACGTCGGTCGCTACCGGCCAGGTATTGCAGAACCTGACGGGTCTGTGCTCGCCGGAACAGATGTTGCCCGGAATCAACCAGAAACCGGTGCAGATCTTTGCGCTGCGCCACGAACGCTCGCGCGAACTGAAAGTCGAAGTAGGTTTCGTGGAAGAGACTCAGCCCATCGCTGTCTTCCGAGAGAACACCGGCTGACACCAGCGCCGCGACATGCGATTCCGGCACATCGTCAAGCACCGCGTTCGGCGCCTGGAGCAGTTCGTGGTCGCTCAAGTACTGCACAAGGCGGATGAGAACAGTATTCATCTCGAAGTGATACTTGTCATTGATGACATGTCGGACCTGCTTCGTGAATTGTTCGTACAGATCCACCTGACTGCGATATCGGCGCCGCTTCGACTCCTCGTCCAGACGATCGAAGGTCGCGAAGTGAACAGGAATGCGCAACAGGTCCAGCGTCTCTGGTTGCAGATTCGACGGATCGACTCCGCCAGCTGTCAACGCATCACGCACGGCCCCTGACGTCAGTTCATCGACCGCCATACGTCCTATAAGGTCACTGCTGCGAAGGTGCCGCATCCGTGGGTCGGTGTCCAGGTCGACGGTTCGGACGACGAGGACGACCTTCAGGTGCGGACGCGCCTCTGCTTGCTCCAGCATCTCCATGACAGCGTCGTAGTTGTCGGGCAACCGACCGCTGTACATGCTGACCGCGTCCAGTTGGTCGACGACAAGCAGTTGTGGACATTCACCACCCACGGCGTCGACCACTGTCACCGGTGAGTCGGACATGTCGAACTCAGCACCAAGGGTTCGCGCTGATAGCGAGTCTTGTTGCAAGGTGTCCATCCGGACAAGTCCGCCGACCCAGCCACGCCCGATCAACGTCTCGAGAGCGTCGTAGGCGACGTTGCTTTTCCCCGCACCCGCCCGCCCGTGTACGACTACAACCTGTGGCGCGTCGTCCGTCACCAACAGATTCACCAGTGTTGACGCGCCGGGGTGGTCAGCCATCACTCCAGGCCGCACCGCACGTAACCGGCGGCGTTGCTGGTCGACCCCGCGGACTACGACGTCGCGCTGCTGCGCGACCGACCCCGTGAAGTCCCCCGAGATATCACGACCTACGTCGTCGGCAGTGACGGGTGGCAGGTGCGGCACAACACCCGGAGCAGGCGGCACATGGCGAGGCTGGGCCGTAACCATCCGAAGAAGGTCTTCTATACCGCCCTGAGTCACCGCCTTCACCAGGTAATGGCTCGCCGCGCGGGGCTGTACGAACAATGGAAGCTGATCAACGGAGTCGCCAGGTAACACGACTGGAAGCACCTTTGGCATCCAGGTCTCGTAGTCGTCCAGCAAGAAATCGCGCAACACACGCGCCTCAGCCTGCACATTGCGGTGCAAGTCGGCGGGAGCGCCCCCATCACCTACTTCGCGGTAGCGCGGCGACGCGACCACGAGGACGAAGTCCGCGTCCCGGATCTCACGCAGCGCCCATGAGTACCAGTCTTGGCGTCGATCAGTACGCCACTCATCAAACTCAACAACGATTCCGCAGGTCACCAACAGCCGTGCGAACGCCAGTACGGCAGCCTTGTGCTGCTCACCATCGTGGGCGTAGCTCACGAAGACCTTCGGCCCTACAGCCGGTCGGCCCGCTCGACCACCATCCACCATGACGCGCAGTTCTCCTTACGAGGCTTCCACCGAAGTTTAGAGCGCCACAACGCAGACCCCGAGCAAGCCACGCACAGCTATAACAACGTCGTTTCGGCTTCGTCTGAGGATGACTGCCCGACCGGACACCGTGGGCATGGAACTCAGCAGAAGTACACTCGGCTTACATCCGAGCGGTCGCAGGTAGAGGCGGTAGGCGACGTCGAAGACGCCCCTCCAGAGGCAGGTGTCGCAGGTTCAAATCCTACCGTGGGCACTCTCTGCACAGCCGCTGAACAGCAGAGATGCTGCCAGCGGCTGTTGTCTACTTGGGACAATCAGTCGACGAGCGACTCCAGCGGGACGGTCACGCAGTCACTCAGCCGCCGGATTAGGTGCGCGGCGCGAATCCACCGGGTGCGCGGGTCGCCGTACTCGACCATCACCTGTCCCACCGCGACGGGAACCAGGCCGTTGCGCCGGTACAACGCGCCGTTCACGCCCGCGATCGGATAACGACCGGCTCGAATGGCGACCGCGCCGTTCCGCAGAGCCGGACACAACCGCACCGACAGCCGAACACACGGCACACAGACCGGCGGCTCAGAGACACCCATGCGGTTGGGCCACCCGAGCCAGTCGGCGCGGTGATCCTTGAGCAACCACAACACACCTTCGTCGGTGCGATCCGCCGGAGAGGCACAGACCTGGCACAACAACAGGCGCATGGCGTGCCGTTGCCGCAGGGGATGCACCCGCCCGAAATCGGGCCGACCACACCCCGGCCGCGAAGGCGTGCGCGACCACAGCACACCGTGTTCATCGCGATCGAACACCCGCTCGTCCTCATACGCGATCCCGACACCACGCCGCATCACCACCGTGGAAGACGGGTCCCTCTCCTCCGTCCACGCGGTGACATAGGGCGCGATGACACGACGATCGGCGATAGCGTTAGGCGTCACTGGACCCACCTTCCTGCTCTTGCAACAGGTGGCGTGGTCCGCGGGAGAGCGGATCGATGGTGTCGGCGAGGCGTGTCGCTTCCTGTGCCAGCTCTCGGCAGAAGGCAGCGAGTTCACGGGTGCCCGCTAGAGACGGTTCACTGTGGATGGTCATGTTCACCGGGTCGAGGTAAACGACGAGGACCGGCGCACCACCGGAGCCGCGCGTCATGGCTGCTACCGCGTTCGGGCCAGGCGCACAGGCGACCTGATAGGTCGTGCTGTAGTCGCTCATGCCGCTGACTTTCCGGCGTCATCACCGAGCGACTTCGCCGAACCGCCTCGCGTAGTCGCGGGCGCGTCGACAGCACGCATGCTGGTGGCGCGGACGACCCAGGTGATCCACTTGGCCTGGCCGGAGGTCTCGGCGCGGGGCTGGACTGTCAGGCCCTCCAACAAGACTGGCCGGAACGGGAGGTTGCCGACCGCCGCGGGTGGTACCGGTTGGACGTCGGCCGCGATCTCGACCGCGATGGACTTGTCGCGTTCCTTCTCGGCGGCTGGGTCGGCGATGGTGGCGCGGTAGAGCCGGCGGCCGGTCTGCTCGTCGATCCGCGGCCGGACCGGGCGGTTGCGGGCTTTGTCCTCTTGGGACTGGTACTCGGTGAGCGGCTGGATGTCGCCCATCAGGAACGCGCCCTGCGGGAACATGTCGTCGAACGCGATGTCGAACCGCATGCCGTACGGGACAGCCATGATCAGTCTCCTTCGGTGATGTGGTTGAGGCCGGCCCAGCCGCTCGGGCGGTCGCCGAACGTGCGGGTGCGGTTCTGCGCGTCGCACCAATCGGCGAACTCGCCAGCGGCGGCGGCCAGGGATCGGGCGAAACGAGCGCTGTCAGACAGGCCGCCGATACGGGCGGGTACCTGGATGGTCATGCCGACTTCGTCGTTACCCGCGATGAGCTGACGGACACCGGGCAGAGGTTCGATGACCTCCGCGCCGTATCCCGCCGTGGGTTGGATGACTACGTGCACACTCATGCGCCTTCCGCCGTCCTCGGGGCACCCGGTCGGGTGCGGTGATCCAAGGAAACCGTCGGAATGGGCAAACGACCCGGACAAACTGTCCGGGTGCCTTAGCTCAGGGGCGTTGAGCTGCGGAAACGATGGCGTCGATGATCGCGGTCCAGGGCAGTTCCTTGCCCGGGGCGGAGCGTGGTTCGTGCAGCGGCCACACGTCCTCGCCCATGATCAGGTAGACGCCGGCGCGTTGGAGCGCGTCGATGTGGCTGGCCCAGGACGGTTGGCGTGCGTGAGCGGCGTTGATGCGCGGGAACACCACGATGGGGATCGTGCCGAGCCCGATCGCCTCACACACGTGGGTGAGTGCCTGGTTGTCGGCCAGGCCGAGCGCGAGCTTGCCGACCGTGTTCGAGGTGGCCGGCACGACCGCGTAGCAGTCGACCTTCGGGTGCGGGCTCTCCTCGCCGGGCAACCGCGGCTTGGACCGCACGGGATAGCCGGTGACCTGCGCGATCTTGTCACTCTCGCCCGTGGCGTCGAGCCACGTCGCGGCGTTCGGGGTGAGGGTGACGGCGACCTGCCAGCCACGTTCCTGCATGGGCTCGATGAACTTGGGCAGGACGTCTTCGAGGCCGCCAGCAGCGCAGCCGATCAGACCGAGGACGGGCATCAGCTCTCGCTCACCGCGCGGCAGCGTTCGGCCAGCGCCAGGAGCAGGGAGGATTTCTTGCCGGCGGTGACCGGCGCCCGCCGATACAGGGACCGCACGACCTCACGGGCGATGGCGCAATGCCTGACGAGCTGGGGCGACTTCTCCTCGGCCGTCAGGAGGACCTGTACGGCGTCCTGATCCTTGGCGACGAGGCTGAGTGCGCGGGCGTAGTCGATCAGGTGCATGACCTGCCGCTCGACCGGCATCGCGGCGGTGTCGATCTCCTCGGAGCGTTCAACCACGAACGGGACGTCGCCGAGGTCAAGACCGGCGGAAATCCGGTGCAGGGCGACGTTGGTCGGACCGAACCCGGTCTGCCAGTGGTTCGCGTCCTCGCCGAGTGCTTCGGCGGCGGTCTCGGCCTTGTCGAGCAGCTCGTTCGCGATGCTCCGGTCCTGGTGCCGAGCAGCAGCGGTCGCGGAGCGGAGGTGCAGCATGCCGTAGAGGCTGAGCGCGGCGGCGTCGCCCGCGTTCATGCGGGGCGTGAGCCACTTGGCGGCAGCGTCACCGAGCTGCAAGGCGTCATCGAACCGGCCGACCGCGAGCAGGGCATGAGTGCCGGAACGAGCGGCGGAGGCCAGGACCAGCGGATCATCGGCCGTGTCGGCGGCTTGCATGGCGCGTTCAGCGGCGATCCAGGCAAGATCGGACTCACCGACCTTGCTCAACGTGGTCGCGGCCAGATGATGGATGCGGGCGGACACGGCGGCGCACTGGCGCTTGTAGGAGCCGTCCCCGCCGGCCGACTCCATCTGCTGAGCGGTCTTGATCAGCCGGGGGAGCGCGGCAACGACCTTGCCGATCCGGCCGCCCTGGTAGTCCGACCAGGCATCTTCGGTCCACTGGGCGACGGGCTTGGGGTCGACGTACTCGGGCTCGAACCCACCACCGAACAGCGTCTTCGACAGCCGCTGGGGAGCCATAAGCGCGTCACGGACAGCCGGGACGTCATCATTCTTCTGGTCGTCCTCCAGGAGCACCGGCTCACCAAGGAGATCACCGAGCGTGACCCGAAGCGCCTTGGCGACCTCGACAAGCACATCGAGCCGGCGAATGTCCCGCTCACCACGCTCGATCTTGCTCAACCAGTCCTCAGACCGCCCCACCAGGCCGGCGAGCGTGGCCTGAGCAAGCCCCCGCCGACGCCGGTAGAACGCAACACGCTCCCCGACCGTCAACGGATCACCAGCACCACGCACACTCCGAGGCTAGCAGCGTCATGCCTCTGGGTTCTGGTTCAGCCGACCATCAATGAAGTCTGCAAAGTCGCCGAGCCTGTGTCGGCGCGCCAACATTACCTGGAGAATCTCTTGGGTAGGATTCTGCTTACGCAGCCATAGGAACAGACAGAAGCCATTCGATAGGAGCACGTGATGTCACGCCCGCGAGCATTCATTAGCTTCCAGATGGAAGACCAATGGGCAAGAGGATTTCTTATTCAGCACGCTACGCAGCAAAACAATCAGATTGAATTCTACGACTACTCGGTAAAGGAGCCCTGGGATACGGCCTGGAAAACTAACTGCAGGCAGCGGATAGCAGCGACAAAGGGTACAATCGTTCTAATTGGAGAGACGACTTACCAGTCGGAAGCAGTAACATGGGAGATTCAAGAAACCATTCGACAAGGCCATTTTATGTTTGGTGTCAAAATCTATCGCGACCGTGCCTGTCCGGTGTCGCAGGCCTTGAACGGCTACCCTACAATCAACTGGGATTTCGATGCAATCGTCCAAGAACTTGAGCGCTGGCAGTGAGTCGTCCAGTTGTTATATTGATCAAATCGCGAGAGAGATCCGAGCGCTAGTGCCCCACGGATCATTGCCGGACGAAGCAACTGACGGCCTCTTTAGGATGTACGCTGTATTATTGCTGGCGAAAGGCGAAAATGTGCTCGCTAGCGATATTCATAATGCGTGGGTAGCGTGGATGGTCAACAGCGATCCCGAGCACGACTCACTCGTCCCTTTTGAGTTTTTGAGCGCCGAAGTTCAAAAGCAGGACGAGCCGTATGTGGAAGCAATTAAAGCCACTTGGCGTAAGCTAAACCGCAAGATTGATGCGTCCTACCAGAACGAGAATTGAAACTACCAGAATAATCAGATAAACCATAAGGATTGCCAGAGGTACACGTGCTTCATTATCGGTAAAACTGCGGTAGACGCGCTTGTCCCGGCCTTCTGCGAGAGCGATCCACTCGGCATCGTATAGAGGAGCTGCCAGGTGCTGCTCCATGGCGTTTATCACCATAAATTTACCTGCGTTGAGCTGACCAAACGATAGAAGTAGTTGACGCCAGATAAGGCTGAATATGATGCCAATCGAAGACAGAATCACGAGGGCCATTGCAATCCGATTTCCTGGAACGCCGTCCTTAGAAATCAAGGCGACGGCGCTAAGAAGGAATCCGTTCGCGGTAACAAAGAATGTGTTGACATTCTGACGTCTGGCAACCAGAGACTCAGAACTTTGAACCATGATCTTGTACAGGTCGACGTACTCTTCCCGCTTTTCCTCATCTAGGATTACTAGAGCCTGGACTGCAGCCCGGCGATATTTCGCAGAGGCCGCAGCGGCTTTTTGCCGAGCCACCTTGCGAAAGATCATCCTACTATTCCTCTTCTCGACGACAACTCTCTCGCAGCATTCTACTGATGAACCAGGCTCTATAGGATATAGACGCGCCGCCGGCGGCGGCGCGCTGTGCCCGTCGCGTTGGGGACGTGGCCTGCATCCATCGCGGCACGGCCGGCTGCCGCTCCGAACACGCCGGCCGGCCTGCGCGGCTCAGCTCACGGTCCGCGATGATGGGAGCGCCGCCACCGGCGGCCCGTCTGATCATCGAGGCTCTCTCGACACGTGCTCAAGACGTCCGCGGTTCGTCCTGGTCGTTGACCAGCTCGTCGAGCTCCGACACACGCAGGCTCTCAGCGGTGTACACGCGCAGGAACTCCGGATCCTTCAGGTCCTCGGCGAGGTCGTCCCAGTACCTGCTCCTGGTGGTCGACAACGCAGCCTCCTTCGTCTTACGGTCCCCACGAGACGGACGATGCTACGTGCGCCCGCGCCTCTGCGCCGTCTGATGCGCAGGGGCTCCCTCGAGCCGTGATCGTCTAACACCTGTACGAGGAAGCCGGAGCGGTGCAGGCAGCCGGGTGACCTGCGGAACGCTGTCTGCGCACAATGCGTGTACGAGCAGCCGCCGATAGCCGACGCTCGCGAGGCAAGCGCGCAGGTCAGAGCCACAATCGGGACGGGCGTCGGCTAACCCTCCCCGAGGCAGGTGTCGCAGGTTAAATCCTGCCGTCGGCGCCCTCTGAACAGCCGTGATCTCTCGTCTGGTGCAGCGCGGTGAGGCGTCGCAGCTCGGCGACCACGCGATCGAACTCAGCAGCCGACTGGATGTCGGGCATCCGCCAGGGCCGGTGTGCGTCGCGCATTGCTCCGTACAGGGGTAGCTCTACGGTCTGGCCGTCGGTGAGGTCGAAGCACACCTGGCGGGCCGTCACGATCAGTATCGGTTGGGGGACCGTGCGGATGATCTTCTGGGAGCGGACCGACAGCACCGCGGACCAGTCGAACGCGAGGGTTCTCAGCGGCGTCCGGATCCGCACCCCTTTGTCGCTGACGTACGCCCCCACCAGCAGCAGTCGACAGGCGAAGGCGATGAACGCGCCCGCAGCCAGCAGTTCGATCACCAGCCAGATGCCTGTGGTCGTTCCGCTCCAGCCCCGCGACAGGATGACGATGGCGCCCCCTGCCGTGACCAGAATGCCGAACGCAAGCATCACCGCACCTATGACCGCCAGCGCTGCCGAAGTCCCCACACGTCGCCACCCCATGGACGCAGTCTAGCCAGCCGGTGTCCCGTGGGCGCCCTTGATCTGGTACGACGTCACCGATCCTGCAAGGCGTTCCGCGATGAGTTTCGGGCCTGTCGATGGTCATACTCCGCAACAGTGGGCTCGAACCGGCAGAGGAGCTGACCATGGTCATTGTCGCGGGGCATCTTGTTCTTGATCCGTCTCAGCGGGAGTCCTATCTCGCGGACTGTGTGGACGTTGTCGAACAGGCTCGCCGCGCACCCGGCTGTCTCGACTTCGCCATCACCGCGGATCTGGTGGAGGCCGGTCGCATCGTCATCTTTGAGCGTTGGGAGTCGCGGGCGGCTGTGGAGGCGTTCCGGGGCAGTGGGCCCAGTGACGCGCAGAGCGCGGCGGTGCTCGGTGCCTCGGTGGCCGAGTACGACATCGCGGACGTGCGTTCGCTGACCTGAACAGGAGCGCGGGCAGGAGGCAGCCGGGCATGATGCGGCCGGCCGACAAGCGAGCCAGGCGCAGAACGGCCAGTCCCCACGACGCCACCTGTTAGCAAGTTGTTAGAGCCGGCGGCGAGGCTGGCGGCATGAGGAAACTGCTGATCACCGCAGCGGCAATCGCGGCGCTGGCTGTCCCGGTCACCGCCGGGACAGCGAGTGCGGCGCCCGTGCCCGCCGCCTGCGGTCTGAACTACACCCTGTACTCCGCTTACTACAACCACTGCGGTTCGACGACGGTGGCCATCTGGGTCACCACCCGCGGTGAGGACTGGGGCGCCTGCGTGCGGCCCGGCCAGACCTACCTCGGTCCCGAGAACTGGGTCCAGAACGCCTGGTACACCGGCGGCGCCGGTTGCGTTCCGACTGACCTCTGAGGACATGGACGGGTGGCCTCCATCAGTTCCATGATGGCGGCCACCCGTCCATTTCAGCGCCGACAACAGAACCTTGACTTTCAGCGCCGGCCGCCGGACTCCCAGTTGTGGACCTCGGTTGCCACCGGGGAAGTCCCACATCGTCCGGCCCAAGGCGTTGGGCCAGCGGCGCAACAGCACATCCCGGTACGCGCCGGCCCGGTAGCAGGGCTCGTCGAACGCGGACGCACGGGCGGTTCGGACCACATCATGTTCCTTCGCGCCGACGGGTCCGGCACCTCGTAGGTTGGGCCCGCGCAGTCGCTCATGCCGGGATCGTCTCCGTTCAGGTACGTCAGAGTCACAGTCACTCTCATTTCCCGAACTCGGAGTGACCGCTGGCTCATGTCCTCGGGAACCGACTCAAGCATGGTTAGTGAATCGGTCGAGAAGGGATGACGATGCGGCGGATCGTGAGCGGCGAACGACGTGACCATGCCGGCCCGAGTCAGGACCGCTACATGTCGGGGGTGGGGCATGTAGCGGATTCGCGGCACATTCGTGGCGGCAGAGCAGACACTGCGGGCATGGACGCTCGCAGCGACGATGCCCGCGCCGCCATCTGTGTGGTGGGTCTCGGGCCCCGTGGGCTGTCGGTCGTGGAGCGGGTCTGCGCCAACGCGGTGGCCACCGGCCGCCCGGTGACGCTGCACGTGGTGGACCCCTACCTCGGCGAGGGCGGCCGAGTATGGCGGACCGAGCAGTCGAACGTGCTGCTCATGAACACCGTCGCCTCCCAGGTCACCATGTTCACCGACGCCACCGTGGCCTGCGACGGGCCGGTGCGCACCGGCCCGTCGCTCTACGAGTGGTCCACGCTCCTCCTGCCCACCGAGCCGGTCGGCGCCTACCCGGAGTGGGTTCACGACGAGGCGACCGGCCTCGGGCCGGACAGCTATCCGACGCGTGCCTTCTACGGCCACTACCTGCGGTGGGTGTTCGAGCGGCTGATCGCGTTCGCCGACGGCACCGTCACGGTCGTGACGCACGGCGCGAACGCGGAGGCCCTCGTCGACGAGCCGGACGGCACGCAGACGGTGACGCTCTCCACCGGCGACCGGCTCTCCGGGCTCGACTCGGTGGTGCTCGCACTCGGCCACCTCGACATGCCGCCTACCGACGCGGAGCTGGCGCTCGGCGAGCTCGCCGACGCCAACGGCCTCGTCTACATCCCGCCGGGCAACCCGGGGGAAGCCGACCTCAACGCTATCGCGCCTGGTCAGGTGGTCGCGCTGCGCGGGCTGGGACTCAACTTCTTCGACCATCTCGCATTACTGACCGTCGGCCGGGGCGGCGCCTTCGTCCGGAACGGGGACGCGCTCACATACCGGCCGTCCGGTAGGGAGCCGATGCTGGTCGCCGGCTCGCGGCGCGGCGTGCCCTACCACGCGCGCGGCGGCAACCAGAAGGGCGTGAGCGGCCGGCACCTCCCTCTGTTCCTCACGCCGGAGGCCATCAAGGAGCTGCGCGGCCGCGGCGCCACCAACTTCACCCAGGACGTGTGGCCGCTCGTCGACCTCGAGGTGCGGTCGGTCTACTACCGGGCGTTGGTGGCGCGCGCCGGCGGTGACCAGGACGCGTTCACCGAGGCCTTCCGGTCCGCCCCCGACGACGTGGACCTGTTGCGCCGCTTCGGTATCGACGCGTTGCCGGACTGGGACTGGGACCGCATCGCCCGCCCGTACGGCGAACGCGCGTTCGCCACCGACGACGAGTACCGGGCCTGGCTGCTCGAACACCTCGGCCAGGACCTCCACGAGGCCCGCCTCGGCAACGTGCACGGCCCGCTGAAGGCCGCGCTCGACGTCATGCGCGACATCCGCAACGAGATCCGGCTGGTGGTGGACCACGGCGGCCTCGTCGGCGGCTCCTACCGCGACCAGCTGCAGTCCTGGTATACCCCGCTGAACGCGTACGTCTCCATCGGTCCGCCCGCACACCGGATCGCGGAGATGATCGCGCTCATCGAGGCCGGCCTGCTGCGCGTGTGCGGACCTGGGATGACCGTCACGGCGTCACCGGCGGGCTTCGCCGTCAGCTCCGCGATCCCCGGTCCCCCGGTCACCGCCACCGCGCTCGTGGACGCGCGGCTGCCGGTGGTGGACATCCGCACCACCACCGACCCGCTGGTCCGCGGACTGCTGGCCGACGGCGCCTGCCGCACCTACCGCATCCCGGACGTGGTGGCGGGCGACTACGTCTCCGGCGGCCTCGCGGTCACCCCCAAGCCGTACCGGCTGATCGACGCCGACGGCCGTCCGCACCCCCGCCGGTTCGCGTTCGGCGTGCCGACCGAGCCGGTGCACTGGGGCACGGCGGCGGGTATCCGTCCCGGCGTGGACTCTGTGATCCTGGGGGACGCCGACGCGATCGCGCGTGCCTGCCTGGCCGCCGACCAGGCGGACCAGGTCGTGGAAAGCGCCGAGGCCGCGGCATAGCTCGAGAGGATCGACGGATGAACAGCTCCGATGGCGGGCTGCTGAGCCTGGTGTGGCCGGGCACCGGGATGGACACCCTGCTCACCGACGACGCGTGGGTCGGCGCGATGCTGGCCGTCGAGGTCGCGCTGGCGCGGGCGCAGGCCGACCTCGGCGTGATCCCGGCGAGCGCGGTCGGGCCGATCACCGAGGCCGTGCGGTCCGCGCGGATCGACGCGGGCGACCTCGCGCTGCGGGCCCGCGGCTCGGCGAACCCGGTGGTGGAGCTGGTTCGCGAGCTCACCGCCGCGGTTCGGGAGGTCGACCCGGCCGCCGCCGAGTACGTCCACCGCGGCAGCACCAGCCAGGACATCCTCGACTCGGGCGCCATGCTGCTCGCGAACCGCGCCCTGCTGGCCACCGACGCCGACCTGACCAGGGTCGCCGCCGCGCTGGCCGCGCTCGCCGACGAGCACCGGCACACGCCGATGGCCGCCCGCACCCTCACCCAGCACGCGGTGCCGACCACGTTCGGGCTGAAGGCCGCGGGCTGGCTGACATTGGTCCTCGACGCGAGCGACCGGGTGCGGCAGGTGCGGTCGTCGCTCCCGGTCCAGCTCGGCGGCGCGGCCGGCACGCTGGCCGCCTACGTCGAGTACGCGCGGGCCGCCGGTGTCGAGCCCGCCGGGCATGCCGCCGCGCTGACCACCCGGGTCGCGGCCGAGCTGGACCTGCGTGCGCCGGCCGCGCCGTGGCACACCCAGCGCACGCCGCTCGCCGATCTCGGCTGGGTGGTCGTGGTCGTCACCGGCGCGCTCGGCAAGCTCGCCGCCGACGTGCTCGGCGCCACCCGCACCGAGGTCGGCGAGGTCGCGGAGCCGGCGGGCGAGGGCAGTGGCGTCTCCTCCGCCATGCCGCAGAAGCGGAACCCGGTGCTGGCGACACTGCTGATGTCGGCCGCGCGGCAGGCGCCCGGGTACGCGGCGATGCTCGGGCAAGCCATGGTGGCCGAGGACGAACGCTCCCCCGGCGGCTGGCAGTCGGAGTGGCAGCCGCTGCGCGAGGGGCTGCGGCTGGCCGGCGGCGCGGCACGCACCGCGGCCGAGCTCGTCGAGGGGCTGCGGGTGTTCCCCGACCGGCTCCGCGACAACCTCGCGGCCGGCGGCGGCACGATCGTCGCGGAGCGGCTCAACGTGGTGCTCGCCCCCGTGCTCGGCAAGGCCGCGGCGAAGTCGCTGCTCGCGAGCATCGCGCACCGCGCGGCGGCCGGCGAGGGGTCGTTCGACGAGCTGTTGCTCGCCACGCCGGACCTGAAGGACGCGTTCGGCGACGGGCTGCCCGAGCTGCTCGACCCGGTCAACTACCTCGGCGCGGCCGACGAGCTCGTCGAACAGGTGCTGGCGCGGTGGAAATCGAGGTGAGCCGGTTTCCGGCGCGCGGGTTCTGGTTACCCTGTCCCGCAACGGTTCGGAGGGCGGTGGTGACGGGTGGAGCTCGACGGCGAGCTCACGCGGCGGGCCGCCCGCGGCGAGCAGAACGCGGCGGCTGAGCTGTTGGCGCTGGTCCGCCCTGGTGTGGTGCGGTACTGCTGGGCGCATCTCGGCTCGCTCGGCCGCGGTCACGCGTCACCGGACGACGTGGCGCAGGAGGTGTGCCTCGCGGTGTTCGAGGCGCTGCCGAGATATCGGGACCGGGGGCTGCCGTTCGCCGGGTTCGTCTATCGGATCGCCGCGAACAAGGTCGCCGACGCGTATCGGGCGGCGAGCGCCGCGGTGACCGTCCGGCCCATCGAGACGGTGCCGGAACCGGTCGACGACCACTGGGATCCCGAACGCCGCGCGTTGACCGCCGACCTGTCCCGCCGGGTGATGGAGCTGTTGGCCGACCTGCCGGACACCCATCGCGAGATCGTCGTGCTGCGGGTGGCCGCCGGCCTGTCCGCGGAGGAGGTCGGCGCGGTGCTCGGCATGACCGCGGCGGCGGTGCGGATGGCGCAGTCACGTGCGCTCGCGCGGCTGCGGGAACAGGCACGCGCGCAGGAGGTGGTCGCATGACACTCCGCATCTCCGACGACGACCACGGCCGGCCGGTGGACCTCACGACGCTGGCCGAGGACGACCGGCTGCTCGACCAGCTCGGCCGCGGCGAGCGTCCCGACGGGTGCGACGACGTCGACGCGCTGCTGTCGGACTGGCGGGCAAGGATGCCGGCGCCCGACCCGGCCGACGACCGGCTGCTCGCGGCCAGTGTCGCCGCGATCAGACGGCCGGTGACGCGGTGGTCGCGCCGGTCGGTCGTCGTGGCGACCACGGCGTTGGTCGCGTTCGGCGGTCTGACGGCGGCGGCCGAGCACGCCGGACCCGACAGTCCGCTCTGGCCCATCACCCAGCTCGTGTACGGCGACCTCGCCGACTCGCGGACCTCGGCGCGAGACGCGGGCGACACGGTCGCCGATGCCCGCATCGCGATCGACAGCGGTGCGTACGACCGCGCCAGCCGGCTGCTCGACCACGCGGCGACGCTCACCGACCGGGTCGACGAGCCCGGGGTGGCGGACGAGCTGCGCACCAGGATCGCGACCCTGCGCGGCCTCATCCCGACGGTCACCGACCCACTGCCGGCGACCCCACCGGTGCCCGCGGTACCTGGCACACCGAGCGCCACGCTGCCCCCGACCCCGACGACGAACCCGCCGCCATCCGCGTCGGACCCCGTCGACGTGCCGGACCTCCCCACCACACCGCCGGCGCTCCTCCCGCCCCTACCGATCGACCTGCCGGACCTCCCCGGCCTACTCGGCTAGCCCGTTCGGTGGGGCGTTCGCTGCACCGGTCGCCGCAACTCCGGGCTGCCGCGCGATTTCTTTCGGTTACCGCGTTGCATCGCGGCCCCGGCACCGATCCACAGGAGATCAAGTCGCGAAGGGAGCGCCGCATGCCGGCACGGGAGACCGACGCGTGGCGCGCGCCCGCGACGGGTCAGGCCGCCTGGTGGCGGCGCGGAGCTCGGCGACGTCCCCAACCCCCCGGACGTTGTCGCGAACCGTGGTGTCCCTCCCGTGCAACGAAAGAACCGCCGCGGGAGGGACACCACGGGATGACCCGGCGGTGGCGGACGTTCCTCACCGCCAGCCGGGGACCGGCCATCGCCCGGCACGCACGCAATGTCGAGGCCCTTGTCGAACGCTCCCGTCAGGCGGCGTAGCCCCGCGGCGGCCAGAGCTGCTCCGGCGCGTGACGGAACGCACGTTGGTCAGGGAACGTCTGTGTGCCTCCGGCCGTTGTACCCATTGGTCGCTGCCTGAGCCGTAACGAGTCGGCCCTTCCCGGCGGTGTCTTCCCCCAGGGATGCCGCTGACGTGGACCGACTCGCGGCGCCGGCGACCAGAACGCCGGCCGGACGGGTCCCCCAGCCTCCGGCCGGCGCCTTACTTCTTCCCTGCCGGTTATGGTGTGCACCGTTGTCAGGGGGAGCCAATGGTCCGTGCGCTTGTCGTCGATCCGTCCGCACCTGTCGGGGTGCGCCTCGCGGACGTGCCGGAACCCGTGCCGGCGCCGGGGCAGCTACTGCTCGACGCGCGGCACGTCTCGCTCAACCTCGGGGATCTCAACGACGCCAGGTCGGGCCGGGTGCCGCCGGGCGCGGTGCTCGGGTCGGACGTCGCGGGCGTGGTGGTGCGCACGACCGACGGTGGACCACCGATCGGCACGCGGGTCGTCGGACTGGCGGCCGGCGCGTTCGCCGAACGGGTCGTGGTTGACGAAACTGCCGTCGCGCCGGTGCCGGACCACGTCGACCTCGCCGCCGCGGCGGCGTTGCCCGTCGCCGGGCTGGCGGCGCTGCAGTCGCTGCGTGCGGCCGAAGTCGGGCCGGGCAAACGAGTACTCGTCACCGGGGCCGCCGGCGGGGTCGGTCGGTTCGCGGTCCAGCTTGCCGGGCACGCGGGCGCCACGGTGCTCGCCTCCGTCGGCTCCCCCGCGCGCGGCGCCGGGCTCGACGCCGAGGTGATCGTCGGCCTCGACGGGCTGACCGAGCCCGTCGACATCGTGATCGACAACGTCGGCGGACCCCAGCTTGTCGCGGCGTGGGCGCTGCTCGCGCCGGGCGGCGTCGTCCAGAGCATCGGCTGGAGCTCCGGCGAGCCCGCGGTGTTCCCGCCGTACGCCACCGTCGGCCCCGCCAAGTCGCTCACGTCGTTCCTGATCGACACCGCGACGGCCGGCGCCGATCTCGGCGAGCTGCTGGCACGCCTGGCGGACGGCACACTCACCGTCGACCTCGGCTGGCAGGGCGACCTCGCGGACGTCGCGGAAGCCGCGGCCGCGCTGCGTGGCCGCCGCATCGCCGGCAAGGCCGTCCTGCGAGTCACCGGCTGACCGCGAGTCGCCCGTTCAGAACCCGCGAGTCGCCCGTTCAGAACCCGCGAGTTGCACGTTCGCGACCGGTGAGTTGAACATTCGCGTCTAGCGGCGATAGAGCCGACCGGTCAACTCGCCGGTCCTGAAACAGCGACTCGCGGGGTCTGAGTGTTGAACTCGCCGGTCGTGAGTGTTGAACTCGCCGGTCGTGAGTGTTGGACTCGCGGGTCGTGAGTGTTGGACTCGCCGGTCGTGAGTGTTGAACTCGCGGGTTACTCGGGGTCGTAGGCCAGGTTCGGGCGTAGCCAGCGCTCCACCTCGGCCATGTCGAGACCGCGCCGCGTGGCGTAGTCCTCGACCTGGTCGCGGCCGATGCGGCCGACCGTGAAGTACTTCGCCCCGGGGTGTTGGAAGATCAAACCGCTCACCGCGGCCGCCGGGGTCATCGCGTAGCTCGTGGTCAGCTCGATGTCCAGCTTCGCCGCCTCGAGCAGCTCGAACAGCAGCTTCTTCTCGCTGTGGTCGGGGCTCGCCGGGTAGCCGAGCGCGGGCCGGATGCCGCGGAACCGCTCCGCGTGCAGGTCGGCCAGCTCCGGCTCCACGTCCGGCTCGAACCATGCCCGCCGCGCCGCGAGGTGGATGTACTCCGCGAACGCCTCCGCCAGCCGGTCGGCCAGCGCCTTCACCATGATCGCCCGGTAGTCGTCGTTGTCTTCCTCGTACTTGCCGGCCAGCACCTGCGCGCCGTGGATGCCCACCGCGAACCCGCCGAGGTGGTCCCCGGCCGGCGCCACGTAGTCCGCGAGCGACCGGTTCGGCCGGCCCGTCGGCTTCTGCGTCTGCTGGCGCAGCATGGGTAAACGGTCCCCCGACTCCAGCACGATGTCGTCGCCGTCGGAGTGCGCCGGCCAGAAGGCGTACGCGCCCTTTGCGGTGAGCAGATCCTTCTCGATGATCTCGTCGAGCAGCGTGTTGGCGTCGTCGAAGAGCTCCCGCGCGACCGGCTGGTCGAGGATCGCCGGGTACTTGCCCTTCAGCTCCCACGCGAGGAACAGGAACTGCCAGTCGATCATCTCGCGCAGCTCGACCAGCGTCGGCTCGACGACCCGGACGCCGGTGAACTCCGGCGTCGGCAGGTCGTCGAACGGCACGACCTCACGGTTGGCGCGTGCCTCGTCGACGGTCAGCAGCGGCTGGCGCCGCTTGTTCTCGTGCTGCTCGCGAAGGACCGCCTGCTCCTCGCTGTTGCGCTTGGCCAGCGCCTCGGCGCGCGTCTCGTCAAGCAGGTCGGACACCACACCGACGACCCGGGACGCGTCGAGCACGTACACCGTCGGGTTTTCGTACGCCGGCGCGATCCGCACCGCCGTGTGCTGGCGGGACGTGGTCGCGCCGCCGATCAACAGCGGCAGCTTCAGCCCGCGCCGCTCCATCTCCGCGGCGACGGACGCCATCTCGTCGAGCGACGGGGTGATCAGCCCGGAGAGGCCGACCACGTCGGCGCTCTCGGCGACCGCGGTGTCGAGGATCTTCGCGGCCGGCACCATCACACCGAGGTCGATCACCTCGTAGTTGTTGCAGCCCAGCACGACGCCGACGATGTTCTTGCCGATGTCGTGCACGTCGCCCTTCACCGTCGCCAGCACGACCTTGCCCTGCCCGCGCCCGGTGTCGACCTTGCCCTCGAGGCGCAGCTTCTCCTTCTCGGCCTCCATGTACGGCTCGAGGTAGGCGACCGAGCGCTTCATCACGCGGGCGCTCTTGACCACCTGCGGCAGGAACATCTTCCCGGCGCCGAACAGGTCGCCGACGATCTTCATGCCGTCCATCAGCGGGCCCTCGATGACCTCGAGCGGCCTCGGGAACTGCTGCCGAGCCTCCTCGGTGTCCTCGATGATGAAGTCCACGATGCCGTGCACCAGCGCGTGCGAGAGCCGCTCGTTGACCGGCGCCTCGCGCCACGACAGGTCGACGACCCGCTTGGTGCCCGACCCCTTCACGTTCTCCGCGAAGGTGACGAGCCGGTCGGTCGCGTCCTCGCGCCGGTCGAACAGCACGTCCTCGACGAGCTCGAGCAGGTCCTCGGGGATGTCCGCGTACACCGCGAGCTGGCCGGCGTTGACGATGCCCATGTCGAGCCCAACCTGCACCGCGTGGAACAGGAACGCCGAGTGCATGGCCTCACGCACGACGTCGTTGCCGCGGAAGGAGAACGACAGGTTCGAGATGCCGCCGGAGATGTGCACGCCGGGACAGCGTTCCTTGATCCGCGGCAGCGCGTCGAGGAACGCCTTCGCGTAGCCGTTGTGCTCGCTCATGCCGGTGGCGATCGCGAGCACGTTCGGGTCGAAGATGATGTCGTCGGCCGGGAAGCCGATCTCCTTGGTCAGCAGGTCATAGGCACGGCCGCAGATCGAGACCTTGCGGTCGCTGGAGTCGGCCTGACCCTGCTCGTCGAACGCCATGACCACGACGCCCGCGCCGTAGTCGCGGATCGTGCGAGCCTGGTTCAGGAAGGCCTCCTCGCCCTCCTTGAGGGAGATCGAGTTGACGACTCCCTTGCCCTGCACGCACTTCAGGCCCGCCACGAGGACAGTCCACTTGGAACTGTCCACCATGATCGGGAGACGGGCGACCTCCGGCTCGGTCGCGACCAGGTTCAGGAACGTGGTCATCGCCTCCTCGCTGTCGAGGAGGTCGGCGTCCATGTTGACGTCCAACAGGTTCGCGCCGCCGCGCACCTGGTCGAGCGCGACGGCGACCGCCGCCTGGTGGTCGTCGCCCTCGATGAGACGGCGGAACTTCGCGGAACCGGTGACGTTGGTGCGCTCGCCGATCAGCACGAACCCGGTGTCGGCGCCGATCTTGAACGGCTCCAGCCCGCTGAACCGGGTGAGCACCTCGGGGCTCGCCACCTCGCGCGGCGGCAGACCCTTGGCCGCCTCCGCGATCTTCGCGATGTGCGCCGGCGTGGTGCCGCAGCAGCCGCCGACGATGTTGACCATGCCGGCGTTCGCGAAGTCGCCGAGCAGGCCGCCGGTCTCCTCCGGGGTCTGGTCGTAGCCGCCGAACGCGTTGGGCAGACCGGCGTTCGGGTGGCAGGCGGTGTAGGTGTTCGCGAGCCGGGCGAGGTCGGCGACGTGGGGGCGCATCTCCTCGGCGCCGAGCGAGCAGTTCACGCCGACGACCAGCGGGTTCGCGTGCTCGACGGAGTTCCAGAACGCCTCGACCGTCTGGCCGGACAGCGTGCGGCCGGACAGGTCGACGATCGTGACCGAGATCCACAGCGGCAGGTCGGGGGCGACCTCGCGGGCCGCGGCGATGGCGGCCTTGCAGTTGAGGGTGTCGAAGATCGTCTCGATGAGCAGCAGGTCGACGCCGCCCTCGGCGAGTGCCGCGATCTGCTCCGCGTAGGACGCCTTGACCTGGTCGAACGTCACCGCGCGGTACGCCGGGTCCTCGACGCGCGGGGACAGCGACAGCGTGACGTTGAGCGGACCGATGGAGCCCGCGACGAACTTGTTGTCGAACTCGTCGGCCGCCTGGCGGGCCAGCCGCGCGCCCTCGACGTTCATCTCGCGCACCAGCCCCTGCAGGCCGTAGTCGGCCTGCCCGATGGAGGTGGCGGTGAACGTGTTGGTGGTGGTGATGTCCGCGCCGGCCTCGAGGTACTGGCGGTGCACGTCGAGAATGACGTCCGGCCGCGTGAGGTTCAGCAGGTCCGGGTCGCCGGTGACGTCGTGCGTGTGGTCACCGAACCGGTCGCCGCGATAGTCCTCAGGCGTGAGAGAGGCGTTCTGGAGCATGGTGCCCCACGCGCCGTCCAGCACCGCGATGCGCTGGTCGAACAGCTCGCGTAGGGCCTTGTCCTTGCTCATGACTCCCCCTCGCAGGCTCCGTGGAGCCGCTCGCGGTCGCCCTGTGACCTTGATTCACTCGCAAGCTCGCGCATGAGACCTCCCGGGCTAGTGGGAGGCGCCCTTCCAGAGATCAACCAGGCTGAGCGTGGCGGACCCCCGTCCGTTGCAGCGCCTCTCAGCCCAGGATGACTTTACCGAGTCAGGTCCGCCATCGCGAAGATGCTCAGATATCGAGATGGTTACCTGTCCCACTAGCCATGCCCGAGCCGACGCGCGACCGATCAGTCAGCGCGCCACAAGAATTGTTTGTCGGCAGTGGGCCCCGCCAGCACATATGTGATGTCGTCGACCCGTGCGACGGCCGTGACCACGCCGGTGGGGCCGCTGGTGTCGCGAATGTCGGTACCCAGAGTAGCGACCCGGACAATTCCCCGATCGGAGTACACGAGGGTGTCCCCGATGGGCGCGGCCGGACGATCGGTGTCGCCGACGCGCACGTCCGGCAGCCCGGTCACCCGCGTCCACTCCCCGCCCCGCTGCCGCCAGACGGCGAGCCTGCCGTCGACACGGCCGGTGACGGCGCAGTCCGGCGTGCAGCTCACGGCGATGGCGGTGGCCGACTTCCCGGCGTCGGGCAGCGTCGCCACGGTCGCCGTGCCGCCGCGCAGCGTCCACACGATCGGCTGTTGGTGGGCGTCGGCCAGCTCCCAGCCCGCGATGAGGACGTCGTCGCCGTTCGTGGTGGCGGCCATCGGGAACTTGAGTTCCTCCGGCGTGCTCTCCAGTGCCGTGCCGGCGGAGGAGCCGCGGGTCCACGTGGTGCCGTCGAACGTCCACACGGCGGCGTCGGAGCCTGCGCTCGCGCTCTGCCACGTGCCGACGACCAGCGGCCCGGTGCTCGGCAGCACGCCGTCGATGAGGTCGCCGGCACCCAGCCCGCCGAAGGTCGAGAAGGCCTGCGCACGCTCGGTGATGCCGGTCCGGTCGCCGTCCCACACGCTCCAGCGCACGTTGCCGTGGGCGCCGCCGCGCTTGCCGCCGACCGCGAGGATGCGGTCGCCGGCGGCCGCGAGCGAGTACCAGAGCGCCTCCGCGCCGTACTCGGTCGCGGACGTGAGCGGGATGTCCGTGTTCGTGCCGTCCGCGGCAAGGCTCAGCAGCCCTGGCCGGTCGTCCTTGCGCACCGCGACGAGCAGCTCGCCGCCGTCGCCGGCCGCGAGACGCACCGGCACGGCGCCTTTGGGCAGGTCGACCTGGGTGAACCCGACCGGTGACGGCCCGTCCGGCGGCGGCTCGTCCGGCGGTGCGGAGCAGCCGGCGAGGAGCAGGACGATGGTCAGCAGGACGCAGGCACGCACACCGGTAAGTGTGCACCAACCGGTTAGGGATGTCTTCTGTTCGTCGATGTCGACCGTCACATGCATATCTTGGCGTGTTTGGGGGAATCCCCTCCGTGGCGTCCCCAGTCGACTTAGAGGTGAGCACAGTGTCAGAGACAACAGACACGGGCCCGGTCCGCGGCTCGATGGTGACCTTCCTGTTGAGGGACGAGCACGGTGAGCGATTCAGAGTCGGCGAGGTCGTCGGCCCACTCGAGCTCGATCCGGTGACCGGCGAGTCGTGGGTCGGCGTCCGGATGTCGGAGGCACGGCGCCGGCACACCGTGAGCCTCATCCCGCTCGCGACGATCCTGAACGTGACCCCGCCCGGTGGCGTGGAGCGCGGCGCGGCCTAGGTTTTCGTTTCGCCGCGTGGCCACGTGTGCAGGCCTGATTCTTGACTGATCAGTCTCGAATTAGCTACCGTGTCGGCGTGGCCAGGATGAAGGAGTTCGACCCGGACGCGGTGCTCGACACGGCGATGACCGTGTTCTGGCAGCGCGGTTACGAGGCGACGTCGACCGCGGACCTCGTGGCGGAGCTGGGCATCGCGCGGGCGAGCCTGTACGCCACGTTCGGCAGCAAGCACAAGCTATACCTTCGCGCGCTGGACCGGTACCTCCTGGCGCGGGACCCCGCGGTCGTAGAGCTGCTGTCTCGGCCGGGGCCCGCCCTGCCCGCCGTGCGGGCGCTGGTCGAGGGGTATGTCACGGAGTCGCTCGGCGACGACCGGGGGTGTTTCGTCGTGAACGCCGCTGTGGAGCGGATGTCGGAGGACTCCGTGGCCCGCCGGGTGCGGTCGAGCTGGGACACCGTCGAGGTGGCGTTGACGTCCGCGTTGCTCCGCGCACGGGCCCAGGGTGAGCTGTCGGCCGACGCCGAGCCCCGCGCGCTGGCCCGGTTCCTGCTGGTGTTCCTGCAGGGCGTCCGGGTGTTCGGCCGCGACGATATGCACCCGGAACGTCTCACTGATGCGGTGCGCGAAGCGCTGCGGATACTGGATTGGTCGGTCTGAAATGCGGTTCATTGATCAGGTGGTGCTGGTGACCGGCGGCGGGTCGGGCATCGGCCGCGCGACGGCGCTGGCGTTCGCGGCGGAGGGCGCCACCGTCGCGGTCGCGGGTCGGTCGCCGGAACCGTTGGCACAGACGGTGAAGCTGATCGAGGCCGCCTGCGGCACGGCGAGCGCGGTGCCGGCGGACGTGACGCGGGAACCGTCCGTGGCCGCGATGATCGAGACCGTGGTGGCCCGGCACGGCGGCCTGCATGTGGCGTTCAACAACGCGGGCACGCTGGCGCCGGGCGGGGTCGCGGACCTGTCGACGGCCGACTGGTCGCGCTCGGTGGACGTGAACCTGACGGGCGTGTGGCTGTCGATGAAGCACGAGATCGCCCACATGCGGCACGCGGGCGGCGGCACGATCGTGAACACCGCGTCGAACCTCGGCGCGCACCGGCGGCTGCCCGGGCTCAGCGCTTACGTGGCAACGAAAGCAGCCGTCAGCGCACTGACCCGCAACGCGGCGCTGGAACACATCGCGGACGGCATCCGCATCAACGCGATCAGCCCCGGCCCGACGGACACACCCATGTCGCTGCGCCCCGGGGAGACGGACGCCGACCGTGCGGCCAGGATGCGGGACGCGCTGCCGATCGGCCGCGTCGGCGCGCTCGCGGAGATCGCGTCGGCCGTGCTGTGGTTGGCGTCGAAGGAATCGGCGTTCACCGTTGGCCACGACCTGGTGCTGGACGGTGGCGCCGCCGCCTGACTTCAGTCCTTTGTGGACGCCAGGCCGTGGTGGAACGCGTACGTCACCGCCTGCGCGCGGTCCCGCACCCCGGTCTTCGCGAACAGGTTGTTGATGTGGGTCTTCACCGTCGCGTGGGTGATGTACAACCGTTGGGCTATCTCCACATTGGACCGGCCGGCGGCGATCAGCCGGAGCACGTCCTTCTCCCTCGGCGTCAACGTGGTCGCGGGCGCCGGCGGGCGCACGGTCTCCACCAGCCGACGCTGGACGCCGGGGTCGAAGTGGGCGTCGCCGCGCCGGACGGTCGCGATCGCCTCCGCCAGCTCAGCACTCGGCGCGTCCTTCGTCAGGTAGCCGCGCGCGCCGGCCCGCAGCGCGGCGAACACCGAGTCGTCGTCGGAGTACGTCGACAGCACCACCACCTGCGTGTCTGGGAACTCGGCGCGGATCCGCCTGGTCGCCGCGACCCCGTCCATGCGCGGCATCCGCAGGTCCATCAGCACCACGTCCGGCCGCTGTGCCGCGACGACGACCAGCGCCTGCTCACCGTCCACAGCGGACCCGACGACCTCGACACCGGGCAGCATCCCCAAAATCAGCACGAGCCCCTCGCGCACCACCGTCTGGTCGTCGACGACCACCACCCGCGCGCTCACGCTGGCACCCGCAACAACACCCGGAACCCCGACTCGCACGGGCCCGCCGTCAGGTCGCCGCCGATCAGCTCCGCTCGTTCCCGCATGCCGACCAGCCCGTACCCGCTGCCGGCGTCGGCCAGCGCGCCCGGCCGGCCGCCGGTGTCGCGCACGTCCAGCTCGCAGCGGTCGGCCGTGCAGCGCAACGTGACCGTGACCGACGCGAGCGGCGCGTGCTTGTGGACGTTCGTGAGCGCCTCCTGTGCGGTGCGCACGACGGCGAGCCGCGCCTCCACCGCCAGCACTGCCAACCTCGCCGGGTCACCGAGCACCTCGACGGCACACGGGTTTCCTGTCGTGTCACGGAACTCGTCCGCCAGCCGGGACAGCTCCTCGGTCAGCGGCGCCGACTCACCGCGCAGCGCGGCGACCGCCCGTTTGGTCTCCTCGAGCCCGGCCCGCGCCATCGCACCCGCCTGCACGACCCGCTCGAGCGCCTGCGCGCGGTCGCCGTCCCGCTCCAACAGCATCCGCGTCCCCTCGAGGTGGACGACCTGCGCCGACAGCGAGTGCGCCAGGATGTCGTGGATCTCCCGCGCCAGCCGCTGCCGTTCGGCGAGCACCCGTCCCGCCGCCACCTCGGCCGACTGGCGCCGGGTGACCGCGAGCTGGTTCAGCACCGCCCCGAAGAACACCGACCAGCCGAGCCCCGCCGCGATGCCGCCGGTCGCGCTGCCCGGCACATCCGTCGCCACCGAGACGGCGACGAACCCGCCGGTCACGACCACGGCGAGGGTCACCGCCTGCCACAGCGGCATCCGGAACGGCGCCAGCCACACGACCACGAACAACGCCGTCAACCCGGTGTAGGGCACCCACAGGCTCGCGGCGAGCCCCACCACCGCGGCGAGGCTCAGCAGCACCCAGGCGGGCTCGCGGCGCAACGACAGCCACGCGGCCCCGAGCGCGAGGACGAACAACGCGAGCATGCCGGCGACACCGGCCCAGCCGTCCTGCCCGGCGGCCGCGTACAGGCTCGCGGCGAGGCCCCACACGAGGTAGACCCCGACCGCGACGCCCACGACGTACCGCCACCGTCCCATGGCCGCATTGTCGCCCGTCGGGAGCCGGTTCGCCTCCACCCACGGGTGGGAGTTCTCCACCCGGGGCTGGAGGACCGGGGCCCAACCCGGAGGCCCAAGCCAGGAGCGCCTCGGCCGGGCACCGTTCTCGCCATGACCACAATCTCCATCAACCACCTCGGCAAGTCATTCAGCCGGGTGCGTGCCGTCGACGACCTGTCGTTCACCGTGCCGGCGGGCCAGGTCACCGGCTTCCTCGGCCCGAACGGCGCCGGCAAGACCACCACGCTGCGGATGTTGCTCGGCCTGGTGCGGCCGGACACCGGCACCGCGCTCGTCGACGGCCGCCCCTACGCCGACCTGCCGGCGCCGGCAGCGGTCGTCGGTGCGGTGCTCGAGGCGACCGCGTTCCATCCCGGCCACACGGCACGCGTCCACCTGCGGGCACTGTGTCTCGCCGCCCGGCTGCCGGCCGCGCGGGTCGACGAGGTGCTCGACACCGTCGACCTCGCCTCGGCCGCGGACCGGCGGGTCGGCGGCTTCTCACTCGGCATGCGACAGCGGCTCGCGCTCGCGTCCGCGCTGCTCGGCGACCCGGCGGCGCTGGTGCTCGACGAGCCGGCGAACGGACTCGACCCGGAGGGCGTGCACTGGCTGCGCGGGTTCCTGCGGGCGCTCGCGATCGACGGCAGGACGGTCCTGGTGTCCAGTCACGGCCTCGCCGAGCTGGCCCGGACCGCCGACCGGATCGTGGTGATCAACCACGGGCGCCTCGTCGCGGAGGGTCCGGTCGCCGAGTTCGGCGACGATCTGGAAGACGCCTACCTCGAACTGGTCAGGGGGACCCGATGATCCGCGCGGAACTGTTCAAGGCCGGGGCGACGCGGTCGGTGTGGTGGCTCGGCGCGATCGCCGCGCTGTTCTGTGTCGGGTGGGCGGTCGTGGACGTCGCGCTGTGGCTGGGCGACCGGCCGGGCGACGCGGCGATCGAGAGCGCGTACAGCATGGCCGGACAGGGCTACCTGTTCGCGATGATCGTCGGCGTGCTGCTGGTGGCCGGCGACTACCGACACCAGACGATCACGTGGGCGTTCCTGATGAGCCCGCGCCGGTCGCGGGTGGTCGTGGCGAAGCTGGCGGCGTGCGCGGTGGTGGGTCTCATTGTCGGACTCGCCGCCGCCGTGGTCACCTCCGTGGCCACGGCCGTGCTGCTGTCGACGGGTGGGCACCCGGTGTTCACGGCCGGAGTGCCGCTCGCGCTGCTCGGGTCGGTCGCCAGCACGGCGTTGTGGACGGTGTTCGGCGGCGCGCTCGGCGCGTTGGTGCGCAACCAGACGGCGGCGGTCGTGGTGGCGTTCGTGTGGTTCTTCTACGCCGAGTGGTTCCTCGTCATGCTGGTGCCGGCGGTCGGTCGCTGGACCCCGACCGGCGCGGCGAAGGCCGTGTCGGGCTGGACCCGCGAGGCGATGCCGGTGGCCGGCGACCTGCTCCCGGCATGGGCCGGTGGCCTGGTGTTCCTCGCCTACGCCGCGGTCGCGGTCGCACTGGCGGGCGTGACCAGCACCCGCCGCGACGTCACCTGATGCGGATCGTTGTGGCCCAACCGGCCGCGCGTGCGGCGCTGACCGGCCACAATCGGCGCATGCGGATCGGGATTCTCGGGTCGCTCGAGGTGTTCGCCACCGACGGGTCGCCGGTCGTGGTCGGCGGCCCTCGGCCGCGTGCGCTGCTGGTGCTGCTGGCGCTCAACGCGAACCGGGTCGTCGGCGTCGACGCGCTGATCGCCGGCCAGTACGGCGACGACCCGCCGGCCGGGGCGGCCGGCGCGGTGCAGGCGCACGTGTCCCGGTTGCGCCGCGGCCTCGCGGCGGACGTTGTCGCGCACGTCGGCGCCGGCTACCGGCTCGACGTGGCCGCCGACGACGTGGACGCGCTCCGGTTCGAGCGGCTCGCGCGGGAGGGCAGGCAGCTACTGGTGGCCGGCGACCACGCGCGGGCCGCGCGGGTGCTGCGGGAGGCGACCGCGCTGTGGCGTGGGCCGGCGCTCGTCGACCTGCCGCACGGCGGCGCGCAGGCGGCGCGGCTCGAGGAGCTGCGGCTGGCCGCGCTCGAGGACCTCGTCGACGCCGAGCTGACGCTGCCGGAAGGCACGTCGGTCGCGGAGCTGCGCACGCTCGTCGCCACGCATCCGCTGCGCGAACGCCTGCGCGGCCAGCTCATGCGGGCACTGCAGGCGACCGGCCGACAGGCGGAGGCGCTCGCCGAGTTCGAGGACACCCGCCGCCTGCTCGCCGACGAGCTGGGCGCCGACCCCTCCCCCGAGCTGTCCGCCACCCACCTGGCGATCCTGCGCGCGGACGAGTCACCCGCGCGTGCCGGGCTGCCCGCGCAGCTCACGAGCTTCGTCGGCCGCGACGCCGAGCTGGCGCGGCTGGCGTCGTTGCGGGACACGCGGCTGGTGACGATCCTCGGGCCGGGCGGCACCGGCAAGACCCGCCTCGCGATCGAGGCCGCGCGCGACCGGGACGCGTGTTTCGTCGACCTGTCCCCCACCGGGGACGGCGACCTCGTGCCGCACGCGCTGCTCGGCGCACTCGGGCTGCGTGACTCCGGCTTCGTGCCGTCGGCCGGCGACCCGGTGCGTCGGCTCGTCGCCGCGCTGGACCGGCCGCTGCTGCTCGTGCTCGACAACTGCGAGCAGGTGGTCGCGGCGGTGGCGGCGCTGGCCAGGACGCTGCTCGCCGAGTGCCCCAGCCTGTCGATCCTCGCGACCAGCCGGGAGCCGCTCGGCCTGACCGGCGAGACGCTGCTGCCGCTCGCACCGCTGGCGGTGTCGGACGACGGTGCGGCGGTCCGGTTGTTCGCCGACCGGGCCGCGGCCGTGCGGCCCGGTTTCGCGGTCACGGCCGCGAACCTGCACGCGGTCATGTCGATCTGCGCGGCCCTGGACGGGTTGCCGCTCGCGATCGAGCTGGCCGCCGCCCGGCTGCGGCAGTTCCCCGTCGACGAGCTGGCCGACCGGCTCGCCGCGCACGGCCCGTTCCAGTTGTTGTCGCGCGGCGACCGGACCGCGGCGGCGCGGCACCGGACGCTGCGCGCCGTCGTGGCGTGGAGCTGGGACCTGCTCAGCGCCGAAGAACAAACTGTGGCCGCGCGCTTCTCGGTGTTCGCCGGCAGCGCGTCGCTCGCCGCGGTCGAGTCGGTGTGCGAGACGACCGACGACGTGCTCGCCGACCTCGTCGATCGGTCTCTCATTGAGACTGACGGCAGGCGCTACCGCATGCTCGACACGATCCGGCTGTTCTGCGC
>Ga0193717_1000234_pt1 | contig 43800 bp, 39 predicted proteins | sample U2c2metaG_FD_145900 | JGI IMG/M metagenome (GOLD analysis project Ga0193717, IMG submission 145900) | Soil microbial communities from a riparian zone of the East river system, Colorado, United States - U2c2 | ecosystem: Environmental > Terrestrial > Soil > Riparian zone | place: USA: East River... | reverse complement strand
CGGCCGCTCGAAGACCGCGAGATCCGTGATGAGCATGTCCACGCAGTTCGCGCCCGTCAGCGGCAATTCGCAGCGCGGCTTGAACTTGGGCGCACCGTCCTTGGAAGTGTGATCCATCACCACCACCACCCGGCGCACGCCGGCGACGAGATCCATGGCGCCACCCATGCCCTTGACCATTTTGCCGGGCACCATCCAGTTGGCGAGATCACCGTTTTCGGCGACTTCGAGCGCGCCGAGCACGGACAGGTTGATGTGGCCACCGCGAATCATGCCGAAGCTGTCAGCCGATGAAAAAAACGACGATGTCGCCAGCTCGGTGATGGTCTGCTTGCCGGCGTTGATGAGGTCGGGATCTTCTTCCCCTTCATAAGGAAACGGCCCCATGCCAAGCATGCCGTTCTCCGACTGCAGCACGACGTCCACGCCCGCGGGAATGTAGTTGGCGACCAGCGTCGGGATGCCGATGCCGAGGTTGACGTAAAAGCCGTCGCGCAATTCGCGCGCGGCGCGCTTCGCCAGGTCATCACGAGTCCAGGGCACTACGCGCCTCCCTTCTTGCGAACCGTGCGCTGCTCGATGCGCTTCTGGTAGTTCGTCCCGCGGATGATCCGCTGCACGAAGATTCCGGGCGTGTGAATCTGATCGGGGTCCAGTGTTCCGGGCTCGACCAGCTCTTCGACTTCGGCGACCGTCACGCGGCCCGCCGTCGCCATCATCGGATTGAAATTGCGCGCGGTCTTGCGATAGACGAGATTGCCTTCGGTATCGCCCTTCCAGGCCTTGACGATGGCCAGATCCGCGGTGAGCCCGGTTTCGAGCACGAACAACTCGCCGTTCACCGTGCGCTGCTCCTTGCCTTCGGCGACGACCGTGCCTGCGCCGGTGCGTGTATAGAACCCATAGATTCCCGCGCCGCCGGCTCGGACGCGCTCCGCCAGGGTCCCCTGCGGGTTGAATTCGAGTTCGAGCTCTTTCGCCAGGTACTGGCGTTCGAATTCCTTGTTCTCGCCGACGTACGACGACACCATCTTGCGAATCTGCCGCGTCTCGAGCAGCAGCCCCAGGCCGAAACCGTCGACGCCCGCGTTGTTGGAAATGACCGTGAGATTGCGCGCACCGGAATCACGCAGCGCGACGATGAGATTTTCGGGGATGCCGCACAGCCCGAAGCCGCCTGCCATCACCGTCATGCCGTCACTCGTCAACCCCGCGAGCGCGGCCACGGCGTCCGCACATACCTTCTTTCCGGCCTTGTTAGACGGCATCGGGTTGTTTCGATGGGTGGGCGTGTTGGAACGCGGACATGTGCGCGCAGTTTTCCGCGATCAGCGCCAGGCGAGGATACCGCGTGACCTCGACGCCGAAACGCGACGCGGCAAACAGCTGCGGTATGAGGCAGCAGTCCGCCATCGTCGGTGTATCGCCATGGGAAAACTTGCCGCTCAAGTGATCGCGTTCCAGATGCGCGTTGTAGGCATCGAGCCCGCGAACGATCCACTCGCGCAACCAGGTGGTGATCGCCGCTTCGTCGAGACGCAGCTTTTCCTTGAGGTACTGCGTGGTGCTGGTGTTCTGCAGCGGCTGGATGTCGCAGGCGATGATCTGCGAAAGCATGCGCACGCGCGCGCGATCGACCGGGTCACGCGGGATCAGGCGGTGATCCGGGAAGGTCTCGTCGAGATACTCGATGATGGCCAGCGATTGAGTGAAGCGCTGGCCGTCGTGCACCAGCGTGGGCACGCGGCTCTGCGGATTGACTTTGCGATAGGCGTCCGACCATTGATCCCCGCCGTGGTGTACGAGGTTCACGCCATGCGTGACGTAGGGCAACGACTTGAGATTGAGCGCAATGCGTACGCGATACGACGCGGAGCTGCGCCAGTAACTGTAGAGCTCTAGAGTCAAATGACACCCCGGCGAATCTGGTCGAGTTCGATCGATTCGAACAATGCCTTGAAATTCCCTTCGCCGAAACCCTCGTTGCCCTTGCGCTGGATGATTTCGAAGAAGATGGGGCCGATGACGTTGGCGGTAAATATTTGCAGCAGCACGCCCTCGTCCGTGGCGCCATTGCCGTCGATGAGAATGCGGCGGCTGCGCAACTCCTCGATGTTCTCGTCGTGGCCGGCGACTCGGCTGCCGATGCCTTCGTAGTAGGTCTCGGGCGTGTCCTGGAAGGTGACTCCGCGACCGCGCAGGACGTCGACGGTTCGATAGATGTCGTCAGTGGCCAGCGCAATGTGCTGGATGCCCTCGCCGCGATATTCGCGCAGGTATTCCTCGATTTGCGACTTGTCGTCCTGCGACTCGTTGATGGGGATGCGGATCTTGCCGCAGGGGCTGGTCAGTGCGCGCGAGAACAATCCGGTCTTCTTGCCTTCGATATCGAAATAGCGAATCTCGCGAAAGTTGAACAGCGTCTCGTAGAAGCCCGTCCACTTGTCCATGTGGCCGCGATGCACGTTGTGCGTGAGGTGGTCAATGTGCAACAGGCCCGGGCGCTCCATCGGTTCGGGCGTGACCGATCGGAAATCGACGTCGTAAATCGAGTGCTCGCCGTATCGGTCCACGAAATAGATGAGTGAACCGCCGATGCCGACGATGGCGGGGATGTTCAGCTCCATGGGACCCACGCTTCCGCGATGCGGCTCGGCGCCGAGCGAAATGGCGCGCTCGAAGGCCGCCGCGGCGTCGCTCACGCGAAACGCCATGGCGCACACCGAAGGCCCGTGCAGGCGCGCGAACTGCTGACCGAAGGAATTCGGCTCGGCGTTGATGACGAAATTGATGTCGCCCTGGGAGTGCAGCGTCACGTTCTTCGACCGGTGACGGGCGACCACGGGAAACCCCAGGCGCTCGAACAGGCTGCGCAGCAGCTTGGGATCGGGGGCGGCGTACTCGACGAACTCGAAGCCGTCAGTCCCCATGGGATTTGTTGCAGAAGGAGTTGCCATCGCTGGCCTCCGTTGTGAAATTGATTTAGTTTCAATTGTAACCATTCCGCCGGAATGCGAAAGGCGCAAGCAGCCCATGACGCGACGCGAGACGCTCCACCTGGAAGCATTTCTGCCCTATCGGCTGTCGGTGCTGTCCAATACCGTGAGTTCGGCGATTGCGGCGGCGTATTTCGCCAACTTCGGCCTTTCGATCCCCGAATGGCGCGTCATGGCGGTTCTGGCGGCGAATCCCGGCCTTTCGTCCGCGGAAGTCACCGCGCGGACCGCCATGGACAAGGTGGCCGTGAGCCGGGCCGTGGCGACACTGCTGGCGGCGGGACGCCTGCGGCGCACTACGGCGCCCGCCGACCGCCGCCGCACGCACCTCGCGCTCACCAAGGCCGGCACGCGCGTGTACGCGCAGGTCGTGCCCATGGCGCTGAAATACGAACGTCAGCTGGTAACACCATTGTCGAAGAGCGAGCTCGCCACGCTCGACCGGATTCTGCGAGTTCTGCTAGGTCGCGCCGTCGAACTCGGGCCGGCGCACGTGCAATGAGCACCCGCGGCCGCATGTATAATCGCGCGCCCTGATCCTGCGCGCTCTCACCCCTTCCTGAAGAGTTTTTCACCATGCTCGGCAAGATCCCCGCGGCGCGCCTCGCGCTCATCGAGAAGATTGTTGCGCACGCCTTGAAGAGCGTGCCGCGCGCGCGGCACCCGCTGACCCGTGAATTTCTGAGCGCCTTCTTCCGGGGCGTGGCCGAGGAAGACCTGCGGGCGCATCGGCCCGCCGATCTCGCGGCCGCGGCGCTCGCGCACCTGCACTTCGGCCGGCGGCGCATCGGAACCGCGGTGTGCGTGGACATCGCGCCGCCGCTCAACGTGGACGCGCCCACCGCATCGCACCGCGCGCTGCTGCGCGTGGTGGCGCCGGACATGCCCTTCCTCGTCGATTCGATCGGCATCGTGTTCAGCCAGATGAACATTGCCGTACACCTCATCGTCCACCCGGTGCTGGCCGTGCGCCGCGATGCGCGCGGCACGCTCAAGATGGTCGGCGTCGACCGCCGCGACGCGCATCTCGAATCGTGGCAGATGATGGAGATCGACCGGCCACGCGACGCCGCAGCCGCCCGCGAACTCGAGCAGCGCGTTCGCGCCGCACTCGAAGACGTGCGCCGCGCGGTCAACGACTTCCCGGCGATGCTCGAACGCATTCGTGCGGTCGCAAACGAGCTCGATCGCGCGCCGCTCCCGGTGCCAAAGTCTCACGCCAGCGAAGCGCGCGCATTGCTCTCCTGGATGCACGACGGCCATTTCGTGTTCCTTGGTTATCGCTACTACCGCCTGAAGCGCGGCCGTTCGCGTGACGCGCTGGTGCGCGACAACGCCAGCGGCCTCGGAATTCTGCGCGAGACTTCGTCGGGCAAGAAATCGCGCAAGCCATCACCGCCCATCCTGCTCACGGGACACCTGCGTCAACAGGCGCGCGCGCCCGAACTGCTCGTCCTTACCAAAGCCAACACGGCGTCCACGGTGCATCGGGGAAGCTACCTCGACTACGTCGGCGTCAAGACCTTCGACGCCACCGGCCAGGCGTCCGGCGAACATCGTTTCCTCGGTCTGTGGACCTCGAGCGCCTATCACAAGCCGCCGGCGGAAATTCCGCTGCTGCGTCGCAAACTCGACGCGGTCATCGCGCACTTCGGTCTGCCGGCGCAAAGCCACGACGCCAAGTCCGTCGTCAACGTCATCGAAACCTTTCCGCGCGACGAACTCTTCCAGACTCCCGTGTCCCAGCTCATCGCGAGCGTGCGCGGAGTCGTCAATCTCTACGAGCGCCGCCGAGTGCGCCTGTTCGTGCGCCGAGACAACTTCGAGCGCTTCTACTCCTGCCTGGTGTACGTGCCACGCGACCGGTACAACACGGAGGTCCGCGAACGCATCGAACGCATCGTGAGGGAGCGTTTCGGCGGCACTCACGTCGAAACCCAGGTGCAGATCTCCGACTCCATGCTGGCGCGCCTGCACATGCTGGTGCACACGCCGCAGGGCGCGCGCAGCGTCGAAAACATTCCGGCCATCGAAGCCGAGATCGCCGCAGCGGCCGCCACGTGGGAAGACCGCCTGCAGCAGGCGCTGATATCGCGCGGCGTGGAACGCAGCGCGGTCGAGCTCGCGGCGCGCTATGCGAAAACTTTTCCGCCGGCCTATCGCGCCGACGTCGAGCCGGCCCAGGCGCTCGACGACATCGCCGATCTCGAAGCACTCGCGGCCAACCCCAGCGTTCCGCAATTCAACCTGCGTGCTCGCGCCAGCGAAAACTCGACTGAAAAGCGGTCGGACCATCTCTCGCTGCGCATCCTGCGGGCGGACGAGCCGATTTCCATTTCCGACATCCTGCCCATGCTCGAAAATTTCGGGCTGCGCGTGCTGGCCGAGCATCCATACCAGGTGACCACCGCCGAGCGTGCGGTGTGGATCCAGGACTTCGAACTCGAGGCGCGCGACCTCAAGCGCGCCGACATCGCGGCGCTCGAACCGCTGTTCAAGGAAGCCTTCCTGGCCGCCTGGCGTGGCGACGTCGAAAACGACGGCTTCAATCGCCTGCTGCTGTGCGCCTCCTTGAGCGCCCGCGACATCGTGGTCGTGCGCGCCTACTGCCGCTATCTGCTGCAGACCGGCATCCCGTTCAGCCAGGCGTACATGGAGCGTGTGCTCGTGGCGCAGGCGCCCATCACCGGGGCGCTGGTGCGCCTGTTCCAGACGCAGTTCGCACTCACCAACAAGGCGCGAGAGAGCGCCGCGGAGCGCATCGCCAAAGGCATCCTGCGCGCGCTCGACAAGGTGGCGAGCCTGGACGAAGACCGGATCCTGCGCAGCTACCTCACCGTGATCCGCGCGACGCTGCGCACTAACTACTATCAGTCCACGACCGGGTCTGCGGACGGGACGCCGAAGAGTTGGGTTTCGTTCAAGCTCGACCCGCACGCCATCCCCGACCTGCCGCTGCCGCGCCCGAAGTACGAGATCTTCGTGTACAGCCCGCGCGTCGAAGGCGTGCACCTGCGCATGGGAGACGTGGCGCGCGGCGGCATTCGCTGGTCGGACCGGCGCGAAGACTTCCGCACCGAAGTGCTCGGACTCATGAAGGCGCAGCACGTCAAGAACACCGTCATCGTGCCCGTGGGCGCCAAGGGCGGCTTCTATCCGAAGCGCCTGCCCGCCGGCGGATCGCGTGACGATGTGCAGAAGGAAGTCGTCGCCAGCTATCAGACCTTCATCCGCGGCCTGCTCGACGTCACCGATAACATCGTGAACGGCAAGGTCGTCGTGCGGCCCGGCATCGTTCGCCGCGACGGCGACGATGCCTACCTGGTCGTGGCCGCCGACAAAGGCACCGCCACGTTCTCCGACATCGCCAATGCCATCTCCATCGAGTATGGCCACTGGTTAGGCGACGCCTTCGCCTCGGGTGGCTCGGCGGGCTATGACCACAAGGGCATGGCCATTACGGCGCGCGGCGCCTGGGAATGCGTCAAGCGGCACTTCCGCGAGTTCGGCGTGGACATCCAGTCGCAGCAGTTCAGCTGCGCCGGCGTCGGCGACATGTCGGGCGACGTGTTCGGCAACGGCATGTTGCTGTCGAAACAGACGCGCCTGGTTGCCGCGTTCGATCACCGGCACATCTTCATCGATCCCAATCCGCAGACCACGGCGAGCTTTCGCGAGCGTGAGCGCCTGTTCAAGCTGCCGCGCTCGAGCTGGGATGACTACTCGCGCAAGCTCATCTCGCGCGGTGGCGGCGTATGGCCGCGCAGCGCCAAGTCCATTCCGCTGTCCCCGGAAACTCAGAAGCTGCTCGATCTCGCCATGCCGGCGGCCACGCCGGTGGAAGTCATGCGCGCCATCCTGCGTATGCGCGTCGACCTGTTGTGGAACGGCGGCATTGGCACCTACGTCAAGGCTACCGATGAGTCGCACGCGGAAGTACGCGACCGCGCCAACGACGCCATTCGCGCCGACGGACGCGAGATCCGCGCCAAGGTCATAGGCGAAGGCGGCAACCTCGGTTGCTCGCAGCGCGGCCGCGTGGAGTACGCGCAAGCCGGCGGCCGCATCAACACCGACTTCATCGACAACTCCGCCGGCGTGAACACCTCCGACCTGGAAGTGAACATCAAGATCCTGCTCTCGGAAGTGGAACGCCGCGGCAAGCTCACCCGTGCCGCGCGCAACAAACTACTGTCCAGCATGACGGACGAAGTGGCGGGACTGGTGCTGCGGAACAACTACCTGCAGACCCAGGCGCTGTCGGTGCTCGAGCAGCGCGCGCCGGAGCGGCTCGCCGAATACCAGAGCCTGATTCGTGGGCTGGAGCGCAGCGGCAATCTCGATCGCGCCATCGAGTTCCTGCCGGGCGACGACGAATTCCTCGAACGCCGCAAGAAACGCCTGGGACTCACGCGCCCCGAGCTCTCGGTGGTTCTCGCGTACAGCAAGATCTGGCTCAGCAATCACCTGCTCGATTCCGACCTTCCCGACGACCCATATTTCGCGAGCGAGGTGCAGCGCTACTTCCCCGCGCCCATGCGCAAACGCTTTTCGCGCGAAATTCCGCGCCATCGTCTGCGCCGCGAGATCGTCGCCACCGCCACCACCAACAGCCTCGTGAACCGCATGGGTCCGGTGTTCGTGGCGCGTGCCCAGGAAGACACCGAAGCCGATCCGGCCTCGATCTCGCGCGCCTACACCATCGCGCGCGAAATCTTTTCCATGCGCTCCGTGTGGGCCGACATCGAATCGCTGGACAATTCCGTGGCCGCCGACGTGCAGTACGGCATGTTCTACCGCGCCAGCCGGCTGCTGCGTCACACCAGCTACTGGCTGCTGCGCGAGAAAGCCCAGGATCTGCACATCGAGAACACGGTGCGCGAGTTGCGCGCCGGCGTCGAGCAGCTGATCGACAGCATCGATGACGCGATCGGCGGCGACGCCCGTGCGCAGCACGACGCGACGCTCGCCGGGCTCGCCGCAAGCGGCGTGCCGGAAAACCTGGCGCGGCGGGTCGCCAGATTGTCGCTGCTCGAACCCGCGCTCGACATCGTGGCGCTCGCACGCGCCGAGAAAATGCCGGTCGCCGATGGGGCCCGTGTGTATTTCGAGCTTGGCGTGCTGCTCGGCCTCGACTGGCTGCATGGCGAAATCGATCGGCTCGCGGTCGACGGCTCATGGCAGGCCACGGCGCGCACCAATCTGCGCGATGCGGCCATGCGCGCGCATCGCGATCTTGCGCACCAGGTGCTGAACACGCGCGGCGCGAAACGCGTGGGTGAACGCCTCGAGCGCTGGAGCGCGCAACGTGCTGACGCGCTCGCCAGCTGGAAGCGCACGCTCGCCGAGATGCGCGCGGTAGGCAGCACTGATTTCGCCACACTTACCGTAGGCGTCGAGTCGGTGCGCGGCCTGTCGAGCGGCTGAGGCATGCGCCTCGCGCTGGTGATCACCACGCATGAGCGCCCCGATGCATTGGCCGCCGTGCTCGACAGCGTCCTGCGCCAGCGCGTCGCACCCGGCGAGATCGTCATCGCCGATGACGGGTCGGGCGCCGCCACGCAGGCAATCACCGCAGCCTTCATTTCGCGCTGCGCCGTTCCCGTGCGCCAGGTGGTGCAGCCGCATGAAGGATTCCGTGTCGCGCGCCTGCGCAACCTCGGCGTTGCAGCCACGTCGTCGGACTACCTGGTGTTCATCGATGGCGACATGCTGCTGCATCCCCTGTTCATCGCCGATCATCAACGCCTGGCGCGCCCGGGGTTCTACACCCAGGGCGTTCGCGTGCACACCGATGCCGGCCTGACGGAGCAGCTGATCGCCGCGCCGGGAGCCCTGCCCTCATTCTGGTCGGCCGGGCTCGGTGGTCTGCGCCGGCTCTATCTACTTCGGTCTCCAAGACTCGCCTCGATGACACGCACGCTGGCCAACGGCGTCATCGCCATCAAGTCCTGCAACCTGGGAATCTGGCGCGACGACTTCGTGCGCGTGAATGGCTTCAATGAAGCTTTCGAGGGTTGGGGTCCCGAGGACAAGGAACTGTGCGCACGGCTCGACAATGCCGGCGTGCGCCGCCAGACGCTGATGTTCGGTGGCATCGCCTTGCACCTGCACCATGCACCGTCATCGCGCGCCGCGCTGCCCGCGAATCTGGCAAGGCTCGCCGAGGCTCGCAGCACGCGGCTGGTCCGATGCAACCGCGGCGTTGATGGGCATTTCCGCAGTCGCGCCGGAGACGCGCAAAAGGAATGATCTGCGGCTAAGATTGCGCACCCCAATGGAGGAGCGCGCATGCCCGGCAAGTTAATTCTCGTTCGTCACGGCCAAAGCACCTGGAACGTCGAAAATCTTTTCACCGGCTGGCATGACGTCGACCTTTCGGATCAGGGACGCATCGAGGCGAAGTCGGCGGGCGCCGAAATCAAGAAAGCCGGCATCAAGCCCGACATCGTGTTCACCTCCGTGCTCAAGCGCGCCATCCGTACGATGTGGAGTGTGCTGGACGAGCTTGACCTCATGTGGCTGCCGGTGGAGAGAAGCTGGCGTCTCAACGAACGCCACTACGGCGCACTGCAGGGTCTCGACAAGGCGCAAACCGTGGAGAAACACGGGGAAGCGCAGGTGAAGATCTGGCGCCGCAGCTACGACATTCCGCCGCCGCCGCTGGCGCTCGACGACAAGCGTCATCCCATCTTCGATCGCCGCTACGCCAACGTGGATCCGCGCGTGCTGCCGGCTTCGGAGTCGCTAAAGGACACGCTCGCGCGCGTGCTGCCGTTCTGGAATGACCGCATCGTGGCGGAACTGCTCGCGGGCAAGAACGTGCTCGTCGTGGCGCATGGCAATTCCTTGCGCGCCGTGGTGAAGATGCTCGACAACGTGAGCGAGGCGGAGATCACCGAGCTCAACATTCCCACCGGCGTTCCGCTGGTGTACGAGCTCGATGCGGGTCTCAAGCCCATCAAGAGCGGCTACCTCGGCGACCCCGAGGCCATCAAGGCCGCGGCTGAAGCCGTCAAGAAACAGACGGAGAAGAAGAAGTAGCTAGAGGCGCGATGCAGCAGCTTCTAGTCGCGCGGGACTGGCTTCGCGCTCCAGCCGTCGTACCGCCCGTCTTTCTCTTTCGCCGCGTCAGTGAGCCGCCGGCTGAGTGCCTTCATGTCCGGCACGACGAGCAGCATGGATTTGTGCAGGTGCAGGCTGTAGCGCAGGTCGCCGTTCTCGGGCGAATCGACCACGTCGGTGTCGAAGCCTTCGGTGGTCAGACGCGCGGACAGCGCTTCGGCTGCCTCGCGAGTTGGAAACGCCAGGAAGAAGTCCACGTCGTGCGGCTTGAACGGATCCGAACCGTGCTTGCGCAGCTGGTCGATGAGGCGCTCATCCCACGTGTCGTTCTTGCGCGTTCGCAGCTTGTTGAGGTTTTGCCAGATGCGCCACACCGCGATGCCGCCACCGATGATGGCGAAGAGGTACATCCAGTTCGCGGAGAAATTCATCGTGCTACCCGCTGCCTACTCATCCTCGGCAATGGTGACTTTGAGGCCGGACAGCGCCGGCGTGATTTCGACCTGGCAGGAGAGGCGCGAGTTCTCCCGGTGGTGCGATAGTTCCGTCAGCAGATCGCGTTCGTCGGACATGGGCGGCGGAAGTTTGTCGACCCACGCCGCGTCGACGTAGACGTGGCAGGTGGCGCACGAGCACATGCCGCCGCAGATGGCCGCGACGCCGTAGTCCAGCTCGCGTAACACCTCCATCACTTTCAGACCCGGCTTGCACTCCACATCGTGGGACACACCGTCCCGGTCAATCACCTGCAGCGTCGCCATTCCTTTTCCCGAAACCTGAAGATTCGCGCAAATTCGCGGCGCTAGTGTGCCGAGGTTGCGCGTCGGGCGCCAGCGAAAGCAGGCGCCGGAGGGCCGCGGATTCGATCTGCAGGTCGGTGCCAGGCACGTTGCGGCCGACGCGGCGCGCGCGGTACCAGAGATATGTCAGCAGGGTGAAAACATTGGTGAGCTCAGAAAGCATCGCGGGCGTGGTGCCGGCGTCGGCGAGACCCGCGACCTCCAGCAACAGCGCGCCATGCGGCACTGCGCGCGGGTAATACGCCATGACGCAGGCGAGATCGAGCAGCGGGTCACCGACCTGCGCGAATTCCCAGTCGATGAAATACACGCGATCCGCGGTCAGCACATTGCCGTGATGCAGGTCGCTGTGCACGATGGCCGGAGTACGGCGTTCGAAACCCGTACGCGCCAGCGCTTCGGCGCCGCCGGCTAACAAGAACTGGATGCGCCCCGCTTCGTCCGGGTCACCGCGAATGATGAGGTCGGCATACCGGCGCGAGGCAACCAGCGGATCGAAGCGCGCCACCGGCGGTGGCGTCAGCGAGTGCAGCGAGCGCAGGCGCTGCCCGAGCGAACGCAGATCCCGCATGCGCGTGAAGTAGTGAGGAGTCCACAGCCTTCCGTCGACGAAGTCGGTGATCAGGCAGGAGCGGTCCGGCGCGGCGAACACCACCTGCGGCGCGATGCCCGCATCCGCCGCCGCGGTATGCAGCGCGAGCTCACGTTCGCGATCCAGGCCGGGATCCGCCCCCGAGTTCTCGTTGAGGCGCACCACGAAGCGGCCGCGGCGCGTGCGCACCAGAAAACTGTGGTTGACCTTGCCACCGCCGATCATCTCCTGGGAAAACGGCGGTTCGCCGTCTTCACAGCCCGGTACGTGCTGTAACAACGCTCCGGCGATCACGCGGGCACCGCCTGTGCCTGGAAGCGCCGCCGCCATGCGATGAAACCGGCCGCTGCAATTCCAATGAACAGGAGGTTGAGAAGCGCCAGCAACAGCCGGCCGCGAGAATAAAAGAGGAACACGAGTACCCCGTCGATCGCGATCCAGTAAAGCCAGTTTTCGATCTTTGCGTTTGCCTGCAACCAGGTCGCAAGCAAGCTGAACCACGTGGTGAGCGAGTCGAGCAGCGGCCACGCGGCACGGGTCTCGGCCGCCAGCCACTGCGCGCTGAAGAACGACAGCGTCAGGGCGACGAGAGCCGCGACCAGGTGCCAGCGGTGCGGCCAGACGCCGACCGGCAACTCGCCTTCCGCGCTGCTGCGTGTCCAGCTCCACCAGCCGTATACCGACATGCCGACGAAAAAGACTTGCAGCGCCGACTGCATGGGCAGCTTGCTCAATGCCGATAACAGCGCAATGAGTGCCGAACTGAATGCTCCGACGATCCAGCACAGGCGATTGCGGCGCGCCGCCAGGATGACGTATGCAACCCCGGCGAGCGTCGCAAGGATCTCGAATGCATTGAGCACTTCGGGCGGCAAGTTCACTTAGCCGAGCGGCCCCAGAACCTTCATGACGAAAATCGCCTTCCCGTCACGCTCGAACGTCGGCTTGAGCTCGCGAGTCAGCGCGTCCATGACTTCTTCGTACTGGCCAAAGACCTGCGTGCTCATGTCGTTGGTCATGACCTTGAAACGGCCATCGGTGTTCAGGCGCTCGATGAATCCCCGGATCGGCGGAATGTAGTCGTCGTGCAGGGGATACAGGCTGATCTCGACGCCGATATTCATCTGTTCTCCGTCAACGAAATGTGTACGTCACCGTCACGCCCGCGTGGCGCGGGTCGCCCGCTTGCACGTAACGAGTGGGGATGAACTCCGGCGGCTCATTGCCGAAATAGAATCCACGCTGCGAATAGTACCTGTCGAACAGGTTTCTCACCCAAACTTCGGCTCGCCAGTGTTTCCCTGACACGCCCGCCTTCAGGTGCGTCAGCAGCCGCGACGGTGCACGTTCATCGTGCGAATCGTCGAAGTAAAAATCGTCGAGCCCGGCGAAATCCACGCGCGCGAACGCGCCGCGCGCACCGCGATATTCCAGACCCAGGTCGTACTGATACTGCGGTGCGTGCGCCTGCTCGCGGCCGTCCAGATTGCGATCGCCGAATACGAAGTCGATGTAGCGAGTCTCGAGAATCGCCGCCCGGAGGTCGACCAGCAAGGGCAAGACCGGGCGCCACTGCAAGGTTGCCTCCATCCCATAATTCTCGCCTGCCGCGGCGTTGTCTGTGTACTGGACGAAAGTCAGCGGGTCACCGGCCACCAGCTGTTCCCCAGTCTGCACCTGCTGGTCTTCGCGGCGCATATAGAAGAGCGCGATGTCGCCCGCGAGCGCCGCATCGGCACTGGCCGCGCGGAATCCGAGCTCGATGCTATGCAGCACTTCGGCATCGAAGCTGCGACTGTCGGCGGGAACGGCATCGCCGATGTTGAAACCCCCGGCCTTGTAGCCGCGCGCCAGCGTCAGGTACGCGGTGCGCTGTTCCCCCAGGGCACGCCTGAGGCTCACAGATCCCCCGAACATCGTCTCGTTGGGAGAAAACGCGGCGTCATCCGAATCCAGGTAGTCCGCGCGGCGTTGTTCCGCGCGCGCACCGAACGCGAGCACCGTCGAAGGCCCGAGCCGCCATTCGAGCTCACCATAGCCCGCGAGATTCGTCGCACGATAGTCGCTGGTGAAGACCCGTTCGCCATCGCCGTACACCAGGTCGCGATAAATATCGTGCTGCTGCACGTCCTCGTCGGTGCGCAGTGCATACACGCCCGCGAGCCAGGCGAACCCGTCGCCGTGTTCAACGGAAGCATGCGACACGATACGAAGGTCGGTGCTCAGGGTCGTGTGCTCGCGGTCAAACCGCTGGAAGTAGTCGTACGGCGCGTTCGCACCCCAGCTGATGTCGTTTCCCCAATCGCCATCGAAGGAATAGACGCTGCGCGAGGTTCCGAAAGCAGAGCGACTCACGACGTCGAACGACTTGTCACCTTCGAAATCGAGGCGCACGGCGAGCGCACGCGAGATCTGCGTGTCCTGCCCGGGCTTGTCAGACAACGTCGTGCGCGAGTTGTCGATTGAAAATGCGTCGTAGCCATTGTCGAGATCCGCCCACATCGCAGTCACATCGACACGCAGATTTTCCGACGGATGCGAGCGGAATTTCAGGCGCGCATTACTTTCGTTGTAGCCATTCGTGTCGTCACTGCCGAGGAAGGAATTGCGGCGATAGCCGTCACTGCGATAATTGCCGGCGACGAGCCGCCATGCGGATTCATCGCCCACCGGGCCGCCGAGCACACCGCTCGCACCGACCGTTCCGTAGTCACCGAAAGTCATGTCGGCGTTGAACTCGTTTTCGCGTTGCGGTGCGCGCGTGTTCACGGCGATGAGTCCCGCGAGTGCATTCGCGCCATACGCCGTGCCCTGGGGACCGCGCAACACTTCGATGCGCTCCACGTCCTTAAGCGTCGCGGGCATGCCCAGCCCTGAGAAATCGATACCGTCGATGAGGAATCCCACCGACGGATTCGGCGCACCCTGCCATTGTTCGCGCTCACCGATGCCGCGCAATTGGAAGAAACGTGGACGTGAGGTGCCCGCCGACCAGTTGAGGTTGGGCACGAGTCCCAGCACATCCTGGAAATGCTGCACGCCGGCAGCTTCGAGTGTGTGCGCGTCGAGCACGGTGGCGCTCGCGGGCAGGTCGTTCAGAGCGCGATCGCGCAAATCCGCCGTAACGACGACTTCGTCGAGGTCCGAAGCTTCCAAATTCGAAGTGTCGGCGGCCGCAGCGGAAAATGCGACAAACAAGAATGGAATCGCGCACGCGGCGCGCAATGAAGAGTGCATCCCTATCCCTCCGCCGGTACTAGCCGGATCAGGTTCTACGGGTTCGCGGCCCATCCGCGTCTCAGGCCGGTGCAGGAAGCACAGGCCACCCCGAGGCGAGCTCGATAGTAACCGGAATTTGCAGCTTGAGTGACGCGGGTTTGCGGGTAGAATTCGCGCCCCGATGAGCCGACGAATCCGCATTTTCCAGGTCGATGCCTTCACCACGGATCGCTTCACCGGCAATCCGGCGGGTGTGGTGCTCGATGCAGACTCGCTCAGCGACGCGGAAATGCTCGCTATCGCGCGCGAGCTCAACAATGCGGACACCGCGTTCGTGCTCAAGCCCGACGGACCGGACCACGACCTGCGTGTGCGTTTCTTCACGCCGCGCACCGAGGCGAGCTTCGTGGGCCACGCCACCGTTGCCACGCACTTCGTGTTGTCGCGCGACGGCGCACCGCCGTTGCACGCCCTGGGAGCCGGTGGCCGCCTGCGCCAGCGCCAGAAGTCGGGATTCGTCAACGTCGAGGTGCGCGGCTCGGGCAACGCGCGTCGCATCGCCGTGCGGCAACCCGCCCCGCCTCTCGGCCGCCAGCTCAACGATCGCGAGCGGCTCGCGGTGCTCGATTCGCTGGCCCTATCCACCGGCGACATCGACACGCGCTGCCCGCTGCGCATCGTCGGCGGCGCGGGCACGCGCCTGCTCATCGGTGTGCGCAGCACCGAGCAGCTGAAAGGGCTCAAGCCCGACTACTCGCGCCTGACTACTCTCTCCGCACAGCTCGGCGCCGCCGGGTTCTTCGTTTTCACGCTGTCGCACGGCCTGGTGGGCTCCCTCACCGAATCGCGCATGTTCTGCCCGGCGCTCGGCATCCCCGAAGATCCGGTCAGCGGTAACGCGCACGGATTGTTAGGCGCCTATCTCGCCGAGCAGGGGCTGCTGCCGCACACTGGCGCCACCGCGCAGTTCACCGGCGCGCAGGGCCACCACGTTCATCGCGCCGGCCGCGTCGACGTCGAACTGGAATTCAGCGAGGCAAAGCTGGACTGCGTGTGGATCGTCGGCCAGGCGGTCTCGATCTTCGAAACCGAGATGGAAATGGGGACACTCCCCATTTCCTAGCAAAAGGGGCCGCACCTCATTAGTGCGGCGCGAACTTCTTCGGGTCCACGCCCTCACCCACCGCGCCCGGCTGCCAGCCGCGCGTGTTGCGGATGATGCTGTCGGGAATCATCCCTTCATCCCAGCCCTGCGAGCCCGGGGGTTCATCTCCCACGCGCAGAATCGTGAGGCGCAGCGACGGCACTATCCACAACCGCTGCTTGCCGGCACTTTCGAGCCACGCGACATCATGCGCGGCGAACGTGCCGCCGACGCGCGTGAAGAAGCCCATCGTTGATTCCGGGTAGGTGGGCTTCAAAATGAGGCTCACGTAGCGCGGCGGCGTCAATTGATTGCCCTCGAAAACCCCGTTGTTGGCCAGCACCTCACCGATGCGCATCCAGTCGCCGAGCCGGGCGCGAATGCAGCAGCCCGCACGCGCGTCGCGCGCCAGCGAGAATTCGCCGGCGCCGATCGGGCCCCAGAGGCGTTCGGAAAGTAGTTTGTCGAATGGCTGCTGGAGCCTGGTCGCGAGGGCCAGCGCGAGGATGTCGGCATTGAGCTCGGCGGGCGATTCACCCTGTCCGAGCGCGGCATCGAGTGGCCAATCGAGCAGCACTGGACGCAGGTCCGCGCTCAGCGCGTAACGCGCAGCCCGCGTCCCGGGCCAGGGCCAACCGCCGGGCTTCGCAAAGCCGCTCGAGCGCGTCAGCAACTGGCGCAGGCTGATCGCGCCCCGCGGATCGTCGGCCCACTCGGCAATGTATCCGCCTACCGGCGCATCGAGGTTGATCGATCGTTCGTCGTTCATCGCTACGCCGAGCACGAGCGCGCTCAGGACCGGAGTGAATCCGGACAGATCCACGGAACTATCAAGTGTCGTGCCGTCCCAGTACTTCTCGAACACGATGTGCCCGCCCTGGCCGATGACCAGCGCGCGCGTGTTGCGCGCGCCCGCGTAGTCGACGGCGGCCTGGATGCCGGCCATGTCAATGCCTGCTTCCGCCGGGGAAACTTTTGGCTGCTGCGGCCCGGGCGGCAGCGCCACCACGACGCGCGGTTCCGCGTATGCCACCGCGCCCGCGCCCGCAACCATCACCACAGCGTGCCGGCGCGCGTCAGCAATGTTGAAGATGAACGCGGCCGCCACGATCGCACCTGACAACAACAGGACCAGCTTCAAAGTCTTCATGCCTCACCCAGCGCGCGAGCGGAGCCCACGCGCCCTCCATTGAGCTCCAGTACGTGCGTGGTGTGCGCCGGCCACTCCTCGCGATGATGCGTGGCGATCACACAGCTGCCGCCTTCGGCCAGCCATTCGTTGAGCCGCCGTGTCAGATCTGCGCGCGTCGCCCGGTCCAGCCCCGCGAACGGTTCGTCGAGCAGCGCCAGGGTGGGTTCACGCGCCCAGGCGCGCGCGAACAGGATGCGCCGTGCCTGGCCATAGGACATCTCGGCAAGCGTTCGGCCACGCATGGAAAACATTCCAAAACGGCGCAGCGCACGTTCGGCGTGTTTGCGGTCGGCGGCGGTGATGGCCTCGTTGAGGCCGATGCTCGCGTAGCGCCCTGAAGCCACCACTTCCATCACCGGCATCTTGGGTGCGTGCCAGGTCTGCAGGTGCGGAGCCACGTACGCGGTGCGCAGTTTGAATTTTTCGAGCGCCACGCCCGGTGCGATACCGGCGCGCACGATGCTGCCGCCCGACGCCACGGCGTGATCGCCGTAGATAGTGCGCAGCAGCGTTGACTTTCCGGAGCCGTTCGGTCCGTGCACCACCCAGCAATCCCCGGCGCGCACTTCGAGATTGATGTCGGTGAGGATGTGCGCCTCTTCGAGGTGAACGTCGGCGTGACGCAGGGCAACCACGATGCGGCGCTTGCGCGGCCGGCGCCGCGCGCCCGACTGCCGCGAGTGAAACGCCCGCGTGTCCTGCTGCAGCAACGCGCGTGCTTTTTCCGCGCGCATCCTGCCGCTTTGTCTCACCGTGCCCTGCTCCAGTTCCAGCAGATGCGTCATCGAGTCCGGAACATCTTCCTGCCGATGCGAAGCGAACACCCAGGGCATGGACGAGCGCGTCGTGCGATTGAGCCAGGCGAGGAATCGTGCGTGGTTGCGCGCATCCAGCCCATTGGCCACCTCATCGAGCAGCAGCAGCTTCGGCCGACTGGCGAGTGCGCGGGCGATGAGCACCAGCCGCCGCTCGCCGTAGGAAAGAGTGAGAAACCGCCGGTCCGCGAGCGCGCCAATTCCCAGTCGCCGGAACAACGCCGCCACCTGTTTGTCTTCGACCGGCGTGAGCTCGCGCATCGGAATATCGGTGCGCTGCACGCCGGTACCCACCACCTCGCGCGCACGGAAATTCCATTCGTAGTGCTCGTAGCGGTCCTGGCGCTCCGCGCCAACGTAGGCAATCTCTTCGCTCACGCCGGCGGGCATGTCGAAACTTTCGCCGCGCCATCGATAACGCCGCAGCTCGCTGCCCGTGGGCTTGGGCCACACGCTGCCCGCCAACAGCTTCAGCAATTGCGTCTTGCCCGCGCCGTTACCGCCGATGAGCAGCCAGCGCTGTGCTGGCTGGATGCGCCAGTTCACATCGCGCAGCACCGCACGTTCGCCGCGATCGAGATCGATGCGCCGGAGCGTGAGGGAGAGAGATGAATGTGCTGCGCGCGCGCTCGACATGCCGGCGCGGGAGCTTACCGGCGAAACCTCGGCGACGCGAGGCGCTTCAGGACACGCTTAGCGAGGCGGGCTGGTCGCCGGGCAGGCGGGCGTCGGGCTCGTAGCCGGGCTGCTCGGCCTGGCTGAACAGCACTTCGAAGTCCGCGGCCAGCACGCTGTCGAACAATTGTTCGATGTCGTCCAGCACGAAATAGGTTTTCTGATACGCGTCGATCAGGTAGTTCGTGCGCAGGACGCGCTGCAGATCGAAGGCGATTCGTTGCGGGCCGGTGGCACGCGTGGCGTAGATGGTCTCACCGCTCGAGGAGAGAATGCCGGCGCCGTAGGCCCGCAAGCCACGCGACGTGTGCACCAATCCGAACTCCACGGTGTACCAGTACAGCCGCGCCAGCATCTTGAGTGCCGCCGGCGAACGTGCGTGTGCGCCGATGGCGCCGTACGCCTGGATGAAGTTCGCGAACACGGTGTGCGCGAGCATCGGCAGGTGGCCGAAGAAATCGTGGAACAGATCCGGCTCCACCAGGTAGTCGAGTTCTTCGCGCCGGCGCATCCACACGGTGACGGGAAATCGCCGCTCGGCCAGGTGCGCGAAGAAATCCGCCTCGGGAATCAGTCCCGGAACGCCGATCACTTCGAAACCGGTGAGGCGCTTGAGTCGCTCGCTCGCCTCTTCCAGCACCGGGATGCGATGCGCATCCGCGCCTAACAAACGCAGGCCCGCCATGAACTCGGGCGCCGCGTGTTCGCCCATGAGCGAGAGCTGCCGTTCATACAACGTGCGCCAGATAGCCTGTTCGTCGGCGGTATAACCGTCGTAGTTCTGGGCCACGCGGAAATCGGGGCCGGCGAGAGCGTAGTCGCCGCGTAATTTCACGGCCGACTGGGTGGGAGCAACTGGTAAGCGAGCCATGCGGCATCTTCCTCCGGCCCCTTTGCAGAAAAATGGCAATTTCTGTCAGGTAGAACCTCAAAATGTGGTGACATTCGCTAATCAATCACTCAAATGTGGTTAAATCCACCACTTATGAAGATCGACAAGACGGATCGACGAATCCTGGATGTCCTCCAACGGGAAGGGCGCATCAGCGTCACCGATCTCGCCGAAAGAGTTGGCCTCTCGGCGACCCCATGTGCTCGCCGGATCCGGCAGCTCGAAGATTCGGGACTCATCCAGGGGTATGCGGCGATCGTCGACCCAAAACGCGCGGGCCAGACCATCCAGGCGATCGTGCAGATCAAGCTCGAACAGCATTCCGACGAGATCGTGGAACGCTTCCGGCGCACGCTCATCGACCGGCCGGAGGTCCTCGCCTGCTACACCATGACGGGTGAAATGGATTTCCTGTTGCACGTGATCGTGCGCGACATTGAAGCGCTCTCCGACTTCACCATGCGCCGCCTGTTGCGCGTCAGCGGCGTCCGTGACGTCACCTCGTCCATCGTGCTCGAAACCGTCAAGCGCTCGCCGGTCATCCCGCTGGAAGAACTGGCACCAGAATAGTTGGATGCAGGTAGTTAGTGCGGGAGGCGTGCCAGCACGTACGCCACCACGGCATCGCAGCGCTCCGCACCAAAATCGAAGATCTCTGTGCTCTCGCCCTGCAGGCGCCGCGAGAGTTCATCGCGCAGAAGCCTGTGTGCGCGAAACAGACGTGTGCGCACCGTGGCGGCATTGACGCCAAGACACTCCGCTGTCTCGCGCACATCCAGGCCCTCCACCGCGCGCAATACGAAAACCGTGCGGAAATTCTCCGGCAGCGCGTCGATGGCGTGTTCCAGCAGCGCGCGCGCATGCGCCGCTTCCAGGAATTGCTCCGCCGAGGGCGCGTCGCTGGCCGCAGCCTCCTCCACTGCCAGCGCGTCTTCGCCCGCGTCGTCGAGAGAGATCGTGTCGCCGCGCGTACGGCGGCGCATCATCAGTGCTTCGTTGAACGCGACCCGCGAAAGCCACGCGCCGAACCTGCCGCTGGGTTGATAGCTGTCGAGTTTGGTGAAAGCGCGCAGATAGGTCTCCTGCACCGCGTCTTGCGCGGAGTCGCCGTCACGCAAGACACTGCGCGTGACTCGGAACAGCCTGCGATTGTGCCGGCGCATCAGCGCCTCGAACGCCTCTACGTTGTGTTCGCGCGCGAGCGCGACCAGTCGGTCATCCGTCAGGTCGCTCAAGGACCGCCAACCAGCGGGTTGTTGGGCAGGTTTGGCTGCGGATGTCGGGCTCATGGCGTAACAATGCTCCTGTTGAGCAGGACGTTCCCGTTCCGGGTCGGGTATATATGGACGCATCATGAAACGACGTTACAAGTTCCTGTTGTGGACCGCTGGCACGGTCGGCGTGGCGGTGATTGCGTTGCGACTCGTGCTCAGCCACGACTCGCCTTGCGCTACTCCGCCACCTTTCGCCGCGGGCGAGACCCCTATGAAGGGCTGGGTGCATCGATGCTACGGCGGCCCGGAGATCGTTCAATACGAGGATTTACCAAAGCCCAAGGCCGCAGACGATGAAGTCATCGTGAAGGTGCGCGCCGCCTCCGTGAACCCGCTCGACTGGCACTACATGCGCGGCAAGCCATACGTCATGCGCATGATGGGTTCGGGGGTCGGTGCTCCGACGGATCCACTGCTCGGCGTGGACTTCGCCGGCATCGTGGAGTCAGTGGGAAAAAGTGTCACTCGATTCAAGCCCGGTGACGAAGTATTCGGCGGCCGCGGCGGCGCCTTCTCCGAGTACGTTCGCGTGCGCGAGAGCCGCAACATCGTGATGAAGCCCACGAACATCTCGTTCGAAGAGGCCGCGGCGATCCCGATTGCGGCCATCACCGCCCTGCAGGCGGTGCGCGATCATGGAAAACTCAAGGCCGGCGAGAAAATGCTGGTGAACGGCGCCTCTGGTGGCGTCGGCACTTTCGCCGTGCAGATCGCCAAGGCGCTGGGCGCCGAGGTCACGGGCGTGTGCAGTGGCCGCAATGTCGAACTGGTTCGCTCGCTCGGCGCTGATCACGTCATCGACTACACCCGCGAAGACTTCACCGTGGGCGCGACGAAATATGACCTCATCGTCGACAACGTCGTCACTCACTCGTTCTCTGACTACCGCCGTGTCCTCACTGACGAGGGACGCTTCGTGATCATCGGTTCCAACAACGATGGCGATTACCTGGGACCCATGGCCGACGCAATCAAGGCGGGCATTTACGATTCGTTCGTGAGCCAGGGCTTCGGGTTCATGATGTCGGAGATGAAGCCGGAAGATCTGACTACGCTGCGCGACATGATGGCCGAAGGAAAGATCCGTTCGGTCATCGATCGCACTTACAAGTTCAGCGAAGTACCGGAGGCGATACGTTATCTCGAGACGGGGCGCGCGCGCGGGAAGGTGGTCGTGAAGTTCGAGTAAAAGGCGCAATCAGCAAAGGCGCTGAGTAGGTCCTTTCATTTCAATAGTGGCGCGCCCGGACGGATTCGAACCGCCGACCACCTGGTTCGAAGCCAGGTGCTCTATCCAGCTGAGCTACGGGCGCGGGGGGCGCCATCATAGCCGTCCGCGCTACTGGACGCTTCTCAACGGCCGGAAAAATTCCCGGATGTCCTCCGCCAGCGCGGCCGGCTGCTCCATGGCCGCGAAATGGCCGCCTTTCGGGAATTCTGTCCAACGTTGCACGTTGAAAAACCGCTCCGCCCATTCGCGCGGCGGATGAGTGAGATCCTTTGGGAACATGGCAAATGCCGCCGGCACCTCGTCGGAACCGATCTTCTGCTTGACGGCCTCGGCAACCCAGCGCGACGGACCGGCATTGAGGACGTCGAAATACGGCATGAATGCGCCGCCGATGCTGCCCGTCACCCAGTACACCATCGCGTTGGTCAGCATTTCATCCTTGGTGAAACACGCGTCGAGGTCACCATCGCAGTCACTCCATCGCTGAAACTTTTCCGTGAGCCAGGCGGCAAGCCCGATGGGTGAATCATTGAGTCCATCGGCCAACGTCTGCGGCTTGCGGCCCTGGATCATCGCGTAGGCGCCATGCTTCATCTGGAACTGATGAACCTGCTCCACATATTCGCGCTCGATGGGCTTCAGATTCTCGGGCGTCTTGAGCGAATGCCAGAACGGCACGTCCGTGAGATGGATGCCGATCACGGATTTCGCATGACTGCGCGCCAGATGCTCGGTAATGGTGCTGCCCCAGTCGCCGCCGTGCGCACCGTAGTGCTCGTAGCCCAGCACGTCGGACATGAGTTCATGCCAGAGGTCATTGACGCCAAACAATCCACTCGAATGAGGCTGCAGGGGAGGCTCGGCACAACCACGTCGAAAGCGTCTTCTCCGCGCCCGCCATGCGCGGCCGGATCCGTGAGCATTGGAATGAGCTTGAGAAACCGCGTGAACGAATCGGGAAAGCCGTGCGTGAGAATCAATGGCAGCGGCGGTTTTCCTCTTGAATGGCTCACTCCACGCTCATGGATGAAGTGAATGTCCGCGCTGCGGACTTCCGCGCGGTAATGCGCGAAGCGATTGAGGCTCGCTTCCTGCGCACGCCAGTCGTAGCGATCGCGCCAGTGCTCGAGCAGGTTGCGTAGATAGGCGGGGCTCGCGCCCGCATCCCATCCGGGCGGCCCCTGAACGGGTGGCAGCCGCGTTGCCCGGAGGCGCACGTCGAGATCCGCGAGCACCCACTCGTCGACGCGAATTTCAAATGACCTTGCTCGCGCGCTTTCCATGATCTGCCCGAAGAGTCAGCGGATCGTCCAGTGAAGTTACGAACGACTTGAGATCCGCCGCGTACTCCGCGGGACGCTCCCACGCGCCGAGGTGTCCGCCGGCCGGCATCTCGGTCCAGCGCACGACGTTGAGCCGGCGCTCGGCCAGCCGGCGCGGTGGGACTCCCGCCATGTCTTTGGGAAACAGTGCAAGTCCGACGGGGCGCTCGACATAGTCACCCTGCTGAAGCGACGGGCGTCGGGTCTCGGCGAGATAACCGTAAATGGACGACTGGATGGTCTGCGTCACCCAGTAGATAGTGATGTTGGTCAGCATCTCGTCCTTGCTGAAGCTGTGTTCGAGATGTCTCGGCTCATCGCACCAGGAATGAAACCGGTCCACGATCCAGGAAGCGAGGCCGACGGGTGAGTCGTTGAGGCTTGCGGCCAGCGCGCGCGGCTGCGAAATGTGCACCGCGGCGTACGCGCCGTCTTCCATGAACGTCCTGGTTGCGGCCGCCATGTACTTCTCTTCGATGGCCGTCAGTGCCGGGCCGGCGTTCCCGTGCCAGCCGATGTCGGTGAGATGAATGCCGATCACCGCGCCCGGAAACTGAATCGCCATGCTCTGTGCGATCGCGCTGCCACCATCACCGCCGGCCACCACGTACTCCTCGTAGCTCAGCACTTCGGTCATGAGGCGATGCAATAGCTGGGCGGAGGCCTTGATGGTCGGTACGTCGTCAGGCGGCCCCACCTGACCGGTGAACCCAAAGCCCGGGAGCGACGGCACGATGACATCGCAGGTCAGCGCTTCGGAGTCTTCGTGCGCCGCGCCGATGAGCAGCGGAATCGCTTTGCGGTAACGCAGAAATGTGTCCGGCCAGCCGTGCAACAGAAGCACCGGAATCGAGCGCACGCCGAGGCCGAGCTCGTGAATGTAGTGAACGTTCGCATCGCCGATGCGCGCCAGGAAATGTGTGAGCTGGTTGAGCGCGCGTTCGTTTGTGCGCCAGTCGTAGTCGTCGCGCCAGTAGCGGATCAACTCATCCAGATAATCAGGATCGCTGCCGCCCTGCCAGCCATCCTTGGCAAGAACCCGCGGACGTCGCGCCCACTGCAACCTCATGCGCAAGTCGTCGAGCACCTGCTGCTGAATGCCGATGCGAAATGGCAGTCTCGAAGTGACGGTCGCCATGCGCGGAGCGTACTAGCGGCGTCGGTAATCTTTCTTGTGCACCTGACGTCATTCGTGTCTGACGAGATTTGCTGCACTGCTGCGATTACGGGCCGTCAGGTGTACGAACAATCCCAGAATCCCCATGACCCAGACGATGACCGGGCTCGAAGGCAGGTCGGTGACCAGCGAAACGCCCAACCCGGCGAGATAGCTTCCCACCGCCAGCGCATAACCGATGAGCAGCTGCCGGTTCGGCGCATGCCGGTACGTGGCCACGGCCGGCACGATGAGGCTGGTGAACACCAGGTACACGCCCACGAGCTGCACGGAAGCAGTCACGACGATGGCAAACAGTACGTAGAAACCGATGCGGCCGATGTGCTCGCGCCAGCGGAACCACACGATCGCGAACACGGTGGTCAATACGGCGGTACGAATCAACTGGTCGGTCGACACCCAGAGAATCTGTCCAGCCAGCAAGTCCTTGAGGTTCTCGCCGCCGTGCGGATCGTTGGCTAACATCAGGATCTGCGCGGTGGATGCGAGTACGAACAAGATGCCGATCAGCGCTTCCTGCACCTCGGGCCGCTTGCGCTCGGTCCAGGTGAGCAGCAGCGCGCCGGCCAGCGCGGCAACTCCAGCCGCGATCTGCGCACCCCACCCGTCGATGGGCAAGTCAAAACGGTTGGCCGCGATCACACCGAGGCCGGCCACCTGTGCGATGGCGAGATCAATGAACACGATGCCGCGGGACAGCACCTGCTGCCCCAACGGCACATGCGAAATCGCCACCAGTACACCGGCGATCAACGCCGGCCACAGGATGGAAAAATCGGTGAGCATCGTATTCATTTCGCCGCCAGCAGGCGGTTGATGGTGTCGTCGAACAACCCGAACAGATCCTTGGCTTCGGCCGTGCCTCCGACCGAGTACGGCAGCACCACCGTCGGCGCATGCACGCGCTCCGACAGCCAGTTCGCCGGCTTCGCGTCGTTGTAGGCGTTGAGCAGGATCAGTCGCGGGGGCGCGCTGGTGAGCTTGGTCACGAGCTGCCCGAGGTATGACGCGGTTGGCGGCACACCGGGCTTGGGTTCGAGCGAAGCCACTTCAATGAGCCCGAGCCAATGGCATAGATAGGCCTGGTCGCGATGCATGACGACCACGCTCTCGCCCTTGAGTGGTGCGGCCTTGGCTTCCCAGCGCTTGATGGCTTCGGACCAGCGCGTATCGAAGTCCTTCGCCCGCGCCGCGTAGTACGCGGCCTGCGCCGGCTCGAGCGCGCTCAGTTTCGCCGTCAGCGCATGCGCCACCAGCGCGATGTTGTGCGGATCGAGCTGCACATGCGGATTGCCCTGCGGATGGATGTCGCCCATGGAACGGTCGAGCTTCGACGGCACTTCCAACAACGTGAGCGCCGACGTGGCTTCGAAGTAGCCCGCCGCTCCCGGCTGGATGCGGGAATTGCCGGACTCCTGGATGAGCACGGGCAACCAGCCCACCTCGAGCTCGGCGCCGGTGGCAACCACCAGGTCGGCGGAACGCGCGCGCGCCACGAGGCTGGGCTTGGCCTCCACGCGATGCACGTCCTGCAGCGCGGTGGTGGCGACGTACACGTTGACGCGCTCGCCCCCGAGCTCGGTGGTGAGCGCGCCCCAGTCGGGCGTGGTGGCGAGCACCTTGAGGGCTGCATGGGCCGGCAGCACGCCGGTGACCATCAGCATGACTAACAAGCGAATGGAGTTCTTCATGGCGTGATTCCTAGTACTTGTGCGCGCCGTGCGCGCCGATGCCATAGATGTATTGCAGGCGCAGGATGCGATCGCGCTCGCCGTCGTCGCGCGCGTTGTCCCAGTCGTACTGGGCACGCAGCCGCGAGAACTCGCTGGGATTCCAGTCGAGCATCACCGATAGCCGATCGGGGCTCATGCTGATCAGGCCATCGGGCGCGAGCGTGTAACGCGGCGTGCCCGAGTCCAGAGAGTCGTAACGCGCGCCCGCGCGCCAGCGCGGCGCGAATTGATAGACGCTCTGCAGGTACCAACCGGATTGCGTGCTGCGATAGTCGTCAGCCAGCAGAACGCCCACTCCGTCGGCAATCTCGCCGCTCTCTTCGCGGTGCATGTATTCGCCCTGCACCTTGAGCTGGCGCCGCGGCGACGGCGCCCACTTGAGCACACCATCCACGACCCAGGTGTGCGCATCACCGGTGAAACGCTCGAACAGCGGTTCGCCCGCGGCATCGGCAATGCCACCTTCACGATCTTCCGCGTCGCTGTCGAGCCAGGCGACGCCGGTTCGCCAGCTGGTGTAGTCGCCGACATCACCGCCCACATGCGCAAACAGCGCCGTCGCGTTGAGCCCGTTGCCCGCGCCGCGCGTCGCCGGATAACTCGAACCATTGCCCGCCTCCGCGCCGAATTCGACAAACAGATTGGTCGGCGCCAGCCACTTCACCTGCACACCTTCCTGCCGGGCCTGCCCGCCAAACAAGGCTTGATAGACGAGCGGCTGGTCGACGAAGTCCCAGGCATGCGCGTGCACCTCGTTGAGATAGCCAAAGCCCGAGAAGAAGCGGCCCATTTTTCCGGTAAAGCCATCGGGCAACGCCGTGGTGCGCACGAACGCCTCTTCGACTTCGATCTCGTTCTCACCGGTGATGGCCGCGGTCAGCTGACCTGAAAAGTACGGATCGATGTTGGCGCTGAACGTGAGCTCGGATTCGCCGAGGTTGAAGCTGCGCTCACCGGGACCGACTTCGCCACCGGTCGGCGGAAAGCCGGCGATGTTCCAGTCTTCGGGGTTGCGCGAGGTGCTGGTGTAGCTGCCGCCGAGGATCAGCGAGATCGCGGGATTGAACGCGGAGGCGCCGGCGACGGATCTCGTCGCCGGCGCTTCGGGAGGCGGTGGCGGTTCCGCCGCGGCGACCTGGGCCTGGCTACCTTCAAGTTGCTGGATTCGCGCTTCGAGTGCATCGACGCGCGCTCCGTAATCATTTTTCAATGCCTGTAGTTCCGCCCGCAGCGCGCTGACGTCGTCGGCGGCGGTCGCAACTCCAGGGAGTGTCGCCAGCGCTATCAGCACCGGTAGCAACTTGAGATTGTTCATGTCGGCTCCTTTATGCGCGCGCATTGGCTCAAAGATTCGCCCGAACCATCAATCGCACTTCGCGACCGGGCAGGATCACCTCATCCTTATTGAGCGCGACGGCGTTACGTTGCGTGGTGTCGGTCAGGTTCTTTCCGACCAGGACGAACTCGACATTCGCCGCGTCCCTGAATGGGCGCCATGAAGCATCCGCATCGAGGGAGACGAAGCCCGCGGTCTCGGTTTCCGCGAATCCCACGTTGTCCTGACGACCGGAGTACTTGAGCAGGAACCCGCCACCCACCGTGGCGCCGGCCCAGTTCAGGCCCGCACCTACGTGGTAAGGCGTGATACGCGGCACGTTTTCGCCGTCATCGAGCTTCGCTCGTACGTAGTCGGCGAGGCCGAGGACACTGAGCGTGCCGCTCGCGTTCTGCACAAGATCGAAAGTCGCTTTCGTTTCGGCTCCCCAGAACTTCGCGCCTTGCTGCAGGTATACGAGCTCCTTGAGTTCCGCGTCGCCATCTACGGCGCAGATGCCGTCTTCATCACAGGTGCGACCGGTGAGGCTGCCGAAGATGAAGTCGTCGAACTTCGCGCCCCACAACGCGCCCTCGAAACGCACTCCAGACGAGTCGTAGCGGAAAGTTGCCTCCAGGGAATTGGCGCGCTCCGCCCGCAGCGTCGGATCGCCGGTCTCGAACGTGGCCGGTCCGTCGTGCGGCCCGCGCGCGAACAGCTCGGTTTGCGCTGGCGCACGCTCGGAGCTCGCGAGCGTAAAGCCCAGCCGAACGGCGTCCGAAGCATCGAAGAGCAATCCGGCGGATGCGCTCAACGGCGTGAAGCTCCGGGAAGTGGCGATATCACTGGCCGGCGTCCCGTCGATGTCTACCGACTCGACGCGCGCTCCGGCATGCAGATGCAACTTCTCGGAGAGTGGCGCATCAGCGAACACGAAAGCAGCCGCGGTCTTCGTCGTCGTTGGCAGCAGATAGTTCTCCCCTTCACCGAGCGCGGAGAAGTCCCGATTCTGGAACTGCACACCGACGGCGGCAGCGGAGAACGGCCCGAAAGCGCCTAACAAGCCTTCCGCGCGCGCGTCCCACTCGTTGTCCTTGAAGGTCGCGAGCGCCTCCCCGGTTTCAGGATCGATCTCGCTGTGTTCATAGTCGGCGTGACCGCCATCGATGTTCAACGTCTGGAACACGCCGATGTCAGGCGCGAATGACGCGCGCAGCAGCTCCTTGGTCTGCTTCATGTCGATGAAGGTATCTTCACCGGGAATGCCGTAGGTCGAGTCGTAGTGGATCAGCGCCGCCCCGACGCGATTCTTGTCGAAGAAATAAGATCCGCCGAGGGAGTAGCCATCACCCTCGGAGAACGAGTTGGACATCGTGCCGCCAGGAATGTCGTAGTCGTCCGTGTTTCGCTTGAATCCGTCGGCATGCAATGCAAAGTCACCGAGACGCGCATCGAGCATCGCCGAGCCCTGTCGCGTATCGGCATTGGTGCCGTACATGCCCGTGAACTCGGCATTGAAAGGCTCATCCGGCAGGCGTGTCGGCACCCGATTGTTGATGGCATTGACGACGCCGCCGATGGCCTGACTGCCATAACGCAGTGTCGCGGCGCCGCGCACCACCTCGATTCGCTGCGCGGACAGAGGGTCGATGGGCACCCCATGGTCCGGACCCACATCGGCTACGTCGAAACTGCCGATACCGTCCTCGAGGGTCCGCACGCGGTTCGCATCGAAACCGCGTATCACGGGCCGGCTCGCGCCGGATGCAAAGCCGCTACCCGTCACGCCGGGTGTATTCGCGAGCGCGTCAGCGAGGTTGGCGCCTCCCGCCCTCAGGATCTCGTCGCGATCGACCGTCTCGACGATAGTCGCAAGCTTGTCTTCGGGAGTGATGGGGGATGCACTGACAATCACGGTGTCCATCGGCGAACCGGGATCGGCGGCGAATGCTGTGGCGTCCAACAACAGTGCGGAAATCAGGCAAACCGACAGTCGCCCGGCGGAAATGCGAGAAAGCTTAAAGGCCCGCGAGGGCCGAATGCTCAACATGGGTTTTCTCCTCTGAAACTAACAAACACGCGGCGGGGAACGCCGGCGTGGAATTACTTGTTAATCAGCAGGAGATCGGTGGAGCCCGTGAACGGAAGGCCGAGAATGCGCGATGGGGAACATTGGCAACCTGAGCTCTTTCGAGCGCGTGATCGTGGGAAACACGCACCGCGAGAACCACGATGAGTGCGCCGCCCACCATGTTCTGCATCGGCGCGAAGGAAAGGCACGTGCCGCAAAGCTGGCTCTGCGTGGGCCTGGCATGCGGATCTGAATTGAAGTGGCTGCTGGCGTGCACCACCATGCCGAGCTGGGCCAACAACAGCGCCAGCGACAGCACATGCACGAACCAACGGCGATTGCGTCGAATCAAAACAGCCTCCGCGGGCGAGTATTCCCGCAAAGGTCGGAATCGACAAGATCAGTTCAGCGAAAGTTGCAGCCAGATTGCGGCGAATTAATTGGAGGGATTCCCCGATTTCTTCCGCGCATGTTCCCGGAAATCTCACGGACGCCGCCGCTTCGGCGGCGTTTGAAAGTGGGCGTCAGCCCTGAATAACAGGGCGTCAGCCCTTAATGAGAATCGCGCGTCACCGTGGTGCCGCTGCCGCCCACCAGGAAGTCCAGGTCCGCACCCTTGTCGGCTTGCTGCACGTGCTCGACATAAAGCTTGTAGTAGCCGCGCTTCGGGGTCTCTGGCGCCTTCCACGCCGCGCGCCGGCGCGAGAGTTCTTCATCGCTCACGTCGAGGTGCAGCTTCCGCGCCGGCACGTCGAGCTCGATGATGTCGCCGGTCTTCACCAGCGCGAGGGGTCCACCGGCGGCGGACTCGGGCGCCACGTGCAACACGACGGTGCCGTAGGCGGTGCCGCTCATGCGCGCGTCGGATATGCGCACCATGTCGGTGATGCCCTTGCGCAGCACCTTGGGCGGCAGCGGCATGTTGCCGACCTCGGCCATGCCCGGGTATCCCTTCGGACCACAACCCTTGAGCACCATGATGGAGTTCTCGTCGATGTCGAGATTCTCGTCATCGATCTTCGCCTTGAGTTCTTCGATGGTCTCGAACACCACCGCGGACCCGCGATGCTTGAGTAGTTTGGGCGTGGCGGCCGACGGCTTGATGACCGCGCCATCGGGGGCGAGGTTGCCGCGCAGGATCGCGATGCCGGCATTCGCCTTGAACGGATCGTCGAAGGCCATGATGACGTCGCGATTCCACACCGGCGCATGAGCGATGTTCTCGCCCATGGTCTTGCCGTTGGCGGTCATCGCATCCTGGTTGAGCACGCCCGCGATTTCCTTCAGCACCGCAGGCAGTCCCCCGGCGTAGTAGAAATCTTCCATGAGGTACTGACCCGAGGGCTGCAGATTCACCAGGCATGGCAGCGTCGAGCCGTGTTTGTCCCAGTCTTCGAGTTCGAGTTTGACTCCGAGACGTCCCGCAATGGCCAACAAGTGCACCACGGAATTGGTGGAGCCGCCGATGGCGGCGTTGGCCTTGATCGCGTTTTCGAAGGCCTTGCGTGTGAGGATCTTCGAAAGCACGAGATCCTCGTGCACCATCTCGACGATGCGCCGGCCCGACAGTTGCGCCAGCCTGTAGCGCCGTGAATCAACGGCAGGAATAGCGGCGTTGCCCGGTAGTGAGACGCCGAGTGCTTCGACCATGCTGGCCATCGTCGACGCGGTGCCCATGGTCATGCAGTGACCCTTGGAGCGATGCATGCACGATTCGGCGGCGGTGAATTCCTCTTGCGACATCTTGCCGGCTCGAACGTCTTCGGACATTTGCCACACGCCCGTGCCCGAGCCGATCTGCTTGCCGCGGAAGCGGCCTGACAACATCGGGCCGCCGGAAATACCGATCGTCGGCAAATCGCAGCTCGCCGCGCCCATGAGCAACGAAGGCGTTGTCTTGTCGCAGCCCATGAGCAGCACGACGCCGTCCATGGGATTGCCGCGAATGGATTCTTCGACATCCATGCTGGCGAGATTGCGGAACAGCATGGCGGTGGGCTTCAGCTGCGTTTCGCCCAGCGACATCACGGGAAACTCGAGCGGGAAGCCGCCGGCTTCGTACACGCCGCGTTTCACGAACTCCGCGAGTTCACGGAAGTGGCCATTGCAGGGAGTGAGCTCGCTCCAGGTATTGCAGATGCCGATGACCGGGCGACCGTCGAACAAATCGTCCGGATAGCCCTGGTTCTTGAGCCAGCTGCGATGGATGAATCCATCCTTGTCCTGTTTGCCGAACCAGTCCTGACTGCGCAACCGCCGCTTCATCTTCGGAACCTGAGCCTCGCCTTGAGTGAAGGGCCGCACCATCGCACAAGCGACGGCGGAATATCTATACTTCAGCGCTTTTCGCGCGCCGCCTACCCGAGGCCCTATCCATGCCGGTCGATCGACGAGACTCCCCCGCCGCCCTCGAAGAGGGTGCCAGCTACCCGTCCCTGCGCGGCCGCAGCGTTTTCATTACTGGCGGTGGCTCGGGAATTGGCGGTTGTATGACTGAAGTCTTCTCGAGACAAGGATCCAAGGTGGCGTTCGTGGACTACGCCGACGCCGCTTCGCAGGCGCTCATCCAGAAGATAGAAAAAGCCGGGCTGCCGAGCCCCTGGTACCGGAAGACTGACGTAACTGATATCGGTGCATTGCAAAATGCGATCCGTGACGCTGCTAAAGTCGTCGGTGATTTCCACGTACTCATTAACAATGTCGCCAACGACGACCGCCATTCGCTCATGGACGTCACCCCCGAGTATTACGACGCGCGCATCGCGGTAAACCAGCGTCCGGCGTTTTTCGCCATCCAGGCCGTGGTTCCCGGAATGAAGAAGATGGGTGGCGGTTCGATCATCAATTTTGGGTCCAACTCTTACGGCGCCAAGGGGCGCAACATGCCTGTGTATACGACGGCGAAGTCCTCGGTCATCGGCTTGACGCGCGGCCTTGCCGCCGAGTTGGGTGAATCACGCATCCGCATCAATGTCATCACGCCCGGCTGGATCATGACCGAGCGGCAGATAGAGAAGTGGCTCACGCCCGAGGGCGAGCTCGAGATCAAGCGCAACCAGGTACTGCCCGACAAGGTGCGGCCGGAAGACGTGGCGCCGATGGCGCTGTTTCTCGCCTCAGACGATTCGCGCGCCTGCTCGGCGCAGGAATACATCGTCGACGCAGGCTGGTTATGAAGCTGCTGCAGTTCACCGATGGCGGGCACACACGCGTCGCACGCATCGATCCGACCGGCGCCGTGCTCCCGCTCGCGCGCATCGAGAGCACCTATCAACTCGCGCGGACGTGTATCAGCGAACGTCGCACGCTCGAACAGGTGGCGAGCGCGGCAGCCGTCGATGCGCCCGTCTCCTACGAAGAGCTGTTGCGCGATGGCCGGCTGCTGCCACCACTTACGCATCCGGATCCCAGCCATTGCCTGGTGAGCGGCACGGGCCTCACGCATCTCGGCAGCGCGGCCGCGCGCGATTCGATGCATGCCAAGATCGGCCGGCAGGACGACGCGCTCACGGACTCCATGAAAATGTTCAAGTGGGGCGTGGAAGGCGGCAAACCCAAGAGCAGCAAGCCCGGCGCGCAACCGGAATGGTTCTACAAGGGCAACGGGCGAAACGTGGTGGGCTGCGGTTCACCGCTGGCGTCGCCCGACTTCGCTGAAGATCACGGCGAAGAGCCCGAGCTCGTGGGCGTGTACATCATCGATGACAACCGGCGGCCGCACCGCCTGGGGTTCGCCATCGGCAACGAGTTCTCCGACCACGTCACCGAGCGCCGAAACTATCTACTGTTGGCGCACTCCAAGCTGCGCCAGTGCGGCGTCGGCCCCATGCTCAACACCGGCATGCTGCCGTCGCACCTGGAAGGCACCAGCCGCATTCGCCGCGAGGGTGCGGTGTTGTGGCAGAAAACCTTCCTTACCGGCGAAGCGAACATGTGCCACACCTTCGCCAATCTCGAATACCACCACTTCAAGTACAAACAACATCGCGTGCCCGGCGACGTGCACCTGCACTTCTTCGGCACGGCGACCGTGAGCTTTGCCGACAACATCGTGTTGCAGGCGGGCGATGAATTCGAGATCGACCTTCCGGCGATGGGCGCGCCGCTGGTCAACAAGCTGCTGATCGAGCCGGGCGGGCTCGCGCTGCATGACACCGCGGCGCTCTGACGGGGGACACCGATGAAGATATTCCGACGACTCGCGCTCATGGCGGTTGCCTCGAGCGTGCTCGTGGCCGCGGGCTGCGCCCGCGAGGAAAAAAAAGCCGACGAACGCATCGTGCTCGGTTTCAGCCAGATCGGCGCGGAAAGCGAATGGCGCACCGCGAACACGGAGTCCATCAAGGCCGCCGCCGCCACCAGCAACATCGACCTGCGTTTCGCCGATGCCCAGCAGAAACAGGAAAACCAGATCAAGGCGCTGCGCAGCTTCATCGCGCAGAAGGTCGACGTCATCGCATTCTCGCCGGTCGTGGCCACGGGCTGGGACACGGTGCTCATGGAAGCGCGCGACGCCGGCATTCCAGTGATCCTCACCGACCGCGCGGTGACCAGCGATCCTTCGCTGTATGCCGGCTTTCTCGGTTCTGACTTCGTCGAAGAAGGCCGCAAGGCGGGCCGCTGGGTCAGTGAGAAGTTTGCGAGCGCCACGCAAGACGTGAACATCGTCGAACTGCAGGGCACGGTGGGCTCCGCGCCCGCGAACGATCGCAAGAAGGGGTTCGAAGAAATCATCGCCGCCAATCCGCTCCTCAAGATCATTCGCTCGCAGACCGGAGACTTCACGCGCACCAAAGGCAAGGAGGCCATGGAAGCCATTCTCAAGTCCGAGTCGCGCAAGATCCACGTGCTCTATGCGCACAATGACGACATGGCCATCGGCGCGATCCAGGCCATCGAAGAGGCGGGGCTCGAACCCGGCAAGGACATTCTCATCGTGTCCATCGACGCGGTGAAAGGCGCCTTCGAGGCCATGATCGCCGGAAAGCTGAACGCCACCATCGAATGTAATCCGCTGCTCGGCCCGCAGTTGATGACCTCGGTGACCGAAGTGGTCTCGGGCCGTCCGATTGCGAAACGCATCGTCGTCAAAGAAACCATGTTCACCATGGAAACGGCGAAGCAACACATCCAGACGCGCAAGTACTGAGCCACGCGCGCCCATGAACGACGCTGCGATCGTACTGCGCGCGCGCGATATTTCCCGCGCTTTCCCCGGCGTGCAGGCGCTGTCCGGCGTCGAACTCACCTTGCGCGCGGGCGAGGTCCACGCGCTCATGGGACAGAACGGCGCCGGCAAGTCCACGCTGATCAAGATCCTGACCGGCGTGTACGCGCCCGACGCCGGCAGCATCGAACTGCTCGGCAAACCCGTGACCCCCCAGTCGCCGATTCACGCGCAGGCGCTCGGCATCAGCGCCGTGCACCAGGAAAGCCACCTGCTACCCAATCTCTCCGTGGCCGAAAACATCTGCGCCGGAAGATACCCGCGTCGTCCCTGGACGCGCGGCGGCGGCATCGACTGGCGCGAGACCGAGCGACGCGCCGCGGAGTTGTTAGCCAGCCTCGGCATCAACCTCGACGTGTGGCAGCTTGCCGGCGGCCTGCCAGCCGCCCTGCAACAGCTCGCGACGGTAGCGCGCGCGGTGTCCACCGATGCGCGCGCGCTGATTCTCGACGAGCCCACATCGAGCCTCGATGCCGATGAAGTTCAGGCGCTGTTCACGCTCATCCGCCGTCTGCGCGACAAAGGCGTCGCGATCCTCTTCGTCACGCATTTTCTCGACCAGGTGTATGAGATCTGCGATCGCATGACGATCCTGCGCAATGGTCGCTTCGTCGGCGAGTACGCCTGCGCCCGGCTCGACGCGCATGGACTGGTCGCCGCGATGGTGGGCCGCGAAGTGGCGGCGGCGGTCGGCAAAACCGCGGCCGCGGAACATGCCGTCGACAACACCTCAGGCGCACCCGTCCTCGCGGCGCGAAACATTTCCCGCCGCGGCCAGCTAAAGCCCATGGACATCGAGCTCAAAACCGGCGAAGTGCTCGGACTCGCTGGCTTGTTAGGCTCCGGCCGAACCGAGCTCGCGCGGCTGCTGTTTGCGCTCGACGCGCGCGACACCGGCGACATCCGCATCGATGGCCAACCGGCGAAGCTCGACAATCCCGGAGATGCCCTGCGATTGGGATTGGGGTTCTGTCCCGAAGACCGCAAGCACAGCGGCATCGTCGCCGATCTGTCGGTGCGCGAAAACATCGCGCTGGCGTTGCAGGCGCGCATGGGCCTCACGAAGTTCCTCAAGTTGTCCGAGCAACGGCAGATCGCCGAGAAGCTGGTGGCCGCGCTGGGTGTGAAGACGGCGAGCATCGAAACGCCCATCGGACAACTCTCCGGCGGCAACCAGCAGAAGGCCATCATCGCGCGCTGGCTCGCCACACATCCGCGCGTGCTGATACTCGATGAACCCACGCGGGGCATCGACGTGGCCGCCAAGCAGGAACTGATGCACGAGATCCTCGAGCTCGCACGCGGCGGCACGGCCGTGTTGTTCATTTCCGCGGAAATCGACGAAGTGGTGCGCGTGTCCGACCGCATCATGGTGCTGCGCGACCGCGCCAAGGCGGGCGACTTGCCGCGCGGGGCGGATGAAAATGCCGTCTACTCGCTGATTGCCGCCAGCCACAAGGCATGAAGCGCCTCGCGCAACACACGCTCTTCTGGCCGGCGATTACGCTGGCGCTTCTGCTCGTGGCGAGCAGCCTCTTCAATCCGTCGTTCCTCGCGCTCACGTGGCGCGACGGGCATCTGTTCGGCAGTGTCATCGATATTCTGAACCGCGCCGCACCGCTCATCGTCGTGTCGCTCGGAATGACCCTGGTGATCGCGGTGCGCGGCCTCGACATCTCGGTCGGCGCCGTGGTGGCCATCGCCGCCGCCGTGGCCGCACTCATGATCGGTGGCAGCTTCAGCGCCACCGGCGAAGTTCGCAGCGACTATCCACTGTGGCTGGCGCTGGCGACCGCGCTCGCGGTCGCGGCCGCCTGTGGACTGTGGAACGGCTTGTTAGTCGTCAAGGCCGGGATGCAGCCCATCGTCGCCACCCTCATTCTCATGGTGGCCGGGCGCGGCATTGCGCAACTGCTCACGGGCGGCCAGATCATCACCGTGTACTACGCGCCGTTCTTCTCCCTCGGCAACGGTTTTCTGCTCGGCCTGCCGGTGGCATTGTGGCTCGCGGCTTCGCTGTGGGCCGCGCTGCACTTCGTGATGTCGCGTACCGCACTCGGGTTGTTCGTGCGTTCCATCGGTGGCAACCCGGAGGCGGCGCGCGTCGCCGGCGTACGCTCCGCGGCGATCACATTGTGCGTGTACACCTTCTGCGGCCTGGCCGCGGGAGTCGCCGGACTCATCGTGAGCTCCAACGTGAAGAGCGCCGACGCCAACAATGCCGGGCAACTGCTCGAGCTCGACGCCATCCTCGCTGTCACGCTCGGCGGGACCGCGCTTACGGGCGGCCGATTCACGCTCGCCGGCACCGTGATCGGTGCATTGATCATTCAAACACTCACCTCGATGATCTATTCGCTCGGCGTACCGCCGGAAGTGAATCTCGTCGTGAAGGCGGCGCTGGTGTTCGCGGTGATGCTGCTGCAATCGGCGGAATTCCGGCAGCTCGTTTCACGAGCCGCACGTGGGAGCGCGACATGAACCGCAAGCTGCTGCCGCTCACCGTCACCATCGCGCTGTTCGTCGCCATGGCGGCCTTCGGCGCCATTCGTTACGACGGCTTTTTCTCCCCGCAGGTGTTCCTGAATCTGCTCATCGACAATGCGTTCCTGTGCATCGTGGCGGTGGGCATGACCTTCGTCATCCTGTCGGGCGGCATCGATCTGTCGGTGGGTGCGGTCATCGCGCTCACGACCATGATTTCCGCCACGCTGCTCGACGCCGGCTGGAATCCTTATGCCGCCATGGCGCTGGTGCTGGTGCTCGGCGCGGCCTTTGGCGCACTGCAGGGTTTCCTCATTCAGCGCTTCAGCCTGGCGCCGTTCCTCGTGACGCTGGCCGGCATGTTTCTGGCGCGCGGCTGCTGCTATCTCATCAGCACCGAGTCCATCCCGATCGATGACGCCACCTACGCCGCCATCGCCCAAGCGCGTATACCGGTGGGTCTCGGCGCCTCGCTGACCATCGGCGGCCTCATTGCGCTCGCCGTGGTGGCGGTTGCGATGCGCATCGCGCACTCGAGCGAGTTCGGACGCACGGTGTATGCCCTCGGCGGCGGCGAATCGTCCGCGCGACTCATGGGCCTGTCGGTGGATTCCACCAAGATCGGTGTCTATCTACTGAGCGGCGCATGCGCGGCGCTGGGCGGCATCGTCATGACGTTCTACATGCTCTCGGGTTACAGCCTGCATGCCGTGGGGCTGGAGCTCGACGCCATCGCCGCGGTGGTCATCGGCGGCACGCTGCTGGCCGGTGGCGTGGGCTACGTGGCGGGCACGTTGTTCGGCGTACTGATTCTCGGCATCATCCAGACCCTCATCGCGTTCGACGGGAGTTTGAGTTCATGGTGGACCAAGATCGTCGTCGGAGCTTTGCTCTTGCTCTTCTGCCTGTTGCAGCGGCTTTTCGAGGGGCGCACGCCCAAGTCGGCGCAAGGGACGGCATGATTCGCAAGTTCGGCCGGCTTCGCGATGGCCAGGAAGTCGAAATCGCCACTCTCGGCAGTGCGGACGGCCTGCAGGCCGAAATCCTGACGCTCGGTGGAACGCTGCGAAGTGTCACGTTGCCCCCAAAGAATGGAAAAGGGGGGAAGCGCATTCCGCTCGTCTTGTCGTTCAATGAGCTGGATTCGTATCTCAGCGACACTTCTTATGTGGGCCAGCTCGTGGGTCGCTACGGCAACCGCATCGCGGGTGCCGCGTTCGAGCTCGACGGCAAGCAATACAAACTCACCGCCAACAACGCCCCCAACACGCTGCACGGCGGTGAGATCGGCTTCGGTAAATATGTGTGGAAGGTGCTCGGCAGCGGCGGCGGCAAAAACACTTACCTGAAGCTCGGACATCGCTCACCGGCCGCCATCAATGGCTTTCCAGGCAATCTCGACGTCACCGCACTCATCAGCGTCTACGAGAACACGCTGACGCTTGCGTACGAGGCGACCACCGACGCACCGACACCCATCAATCTCACCTGGCATCCCTACTTCACGCTGTCAGGCGATCCGCGCGACCGCATCGACGAGCAACGCCTCACGATTGCCGCGAGCCACTATCTACCGGTCAACGAGTCGCGCGTGCCGACGGGCGAGATCGCGCCCGTGGCCGGCACGCCGTTCGATTTCCGCAAGCCCAAGAGCGTACGCGTGCCGCCGCCCTCCTCTCATCCGCAGATCGCGCTCACCAGCGGCTACGACCATTGCTGGGTGCTCGACGGACCCATCGCCGCCGAGCTCTATGCACCGTCGAGCGGCGTGCGCATGCGCGTGAAAACGAACCTGCCCGGGCTGCAGGTGTACGACGCCTCGCATTTCCGCACCGTGTACCCGGAATGGCACGGCATCTGCCTCGAACCCGAAAACTTTCCCGATGCGCCGAACCACGCCAACTTTCCGAGCAGCATTCTCAGGCCCGGCGAGCCGCATCGTTCTTTCATGAGTTTCGCTTTCTCGGTGTGACCCGCATGAAATCACCGCTGCTCATTCTTGCCTTATTGTTCGCAACGCTTGACGCGAACGCCGCATGCGCGGAAAAACGCTCGCGCGATGCCTCATTCGTCGAACTCGCCGTTCCGGATGATGCGATCCGTCCCGCGGGCGTCGCCGACTTCAGCTTCATCACCGAGGAGACCACGGTCGACGCACTCATCGCCAAGGTCGGCCCACCCGACGCTTCTCAAGGCTCGCGGGTGATCCGCCTCATCTGGTGTTTCGCCGATTCGACGGAGCTGTGGGTCGACACACCCGACCGCGTGGTCATCGAGTCCGTGCGCCACAAGGGCCACGAGATCTTCAAGCGCGCCAAGAAAAAGAAATAGCGCACGCTCCCGCCCGTGAAAGCCGCCTACTTCCATCCCAAGTACTGGCCCACGTGGCTCGGCATCGGCGCGTTGCGCATCTTCGAGCCGCTGCCCCACCGCCTGCTCTATCTACTGGGCCGCGGCCTGGGATTGTTCGTGTTCGTGTTCCCGACGGGGTTCAAACGCATCGCGAGACGCAATCTCGAACTCGCGCTGCCCGAGCTGGTGCCGGCCGCGCGCGAGCGCATCCTGCGTGAACATTTCGCGGGCTTGGGCTGCGCGCTGTTCGAGACGGCGATGAGCTGGTGGTCCTCGAACGAACGCATCCGGCACATCACGCTGATGACCGGGCTCGAAAACCTCAAGGCGGCGCAGGCCACCGGGCGCGGCGTGCTGCTGCTGTCGGCGCACTTCAATTCCATCGAGATCAGCTGCCGCGCGCTGGCCGCGCGCCTGCCGCTCAACGTCATGTACCGACCCACCAAGAATCTGCTGGTAGGCGAATTCCTGCATTCGCGCCGCGCGGTACAGACCAAACGCGCGATTCCGCGCGACGACGTGCGCACGCTCATCAAGGCGCTGAAAGACGGCGACGTGGTCTGGTATGCGCCGGACCAGAGCTTCCGCAAAAAAGGCGCGGAGATGGTGAAGCTGTTCGGCATTCCCGCGGCCACCAATACCGCCACGTCGCGCATCGCCGGCATGACGAACGCGCTGGTTTTGCCGTATTTCTTCGAGCGGCTGCCGGGCGGCGGCTATCGCGGCACCATTCACCCCGCGCTCGAGAACTTCCCCACCGATGACCCGGTGGCGGACACCGAGCGCTTCAACCGGATCGTCGAGGCCGAGGTTCGGCGCATGCCGGACCAGTACCTGTGGATTCACCGGCGATTCAAGGGTTTGACGCCGGATTACCCGAAGTACTACGACTAATGGGGGCTGCGCCCTTTCTCGTGTGGCCCCGCGCCCGGGCCACCTCTAAGATAGCTCCCCTTTCCTAGAACCATCACGCGGGGATTCGTTTCATGAAGCACGTTTTCAGCGCCCTCATCATCGGCGCCGCCTTTGCCACCGCCCAGGTCCACGCCGCCTGCGACTACCCGGTCGCTCCCGGCAAATTTCCAGACGGCGCCCAGGCGAGCAAGGAAGATATGCTCGCGGCCAAGGGCCAGGTCGTGAAGTACAACTCGGAGATGGACACTTACTTGGGCTGCATCAAGACGGAGTACGACGCCAAGGTCGCCGGGCTGACCAAACCGACCAAGGAAGAGTTGGCCGAGATCGAGAAGGTGCAAGTCCAGAAGCAGGACGCCGCTCTCAAGGAAGTGACCGACGTGACCGAGCGCTTCAACGAACAACTGCGCGCGTGGAAGGCCAAGAACGCCGCGGAGAAGAAGCCCTCCTGATCGGCGTCGTCCGGACGCGGCGTGACGGGCTTCAGAGAACACCATGCCCATGTTGACGCCTGCCCAGGCCGAAACACTCATCGAGCAGCACCTGACGTGCCTGCCCATCGAGTCATTGCCGCTCACCCAGGCCGCGGGTGCCGTGCTGCGCGAGAACATCTACGCGGAGCGTGACCACCCGCCGTTCGATCGCGTCGCCATGGATGGCATCGCGTTGTCCGTGTCGGCCGCAGCGAACAACGCCGGGCGCCTGCGCGTCAGCGGCACACAGGCGGCCGGTGATCCGCCGCAGACACTGGCCGATGGCGACTCGTGCATCGAGATCATGACGGGCGCCATGTTGCCCGCCGGCTGCGACGCAGTGGTCGCCGTCGAGCAGGTGCAGCGCAATGGAGAATTCGCCGAGATCGGGCGCAAGCCCGTGCAGCCCTGGCAGAACGTGCATCGTCGCGGCTCGGATTGCCCGCAGGGCTCGCTCTTGTTGACCGCGGGCACGCGGCTCTCCGCTCCAGAAGTGGCCATCGCCGCCGGCGCCGGCATGGCGCGCGTGCGCGTGAGCGCTCAACCGATGATCGTCGTGATCTCCACCGGCAACGAACTCGTCGAACCCGGCGAACTCATCGAGCCGCACCAGGTACGCCGCTCGAACGCCTATGGCATCACGGCCAGCCTGCGCCAACACGGCTTCGCCCGCGTCGCCGACGACCACGTGCGCGACGACGAAGCGCAACTCACCGAGCGCCTCGGCTTTCACCTGCGCACGCACGACGTGTTGATCCTTTCTGGTGGCGTGTCGATGGGCAAACTCGATCTCGTGCCGAAAGTGCTCGAGAAACTCGGCGTTAGTCTGGTGTTCCATCATGTGGCGCAGCGGCCTGGCAAACCGATGTGGTTCGGCGTTTCCCAGAGCGGCTCTGCGGTATTCGCATTACCCGGCAATCCGGTGTCGACCCTGGTCTGCCTGTCGCGATACGTATTGCCCGCGCTGCGCGCAGCGATGGGGCAGGCGCCGGCCGAAAGCCCGCGCATCGCGCTCACCGCGCCGGTGGAGGTCAAGACCCCGCTCGCTTTCTACATGCCGGTGAAGCTCAAGAGCGACGACTGGGGACGCACCTCCGCCGAGCCCTGCCCCACGAACGGCTCGGGTGATTTCACGGCACTTGCCGGCACGCAAGGATTTGTCGAGCTGCCGCCGGGACCCAACACGTTTCCCAAGGGATTCGTGGCGCGCTTCTACCGCTGGTAGTCAGGTCATGGAAACCGGCGACAAAGTCATCCCGTTAACTCAAAACCGGTTTCCCGTGGATGCGCTGCGCAGGCCCATCCACGATCTGCGCATCTCGGTCATGGACCGCTGCAATTTCCGTTGCCCGTATTGCATGCCGCGCGAAACCTTTCACGAGTCGTACCGGTTTCTCAAATCGAACGAGCGGCTCGACTTCGCCGAACTGCTGCGACTCGCACGCGTATTCGTGCGCGCTGGCGTGAAGAAACTGCGCATCACCGGCGGTGAGCCGCTGTTGCGGCCGAACCTCGCCGATCTCATCGGCGATCTCACCTCTCTACCCGGCATCGAGGACATTGCGCTCACCACCAACGGCATGCTGCTCGCCAAGTACGCGACCGAGCTCAAGGCGGCGGGACTCAAACGCATCACCGTGAGCCTCGATACGCTGGATCAGGGCGTCTTCGCGCAGATGAGCGGCGGCTTTGGCGGCGTGGCGGAAGTGCTCGATGGCATCGAACACGCACGGCGCGCGGGCCTCGCGCCCATCAAGGTGAATACCGTCGTCCAGCGCGGCGTGAACGATCACACGTTGCTCGATCTGCTGTCCTACTTCCGCGGCACCGGCGTCATCGTGCGCTTCATCGAGTACATGGACGTGGGCACACGCAATCACTGGAACCCCGCACTGGTGGTGCCCTCGCGCGAACTCGCTGCGCGCATCGCCGCGCGCTGGCCGTTGCGTTCGCTTGCACCCGACTACCGCGGCGAGGTCGCCGAGCGCCATGCGTTCGAAGACGGCGCCGGAGAAATCGGATTCATTTCCTCGGTCTCGCAACCGTTTTGCGGCGACTGTTCGCGCGCGCGCATCTCTTCCGACGGTTCGTTCTATACCTGCCTGTTCGCCACCCAGGGCGTGGATCTGCGTGGCCCGCTGCGCGCCGGCGCCACGGACGATGAGCTGTTCGAGCTCATCCGTGGCATCTGGAGCGGCCGCCGCGACCGTTACAGCGAACTGCGCGCCTCGATGCGCGACGCCACCGGACTTCACAAAGTCGAGATGAACTACATCGGCGGATAATGGGGACACTCCCCATTTCCTAGCAAAAGGGGCCGCACCTCATCGCACATATTTCTATGGCACGCAGAAACTCAAAGCTCACGCACCTCGACGCCGCGAATCGCCCCGTCATGGTCGACGTCGGCGCCAAGACCGCAACGTCTCGCGAGGCGAGCGCCGAGGCGTTGGTCAAACTACCGCCGGCTGTGGCACGCGAGCTCGCGCGCACTGGCCATCGCACGAAGAAAGGCCCGGTGTTCGACACCGCCATCATCGCCGGTGTCATGGCGGCGAAGCGTACGCACGAAATCATTCCGTTCTGTCATCCGCTGGCGCTGGAACGCTGCTCCGTGGATATCGCCAGCGGCGCCAACGGTCGCATCCGCATCGTCTGCAACGTCGCCGTGCACCACAAGACCGGCGTGGAAATGGAAGCGCTCATGGGCGCCACCGCCGCCGCACTCACTATCTACGACATGTGCAAGGCGCTGTCGCACGACATCGAGATCGGTCCGGTGAAGCTCATCCGCAAGACCGGCGGCAAGCGGGACTTTCAACGCCCTAAACCACGG
>Ga0193717_1000233_pt1 | contig 43865 bp, 45 predicted proteins | sample U2c2metaG_FD_145900 | JGI IMG/M metagenome (GOLD analysis project Ga0193717, IMG submission 145900) | Soil microbial communities from a riparian zone of the East river system, Colorado, United States - U2c2 | ecosystem: Environmental > Terrestrial > Soil > Riparian zone | place: USA: East River... | reverse complement strand
CCTCGTTATCGTCGATCTCATCCTCGTCAGTGCCGACCTTGCGGATGAACGCCTCCGCACGACCCTTGACACCGTTCAGCTTGTCGACGTTCGCCTGCACCTCGGCCACAAAGGTGTGGAGTGCGCTCGCGACCTTCGGCAACTCGGTACCGAACAAGTCACCCTCGGTCTTCACCGGCAACATCGCATCGACCAGGAGATACTTCTCCGGACCGTCGGTGTAATGCGCCGTCATGCCATTCCGGAAGGTCGTCTCCAGACCCTTCGCAATCGAAATGATCTCCCCACCAACAGCAGACAGATCATTCGCGGCCTGGCTAACCTTCGCCAGGTCACCGAGGAACTTCGGGATGCCTTCGGGCTTGATCATTGGCGTCGTCCTCGGTCAGACCGCTTTGTTCTGCGGCGTCTTAGGGGCGGCGGAGGCAGCGGCCTGGCGGATCACGTCCCGCGGGCTGACTCCTTCGGTGCGCTGGATACCGCGCTGGGCGATCAACGCCATCTGCTCGTGACCGTTCGCGAGCGCCGTGAGGGCCTTGGACGTGCCCAGCAGGACGTCGCCGGTGTGCTTGACCATGCCCGGCAGCGAGTCTTTCCACTTGTCCACGAACTCGCCGATGGCGACGCCGATCGGGCCGCCCTTGCCGCTCATCGAGGCCTGCTCGGCGGCCGTCGTCAGGCCGTTGCTGAGTTTGGTGCCGATGGCCTCGAACCCGCCTGCCTGCGACTGGAGGCCTTTCAGGCTGTCCATCGCGGCGGCTGCCTCAACAGTCCACTTGGTCATGATCCACCTCTCGACGCCCCCGTGCAGGGCTCAACGTATGCCCGATTCGTCCGCCGCCGAGCCGGCGGCACAGGTCGCGACCAACGCGCTGCATCGCGCGCCGGCCGTCCGACCCGGTGGTGCGGTGAAACTCAGGTGTTCCCGATGTTGTTCACGGCCTGCGAGGCCTGGGTGAAGGCCGTGTCCGCCACGCCGTCGAACTGCTTCAGCGTGTCCGCCAACGACTTGATGATCGTTTGGACCTCGGCGGCGGCGGCGTTGAACTTGGCCTCCACCGCGCCGTAGTCGTCCATCACCTTGGTCATCGTGGCATCCGTGCGCATCGCCCGGACGTTCGCCTGGTGCTGCGAGATCAGCGACTCGATCTGGCTGGACAGGCTCGTGATCGCCGTCTGCGTGTCGCCGCTGGCCCCGCTGTCATATCCGTTACGACCTGCCATCGATCTACTCCTTGTCTCAGCGCTTGTTGAACTTGGCGCCGTCGAAGTTCGCCGCGCCTTCGCTCTTCTTGGCGGCCTGGGCCATATCGGCCATAGCGGTCGAGGTGGCTCGGTCCATGCCACTCTGTCCCTGGGCGATCGCAGCAAGACCCGCATTCAGGTCTCCGGCGATCTTGTCCACCCGGCCCTTGAAGCTCATGAAGGCAGCGTGGCCGCCTCCCTGGATCTTGCCCTCCAGCGGCTGGGCCGCCGCGGCGAGACGCTTCACCAGGCCGCCGAGGTCCGACGTGTTCGTGCCGGTCTTCTTGCTCAGGGTGCTCAGGGTGTCCTGACCCATGCTCCAACGCTGTCCGCTCACTGCTGCGTCCCTCCGAAGTGATGATGCTGCTGCCGACGTCCTCACCATAGACGTGGCCGGGGTCGCTCCCGGTTCCCTGTTGGTCAGGACCTGCTCGGGCTGGGTGCGGTCACCGGGTACGACGGTGTGCCCGTCACCGGGATCGATGGCGTGCCCGACACCGGGATCGACGGTGTGCCCGACGGGGTCTCCGTCACCGGCGTGGACACGGTCGGGCTGGGCGAAACGGGTGCGCCGTCACCCTTGTTCTGAGAATGTTTCACGAACGAGTAGCCGACGCAGCCGGCGCAGACCACGGCTGCGACCGCCGCGCTGGCGAAAAGCTTGATCACGCCCTCGTCGAGCGTGTTCCGCGACCGTGCCGCACCGAAGAGCCATGCCTCCCGCAACCTCCGACGGCGCACTGCCACCGACTCGATCAGCTGGCTGTCGTACTGCCGCGACACAGGCTCCCCTTCGCTCCACTGTCCTGAACGGGCCTAATCTAGACGCTCGCGGGTTCGCAAGCATCCAGAGGAGGGTCGGGAGTTATCCGGCCGCCCGTTTGGCCGCCGCCTTCCTGGCTGGGGCCTTCTTCTCCGGCGTCTTCTTGGCGACCACCTTCTTCACCGCACCGTTCGGCGCCTTGGCGGCGGTCTTGCGAGCGGTGGTCGTGGTGCCGGACTTCGCCGCCGCGGCGAGCTTCTTCGCGCTCGGCTTGGCGGCCCGCCCGGCCAGGATCTCGGCCAGGAACTCGCCCGTGTAGGAAGCCGGGTTCTTCGCCACGTCCTCCGGGGTGCCCTCGGCAACCAAGGTGCCGCCGCGACGGCCGCCGTCCGGTCCGAGGTCGACGATCCAGTCCGCGGTCTTGATCACGTCGAGGTTGTGCTCGATCACCAGCACCGAGTTGCCCTTGTCAACGAGGCTGCCGAGCACGCCCAGCAGCTTGCGGATGTCCTCGAAGTGCAGACCCGTGGTCGGCTCGTCCAGCACGTACACGGTCCGCCCGGTCGAGCGCTTCTGCAGCTCGGAGGCCAGCTTCACCCGCTGCGCCTCACCACCGGACAGGGTCGGCGCGGGCTGCCCGAGCCGGACATAGCCCAGACCCACCTCGTTCAGCGTGGTCAGGTGCCGGGAGATCGCCGGGATCGCGGCGAAGAACTCCGCTGCCTCCTCGATCGGCATGTCCAGGATGTCCGCGACCGTCTTGCCCTTGTAGTGCACCTCGAGGGTCTCCCGGTTGTACCGGGCGCCGTGGCACACCTCGCACGGCACATAGACGTCCGGCAGGAAGTTCATCTCGATCTTCAGCGTGCCGTCACCCGAACAGGCCTCGCAGCGCCCGCCCTTGACGTTGAACGAGAACCGGCCCTGCTGGTACCCGCGGACCTTCGCCTCCGGCGTCTCCGCGAACAGCTTGCGGACGTGGTCCCAGACACCCGTGTACGTCGCCGGGTTCGACCTCGGGGTCCGGCCGATCGGCGACTGATCGACGTGGATCACCTTGTCGACGTGCTCCATACCGGTGATCGTCTTGTGCCGGCCGGGAATCGTCCGCGCACCGTAGATCTGTCGCGCCAGCGAGGTGTAGAGGATGTCGTTCACCAGCGTCGACTTGCCCGAGCCCGACACCCCGGTGACCGCGACGAAGACCCCGAGCGGGATCGTCACGTCGATGTCCTGCAGGTTGTGCTCGCGCGCGCCGTAGACGGTCAGCTCGCGGCCCTCGGTCAGCGGCCGCCGGACCGGCGGGATCGGGATCTCCCGGCGGCCCGAGATGTAGGCACCGGTGATCGAGTCCGGGTGGTTCCGCAGGTCCTCGACCGTGCCGGACACGACGACCTGGCCGCCGTGCTCCCCCGCGCCCGGGCCGATGTCGACCACCCAGTCGGCGTGGTCGATGGTGTCCTCGTCGTGCTCGACCACGATCAGCGTGTTGCCCAGGTTCTTCAACCGGACCAGGGTGTCGATCAGGCGCCGGTTGTCCCGCTGGTGCAGCCCGATCGACGGCTCGTCCAGCACATACAGCACGCCGACCAGGCCCGAGCCGATCTGTGTGGCGAGCCGGATCCGCTGTGCCTCGCCGCCGGACAGCGAGCCCGCCGGACGGTTCAGCGCCAGGTAGTCCAGACCGACGTCCAGCAGGAACCGCAGCCGCTCGCCGATCTCCTTGACCACCCGCTCGGCGATCTGCTTCTCCCGCGGGCTCAACTCCATCTGGGCGAGGAAGCCGTGCACCTCGTCGATCGACATCGCGCTGATCTCGGCGATGTTCTTGCCGCCCATCGTGACCGCGAGCGAGATCGGCTTCAGCCGGGCGCCGTTGCAGGCCAGGCACGGGACCTCGCGCATGTAGCCCTCGAACCGGTCCCGGCTGGTGTCGCTCGACGCCTCCGCGTGTCGGCGCTCGACGTACGGGATGACGCCTTCGAAGGTGGTGTAGTACGAGCGCTCGCGGCCGTACCGGTTCTTGTACGAGACGTGCACCTGCCGGTCGTGCCCGGTCAGCAGCGACTGCTTCGCCTTCGCCGGCAGCTCGCCGAACGGCGTGCTCGTCTTGATCTTCAGCTCCTTGGCCAGCGCCCCGAGCAGCCGCTCGAAGTACTGCGTGACGTTCGCCCCCGCCCACGGCTGGATCGCGCCCTCGTCGAGAGACTTCGACGGGTCCGGGACCAGCAGCTCCGGGTCGACCTCCATCCGGGTGCCGAGTCCCGAGCAGACCGGGCAGGCACCGTACGGCGAGTTGAACGAGAAGGACCGTGGTTCCAGCTCGTCGATCGCCAGGGGGTGGTCGTTCGGGCAGGCGAGCTTCTCGGAGAACCGGCGCTCGCGGCGCGGGTCGTCCTCCGGCAGGTCGACGAAGTCCAGCGTGAGGATGCCACCGGCCAGGCCGAGCGCGGTCTCGACCGAGTCGGTCAGCCGCTGCTTCGCGGAACCCTTGACCGCGAGCCGGTCGACCACCACGTCGATGGTGTGTTTCTTCTGCTTGTCCAGCTTCGGCGGCTCGGTCAGCTGGATCGTCTCGCCGTCCACCCGGGCGCGCGCGAAGCCCTGACCAGTCAGCTGCCGGAACAGGTCGAGGTACTCCCCCTTGCGGCCGCGGACGACCGGCGCGAGCACCTGGAAACGGGTGCCCTGGTCCAGCTCGAGCACCCGGTCGACGATCTGCTGCGGGGTCTGCTTGCTGATCGGCTCACCGCACTCGGGGCAGTGCGGGCGGCCGGCCCGGGCGAACAGCAGCCGGAGGTAGTCGTAGACCTCGGTAATGGTGCCGACGGTCGAGCGCGGGTTCTTCGAGGTGGACTTCTGGTCGATCGAGACGGCCGGGGACAGGCCCTCGATGAAGTCGACGTCCGGTTTGTCCATCTGGCCGAGGAACTGGCGGGCATACGCCGACAGCGACTCGACGTACCGCCGCTGGCCCTCGGCGAAGATCGTGTCGAAGGCCAGGCTGGACTTGCCGGACCCGGACAGACCGGTGAAGACGATCATGGCGTCGCGCGGCAGGTCGAGCGAGACGTCCTTCAGGTTGTGCTCACGTGCGCCACGCACGATCAGACGATCAGACACAAGCTCACTCTCAGCCGTTCTCGAGGGGTTCAGGCGGCGGTCCGGTACCCCGATCGAGGGCTCCGGACCCGCTCCGGGGACGTGCCCGACCATGCTAACGAGACCCTCCGACAAAAACTTCCTCGTCACCCCGGGTGGACCGATCACACTCCCTGTGCGCGCCGTCGATCGCACCATGTCACCGACCGGACACGGACCGTGCCGATGGGGAGCGCATCGAGCGCGACGCCGTGAGTGAGTCTGCTGGGCTTAGTCTCAGAGCATGGGCGCACCGGAGGAAACCAGGAGGCTGCTGGCTGAGTTGCCGGCCGCCCAGCAGCGCTTGCTTGAGACAGTGACTCAGCTCACGGATGACGACGTACTGCGCCCGTCCGCCTTGCCCGGGTGGTCCCGCGGGCACGTGCTGAGCCACCTGGCGCGGAACGCGGACGCCCTGGTGAACCTGTGCGACTGGGCTCTCAGCGGCGTTCGCAAGCCGATGTACGTCTCGGCGGAGGCACGTGAGGCCGACATCGAGGCAGGTGCCGCGCGGCCGGTCGCAGTACAGGCTGAGGACATCGCTGCGGCGGATGCGCGGCTGCTGGAGCGGTTCGAGGACCTCCCTGCCTCGGCTTGGCGGGCGGAGGTGGGCTGGCCGAGTGGGATCGTCCGGAGCGCGACCAACATCGTGGTAGCGAGGCTGAACGAGCTGGAGGTGCACCACGTCGACCTGGACCTCGGGTACACGTTCGACGACCTTCCGGCTGAGTCACGTGACGTCCTGCTGACGTACGTGACAACCCGGTGGCCGGACGACGTACAGGTTGTGCTGGAGAGCTCCGACACAGGCTGGTCGTCGCCTCCGCGCCCGACCGGTGCAAGGATCGTCACTGGCAGCAGCGCGGCGCTGCTGGGCTGGGTGCTCGGCCGGACCGACGGAAGCACACTGACCACCGACGGCACACTGCCGGTTCCGCCGGCCTGGGGTTGATCTTCATGGGAGAGCGCATGACGGAGTACAACGGCAACGTCCACGTCGGTGGGTCGGCGCAGACGCACGAGCTGGCCAAGCTGATGATCACCAAGGTCGCCGTGGGGCCGATGAACAACAACGCCTACCTGCTGCGCTGCCGGCTCACTGATGAGCAGGTGCTGATCGACGCCGCCAACGACGCGCACACCCTGCTGAACGTGATCGGCGCCGGCGGCATCGGCCAGGTGATCACCACCCACCGGCACGGCGACCACTGGCAGGCGCTCGCGGAGGTCGTCGCCAAGACCGGCGCGACCACTGTGGCGGGCCGGTTCGATGCCGAGGGCATCGACGTACCGACCGACGTCATGGTCGACGACGGCGACACCGTTCAGGTCGGCGAACTCACCCTCCAGGTCATCCACCTGAAGGGGCACACCCCTGGCTCGATAGCCCTCCTGTACGACGACCCGACCGGCCCACCGCACCTCTTCACCGGCGACTCGCTCTTCCCGGGCGGCGTCGGCAACACCCGCGGCGACGCGAAGAACTTCGAGTCCCTGATCAACGACGTCGAGACGCAACTCTTCGCCCGCCTCCCCGACGAAACCTGGGTCTACCCCGGCCACGGCGCCGACACCACCCTCGGCACCGAACGCCCGAGCCTGCCGGAATGGCGCTCCCGCGGCTGGTAAGGCTCAGAGTTCGGCGGCGGCTTGGTCTAGCTGGGTGAGGATTGTTGTGGCGCCTGCTGATTTGGCTAGGGCTCTACCTTCGATGGCGAGGGTTCTTGCGTCGTGATCGCGACCCTGGGCGCGGGCGATGTAGATCAAGCCGACCAGGTTGGCCGCGGCGCCCGCCTGCAGGCCTAGTGTGCGGCGGATCTCGGTCGACTCCTCGAGCAATGCACGTCCTTCGTCCAGGCGCCCGGCACTATGCTCGGCAATGCCCAGATGGCGAAGAATGTCCGAGAGCGTCACCTTGTCGTCGACCTTCACCGCCAACTCGCGGGCCTGCAGTAGAACCGGGACCGCCGCGTCGTTGTCCCCACGAACCACCTGGTGGAAGCAGCCGATCCAGAACAGCGCCTCGACCTCGCCGCCCTCTTCCCCGAGCGACCTGAAGAGCTCGAGCGCCCGCTCGAACAACAGCGACTCCCCGCGGGACGAGCTGTCGCGGGCCTGCAAGCCCGGGTTCTCCTGGCGTTCCGCCAGGAACCGCCCGTGCAAGATCCGCCCTCGAGCGATCAGCAGCTCCGCCTCGGCCGCGTCCAAGAGCCGATCCGCGGCCGCCAACGCCTCCCCGTCTCCCGCGAAGATGGACTTCTTGTACAACTCGCCCGCCAGTGCAACCCGCTCGTCCACTACTCCCCCTTCGGGTCCGGTCGCGTGATCCTATGCGCCCCGCGGTGCAGCGCCGCCTAAGCTGTGGCCCCGTGATGGGTTTTGCGGACTACCAGCCAGAGGAATCACGGCGAGGGCTGAGCACGGCGATCTCCGTGCGGGAAGCGCTCCCTGAGGAACTCACCGCTTGCGCGCGGCTGATCGTTTCCCGGGCCGGCGGCGACGTGGAGGAACGGAGATCGCGCTTACAAGCTGATCTCGAGAACCCGGAGAGCTACGTCGCGGCCGCCGTCTCGGGAACCGAGGTGGTCGGCTACGGCGGAGTGATCCACCACGAACTCTCCCCCGAGCACCCACCGAGCACAGCGCCGACCGGCTACTACCTGATCGGACTCATCGTCGCCCCCGGCTGGCGCCGCCACGGCATCGGCGAACTCCTCACCCGCGACCGGATGCGCTGGACCGCCGATCGCGCCGACACCATCTGGTACTTCGCCAACATCGCCAACCTCGCAATCCAAGACCTCCACCAGAGCCTGGGCTTCGAAGAGATCACCCGCGACTTCACCTTCCCGGGAGCCCCCCTCCAACCCGGCACCGCAGTACTCCTACGCGCGCGCTTAGTCGGTTAGTGCGGCGGAAGGCGGGCCGAGGTCAGCGCGTAGGAAGGCGGCCGCGGTCAGCCCGGCGGGCGGGGTTAGTCGGTTAGTTCGGCGGGGAAGGCGGGCCGAGCCCAGCCCCGCAGGAAGGCCTGCCGCGGTTGGCCCGTCAGGCGCCGCCAGCCGGTTAGATCAGCCAGACGGCGGGCCCAGCTCTGCCCGGCGACCCGGCGGGCCGGGTTAGTCGGGTAGTTCGGCGGGGTGGGCTACTACGTCGACCAGGGCGCCGTTGCGGATGGCGGTGATTTCGGTGCGGCGGCCGATGGCGTCGGCGAAGAGTTGGCGTTGGAGCGACTGCGCGTCCCGCAGCGGGGTTCCGTCGACGGCGAGGACCAGGTCGCCTGTGCAGAGACCTGCGTCGGCCGCGGGGCTGCCTTGGATCACCTCGACGACTCGCAGTGCCGACCGCTGGTCGAAGCGTTCGGCGAGTTGCGGGCGAAGTGGTGCCGGCGTGGTGACGAGTCCGAGGTAGGCACGCCGCACCCTGCCGTCGTGCAGCAGCGAGTAGATGATCCGGCGCGTGGTCGGGTTCATCGGCACGGCCAGGCCGAGACCAATTCCCGCCACAGCAGTGTTGATCCCGATCACCCGCCCGTTGCCGTCGGCAAGTGCTCCCCCGGAGTTGCCCGGGTTCAGTGCTGCGTCCGTCTGGATCACGTCCTCGATGATCCTGTTCGCCGACCCCGACCGCACCGGCAGAGACCGCCCGAGAGCGCTCACCACGCCCGCCGTGACGCTGCCCGCCAGACCGAGTGGATTGCCCACGGCAACCACGAGGTTCCCGACCTTGAGCCGATCTGCATCGCCGTACTCCGGCGGATCCGGGATCTGCCGGTCGGCGCGTAGTACCGCCAAGTCCGAAAGCCGGTCCACCCCGACCAGCCGCGCCTGCGCCGCCGTCCCGTCGGCGAACTCAGCGGTCGCGCTGCTCCCGTCGCCGACCACATGCGCGTTCGTCAGCAAATGCCCGTCCCCGGTCAACACCACAGCCGACCCCGACGAGTCTCCCCGCCTCCCCTGCACCCGCAGGCTCGCCACCCGCGGAATCAGGTGCTCCGCCACTCCCGAGACCACCCGCGAGTACGCATCCAGCACATCATCATCCATCATCACGCCGCCTCCTGATTACATCATTACAGCGCAATCAAGCGACGTCTCCACCTCACCCCAGCAGACTCGACGCATCGCCGACGCAGTACTCCGCGTAGCTGTCGATGGTGATGGCAACCCGCCCCGCCAGCACTCTGCTGGGAATCACGAAGATCCGCCCGAGACCGTCCACGATGAAGAAGATGTCCAGCTCCTCAGGGTCGTAGGGAGCCTTCCCCGCGGACTTGTCGAGCGTGTACGGTCGGCGGCCGACCTCGACTGTCCAGGACCCGCTCGCCGTCCGGCGCGTTGTGCTCTTCACCTGCACCCGCTGGATGCCTTCGTCCATGGTCACCAACAGGTCGTAGACCTCTGGCTCGATCGGCGCGGCGACCGACATCCCACGCAGGGTGAACCACGCGGCAGCGATCGATGGGGCCGCAACACGCAGCATCTGCCGCTGCGCGCCCGAGGTGAACGCATCGTCGCCTGGCTCCTCATCGGAGGTGTCGGGCAGCAAATGGCTGGCATCCAGGCCAAGCCGCACCGAGTGAGCCTTCACCATCCGGCGCATCTCACTGTTGTCGCTCCGGTCCAGCGCCCGCAGGACATCGGCCCAGGTAGCCGCCTGCAGGATCGCTTGCCGTAGTTGGGAATCCGTCCACCGTCGCTGTCCGGTGAAGTGCGACGTGTCGAGCTCCAACTCCTGCGCCACCCGTTTGACGGTGCGCAGCGCGTTGCCTGAGGTAGCGGCGAAGCCGAGTGCTCGCAGCACTCCGTGCCAGGATCGCTGACTCGCGATCGCATCGGTGAGTTGCTCATCGGTCCACCTGCGTGGACGCCCCCGTGTCGCGGTCATGGGGACAAACGTAAAGAGGGGCACCGACAGAATCGGTGCCCCTCTTTTGGTCGGGCTGCCGAGATTTGAACTCGGGATCTCTTGTCCCCCAGACAAGCGCCTTACCAGGCTAGGCCACAGCCCGAACGGTCGCCCGTGAAGGCGACCGGAGTAAACCCTACCTCATCTTTTGAGCTTCTTTTGACGGGGTCTGATCGACACGTGGACGGGGCTTCCGGTGAAGCCGAAGTCCTCGCGGAGGCGGCGTTCGATGAAGCGTTGGTAGGACGGTTCCATCGGCGCGGAGGTGAAGATCGCGAAGGTCGGCGGCATCGTCGTCGCCTGGGTGCCGAACAGGATCTTCGGTTGCTTGCCGCTGCGGACCGGGTGCGGGTGTGCCGCCACCAGCCGCCCGAGGAACGCGTTCAGCTGGCCCGTCGGGACGCGGGTCTGCCAGCCGTCCAGCGCCGTCTCGATCGCCGGTACCAGCTTCTCCATGTGCCGCCCGGTCATCGCGCTGATGTTCACCCGCGGCGCCCAGCGGAACTGCACCAGGTCGCGGTCGATCTCGCGCTCCAGGTAGTAGCGCCGGTCCTCGTCGACCAGGTCCCACTTGTTGTACGCGATCACCAGCGCCTTGCCGGCCTCCTCGACCGTGTTCATGATCCGCAGGTCCTGCTCGGTCATCGGCTCGGACGCGTCGATCACCACCACGACCACCTCGGCGCGCTCGATCGCGCTGTTGGTGCGGAGGCTGGCGTAGTACTCGTGGCCCTGCACGTTCTTGACCTTGCGACGGATGCCGGCGGTGTCGATGAACCGCCAGGGCTGGCCGCCCAGGGTGATCAGCTCGTCGACGGGGTCGACCGTCGTCCCGGAGACTTCGCTGACGACGACGCGGTCCTCTTTGGCCACCTTGTTCAGCAGCGAGGACTTGCCCACGTTCGGCTTGCCGACGATCGCGACCCGGCGCGGTCCACCGGTCTGGGCGTCCCGCTCGCGGGGCGCTTCCGGCAGCGCGGCCAGGACCGCGTCCAGCATGTCGCCGGTACCCCGGCCGTGCATCGCGGAGATCGGGAACGGCTCACCGATACCGAGGCTCCAGAGGTTCATCGCCTCGGCCTCGACCCGCTGGTCGTCCACCTTGTTGGCGGCCAGCACGACCGGCTTGCCGGACTTGCGCAACACTCGTACTACGGCCTCGTCGGCGTCCGTGATCCCGACAGTCGCGTCCACGACGAACAACACGGCGTCGGCGGCGTTGATCGCCACCTCCGCCTGGGCGGCGACCAGAGCGGCCATCCCGACCGCGTCGGGGTCCCAGCCACCGGTGTCGACCACGGTGAACTCGCGCCCGGCCCAGTTCGCGTCGTACGGGACCCGGTCCCGGGTGACACCCGGGGTGTCCTCGACCACTGCCTCGCGGCGGCCGATGATCCGGTTCACCAGCGTCGACTTGCCGACGTTCGGCCGGCCGACGATCGCCAGCACCGGCGTGGGGCCGGTGTCCTCGCGCTCGTGGGACGCCTCGGCGAAGCCATCGCCGTAGCCGGTGGGCAGGTCACTCATGAGATTCCTTCTCTTCTGGCATCCCCGGAAGGGGGTTACCGGTGGCAACGACGGCCTTCCGGACGTGCGCCCGCAGAACCTCGCCGATCTCGACGGCAACCGCGTGTACTTCGGACTGCCTCCGGGGAAAGGATACGGGGTCCACGGCGAACGGTTCGCCGAATACCACGTCGACCCGGGTTCCGCGCGGTGGATGGGCGTCGATACTGCCCCCTGGCTGCCTGGTGCCGAGCAGCGCGACCGGGACCACCGGGGCGCCGGTGACCATGGCCAGATAGGCCACTCCGGGCCGGATCTGGGCAAAGTCACCCGCTCCCCGCGAACCCTCCGGATAGACGCTGATCACCCGGCCGTCGCGCAGGGTCCGGATCGCCGTACGGATCGAGCGGCTGTCGACGATCGAGCGGTCGATGGAGATCTGGCCGAACCGCCGCAGCAGGAAGCCCTGGATGCCGCCGAAGGCCTCGATCTTGCCGACCGCATGCACCATTCGCGGGGCGACCGCGCCGAGCAGCGGCCCGTCCAGGATGCCGAGGTGGTTCGGCGCCAGGATCACCGGTCCGGTCGCGGGAATCAGCTGCGAGTCGTGCAAATGGATGTCGAACCGGCGGCCCAGGTAGATCCGCACGGCCCACTGCATGCTCTGGCCGAGCCGGTAGGGCACGGGCCGCAGATCATCCGTCCGCGGCAGCTCTCGATGGCGAGTCGGGCCGCCGCTCATGACTCCCGGTCCCGGGCGACGGCATCGGCCTCTTTGGCCAGCCGGCAGACCACATCGATGACCTCGTCGAGCGACAAGTGGGTCGAGTCGATCTCGACCGCACCGTCGGAGGCGACCTGGAACTGCGAGACGGTCGAGTCGTCGGCGTCGCGCCGGACGATCTGGTCCCGCAACTGCTCGGCGGTCACGGCTCCCTCGGCCAGTTCGGCCTTGCGCCGGGACATCCGTGCGTCAGTGTCCGCGGTCAGCAGCACCTTGAGTTCGGCGTCGGTGGCGACCACGGTCGCGATGTCCCGGCCCTCGACGACGATGCCACCGGTCGGCTGGGCATCGTCGATGATGGCGCGCTGCCGGCGCCTCAGCTCGGCGCGGACGTCCAGGTTGGTGGCGATCTTGCTGACCACGGCGCTGATCCGCGGATCGCGGATCGCCTCGGTCACATCGGTGCCGTCGGCGACGAACCGGCCGCGCCCGGGGTCGGTGCTGATGGACAGGTCGAGGTCACGAGAGCGCGCGGCGACCGCCTCGGTGTCATCGAGGTCGATGCCGTGCTCCAGCGCGGACCAAGTGACCGCCCGGTACATCGCGCCGGTGTCGAGGTACTGCAGGCCCAGCCTGGTCGCGACCCCGCGGGCCGTGCTCGACTTGCCGGAACCGCTCGGGCCGTCAACAGCGATGATCATGGCCCGAGGTTACCGGTGCACGGCCCAGCCACGCTCGGTCAGTACCCCGACCAACTGGTCCACCGAGCCGGGCTTGACGGCCAGTTCGACCTCACCGACCGGGCGGCCGGGACTGTGGTCGATCCGCAGATCCTCGACGTTCGCGCCGGACGCGGCGGCGTCGGCGAACAACCGGGCCAACTGGCCCGGCCGGTCGGGGATGGTGACCAGGATCGTGACGAGATCGATGTGCGGGGCACCGTGTTTGCCCGGCACCCGGACAGCCCCGGAGACGCCCTGGCCGAGAATCGAGGTTAGCTCCTCGCCGGCCTCTTCCTTGCCTAGGGCAACCAGTACCCGGTCCAGCTCGCCCCGGATCTGCTCCAGCAGTCCGGTCAGCGCCCCCGAGTTGGCGGACACGATCTGGGTCCACAGCCGGGGATCACCGGCCGCGATCCTGGTCACATCACGGACGCCCTGGCCGGACAGCTCGAGGTGCGAGCTCGGTGCGTCCACCAGCGTCCCGGCCGCGAGCGCCGACATCAGATGAGGCAGGTGCGACACCCGGGCCACCGCGAGGTCGTGGTCCTCCACGGACAGTTCGACCGTGCGCGCGCCAGCCGCTTCAGCCAGCCTGCGGACCAGCTCGACCGCGTCAGGAGAGCTCTTCTCGTGCGGCGTGATCGCCCAGGTCGCGCCCTCGAAGAGATCCGCGCGGCCGGCCAACGGGCCGCTCCGCTCGGAGCCGGCCATCGGGTGGCTGCCGACGTACCTGGCCAGGTCGTCGGTCAACGCGGCCGCATCGGCGAGCGGCTTGGACTTCACACTGGCCGCGTCGGTGACGATCGCGTCGGTCAGCCGGAGCTGCTCGGCGATCACCGCCCCGACATGATCAGGCGGTACGGCGACCACCACGAGCTGTGGCTCCACCTGGACCAGCCGCGAGCCGGCGCCGATCCGCTCGGCCATCAGCGCAGTCTCCGGATCGGCGTCGACGAGTTCGACGACCACGCCGAGCCGGGTCAGCGCCAGACCGATCGACGTCCCGATCAGCCCGGTCCCGACGATCCGCACCGGACCACGCAGTTCGGTCATCGACCCACCACCAGCCTCATCGACTGGCTGGTCACTGGGCGCCTGTGAGATCCGGGCGGAGCTTGACGGCACCGTGGAGGTAGACGTGCTGGATCTTCTCCCGGGACTGCGGTGAATCCGCGTGCAGCATCATCCGGACCACCCGCGGCAGCGCATGCGGTACGTCGATCTCCTGCATGCACATCAGCGGCACATCGGTCAGCCCGATCTGCCGGCCCGCCACCGCCGGGAACTCCGAATGCAGGTCCGGCGTGACCGTGAAGAGGATGCTGATCAGATCCTCGGAGCCGAGGTCGTTCGCCTCCAGCACCGCCCGGACCAGCTCGGCCGTCCGCTCGAGCAAGTGCTCCCGCTCATCCGCCTCGAGCTGGGTGGCACCCCGGATCGCCCGTACCGCCACAGCGCCTGCCTCCTTGCTAGCCGCGCCCGCCGGGCTCCTGCCGCCCGCACCGAGTCACTTCTTGCCTACCTCAACCCTAGGCCAGAACCGCCCGGGACTGTCGCAGCGTCTCGCATTCTGCCTACGCCACGACCCCTGGTGCCGAGGCGAGAGCCTCGGCAGCGTCCACCGTCTGCTCCAGCAGCAAGGCGATCGTCATCGGGCCGACGCCACCGGGAACCGGGGTCAGCAGGCTCGCCACCTGGGCCGCCTCCTCAAAGTCGACGTCACCGACATTGCCTTCGTTGTATCCGGCATCGATCACCACCACGCCCGGTTCAGCCAGCGGCCGCGGACGAAGTTCGGCTTCCCGACGGCCGCGACCACGATGTCCGCCTGCCGCACGATCGCGGGCAGATCCTGGGTCTTCGAGTGGGTGAAGGTCACCGTCGCGTTCGATGCCAGCAGCAACATCCCGACGGGCTTCCCGAGAATCGGACTGCGCCCGATCACGACTGCGTGCGCGCCGGCCACCGGTACGTCGTACGCGGCGAGCAGGCGCATGATCCCGCCGGGAGTGCAGGAGCGGAATCCGGGTTCGCCGAAGGCCATCGCGGCGAACGCGTGCATCGTGACCCCGTCGACATCCTTGCCCGGGTCGATCGCCTCGAAGGCGGCGCGCTCGTCGATCTGCGCCGGTACCGGGTGCTGCAGCAGGATCCCGTGCACAGTCGGATCGTCCGACAGCCTGGTCAACTCCCCCACCAGCTCTTCGGTCGTCGTCTCAGCCGGAAGTACGACGCTGCGCGAACCGATCCCCGCCTTCTTGCTCCTGCTCTGCTTCATCCGCACGTAGGTCGCCGACGCAGGGTCATCCCCCACCAGAACGGTCGCCAGACAAGGCTGTACGCCGGTTTCGTCCTGCAGCTTGGTGGCCCGCTCGGCCGCTCTGGCAACCATTTCAGCTGCGAGATCGGTGCCGATCATCAACTTGGCGGTCATGCGCAGTCCTTCGGGCGTCGACGAAAAGGATTCAGAGGAGGCCGGCGTGGTCGAGGGTCGCGTAGGCGGAGTCGATGCCGGTCATCGCGCCGGGGGTGCGGAGTTCGGCGCGGAACTGGTCGACCGTGAGTTCGACCGGCACGCAGTCCTCGTACTCGTCGAGCGACTGCTGACCGTCCGGCCGACAGCCGCGGGCGATCGCGAGGTACTTGCGGTAGACCGACGATGCCCCTTCCCATTGCCAGCCGACGACCTCGATCGACTCGCAGGTGTACCCCGTCTCCTCTTCGAGTTCGCGCCGGCCGGCAGCGGCTGGTTCCTCGCCCGGATCGATCAGCCCGCCCGGCAGGTTCGTGACCACCACATCGGGCCCCGCGCGAAACATCCGGACCGTGACGATGGTGCCCTCGGGTGTCAGCGGCAGGACCGTGACGCCGGCCCGGACGCCCGCGTTCAAGGCCGGGCTGAACACATCCCAGTCGACCTCCCGCCCATCCGGCAACCGGTACCGGCGCAGCCGGACGGTGAGAAACCCGTCGAACCCCGGCTTCTCCTCCACCACCACCCACGGCTCCGGATCAGCTGGACGGACAACAACGTCGTCCGCCGCCGGACCACGTCCGGCGGCGGGCGAACGTTGGTCGGGCTGGGTCACAGTGGGCGGTTGTCGTCCGGGTCCTCGGGCGGCGCGATCGGTGCGTCGTCGTCCGGCGGGGCGACCGGGGCGTCGTCCGCGGAGTCGCTCTCGTACGAGCCGCCATCCACCGTTTCGGACGGCTCGGTGTGAGGCGCGGGCTCTGTCGGGGTGACGTCAGGCCTGGACTCGGACAGGATGCGGGCCAGGGTCTCTTCGGAGATCCGCTTGAACTTACGCACCTGCGTCCGGGTTCGGTCCAGTACGGCGACCTCGATCTGATTCGGCTCGAGCTGACGAACCTCGCTGCTGTCGTGCCCGAGCGCGTCCACCGCCAGCCGGAGCGCACCGGCCAGCGAGATGCCCTCCTGGTAGTGCTCACCGATGTAGTCGGCCACCTGCTCGGCCGGGCCGCCCATCACGGCGTACCCCTGGACGTCGGCGATCGAACCGTCGTAGGTGAGCCGGTAGATCTGGTCCTCGGCCGTACTGCTGCCGACCTCGGCGACCAGGATCTCCACCTCGAGCGGCTTCTCGCCGCCGGAGGAGAAGATCGCACCGAGGGTCTGGGCATAGGCGTTCGCCAGTGCCCGGCCGGTCACGTCACGCCGGTCGTAGGAGTACCCCCGCATATCCGCCAGCCGGACGCCGGCGATCCGCAGGTTCTCGAACTCGTTGTACCGGCCGACTGCGGCGAAGGCCATCCGGTCGTAGATCTCGGCCACCTTGTGCAGCGCCGGAGACCGGTTCTCCGCGACGAACAGGATGCCGTCGGCGTACTGCAAGGCGATCGCACTGCGGCCTTTGGCGATGCCTTTCCGGGCGAAGTCGGCCCGGTCCCGCATCAACTGCTCGGGCGAGACGTAGAACGGAACGCTCATCTAAGGGTCGTCCTCTATCGGTCGATGGGGATCAGGTGAGAGGGGCGGCCGGGCCGTCCGGACGCTGGTGCCGGGCTTCGATCACCCTGTCGACGATCGCGCCGACCTCGTCCTCGGGCAGCCGCTGGTAGCCGTCGGCCGTGACCACCCCGACCACCGGGAAGATCCGCCGCTGCATGTCGGGCCCACCGGTGGCCGAATCGTCGTCGGCCGCGTCGATCAGGGCCTGGATCGTCGCCGTCACACACTCGGTGGCGGTCAGGTCCTCCCGGTAGAGCTTCTTCAGCGCGCCGCGGGCGAACAGCGAGCCCGAGCCGACACTGTAGAAGGAAGTCTCCTCGTACCGGCCACCGGTCGGGTCGTAGGAGAAGATCCGTCCACCCTTGAGGTCGTGGTCGTAGCCCGCGAACAACGGGACCACGGCCAGGCCCTGCATCGCCATCGCGAGGTTGCCCCGGATCAGCGCGGTCAGCCGGTTGGCCTTGCCGTCCAGGCTCAGCGTGGTGCCTTCGAGCTTCTCGTAGTGCTCCAGCTCGACCTGGAACAGCCGCACCATCTCCACCCCGAGGCCGGCCGTTCCAGCGAACGCGACAGCGGAGTACTCGTCAGCCGGGAACACCTTCTCGATGTCCCGCTGGGCGATGATGTTGCCCATCGTGGCCCGCCGGTCGCCCGACATCACGACGCCACCGGGGAAGGTGGCCGCCACGATCGTCGTACCGTGCGGGACGTCCTTGGACAGGTCACCTGCCCCCAGGGTGCGTCGTCCGGGCAACAGGTCGGGCGCGTGCCCGGCCAGGAAGTCCATGAAGGACGAGCCACCTGGGGTCAGGAAGGCTTCCGGCAACCGGCCGGAGGCATCGAATGTCATCTAGCGGTTCACTCCCCACCCTTTTGCACGAAGCCGCGGACGAACTCCTCCGCGTTCTCCTCCAGCACCTCGTCGATCTCGTCAAGGATCGAGTCGACGTCCTCGTCGAGTCGTTCCTTGCGCTCGGCGACGTCTTCCTTCGCCTCGACCTGGTCGACCTCTTCCTCGCTGGTCGACCGCTTCGGCTGCTTGTGCTGCTGCCCGCCGTCTTTCGCCATGGCACACCTCCTAGAACCGCAGTGGAAAGCCGCCCAACCGACCTTCTAATGCGACCCTACCCGGCGGCACCCCCAGTGATGGTGCGAACCAGGTCACTCGCGGTGTCGCACTGGTCGAGTAAGGCCCCAACATGCGCTTTGGTACCACGCAGTGGGTCCAACGTCGGGATCCGCTGGAGGGATTCCTTGCCGGGCAGATCGAAGATCACCGAATCCCAGGACGCGGCGGCCACCTGACCGGCGTACTGCTGCATGCAGCGGCCGCGGAAGTAGGCGCGGGTGTCCGTCGGCGGGTGCGAGACGGCCATCCGGATCTCCTCGTCGGTGACAAGGCGCTGCATCCGGCCGGACTTCACCAACTTGTAGTAAAGACCCTTGTCCGGGCGCAGATCGGCGTACTGCAGATCGACCAGGTGCAGCTTGGAGTCGTCCCAGTCGAGACCGTCGCGATCGCGGTAGGACTGCAGCAGTTTCAGCTTGGCGACCCAGTCGAGCTGGTCGGCCAGTTTCATCGGATCCGTGGCCAGCTGGTCGAGCACCTGCTCCCAGCGCTGCAGCACGTCCTTGGTCTGCCGGTCCGCGTCGTCGCCGTACTTGTCCTCGACGTACTTGCGGGCCTGCTCCAGATACTCCACCTGCAACTGGACCGCGGTCAGCTTGCGGCCGTCCTTGAGCGTCATCAGGTGCGTACAGGTCGGGTCGTGGCTGATCTCGTGCAGCGCGGTGACCGGCCGGTCCACGCTCAGATCGTCGGTCAGCCAGCCGTCCTCGATCATCGACAGCACCAGCGACGTCGTGCCGACCTTCAGGTACGTCGAGATCTCGGACAGGTTCGCGTCCCCGATGATCACGTGCAACCGGCGGTAGCGGTCCGGGTTCGCGTGCGGCTCGTCGCGGGTGTTGATGATCGGGCGCTTCAGCGTGGTCTCGAGACCGACCTCGACCTCGAAGTAGTCGGACCGCTGGCTGATCTGAAACCCATGGGCGTTGCCGTCCTGGCCGATACCGACCCGGCCGGCCCCGGTGACCACCTGGCGACTGACGAAGAACGGCGTCAGGTGCCGCACGATCGACGCGAACGGCGTGGACCGGCGCATCAGGTAGTTCTCGTGCGACCCGTACGACGCGCCCTTGTTGTCGGTGTTGTTCTTGTACAGGTTGATCGGCGGCGCCCCCGGGATCTGCCGGGCCTGCCGTGCGCCCTCCATGATCACCAGCTCGCCGGCCTTGTCCCAGACCACCACGTCGCGCGGATTCGTGCACTCGGGCGCGGAGTACTCCGGGTGGGCGTGGTCGACGTACAACCGGGCGCCGTTGGTGAGGATCACGTTCGCCAGCCCGGTCTCCTCGTCGGTGAGCTGGCTGGAGTCGGCCACTTCCCTGCTCAGGTCGAACCCGCGCGCGTCCCGCAAAGGGTGCTCCTCGTCGAAGTCCCACCGCGTCTTGCGCGCGAGCGGCTGCGTCTGCGCGTAGCCGTTCACCACCTGGCTCGAGGTCAGCATCGGGTTGGCCCCGGGCTGGCCAGGCACCGAGATCCCGAACTCGGTCTCGGTCCCCATGATCCGCCGAACACTCATGCAATCGAGCCTACGCGGTCCGGCCGACTAAAGGTGTTGAACTGTCCACAGGGTCACGTGTGAGACTGCCGAAATGGACGAACTCGTGGCATTGCTGGACTCCGAGGGCCAGGTGTGCGGGTCCGCCCCGAGGTCGCTGGTACGGCGGGACAACCTGCGGCACGGAGCGACCGGCGTACTGGTGCGCAACGCGGCGGGTGACATCTATGTGCATCGGCGGACTCCCACCAAGGACGTGTACCCAGCAAGGTACGACTTCATGGCCGGCGGCGTCGTCGCGGCCGGGGAGGACCCGTACGACGCGGTCGGGCGCGAGCTGGCCGAGGAGCTCGGGATCACCGGGGTCGAGCTGACCCGGCTGCCGGAAGGCGACTACGCCGACGAGTACACGAACTACCGTGCCTACCTCTACACCTGCGTCTGGGACGGCACTGTGCGGCATCAGCCGGAGGAGGTCGACTGGGGTGCGTGGATGGCCCCGGCGGACCTGATCGCGCGGCTGGACGACCCCGAATGGCCGTTCGTGCCCGACACCACTGCCCTGCTGGGACCACTCGTGAGGAGCTTCGTGTGACGATCGCCGACAACGGCTGGGACAGCCGAGCCTGGCTGGACGGCGACTGGTTGCATCGCGAGCCGCGCCGCGAGGCAGTCCGCCCGCGCCTGCTCGCGGAAGCCCGGCTACTCCCCTGGCTCGCCCCGCAACTCCCGTTGCCTGTCCCGATCCCCGAGCCCACGCAGTACGGCGTACGCCATCTCCTGCTCGTCGGTGATCCTCTCGAAGACGACGCCAGTACTGCGCTCGGCCGCGACCTGGGAACCTTCCTGCAAGCCCTACACGCCGTCGACCCGGCCGAAGCCGTCGCACACGGCGCACTGGACGCAGCAACCGCGGAAGCCGACAAAACCCGCTTCCTCGACGAGGCCAGAGCCCAGGTCCTCCCGTTGCTCCCAGCGGCAGCACAACCCGCGGCAGCGGACCTCCTCAACCAGGTAGGCACCGGCGCCCGGAACTCCCTGATCCACTCCGACCTCGCCCCCGAGCACGTCCTGGTCAGCGACGCCCGGATCACCGGCATCATCGACTGGACCGACGCCGAGATCGGCGACCCCGCCGTCGACCTCTGCTGGCTCCTCAACGACGCTCCTACTGCCCTCGCGGAAGGTGTGGAGCAGACCTACAACCTGACACCCGAACTACGCCACCGCGCCCACGACTGGCACCGCCTGGGCCCCTGGTACGGCGTCCACCGCGGCCTCCTCCTCAACCTCCCGAAAGACGTCGAAGAAGGAATCACCGCAATCCTCACCCGCCTCTGACACCACCTGCGCGCGCCTGCGGCCGGTGACTGCGGGCGAGTGACGCGGCCGGCGGCTCGGACCGGTGATTGCGGCCGGGTGTTACTGGCGGCCGACGAAGCGGCCGATGGAGCGGGCCAGGTTGATGCCGACCAGGCCGCCCCAGCAGATGATGATCGCGATGACGCCCTCCTGGGCGGCGGCGATCGCCGTGATCGGGATGCCGGCGCCGACGGAGACGATCGCCAGTGCGAGTCCGCCGGGATCGGTTTCCCTGCTCGCAGTCTGCGGCATGTGCTGCATCTGCTGGTGCGGCTGAGCAACCGGGACAAGTCCCCGGGCAGCGGCTTGGGCGTCGAGCTTCTCCAGGAACGCGTCGATGATCTCGGGCTCGTAGTCCGGGCCAAGCTCCTGCCGCGCCGCCACTGCAGCACGCAGGTCCTTGCGAATCTCGTCCGTCGCCATAGAAGGACGGTACGGCAGCGAACCGGCCACAGATACCCGGGAGAACCCCTACCCACCCATGAGGGACCTAGCCCCACCAACAAGACGCATGCCAGCCCCCTGGACCGACCGGTCAGCACGATGTACGGGAACGCAACAGCCGCCCTGGTCCGGGTCGGACCAGGGCGGCTGTTGACAGGTTCTACAGGTACTGACCCGTGTTGGTCGCTGTGTCGATGGAGCGACCTGGCTCGGTGCCCTGCTTGCCGGAGATGAGCGTCCGGATGTAGACGATCCGCTCGCCCTTCTTGCCGGAGATCCGCGCCCAGTCGTCGGGGTTGGTCGTGTTCGGCAGGTCCTCGTTCTCCTTGAACTCGTCCACGCAGGCCTGCAGCAGGTGCTGCACCCGCAGGCCCTTCTGGTTGTCCTCGAGGAACGCCTTGATCGCCATCTTCTTCGCCCGGTCGACGATGTTCTGGATCATCGCGCCCGAGTTGAAGTCCTTGAAGTACAGGACCTCCTTGTCACCGTTGGCATAGGTGACTTCCAGGAAGCGGTTCTCGTCGGCCTCGGTGTACATCCGCTCGACCGTGCGCTGGATCATCCCGTTCACGCACTCGCGCCGGTCGCCGCCGAACTCGCCGAGGTCGTCGGCGTGCAACGGCAGCGTCGTGGTCAGGTACTTCGAGAAGATGTCGCGGGCGGACTCGGCGTCCGGCCGCTCGATCTTGATCTTCACGTCCAGCCGGCCCGGCCGCAGGATCGCCGGGTCGATCATGTCCTCACGGTTCGAGGCACCGATGACGAGGACGTTCTCCAGACCCTCGACCCCGTCGATCTCGCTCAGCAACTGCGGCACGATGGTGTTCTCGACGTCGGAGGAGACCCCGGAACCGCGGGTGCGGAACAGCGAGTCCATCTCGTCGAAGAACACGATCACGGGCATGCCCTCGGAGGCCTTCTCACGAGCACGCTGGAAGACCAGGCGGATGTGCCGCTCGGTCTCACCGACGTACTTGTTCAGCAGCTCGGGACCCTTGATGTTGAGGAAGAACGACTTCTGCCCCTCCACCCCGGTCCGCTCGGCCACCTTCTTGGCCAGCGAGTTCGCCACCGCCTTCGCGATCAGCGTCTTGCCACAGCCCGGCGGGCCGTACAGCAGGACGCCCTTCGGCGGCTTGAGCTCGTGCTCCAGGAACAGGTCCTTGTGCAGGTACGGCAGCTCGACCGCGTCCCGGATCTGCTCGATCTGGCCGGCCAGTCCACCGATCTGGGTGTAGTCGATGTCCGGGACCTCTTCGAGGATCAGCTCCTCGACCTCGGACTTCGGGATCTTCTCGTAGACGTAGCCGGAACGCGGTTCCAGCAACAGCGAGTCGCCGGCCCGCAGCGCGATGTCGAGCAGCGGCGAGGCGAGCCGGACGACCCGTTCCTCGTCGGCCTGCGCGATCACCAGCGCCCGCTCGCCGTCGGCCAGCAGCTCCTTCAGCATCACCACGTCGCCGACGACCTCGAAGTCGCAGGCCTCGACCACGTTGAGTGCCTCGTTGAGCATCAGTTCCTGGCCGAGCCGGAGCCCGTCCAGGTCGATGGAGGGGCTGGCCGCGACCCGGAGCTTGCGGCCCCCGGTGAACACGTCCAGCGTGTCGTCGTCGTTGCGGCCCAGGAACGTCCCGAATCCGGACGGTGGCTGTGCCAGCCGATCGACCTCTTCTTTGAGGGCGATGATCTTCTCTCGGGCCTCGCGCAACGTTTCCGCCAACCGCTCGTTCTGCGCGGTCACGCTCGCCAAGGACGCCTGGGTTTCGGACAGTCTGCTCTCGAGCGACCGGCTGTCCGCCGGGTGCTCCAGCAACCGACGCCGCAACGCTGCGACCTCGGCTTCCAGGTAACGGACCTGGTTACGCAGCTCTGCCGCGGTAGGGCTCTCGTCTCCAGCCACGATCATCACCTCACCATGTGGGGCTCGACCCTATGGACCTTACCCAGAAAACCTCACCGGGCAAGCTGAATCCCATCACGTGTCGGTTGCGGATGATTCCGTTGCCGTGGGCTTGTCCGAGGGTGTATCAGAGCGTCGTGGGCCGGAATAGTCGTCGCCGTACGCCCCCGGCGCGGGCCTGCGCTTCTTCAGTGGCGCCCTGACGCCGGGCGCCATCCGGCGTGACGTGACCAGGAACGCGGTGTGCCCCTGCATCCGGTGCCCGGGCCGGACGGCCAGTCCCTCGACGTGCCAGTCCCGTACGAGCGATTCCCAGGCCCGTGGCTCGGTGAACTCCCCGTGCGCCCTCAGCGTCTCCACAACCCGGCTCAGCTGGGTCGTGGTGGCGACGTACGCGCAGAACACCCCACCTGGTACGAGGGCCCCCGCGGCGGCGTCTATGCACTCCCAGGGGGCCAGCATGTCCAGCACGATCCGGTCCACGTCGGTCTCGTCCAGCGACTCCACCAGGTCTCCGACCTGCAGCCGCCAGGCCGGGTGTTCGCCGCCGAAGAATCCGGTGACGTTCTTCCGCGCGACCTCGGCGAAGTCCTCGCGCCGTTCGTACGAGATGAGCTCTCCGTGGATCCCAACCGCGCGCAGCAGAGCCGTGGTCAGCGCGCCGGAGCCGGCACCCGCCTCGACCACCTTCGCGCCCGGAAAGATGTCGGCCATCGTGACGATCTGCGCGGTGTCCTTGGGGTAGATGACGGCCGCACCCCGCGGCATCGAGACCGAGTAGTCGGCCATCAACGGCCGCAGCGCGAGGTACTCCACCCCGCCCTTCGACCGGATCGTCACCGCGTCCGGCCCGTCGATCAGGTCGTCGTGCTCGATCCCGCCCTTGGTGGTGTGGAAGATCTTGCCCCGCTCGAGGAACACCGAGTGCCGCCGCCCCTTCGGGTCCGACAGCGTGATCCACTCCCCCGGTTGCAACGGCCCGTGGTGCACCCCGGAGAAGGACAGATCAGGAAAATCACGAAGATCAGACATAAGGCGCTCACCTTAACTTCCACCCCGTACGCCGCTCCCGCTCGCCTCGCAGCTCCTCTATCTATTGACAACATGTTGTCGACATGACAGCGTGTTGCGCATGATGAATCTCACCGCACACATCGGGATCTACGACACCTACGCCGACTGGGAGATCGGGCATCTTCTGGTTGAGCTGCGGACCGGGCGGTTCACGGGGACGCCGGTCGACGTTGTCACGGTCGGCGAGACCCTGGAGCCGGTCACGAGCATGGGCGGGCTGCGGGTGCTGCCTGATCTGCTGCTGTCGGACCTCGAGCCGGGCGCCAGCAATCTGCTGATCCTGCCGGGTGCCGGGATGTGGGATGACGGTGGTGGGCAACCGTTCGCGGCGGCCGCGGGGCGGTTCCTGGAGGCCGGAGTACCGGTTGCGGCGATCTGCGGGGCGACGTTCGGGCTGGCGCGGGCTGGGCTGCTCGACGAGCGCCGGCACACGAGTGCCGTGCCCGAATACCTGGCGGCCAGCGGATACAAGGGCGCCGAGTACTACGTCGACGAGCGAGCCGTCTTCGATGGTGATCTCATCACCGCGGGACCGTCGTCGCCGTTGCAGTTCACGACCGCCGTACTGCGGCGGCTCGGGCTGGCGTCCGACGAGACGCTGGAGGCGTACGAAGCCGTCTTCCACCACGAAGACGTCAGCGCCTACCCGACTCTCATGAAGGCCGCACACGCCGCATGACAAAGAACCAAAACGCGGGGGCGAGCGCCAGCGCGGGGGCGGGTGCGGCGGCGAAGGCCAACGCGGCTGCGGACGGGGGTGCCGGCCGAGGGGTCGGCCCGCCGCCGCGGGCGGAATGGCCTGAGGCGTCGGTGGCGACGGAGGGGGGTGAGGTGTTGACCGAGATCATCCTCACGACCTTCCGGCTGAACGCGCGGTTGCTGGAGGCGGCGCAGGATCTTGCGGTGGAAGGTGGGCTGACTGCTGCGTGGTGGCAGGTGCTCGGTGGCGTCCTCGACGAACCGCGCAGCGTGGCCGACGTCGGGCGGCGGATGGGAATGACGCGCCAGGGTGTCCAGCGGATCGCGGATCTGCTGGTGGAACGCGGCCTGGCGGAGTACCGGCCTAATCCCGCCCACCGGCGCGCCAAGCTGCTCGCGTGTACCGAGGCCGGCTACTGGGCGATCCGCCGGATCAGCATCGCCCAACACCCCTGGGCCGCCCGCATCAGCGCCGACATCAACACCGACGAACTACGAGCCACTCTGGCGACCATGCAAACCCTCGTCGCAACCCTCGAAGCCGACCGCCCCGAGTAGACATCGCAGAGGAATCGCAGGCACGACGGCCCGTAGTACAGGGAAGTGTTGTCTACAAGGATGTGTTGTCAGCGGGTGCGGAAGGCGCGTTCTACGTCGGCGGTGGCCAGAACGCCGTAGACCTGGCCGTTGGCGTCGAGGACCAGGTACTCCGAGGCCGGCGCCTTCCGCAGCGTCGCGAGGATCTCCTCGCCGGTGTCGTTGACGCCGATGATGTGGCCCGCGCCGATCCGGGTCGACACCTCGCCGACCGTGGTCCACGGACGCTGCGCCGGCGCCACCGCGTTGACCGCGGACTCCGATACCAACGCGTGCGGCTTGTCCTCACCGTCGATCACCACAACGGCCCCCGCGTGCGCCTCTCCTGCCCGCCGGACCGCCTCCGATACCGGAGTGGATGCGTGTACTGCAATCGCTCGCCGGGCCAGGGTGCGGACCTGCAGCGCCGGCAACTTCCGCCGCAACCGGGCCTGCATCAGCGAGGCGGTCGAGCCCATCCACAAGAAGAACCCGACGGCCAGGGCGATCATGAAGTCGATCAGCGTCGGCTGGCGATCGAAGACCTCCTCCAGGATCACCGGCGCCGCCAGTACGGCGATCGCGATCAGCCGGCCCGCCCACGCGGCCGCGATGGTCCCCGTATGCATGTTGCCCGTGAGTTTCCATACGAAAGCGCGAAGTACCCAACCGCCGTCGAGCGGCAGGCCGGGCAGCAGGTTGGTGACGCCCACGATGAGGTTGGCGACGGCAAGCTCGTACAGGGCGACCTCGGCAACGCCGTCATCCATCGAGCGGGCGCCGAAGTACGCCACGCCACCCACGAGGAGCGACGCGAGCGGCCCCACCACGGAGACGGCGAACTCCTCGAACGGCGTCTTCCGTTCGCCCTCGATGTGCGTCCCGGCCGCGAAGAAGCCGAGGTTGATCTCTGTCACCGAGATCCCGAACCGCAGCGCCACCAGCGCATGCGCGAGCTCGTGGATCAGGATCGACACGGTGAACGCGACCATGAAGGCGAACGACGCGACGTAGCGCCAGCCGCCCAGGTACGGGAACTGCTCGCCGATGATCGCGGAGAACCCGAAGGCCAGCAGGATCGCGACCGGCAGCCAGGTGAACCGCATGGTCAGCTTGATCCCCTTGACGCGACCGAGCACCCAGGTACCGGGCGGAGTGCCGGCAGGCTGGGCGGGAGTCTGGGGATCGCGCGGCTCTGACATCGGGGTAACGCTACTGGTCGAGTGGTAACACCGTGCTACACGCCCACGGTTAGCCGAGCCACGTACCCCTGCTGCACACTGCCGGTCACCGTAGCCAACTGCTGGACGCCGTCGTCCTCGCCGAACACGCCGTCGTCCTCCAGGGACGTGCGGGACATGTTCTGCGAGCTGCCGTCGTAGCCGTTGGTCGCATAGACGGCCTCGCAAGGTGCGGACGGGAAAGCCAACTGCGAGGTCGCGCTGATCTTCCCTGCGGCCGTCGCCTCCGACAGCGATGCGTACACCTCGAAGTGGATGTGCGGCCACCGCCCGGAGTACGCCGCCGGGAAGATCGTGGTGAACGTGACCTTGCCGTCGGCATCAGCCGCCTGTACTCCGCGCAGGTAGTTCTCGTCCTCCGCGCCCTCCGAGTAGAGCGAGTACCGCCCCAGCGCATCGCAGTGCCACAGGTAGACCGCGGCACCTGTCAGCGCGGTGTCCTTGGCAGCATCCAGTACTACGAGTTCGACGGTCAGCGGGACTCCACTGGCAACACCCGAGGCTGATCCGAAGGACTTGGTCAGGTCGCTCCGCACGATGCCGGACTCGGTCAGCACGTTCGGCCCGTTCGACCCGTCCCCCGGATAAGGCCCGGCGGTCTCCTGCGGGATCTCGTCGACGTCGACGGCCGACGACGTGCTGCTCGGCGTACTGGACGGCGTACTGGAGGTCGCGCTGGGCGTCGGCGTTGAGCCGGAAGCCGAGGGGGTCTCGTCGGCGGAGCAACCGGCGACGACGGCCACTCCGGCGCCGACCAGCAGCCGGAGCACGTTCCTCCGGCGGAGCGTGCCCAGGTCGTGGACCAGGCCCAGGTCGTGTTCGTGTGGGGTCATCTCGGTCTCCTCGGTTGGTTGCGCCTTCCACCAGATTGCCGGGACCGGCCGATGGTTTCCCGAAAGTCCGCTGATAGTTCCCTGGGAGCCGCTGCCGAGCGAGGGTTTGTCCACAGCCCGGGGCGGCGGACCAGCGAAGTGTCGGTGCGACCGCCTAGCCTTTCGGCATGAGCGTTGCAGCAGCAGTCGATGCGCACGGCCACCCGCGCGGGGCGTTGTCGCCGTCCCGTGCTGCCGATTTCATGAGCTGCCCGCTCAAGTACCGGTTCCGCGTGATCGACCGGCTGCCGGAGAAGCCCTCGCCGGCCGCGGTCCGCGGCACCGTCGTGCACAGCGTGCTCGAGCGGCTCTTCGACCTGCCCCGCGGCCAGCGGACCCTCGAGCAGGCGAGCCTGATGATCGAGCCGCAGTGGCAGCAGGTGCTCGCCGACGAGCCGGAGGTCGCCGCGCTGTTCGCCGAGGACGCCGACGGCGAGGAGCTGGCCAAGTGGCTGGCAGAGGCCCACCAACTGCTCGGCAAGTACTTCACCCTCGAAGACCCGAACCTGCTGGAGCCCGCCGAGCGCGAGCTGTATGTCGAGACCCAGCTCGAGTCGGGCCTCACCCTCAGGGGGTACGTCGACCGCCTGGACGTGGCTCCGACCGGGGAGATCCGGGTAGTCGACTACAAGACGGGCAAGTCGCCCTCGGAGTTCTTCGAGGCGAAGGCGCTCTTCCAGATGAAGTTCTACGCGCTGGTGCTCTGGCGGCTGCGCGGGGTGGTTCCGTCGATGCTGCAGCTGGTCTATCTCGGCAACGGCGAGATCGTCCGGTATGTCCCCGACGAGGCTGATCTGCGCGCCTGCGAGCGCAAGGTCACCGCGTTGTGGAGCGCGATCACCCGTGCGCTGGAGTCCGGCGACTGGCGACCTAGCCCCGGGCCGCTGTGCGACTGGTGCGACCACAAGGCGATCTGCCCGGCCTGGGGTGGCACTCCCCCGCCGCTCCCGGACCGCTCGGTCGAGGAGGTCGCGCAGGAGTCCGCGGGCGTCGATCTGGTCGGTGTCGATGGCTGAAGCTGAGGTCGAGGTCAACCTTTTCGGCGGCTTGAGGTGCTGGTCACACCAGGTCGATGCCACCCTCGACCACCGCTCTCGGATACGGTCCGGTTTATGAGTCATCCGCATCCCGACCTCGGCCAGCCGCCCAACCTCCCCGACAACGCCCTCCGCGTGGTCGCCCTCGGAGGACTCGGCGAGATCGGCCGCAACATGACCGTGTTCGAGCATCGCGGCCGGTTGCTGGTGGTGGACTGCGGTGTGCTGTTCCCCGAGGAGCACCAGCCCGGCGTCGACGTGATCCTGCCCGACTTCGCCTGGATCCGGGACCGGCTGGACAAGATCGAGGCGATCGTCCTCACCCACGGCCACGAGGACCACATCGGCGGTGTGCCGTACCTGCTGAAGGAACGCGCCGACATCCCGGTGATCGGTTCCAAGCTGACGCTGGCGTTCATCACCGCGAAGCTGAAGGAACACCGGATCAAGCCGCAGACCGTCGAGGTCAAGGAAGGCGACAAGCGCCGGCTCGGCCCGTTCGAGTGCGAGTTCTTCGCCGTGAACCACTCGATCCCGGACGGTCTGGCGGTCGCGATCCGGACCAAGGCCGGCCTCGTCCTGCACACCGGCGACTTCAAGATGGACCAGTTCCCGCTGGACCGTCGGCTGACCGACCTGCGCGGGTTCGCCAAGCTGGGTGAAGAGGGGGTCGACCTCTTCATGACCGACTCCACCAACGCCGAGGTCCCCGGGTTCACCACCGCGGAGAAGGACCTCGGTCCGGCCATCGACACGGTGTTCCGCACCGCGCCGGGCCGGATCATCGTCTCCAGCTTCGCCAGCCACGTGCATCGGATCCAGCAGGTGCTCGACGCGGCGAAGGCGGGCGGCCGGAAGGTCGCGTTCGTCGGTCGCTCGATGGTCCGCAACATGGGCATCGCCGGCGATCTGGGTTACCTGAAGATCCCGAAGGGCCTGATCGTCGACCTCAAGGAACTGGAGAAGCTGCCGGACCGCAAGGTCACGCTGATCTGTACCGGTTCCCAGGGCGAGCCGATGGCCGCACTGTCCCGGATGGCGAACCGCGATCACATGATCCGGATCGGCGAGGGCGACACCGTGCTGATGGCGAGCTCGCTGATCCCCGGCAACGAGAACGCGATCTACGCGGTGATCAACGGGCTGATCCGCTGGGGCGCCAACGTCGTGCACAAGGGCAACGCGAAGGTGCACGTCTCCGGCCACGCCAGCGCGGGCGAGCTCGTCTACTGCTACAACCTGGTCAAGCCGCGCAACGTGATGCCGGTGCACGGCGAGTACAGGCACCTGAAGGCCAACGCGGCGCTCGCCGTCGCCACCGGCGTACCGGCAGACAACGTGATCATCGCCGAGGACGGCGTGGTCGTGGACCTCAACCGGGGCAAGGCACGGATCACCGGCAAGGTCGAGGCCGGGTACGTGTACGTCGACGCGATGACGGTCGGTGGGGTCACCGAGGCGAACCTCAAGGACCGCCGGGCGCTGGCGGAGGAAGGTGTCGTCACGGTCGTGCTGATCGTGGACGCCCACACCGGCAAGCTGGCCGAGCCGCCGGACTTCCTGGCCCGTGGTTTCGTTCACGACGACACCACCTTCAAGGAGGTCGTCCCGGTGATCGAGGACACCCTCGCGCGAGCCGCCAAAGAGAGCATCGGCGACTCCAACCAACTCGAGGAACTGGTAGGCCGAGCAGTAGGCAACTGGACCTACCGCCACTGGCACCGCCGCCCCGTCGTCATCCCCGTGGTCATCGACGCCTGAGTCGGCACGCTGACGAACCTGGGCGCGGGTTAGCGTTCGGGTCGTGAATCTTGTCGATCAGGTGGTGGCGATCCGGACTGTCGGGCTGGGGAAGAGCTACGGGGCCGGCGAGACGCGGATCGACGCGATCGCGGACTTGAGCGTCGACTTCGGCAAGGGTCGGTTCACCGCGATCATGGGGCCTTCCGGGTCCGGGAAGTCCACCGTTCTGCACTGCCTGGCCGGGCTCGACCGTCCGACCACCGGCCAGGTCGTGCTCGGCGGCGTCGACCTGACCCGGCTGGACGAGAAGGCCCTCACCCACCTGCGCAGGGACCGGATCGGCTTCGTCTTCCAGGCGTTCAACCTGGTCCCGACCCTGACCGCGCTCGAGAACATCACGCTCCCGCTCGATCTCGCCAACCGCAAACCGGACGCCGCCTGGCTCGACACCGTGCTGGAGACCATCGGCCTCAAGGACCGCCTGCACCACAAGCCTTCGGAGTTGTCGGGCGGCCAGCAACAACGAGTCGCCTGCGCCCGCGCGCTGGTTTCCCGGCCGGATGTCGTCTTCGCCGACGAACCCACCGGCAACCTCGACTCCCGGTCCTCCGCCGACGTGCTCAGTTTCCTCCACCGCTCCGTCCGGGAGTTCGGCCAGACGGTGGTGATGGTGACCCACGATCCGACCGCGGCGTCGTACGCGGATCGGGTGCTGTTCCTCGCCGACGGGCGGCTGCGGTCCGAGCTGACCGACCCGACGGCCGAGTCGGTCCTCGACGCGATGAAGCAGCTCGACGGGGTCGCCTGATGCTCAAGCTGGGCCTCCGCTCTGTGTTGGCCCACCGCCTCCGCTTCCTCCTCTGCACCGTGGCCGTGGTGCTGGGGGTCGCGTTCGTCGGCGGCGCGCTGATCTTCACCGACACCCTGTCCGCCGCCCTGAAGAAGAACTTCGCCGGCAGCACCGCCGACATCACCGTCACCCCGGCCTCCGAGCTGGCAGACCGTACTGCGAACGCCCGGCCCGCCACCGTTTCCTCGGACCTGGCGAACAGCATCGCCGCAGTACCGGGCGTCGCCACCACCGATCCGCAACTGTTGATCAGCGGTGTCGAGATCCTCGGCAAGGACGGCCAACCGCTCGACAGCTACGGCCTCCTGACGTACGCCGCCGGCTGGCCCCACGATCCCCGGACTGCTCCCTTCCGGATGCTCGACGGCCGCGAACCCTGGGGTCAGAGCCAGCTCGGACTCGACCAGACCACCGCCCGTCGCGAGGGATTCGAACTCGGCGACAAGATCAAGGTGGTCACCCCGGCCAGGTCACTCACCGCCACCCTCACCGCGATCACCACCCCCGGCCTCGCAGGAGCGTCAGCTGGAGCTCCCTTGGTCACCTTCGACCCGGCCAGTGCCCAGTTCCTCCTCCTCGGCGATCCCGGCTGGACCTCCATCGGCGTCGCCATCCAGCCCGGCCAAGACGCCAACACCGTCCGCGAGGCGATCGCGAACATCGCGGGCAAAGACGTCAGCGTGCGCACCGCGGCCCAGGTCTCAGCCGACGGCGAGAACGCGCTCGACGACGCCTTCGGCGGCTTCAGCACAGTGCTGCTGCTGTTCGCGGGGCTCGCGCTCTTCGTCGGCGCCTTCCTGATCGTGAACACCTTCGCGATGCTGGTCGCCCAGCGCTCGCGCGAACTGGCGCTGCTTCGTGCCATCGGCGCCTCCCGCGGGCAGGTGACCGGCACGGTGACAGCCGAGGCGTTCCTGATCGGCGCGATCGGTTCCACCCTCGGTCTGCTGCTCGGGATCGGGGTCGCCGCCGGCGTGCAGTTGTACTACCAGCATCTCGACCTCGCAATTCCCTCGGCGAATCTCCAGGTCAGCGCCGCCACCGTCATCGCCTGCTACGTGATCGGCATCGGAGTCACCGTCGCCGCCGCCTATCCAGCCGCCCGGCGAGCAGGCAAGCTCCCACCGGTCGCCGCGATGCGCGACGACGCGGCCCTGCCCGAACGGTCGATGCTGGTCCGCCTGATCATCGGCGGCTTCCTGCTGCTGATGGCAGCCAGCCTCTATCTGATCGCTCGCCAGCTGACCGGCCTTCCCGGCGCGGTCCTGCTAGGCCTCGCCGCCGCGATCACCCTGCTCGGCGTGATCATGACAAGCCCCCTGGTCAGCCGGTACGCCGTCCGCGGGCTGATGTCGCCTTTCGGCGGCCGGGCCGCGGTCACTCTCGGACGCCGCAATGCCGAACGCAACCCCCGCCGAACCTCGGCAACGGCGTCCGCGCTGATGATCTCGGTCGCGCTCGTCAGCGGGCTCGTGGTGATCGCGGCCTCCGCCAAGGCGTCCGTTGACCGGAACATCGCCGACGCCCTCGGGACCTCCGAGCTGGTGGTGACGAACGACGGGAACAGCTCGTTCAGCAGCCAGGCCGGCGACCACATTTCCGCAGTACCGGGGGTCGCGGCCGTGCACCGCGTCCGGCAGCTCGGCGGCCAGGTCGGCGACACCTCGGTCAAGGTCGTCGGGGTGTCCGCCGGCACCTTGGCCGGACCGATCACCAGCTCGGTCGAGTCGGGCTCTCTCCAAGGTCTGCAGAGCGGTCAGGCGGCGCTGCCACGGAACGTGGCCAGGAATCTCGATCTGTCGGTCGGCAAGACCTTCCAGCTGACCACCTCGACCGGGAAGCACCAACTGACCGTCGGCGCCGTGATCGCGGCGAACCGCCAGGTCGACGGCGTGATCCTGTCGCTGGAGCAGTTCCGCGCGGTGGGCGGGCCCGGTACCGACTCGAGCCTCTATCTCGAAGTTGCCGACGGCACCGATCTCGCTCCGGTCCGGGTGGCGGTGCTCGGGCAACTGCACGACTACCCTTCGCTGCTGGTCCGGGACCAGCAGGCCTACGCGCAGGGCGAGCGCGGACCGATCAACGCCGTCCTTGCCGTGGTCGGCATGCTCCTCGCGCTGGCGATCCTGATCGCCGCGCTCGGCATCGTGAACACCCTCGCCCTGGGCGTGATCGAACGGACCCGGGAGATCGGCCTGCTCCGCGCGATCGGGATGGATCGGCCCCAGTTGCGGCGAATGCTGCAGGTGGAGTCGATCGCGATCGCGCTGCTCGGCGCAGTGTTGGGAGTGGCGATCGGGGTGCTGTTCGGCGCCTCCGTGCAGTCCGTGATGGCGGCTGACGGGCTGAGCGTGCTGGATATCCCGGTGCTCCAACTGGCGATCGCGGTGCTGGTCGCGGTCCTGGTCGGAGTACTGGCTGCGCTGTGGCCGTCACGCCGTGCCGCGCGGCTCGACGTACTGCGGGCGATCGCCACCGAGTGAAGGGATCCCTTGACGGAACATCACGGGTAGCCTGCCGGTGTGCCGGGCAGCGTGCAGTCCATCGAGAGGGCTGCCGCAGTGCTGCGTCTGCTGGCCGCGGCTCCGAACGGGCTGGGCGTCGCCGATCTCGGCAATGCGCTCGGGCTGGCCAAGACGACCGTGCACGGGATCCTCAAGACCTTGCATCAGGTCGGCTTCGTCGAACAGGACCACACCGGCGCGCACTACCGTTTGAGTGACGCCTTCGGCCGTCTCGGTGACACCTACCTGGACCCGAACGAGCTCCGCAGCCGCGCGATCAACTGGGCCGACTCCCTCGCCTCCCGCAGCGGCGAAGTGGTCCGCGTCGGCCGCCTCGTCGAGGGCAAGGTGGTCGTCGTGCACCACGTCTTCCGCCCGGACGACAGCGACCAGGACCTGGACGTCGGTACGACGCTGCCGCCGCACGCCTGCGCACTCGGCAAGGCGGTGCTCGCGTTCGACACCAGCGGCGCCTCCCGGCCTCGCAAGCTCGACGCCTACACGACGAGAACGATCGTCGAGTCCTCTCGGCTGTCCGAGGAACTGGCCGCGGTCCGGGCGAAAGGCTGGGCCGGGGAGTTCGAGGAGCAGACGGTCGAGCTGGCCGGGATTGCGGCACCGATCCGCGGGCTCGGCGGCCTCGTCGTCGGTGCCGTCGGCCTCACCGGCCGGATCGAACGCATCTGCGACAGCAGACTGCGCCACCGCACGGACCTGGTCACCATGGTCCGAGCCACCGCCGAAGCCATCGGCCGCGACCTCCGAGAGGACCGCTGATGCCTGCTTCCGACCGCACCGCGCTGAGCTGGGGTGTGGCGGATGGCTGAGCAGTACGTCGCTGCCGTGGATCAGGGCACCAACTCGACCCGGTGCATCCTGTTCGACCGCCGCGGGCGGCTGGTCTCGGTCGCGCAGCGGGAGCACAAGCAGCACTTCCCGAAGCCGGGCTGGGTCGAGCACGACGCCGCCGAGATCTGGCGCAACGTGACCCGCGTGGTGCCGTCGGCGATCCGGCAGATCGGTGCCGAGCCTGCCCAGATCGTTGCCATCGGCATCACCAACCAGCGGGAGACCAGCCTGCTCTGGGACCGCCGGACCGGGCAGCCGATCGGCCATGCGGTGGTCTGGCAGGACACCCGGACCGATCGCCTGATCACCGAGCTGGCCGGCTCGGAAGGTCCGGACCGGTTCGCCGATCTCTGCGGACTGCCGCTGACCACGTACTTCTCCGCTCCCCGGCTGCGCTGGATGCTCGACCACACGCCCGGGCTCCGGGAGCGGGCGAACCGCGGCGAGGTGCTCTTCGGCACGATGGAGAGCTGGCTGATCTGGAAGTTCACCGGCGGTCCCGACGGCGGCCTTCACGCTACCGACGTGACGAATGCCAGTCGCACGATGCTGATGAACATCGAGACGCTGGAGTGGGACGACGAGTTGCTCGCGGCCTTCGACGTACCGCGCTCGTTGCTGCCCGAGATCCGCCCGTCGTCCGGCGTCTTCGCGACCGCCACGGAGGTGCTGCCCGGCGTACGGATCGGGGCTGCGCTCGGGGATCAGCAGGCTGCCTTGTTCGGGCAGACCTGCTTCAGCCCGGGTGAGGCGAAGTGCACGTATGGCACCGGCTCGTTCCTGCTGCTGCACACCGGGAAGGAGATCGTCCGGTCGACGCACGGGATGCTCACGACCGTGGCGTACCAGATCGGCTCGCAGCCGGCGGCGTACGCGCTGGAAGGGTCGATGGCGGTCACCGGTTCGCTGGTGCAGTGGTTCCGGGACGGGCTCGGGCTGATCCACACCGCGGCCGAGATCGAGACGCTGGCGCGGACCGTGGAGGACAACGGCGGCGCTTACATCGTGCCCGCGTTCTCCGGCCTGTTCGCACCCCACTGGCGAAGCGAGGCGCGCGGGGTGATCGCGGGTCTCACCTCGTACATCACCAAGGGCCACCTCGCCCGGGCAGTCCTCGAGGCGACCGGGTTCCAGACCCTGGAGGTCGTCAACGCGATGAACGCGGACTCGGGGATCGCGCTGACCGCGCTGAAGGTCGACGGCGGGATGACGGCGAACAACCTGCTGATGCAGTTCCTCGCGGACCTGCTCGATGTGCCGGTGGTCCGTCCGATGGTGACCGAGACGGTCTCACTGGGTGCCGCGTACGCCGCAGGGCTCGCGGTCGGCTACTGGCCCGACCTCGAGGGTCTTCGGAGTAACTGGCACCGCGCGGGGCAATGGCTTCCGCACATGGACCCCGCTCGCCGCGCGGCGGAGTACGCGAACTGGCAAGCCGCTGTTCAACGCACCTTCGGCTGGATCCGCCCGGACAGCTGATCAGGCGTGCCAGGTCCAGTTCTGGCGTTCGTAGCGGATCTCGAAGCCCGCCCGGAGCATGTTGTCGAGGGACGGATTGTGTTCACCCGGGGAGGGCTTGCCGGTCTCGGCGCTCAACCACTTCGCCCCGTCGGCCGCCGCCTGCCGGGCCCGCGCGGCCAGCAACGCCGACTGCGCACCTCGGCGCCGATGCGTCGGCAACGTCGAAGCCCCTGCGAACCCCGCGACCTGCCCGGTGATCAGCAGAGCGGCCGCGGAAACCAGCTCCCCGCCGTCCCAGGCCCCGTACGCCGTCCAGCCCGGCTGCTCAAGGAGACCCGTGGACATCTGGTCCAGCCCCAGGTCCGCCATACCGAAGCCGCGCAACAACACCGACCACCACTCCTCGGCATCGGCAACTCCGACCACGCCGATCCGCAGGTCGGTCTCGGGTGTTTCCATCAGCCCGGCGAGCCGTGCCAGCTTCAGCCAACTGCCGCCCGCGGTCAGTCCTTCCGCCTTGCAGATCTGGTCCCAGTCCGCCGGCAACACGGACGGCGCGAACTGCAGGGTCGCCACCTTCGTCCCCTGTTCGCGGTAGAAGCTCGTGATCTGCCCGACGAGGTCTGCCGTCACCGGCTCGGTGAACCCGAATCCGAGCGCCTTGCTCCAGTAGTTCGTCACGTCATTGCGCACCGACAGCACCACACCGCCGCCGACTCGCGTCGACGCCATCCCGAGTTTCTCCTGCGCCTCCGGCGACCCGGCATGCTCGTAGCCCCAGACCGCCTCGGCCTCGGCGTTCTCGAGCAATTCGGCCATCCGGTCCAATGACATGACAATCCTCCGGCGACGACAGGGGGCGAGTTCCCACCTCGACCTTAGGTCGCCAAACCCAACGGACAAGGAAAACGCAAGCGTGCCGTAAGCAACGGCCGTGGCAACAGTGACCGCAGCCTCCCCATCCGTAGCTTCCTCCGGAAGCAGCAGTGGCGAGGGCGGCATTGCAGCGCCTTCAACTGCTGGGCGTGCTCAGGCGGTCCAGACCCAGGAGGGGCGGTCGTAGAGGACTTTGAAGCCGGCGCGTTGCACGTTGTCCAGGGACGGATTCGTCTCGCCTTCCGCCGGCTTGCCGGTCTCCACTCCGAGCCAGCGGCATCCGGCCGCGATCGCGTCCTCGGCCCGTCGTGCGAGCAGCGCCGACTGCGCACCACGCCCCCGGTACGCCGGCAACGTCGACGCGCTGACGAATTCCCCGACCTCGCCCTCGACGTACAAGGCAGCCGTCGCCACCAGCTTGTCGCCCTCCCAGGCCGCGTACCCGGTAACCCCCGGAACATCGTTGATCGCGGCAAGCATCTCGCCGATCCCGCCGTCCGGATCCGGCAACCCGAAGGCCTCGACCTGCACCGCCGCCCAGGCTGCCCGGTCCTCGACCGCGATCGGCCCAACCCGCAGCGAGGTGACAGCCGGCTCGACGGGACTACCGTCCCGGACCAGCTTCACCATCGTCGCGCCCTGCCTCAGCCCGTGCACCTGGCAGATCTCCGCCCAGTCCTCCGGCAGCACCTCAGGCGGCAGATGGAAGTTCGTCACCGGATTCCCCGCGGCGCGGAAGAAGTCGAGCACCTCGCCGACCAGTTCGCTGGTCACCGGCTCGTCGAACCCGAACCCCTGCACCTTGGACCAGAATCGCGACGGATCATTGCGGACCGACAAAGCGATCCCCCGGCCGAACCGTCGACCGGTGATCCCCAGCTTCCCCAGCAGCGGCTCCGGAAGCTCCGTCAGCTTCAACATCAGATTGGCTTCGGCCGTCTCGACCCGCGCTGCCAGGTTCATGACAACCACTTTAGTGGCCCGCCAAAAGGGGCGACCAGGCAACAAAAATTGGTCAGGCGGCGTCGGTGATCGGCGCGGCGTGCGCCTCCTCGATCCCCGCTGCTGCCAGCCGGTCCAGCGTCCGTTCCAGGACGGCGGTGTCCTCGAGCGTCCGTACTTCGGTGATCTTTCCCCACCGCATCCGCAGGAACTGGTTCACCACGTTCTGGTAGCGGCTCCCGTCCGCCAGCCCGACGTCGACCGTCACGGACGTCGCGACCCGGGTGTTCCACGGCCACCCCGCGACCAGCACGTCCTGTACTGCGAACTGCGTGTCCGGCAGCAACCGGAAGCACCGTTCCCACCACCGGCGCAGCGCCTCGTGCGTGTGCCGCTCCCCCGACAACGCGTGGTCGCCGTAGAACCGGTAGGTGAAAGTCGGCGCCATCCCGGCCACCATCGCCTCCCAGTTCCCCTTGCTGATCTCCGCGAAGGCCTTGCGGACCTGTGCCGCCACAAACCGGTGATACATCGCTGGTTCCCCTCTGCCGTTGGTATCGTCAGCCTAGGGACAGTGAGTTCAATGACGCAACTGACTAGGATGTAGATCATGCGGAACACCAGCTTCGCCGGGATGCACTGCTCACTCGCCCAGTCGCTCGAGGTGATGGGCGACTGGTGGTCGCCCCTGGTGCTGCGCGATCTCTACCTCGGCCTGGACCGGTTCGACCAGCTCGTCACCGATCTCGGCATCTCCCGCAACCTGCTGACAGACCGCATCGCCACTCTGACGAACGCCGGGCTGGTCACGCGTACGCCGTACCAGGAGAACCCGCTCCGGTACACCTACTCGCTGACGGAAGCCGGCCGCGACCTGATCCCCGTCCTACTGGCCTTGACCGCCTGGGGCGACCGCTGGGCCACCCCGCAGGACGGCCCACCCATCCGCTTCACCCACATCACCTGCGGCCACCGAACCACCCCCACAGTCACCTGCTCCGAATGCGGCGACCCCCTCACCACCACCAACCTCACCCCCACCCCCGGCCCCGGCGCCCAAACCGCCCCCGGCACAGCCCTCCTCTCCACCGTCATCCCCGTCCGGCACGGGCAAGACAGCGCCAAGGGGCAGCCCCGGGAACCCGCCTGATCATTCGCCCCCTTTTCACCCTCCTCGCCGACTGTCCAGTGGGCATTCGGCGAGGGTGAAAAGGGGGCGAATGATCAGGTGGGGTCGGTCAGGCCGGGGAGACGATGTCCGGGGCTTCGAGGCGGACCTTGTCGGCGGATTCGTCGTCGGGCTGGTCCTGGGAGTCGCGTTCGGACTGGACGCGGCGGGCGTAGAACGAGACCTCGCGCTCGATCGCCTGCTCGTCCCAGCCGAGGATCGGTGCCATCAACCGGGCGGCCGCGTGCGCTGCCTCGACGCCGCGGTCCCAGGCCTCGATGGAGATCCGGGTCCGCCGGGCCAGTACATCGTCGAGGTGCCGCGCGCCCTCGCTCCGCGCGGCGTACACGATCTCGGCCTTGAGGTAGTCCTGGGTGCCGGGCAGCTGCTCACCCAGCGACGGGTCCTCCTTGACCAGGGCGAGCACCTCGTCGATCAGCCCGCCGTACCGGTTCAGCAGGTGCTCGATCCGCGCCACGTGCAGTCCGGACTTCTGCGCGATCAGGTGCCGCTGGTTCCACAGCGCCTGGTAGCCGTCCGCGCCGACGAGCGGCGTGTTCTTGGTGACGGACTTCGGCACCCGTCCGTCGAGGGCGGCCGCGGCCGCGTCGACCGCGTCCTTCGCCATCACCCGGTACGTCGTGTACTTACCCCCGGCAACGACCACCAGCCCGGGTGCCGCATGGGCCACGACGTGCTCGCGGGACAACTTCGAGGTGCTCTCCGACTCCCCCGCCAGCAGCGGCCGGAGTCCGGCGTACACGCCCTCGACGTCCTCGCGGGTCAGCGGTGTGGTCAGCACCGCGTTCACGTGGTCGAGCAGGTACTCGATGTCCTTGCTGGTCGCGGCCGGGTGAGCCTTGTCCAGCTTCCAGTCGGTATCGGTGGTGCCGATCAGCCAGTGCCGGCCCCACGGGATGATGAACAGCACGGACTTCTCGGTCCGCAGGATCATCCCGGTGCTGGACTGGATCCGGTCCTTCGGCACGACCAGGTGGATCCCCTTCGAGGCCCGCACGTGGTACTGCCCGCGCTCCCCCACCATCCCCTGGGTGTCATCGGTCCACACGCCGGTCGCGTTCACCACCTGCTTGGCCCGTACTTCGAACTCACGTCCGCTCTCCAGGTCCTTCGCCTGCACCCCGGTGACCCGCTCCCCCTGCCGGAGGAACCCGGTCACCTTGACCCGGTTCGCGACATGAGCCCCGTACGACGCCGCCGTACGGGCGAGCTCCATCGTGTGACGGGCATCGTCGACCTGCGCGTCGTAGTACTGCAGAGCGCCGATCAGGGCGGACTTCTTCAGGCTCGGAACCAACCGCATGGCGCCCCTGCGAGTCAGGTGCTTGTGGAGCGGCAGGCCCGCGCCGTACCCCGAGCTGATCGCCATCCCGTCGTACAGGGCGACGCCGGCGCCGGCGTAGAACCGCTCCCACCAGCGGTGCTTCAGCGGGTAGAGGAACGGCACCGGCTTGACCAGGTGCGGGGCGAGGCGTTGCAGGAGCAGCCCGCGCTCCTGCAACGCCTCGTGCACCAGACGGAAGTCGAGCATCTCCAGATAGCGCAGACCGCCGTGGATCAGCTTGCTCGACCGGCTGGAGGTGCCGCTCGCGAAGTCGCGAGCCTCCAGCAGCCCGGTGGTCAGGCCCCGGGTCGCGGCGTCGAGGGCCGAGCCGGTACCGACCACCCCGCCACCGATCACCAGAATGTCGAGCTCCTCGGCATTCGCCATCGCGTCGATGGCCTCGGTCCGCGCTTGCGGTGACAGTGCCACTACGCCCACTGTGCTTTCCTTCCGTCGTCTTGCCTTTTGCTGCCTAGCCGTACTAGTCGACGTCGACCCAGTCGAGGGTCCGCTGGACTGCCTTCTCCCAGCCCTTGTACCCCTCGGCACGCTGCTCGTCGTTCCACTGGGGTTCCCAGCGCTTGTCCTCGTTCCAGTTCTGCACCAGTTCGTCGGTGTTGTTCCAGAACCCGACCGCCAGGCCGGCCGCGTACGCCGCCCCGAGGGCCGTGGTCTCCGCGACGACCGGCTTGCTCACCGGGACGCCGAGGATGTCCGCCTGCATCTGCATGCAGAGCTCGTTCGCGGTGACACCACCGTCCACCTTGAGTACCTCGAGCTTCACCCCGGAGTCCTTCTCCATCGCGTCGGCCACGTCCTTGCTCTGGTAGCAGATCGCTTCCAGTGTTGCGCGGGCCAGATGTGCGTTGGTGTTGAACCTCGACAGCCCGACGATCGCCCCGCGTGCGTCGGACCGCCAGTAGGGCGCAAACAGCCCGGAGAACGCCGGCACGAAGTACACGCCGCCGTTGTCCGCCACCTGCCGGGCCAGCGTCTCGACCTCGGCAGCGCCCGAGATGATGCCGAGCTGGTCCCGCAGCCACTGAACGGCCGAACCAGTGACGGCGATCGACCCTTCCAGCGCGTACACGGGCGCGTCGTCGCCGAACTTGTAGGCCATCGTGCTGAGCAGACCGGCCTTCGACCGGACCAGCTCGGTACCGGTGTTCAGCAGCATGAAGTTGCCGGTGCCGTAGGTGTTCTTGGCCTCGCCCGGGTTGAAACAGACCTGCCCGACGGTCGCGGCCTGCTGGTCCCCGAGGTCACCGGTGAGCGGTACCACCCCTTGGAGGGGCCCGCTCGTCAGCGTCTCGCCGTACTTGTTGGGGTCGGACGACGGCCGGATCTCCGGCAGCATCTGGCGTGGGATGTTGAAGAACGAGATCAGCTCGTCGTCCCAGTCGAGCGTCTCCAGATTCATCAGCATCGTGCGGCTGGCGTTGGTCACGTCGGTGATGTGGACGCCGCCCTCGGTACCGCCGGTGAGGTGCCACAGCAGCCAGGTGTCGGTGTTGCCGAACACGGCGTCACCGGCCTCGGCGGCCGCGCGGACCCCGTCGACGTTCTCCAGGATCCACTGGACCTTGCCGGCGGAGAAGTACGTCGCCGGCGGCAGACCGGCCTTCTGCCGGATCACATCGCCCTTGCCCTCGCGTTCCAGCGCGGAGGCGATCCGATCGGTCCGGGTGTCCTGCCAAACGATCGCGTTGTAGTAGGGCCGGCCGGTCTTGCGGTTCCAGACGACGGCCGTTTCGCGCTGGTTCGTGATGCCGAGCGCCGCCAGGTCGCTCGCCTGCAGACCCTGCGCGTTCAGTGCGGTCTTGATCACGGAGCTGGTCCGCTCCCAGATCTCCACCGGGTTGTGCTCGACCCAGCCGGCCTGCGGCAGGATCTGCGAGTGCTCCAACTGGTGCTTGCCCACCTCGTTGCCGGAGTGGTCGAAGATCATGAAGCGGGTGCTCGTGGTGCCCTGATCGACAGCACCTACGAAGTCAGCCATGGATAGTCCTCTCCTCACACTGCGCAGTCATGTGGTGGTCTTGGCCTCGGGGATCCGGCCAGGTTCCTCGTCCTCGTCCGCGATCGGGAGGTTGCGGCCCACCAGCAGGTCGTACAGGAACGCGCCGACCAGCGCGCCGATGATCGGTGCCACGATCGGCACCCAGAAATAGATATCGCCGAACTGATCCTTGAAGGCTCCTCCGTAACCGGTCAGGAAGGAGGCCAGCCGGGGCCCGAAGTCACGGGCCGGGTTGATCGCGTACCCCGCGTTGGAACCCCACGCCATCCCGATGCCGACGATCAGCAGGCCGACGATGAACGGCGCCAGGTTGGCGGCCGGCGAGGTGTTGCGGACGTCCGTGATCGCCAGGATCACGAGCATCAGGATCGCCGTACCGATGATCTGGTCCCGGAACGCGCCCCAGATGCCGACGCCGAGATCCAGGCTGCCGTTGCCCGGCAGGGTGGAGAACACGCCCTGGCTCTTGATGGTGAGCCCGGGGTCGAACTTGTTCAGTGCCTCGGTGTAGTTCCACCGAACTACGAGCGCCGCCAGGAACGCTCCGAGGAACTGTGCCACCGAGTACGGCAGCACCTTCTTCCAGCTGAACCCACGGAACGTCGCGAGGGCGATCGTCACCGCCGGATTCAGGTGCGCGCCGGTCATCCGGCCCGCCACGTAGATGCCCAGGGTCACACCGATACCCCAGGCCCACGCGATCGAGTCGTGGTCACCGGTACCGCCGGCGACCACCTGGGCGACGACGCCGCAGCCGAACAGGATCAGGATGAACGTACCGGCGAGCTCGGCGGAACACTCCCCCAGAAGGGTCTTCGCCTTGACCGCATTTGCATCGGTAGCTGTCGTAGCCATTCCGAAACTCCCTTCCACTCCGTGCGGACCACGGAGATCTGGAATCTAGGAGCGTTAGCGAGGCGGCACAACGCTGCACGTTCGACATTGTCGAACGGCACTGTTGATGCCGACCACTACGACACTCACGCAGTCTTGTTCCAGCTTGGCGTCCTGCCCATTCAGCGGCTTCACACCCCAGCTTCACACCCCAGTACGCCGGCGCGGTCGGCCGGGATCCGGATGGAGCCTCAGGCGCAGGTGGATCGCGGATCCATGGGTGTGGGTGGTTCGTGGGTCTCGTAGGTGTGGGTGGTTCGCGTCGCCGGGCTGCGTGATGGTGCTAGTCGCGGCGAGGTGAGTCAAGGGCGCTTCGCGGCCCTTCGGGCTCGAACAAGTTCGACCCTTGACACACCTCACCACGACCAGGGAAGGACGCAGCTACGCCCGGAGCCGCTGAGAAGAACG